>MDTE01030498.1_pt1 | contig 111980 bp, 106 predicted proteins | sample 811231 | NCBI WGS metagenome assembly MDTE01 (sample SAMN05326651, study PRJNA326480) | marine metagenome | isolation source: seawater | place: Indian Ocean: Red Sea | collected 2010 | reverse complement strand
TCTTAGATTTTATATTTATCTTGAAGCCAGAAAAGATTTTGCCATTATCAGAATTCAGAGGTTTTTGGATAATATTTTCCCTACTATCCATTTCAATTCTAGCTTTTAGTTTGCCTAAATTAGCTAAGCTCGTGTCTCGTGAAACTTCCTACTATGAAAATGGATCTGAAGTCCAAGAGGTAGAACTTGAATAGTATTCCGCCTTTCTTAATCCCTTTATTAGGTGCTTTACTCCTTTATGGTCTTAAGCCCAAGTTTTGTAATTTGCTATTTGTAGCAATCTGTTCAGTGTTATTTTTTTATTTGTTACTGCTTTTGGACAAAGATGCAAAGGTTGAGATGACTTGGCTAAGTCTCACACTAACACCTCTGAAAGTTGATGCTTTAAGCCTGGTATTTGGTTCAGTTTTTTCCTTGCTCTTAATACTTGGGGGAATATTCGCTTATCACCTAATTGATAAACTCCAGCAAATAGCTGCATTACTCTATGGCTCCGCAGCACTATGCGTTATTTTTGCTGGCGATTTACTAACTTTACTCATTGGCTGGGAAGTAATGGCTCTAGCATCGGCAATCCTAATATTCCAAAACAATACGAAAAGCTCACATTCTGCAGCACTGAGGTATTTGTTTGTACACTTAGTCGGGGGCACCGTACTTCTTTCGGGAATATTATGGTGTTTTGCCGAAACATTGTCTTTGGAGTTTCGCCATTTCGATTTCGAGCCTTATTCGGTTCTGATTCTCTTGGGGGTAGCAATTAACGCTGCAATTGTACCTTTTCATGCTTGGCTTCCTGACGCATATCCAAAAGCTACTACCACAGGGGCCATTTTCTTAGGCGCGTTAACAACAAAAACAGCAGTATACGTATTGGCTAGAGGTTTTCATGAATGGGAAATCTTAATACTAGCAGGCGTAATAATGGCAGTTTATGGTCTAGCGTATGCTCTAGTACAAAATGATATCAGGCGCATATTGGCATACGATATAGTTAGTCAGGTTGGATTCATGGTAGCGGCAATAGGTATAGGTGGCCATAGTGGCATCAACGCTGCTGCGGCACATGCTTTTGCTCATGTCCTTTACAACGCCTTATTATTCATGTCAGTAGGCTCACTGATTTTTGTCGCTGGAAGATCCTCACTTATCGGACTCTTAGGGTTTGGTCGTTCAATACCACTTATCATGATCTTGTACATGATTGGTGCATTTTCAGTTTCCGCATTCCCAGGGTTTGGTGCCTTTGGAAGTAAGTATTTGATCCTTCATGCAGCAGAAGAACAGCATCTGAACTGGGTTGTGCTACTCCTATATTTGACTTCGGTAGGCACATTCGTTGCTGTTGGCCTTAGGGTTCCTTATTTATTATTGCTTAATAAATCGAACTACAAGCCTAAAGAATTACCGGGAGGCATGCTCTTGGGCATGGTGATTACAGGGGTTTTTTGCATTGGGCTTGGAGTTGCTCCTGGGCTCCTCTTCGAACGGCTACCTTATGAAACTCACATCAGCCCATATAGCATGACAAACATTATGCGCACAGCCCATTTAATTGTTTTTGCTTCATTTGCTTTTTGGATTTTCAGGAATAAGTTTTTTCCCTTCGATAAGGTAGTGCTTGATACTGATTGGTTCTACCGAAAAGCTGGACTCCCTATAAAAACGATTATTCAAATGCCACTTGAAAGGCTATTTTCATCTACAGAGTTGCTCGTCAACAAAGTAACTGATATTGGGATCAAGCAATCTGCAGATGAAAAAGGATTCGTAGTAAAGGTAGCATCATCACGCTTTTCATTAGGTGTTGCTATAGCAAGCGTAGTTCTCACGCTTGGTGCTATGACATTAATTATTTTGATAAACAGCAATTGATTGCTATGAACCGGAGGTACTAGTGGGTATTGGAATTATTGGTCTTCCTTTGAGCGGTAAAACAACCATTTTTAACGCAGTAACTCGAGGACGCGCAGAAGTTGCAAGCTTTAAAGCTGCCGCCCAGCAACCTAATATCGGAGTTGTAAAAGTTCCAGACTCAAGACTCGAACCATTATCGGATATAGCAAAGTCTAAGAAAATTGTTCCGGCTGAGATTGAATATCTCGATATTCCTACGTCCGCCGAAGGCATAGGTTCATCAAAGGGGATTGATGGGAATTATTTGAATTTATTGCAGCGTTGTGAAGGCCTAATTATTACCGCAAGGTCATTCGCAAACCCTTCTGTCCCTATTCACAATGAAACCATCGATCCTTTTAGGGATATCCAGCTTTTAGTCGATGAATTGGCATTGTCAGATTTATCAATTTTAGAGAGAAGGAAACTCAGGATATCCAATCAGTTTAAAGGTGCTAAGTCTTCTGAAAAAGAAAATTTAACCAGAGAATCTGAATTAATTAACACGATTTCTGATTCCCTTGAAAATGGAACGCCTGTACGTGCGCAGAATTTATCAGATTCGTCCATTCCGTATGTCGAAAATTTCCAGCTCCTTACTTCAAAACCATTGATTGTATTGTTTAATATTGACGAGGGCCAAATCAATGATATCGAAACTATAGAACGAACCATGAAAGAAAAAATTTCAATGCCAGAGACTGCCATGGTAGCAATTTGTGGCAATTTGGAAATGGATTTGGCACAAATGAACCCCCCTGATGCTGATGAGTTTCGTGATTCTATGGGGATCAAGCATTCTGCTTTGGATCGAATGATTGAAACATCCTATGATCTCTTGGGCTTAATGTCATTTATCACTACGGGCGAGGACGAGACGAGAGCATGGACTATCAAGAAGGACACAATGGCAGTTGACGCAGCTGCAAAGATTCATACGGATATCCAAAGAGGTTTCATAAGAGCTGAAGTGGTTAATTTCGAAGATCTGTTATCGGTAGGAAGCATTGCTGAAGTAAAGAAATTAGGAAAGTTTCGTCAGGAAGGTAAAAATTACATAATGAAAGATGGGGATGTAGTGAACTTTCTTTTCAACATCTGATTCTAAATTTCATCAAACTATGAACATTCGGAAAAGAACATGGTAAATCACAGTACTTCCAATTACCCTCACGACGGCGACTTATCCCTGTATGTCCATATTCCTTTTTGTGAGACAAAATGCCCTTACTGCGATTTTAATACCTATGCAGGCATAGAATCGCTAATGCCCAGTTACATCAAGGCACTGAAGTCGGAAATTGAAACTTGGAGCTCAGTACTTAACAAGCCTAGACTGAAAAGCATCTTCTGGGGGGGAGGCACTCCGTCATACCTACCCACAAGAGATATATCATCTTTGATGAATTCCATCACAAAGTATTTTGCCCTATCTGATAATTGTGAGGTAACTCTAGAAGCAAATCCGGGTGACTGTACTCGTGAACGGCTGTCTGCAATTAAAAAAACCGGTTTCAATCGTATAAGTATTGGAGTGCAATCTCTAGATGATCAGGAGTTACATCTATTAGGACGAAGGCATAGTGCCGACGAAGCCCTTAGCGCGATTAGTTCAGCTCATGAAGCAGGTTTTGAAAATATCAATGCAGATCTCATATTTGGTCTGCCCTATCAGCCTGTATCCTCGTGGGAACATACACTTGAATCTACTATTACAACGGGGGTAGAGCACATTTCTGCGTATTGCCTAACTCTTGAATCAGGTACTCCGTTAGAACTTGATGTAAAGTCAGGAAAAGTTCAGGAGCCTGATAGCGATATTGGGGCTGCGATGTACGACCTTGCTATAGAGCTCCTTGGTTCAAACGATTTTCAGCAATACGAAATATCTAATTGGTCTAAATCCAAAAAACAAAGTACACATAACCTTGCATATTGGAACTCTGACCCGTATTTGGGAGTTGGCCCTGGAGCACATTCGTATTTGTGGCCTAACGGGATGCCTGGGCTTTCTGGAATACCTCAAACGGGCATTCGGTTTGAAACAATTAAATCCCCTAGAGCTTATATAGATAATGCCTCATCTTGGAGTTCTTCAAAATTTGCGAATTTTTTATCAGTTATTGAAAAAGCTCCAACAGTTGAAACTCATGAATTATTGTTGGAAAAAACAGCAGTATCGGATTTTTTAATGATGGGGCTCAGGTTAAATTCCGGACTCTCAGACGCATTATTTATAAAAAGGTTTGGGTCCAGGATAAAAGATTGGATTCCGAATGCCCTATATGAATGTATCGAATTGTCACTCGTAGAATGGGTAGACGATCACCTAAGGTTGACCGCTTACGGAAGACCTTTAGCCAATGAGGCTTTAAAAAGATTCATGAGGGATTTGGTTTAAGAAAGACCAAATTCCATTTCTACCATTGTTAGGCTTTTATCTACCATTTCAACCAGTGCATCGACATCATCTTCTGTTGTAGTCAGAGGTGGTGCTATAAAAAGGTGGTCATTAGCTCGAGTATAAACCCCTGATTCTGCTAGTATCCTTGTTAATCGTTTTGCAGCTCCATCTAACGATGTGAAAGGAGTTCGGTTACCTTTATCTGCCACAAGTTCCAAGGCGCAGAGTAGTCCTATGCCTCTAGCTTCAATTACAGAATTATGTGATTCTAACTCTTTCAGTTTTGAGATCAGATATGACCCAACTCGTGCGGCGTTGTCCACTAAGCCCTCTTCTTCCATGATCTGAAGGTTTACCAAACCAGCTGCACCTCCTGCAGGGTGTCCTCCATAAGTAAAATGGTGGCGATAGGTGACATCCATATCCCCTTTAAATGCATCGAAAACATGATCGCGGGCGATACATGCTCCTACAGGCCAATAGCCACTAGTAATACCCTTTGCAACTGTCATCAGATCGGGTATAACGTCCCAATTTTGAATACCAAACCATTTACCTGTACGGCCAAATCCATTAATAACTTCATCAGCTATTAACAATAATCCATATTTATCACAAATTTCTCGAAGCAAAGGCCAATAATTAGATCCAGGAACCGCTACCCCAGCTGAGAAAGATATTGGCTCTGCTATTACAGCTGCGAATGTCTCTGGGCCTTCGGCTAGGATTATATCTTCAATGGCAGTTGCACAATCATGGGAAAATTCTTCTAGAGTCTGTGCCCTATCTTCCCTCCAGTAATATTGTGGCTGTGGTGCCAAACGGGTTGTATTGGACATAATAGGAGCAAATAGTTCTACAGCATCGACTGCTCTGCTTGTTACGCCGAGTGCTCCTCTTGAAATACCATGATATGAACCTTGCCTTGCAATAAATTTAGCCCTTTGAGGCTCTCCTCTATTAACATGGTATTGGTAGGCTATTTTCAAGGCAGTCTCTACAGCCTCCGATCCACCGCTAGTGAAAAGGGTCCGATTCAAATCTCCCGGGGTGATAGAAGCTAATTTTTCTGCTAGTTGTATTACAGCAGGTGAAGAAGTAGTAAAAGTGTTGCCGTAATGAATTTGCGTAAGTTGCTGATTAATAGCTTCTACTATACTGGATCTGCCATGTCCTACATTCACTAAAACCAACCCAGACATAGCATCGATGCCCCACTTGCCATTTATCCTTATTCGGATTCCATCACTCGCATCTGCAATTTCAGGCCCCATCTCCGCAATTTCGTTCCATGGCTGAGTGGGCTGCCAGTAATATCGAAGTGCTGTTTCCTGAAGTTTTTCAAGTTCGTCGTTATTCTTGTTCAAGGTATTCCTCAATTCGATTGGCCCAGAATATTCAGTGCTGCTCCTGCTTTGAACCACGCAATGTGCTCTTCACTCATAGTATGGGTGAGGAGTATTTGCTCCTCTACACCATTTTCATGGGCCAAAACTGCCTTTAAGGGAACGCCTGGCTTTAGGTCAGCTATTCCCAGGATTGAAATCTTGTCTGTTTCGAGTATTTTATCGTAATCATTAGCATCAGAAAAAGTTAAGGGCAAAATTCCCTGTTTTTTCAAATTCGACTCATGAATCCTAGCAAATGATCTCACTATTACAGCCTTCGCACCCAAAAGCCTAGGAGTCATAGCAGCATGTTCTCTTGAGGATCCTTCGCCATAATTTTCATCACCCACTACAATCCAGGATAACCCTCGAGCCCTATAATCCCGAGCGATTTGAGGGAATGGCAAACCATTTTCCCCGGTCACACTATTTAGTCCTTTTCCAGGAATATCAGTGAAAGCATTCACCGCGCCAAGAAATGCATTGTCGCTTAAGTTGCTCAAGTGCCCTCTGAATCTAAGCCATGGTCCCGCGGGTGAAATATGATCTGTTGTACACTTACCTTTAGCTTTCAATAACAACCTTAAATCTTGAAAATCTGTGCCATCCCAAGCAGCAAATGGCTGTAGGATTTCTAGTCTATTAGAGCTAGGATCAACCTCAACAACCACATCTGATCCGTCAATTGAGGGAGGCTCATAACCATAATTCCTCCCCTCGTATCCCTGATTTGGAACCTCAGGAGCTTGGCTAGGAGCTTCTAATTTCCAAGTTTCACCGTTAGTTTCAATCGAATCAGTTAGAGGGTTAAAACTAAGCTGCCCTGACAATGCATACGCAAGGACTATTTCTGGGCTGGTAATAAAATTATTAGTTCCTGCATTCCCATCATTCCGAGCAGGGAAGTTTCTATTGAAAGAAGAAACTATAGAATTTGAATGACCAGCTTCTACATTGGGACGTTTCCATTGACCGATACATGGTCCACAAGCATTGGCCAGAACAGTTGCCCCAATAGCTTCTAAATCTGCCATTTGACCATCACGCTTGATAGTGGCATGTACTGCCTCGGAACCTGGGGATATCATCAAAGGGACTTTGATCTTCGCTCCGTGTGCAGCTGCTTGTCTAGCTAAATCCGCAACGCGAGCTATATCTTCATATGAAGAATTCGTACAAGAACCAATTAAAGCAGCTGACAGAGAATCTGGATATGCTTCATGATTAACAGCTGCTTCCATTTCAGAAATCGGTCTCGCCAAGTCTGGCGTGTGCGGACCAACAACGTGAGGTTCCAATTCATCAAGGTTAATTTCTACAATTCGATCAAAATAATTTTCAGGGTTTAATACGACATCATCATCTGCCTTGAGCAAATGCTGATATTCATTTGCTATAGAAGATAATTCGCCTCGATTTGTGGCATCAAGGTATATAGCAGAACGTTCATCATAAGGAAAAATCGAAGTGGTTGCTCCCAACTCGGCTCCCATATTTGTAATTGTGGCTTTTCCAGTTGCGCTAATTGAGTTTGTACCAGGGCCAAAATACTCGACTATAGCGTTTGTTCCACCTTTTACAGTGAGTATGCCAGCCAGCTTCAAAATAACGTCCTTTGGGGCCGTCCATCCACTCAAGGTCCCAGTCAGCTTTACCCCAATTAGTTTGGGATAAAGAACTTCCCAAGAAAACCCTGCCATAACGTCCACTGCATCAGCGCCACCAACCCCAGCTGCAAACATCCCAAGCCCTCCTGCATTGGGTGTATGGGAGTCTGTACCGATCATCATTCCGCCAGGAAATGCATAATTTTCTAGAACAACTTGATGGATTATTCCTGATCCAGGACCCCAAAACCCTAGGCCATACTTATTGGCCGCGCTGCGTAAAAAGTCGTAGACTTCTTTGTTTTGGATTACTGCTTCACCAGTATCAGCCTCAGCACCAGCAAAAGCTTGAATCAAATGGTCACAATGTACGGTAGTGGGTACTGCAGCATTAGGTCTATTAGCCTGCATAAACTGAAGAATTGTCATCTGACCAGTAACATCCTGTAATGCTACACGATCAGGTTTTAAATCAATGAAACTTTCACCAGGGACTAAATTTGCATTTTCCGGATCGGTTAAATGGCCTAATAAAACTTTTTCAGCATAAGTCAAGGGCCTATTAAGGCGACGACGAACTATTTTGATATTTTCGTCTATCTTCTTATATGCATTGCTTACAAACTCTACTGATGACGCAACTTGTGGTGCAGCCATTTTTCAACCTCCATACCGCTTATGATTCTTAGAAATCAGACTGGCGGATCGAACTATTCCTTTACAACGATGCTAACTAAATACCTAGTAGGAACATAGACTACCTTTTCTAGCTTTTTACCTTGGGTGTATACAGCAACACGCTCGCTATTAAGCGCAATTTCTTTAGCATCTTTATCGCCAATTTCAGCACTCACCTGAATTCTGTCTCGCAATTTCCCATTAACTTGAACAATCATTGTAGCTTCTTCTACCGCAGCAATTGATTCATCCCACTCAGGCATCGGTTGATTGTGAATACTATACTCAAGTCCGATGATTTCCCAGAGTTCTTCAGAAATATGCGGAGCGACAGGTGCAAGCATAGTCAGTAACTTTGTCACAGACTCGAACCAAACTGATTGAGAAATTTCTTTATTTGCGTACATAGGAGCCATTAAGTTAGTCAGTTCCATTAACGCAGCTATGGCAGTATTAAACTTAAATCTCTCTAGATCATTCCGCACACGAAAAATAGTTTGATGTAATTTACGTAAAAGCTTACGGTCACCTTCCTTGTCGCTTTGTTCTAATTTGGTTGGTTCTAAATTACAAAGGTCCCATAAGCGTGAAACCCACCGAGCAACTCCATTTATTCCTGCGTCAGACCAGTCTCCTCCTGCCTCCCATGGACCAAGGAACATCAAATAAAGGCGTACTACATCAGATCCTAAATCCTTAACGTACTCATCGGGTGCAATTACGTTGCCTTTACTTTTTGACATCTTCGAATGATTTGAAAGTATAACTCCCTGATTGAACAGTCTAAGGAAAGGCTCATCAAACTGTATGATGCCAAGATCCCTTATTGCTTTAGTTACAAAGCGAGCGTATAAAAGGTGCATTACAGCGTGCTCAGCACCGCCCATATATTGATCAACAGGTCCCCATAGTTTTGCTTTATCGTCATCTACAGGATTGTGTTTTGATCTAGGGCTGAGATAACGCAAAAAGTACCAAGAAGAATCAACAAACGTATCCATCGTATCCGTCTCACGTTGCGCATCTTCACCACAGATAGGGCATATAGTTCTAACAAAGCCGTCGTGGTATTTGAGAGGCGATTCTCCAGTGGGGCTAAATTCCACGCCAGAAGGTAATGTGATAGGTAGTTCTGATTCTGGCACAGGCACTGTCCCGCATTTGCCACAATAAACAATCGGAATAGGGGTTCCCCAATAGCGTTGTCTAGAAATAAGCCAATCTCGCATTCGGTATGATACGGTAGGTTCTCCCCACCCCTGTTGCTGGATCTTATTTCCTATTGCTTTGTAACCATCAATGGCAGTCATGCCAGTGAATTCACCTGAAGCAGTCAAAATACCATTTGTTTTATCTGTATAAGCCTCTTTGAGTTCTGATTTCCCGTCCCAATCAGGGGGCGCAACTACTAATCGGATCTCTAGTTCATTTTTTTTCGCAAACGAAAAATCTCGTTCATCATGGGCGGGGACTCCCATCACCGCTCCTGTTCCGTAAGAATATAGGACATAATCCGCGACCAAAATTGGAATACGCTCTCCGTTGACCTTGTTAATGGCATATGACCCTGTATGTATGCCAGTTTGCTCACGTTCGGAAGATAATCTTTCGATTTCACTTGATTCCCGAGCATGGTTTATATATGTGTCTACAGCGCTACGATTTTGTTCGGTAGTTAATAAAGGGACTAGTGGATTTTCAGGAGCCAAAGCTAAGAATGTTACGCCGAAAATAGTATCAATTCTCGTAGTAAAGACTGAAATGCTTTCCTGCGTAAGGCCATACTCTGATATATCGAAGCTAGCCTTGACCCCTTCACTCCTACCAATCCAATTGGTCTGCATCGATTTAATTCGTTCAGGCCAATCTTCAACTTTAGAGAAGTCAAGTAATTCATCTGCATAAGATGTGATACTCAAAAACCATTGTGCCATTTCTCTTCGAATAACAATATCGTCGGATCTTTCACACTTTCCGTCTATTACCTGTTCATTTGCAAGAACAGTTTGGCACCCAGGACACCAGTTCACTGATGCTTCTGCTTTATAAGCTAATCCCTTTTCAAATAATTTTAAAAACAACCATTGATTCCACTTGTAGTAATCTGGATCACATGTAACCACTTCACGTTCCCAGTCAAAAACTGGACCCATAGACTTTAGCTGTTTCCGCATTCTCTCTATGTTCGCTAGCGTCCATTCAGAAGGGTCAACTTTATTCCTAATCGCTGCATTTTCTGCAGGCAATCCAAAAGCATCAAAACCCATAGGAAATAATACGTTGTAACCTTTCATTCTCATGAATCGTGCATAGGCATCTGCAGGAGACATCGCATACCAGTGTCCTATATGAAGCTCACCTGAAGGGTAAGGATACATAGTTAGTGCATACCACTTAGGCTTGGGATCATCGTCTATAGTTTTGTACAAACCATCAGACTCCCAACGGGCTTGCCATTTTTTGTCTATAGCTTGCGGATCGTACCGCAAAGAGGTCTTACGTTTGGTTACCATAATATTTTAAGCTTAGCGGAGTGCTGGTAGCTATGCTTGCAAAAGAATGTAGTAAAAGTGTAGCAAGTTGTCAGCCAGAAATCGCCCTTCCAATAATATATCCTAAGCATGTAACTAAAAGTGTAATTACCAAAGTCAAAAGCACATAAGTTAATGCTGTAATGCTATGTCCTGAGCGTAACAAGTTTAGTGCTTCGAAACTGAAGGCTGAAAATGTAGTAAAGCCCCCCAGAAAGCCTACCACTACGAAAAGTCTAGCTTTTTCAGAAATATCCCCTGAAATAATTAAAAGAGCGGCTAGTAAGCCGATTATGAAGCACCCTATTACGTTAACTGTGAATGTTCCTAGTGGAAAAGAACTTGAACTAGCAACCCGATCAGACATCCAGAGTGACAATGTATATCTAAATGCTGAGCCCGCAAACCCTCCTATTCCAACTAAGAGAATCTGAATCAAACCTTATTACCCCCATAGACCCTAGACCAAAAATCACCTTTACCCTTGAAATCAACGTACAATCCTAGAGCTGTTCCGCCCAAAACATGGAGGTGCGCATGTACTTGGGTTTGTAGAGCATCATCACCGAAATTAGACAAGATACGGAAACCTTCAGGTGATTCACTAGCCCCAATCTCAACAGCTAACTTACTGGCTTTTTGAAACAATTTTGAAGTCCAGAACTCTGTCTGTGATAAATGATGATTAGGTGCAACTAATAGCATTATTGGAACCCAAGTCAAAATATTTCTAAATACAATCAGGTCGTCGTCTTGGTATTTTATTTCTGCTTCCGATTTGCCGCTCACAATGCCACAAAATTCACACCCTGGCTCAATAATCATTGTCTAGCTGATCCAGAGCCACTGTTCCTATAATCGGGTGCTTCAATCGGCATAACTTGAACGACTCGAGGGTCGTTGAGTCTTGAAGCTATAGGATCGCCTTGTGTGGATGGCAAATTCCTTGTGGTGATAATGGTAGGCAATCTTTCGTTGTGCCTTTGAACTATTATTTGATAGAGCTTTTCATGGGCCCAGGGTGTAGCTGATTCGGCTCCTAAGTCATCCAAAATCAGCAATGGGGTTCTTTTTACCTTCTCAAAAAGACCATCATAGGTAACTCTGCTGTCAGGGCTAAATGTATACCTTAAGTGATCAAGAAGATCAGGCACAAAGGTGAAAAATACCTCTTTGCCTGAATCAAGTTGAGATTTTGCAATTGAAATTGACAAGTGCGTTTTACCAGTCCCTGAGTTACCCAAGAAAACTAGCCAGCCATCTGGGTCTTTAGCATATGCCTGTGCCATACGAAAAGAAGCTTCAAGGGTTTGTTTCTCACTTTGATGCAAAGTCTTATTATCAAATTTGAAATTTTCAAAATTCATCATCTGCAACATAGATGAAGGGATTTCGCCAATGCCTGTAAGAATTTTATTACTGGCATGGAATCCCAAATCAAAAATCTTAGCCACCAAACTGTCTTCGAGCCTTGATTTTGTGCGCTCATCCATATCATCAATTGGCGTGTTTGTAGTTATAACTGTAGGCAAACCGGAAACGTAACGATGGTTCAATACTTGAAACAACTTTTCATCCGCCCAAGTAGTGGCACTTTGAGAACCCAAATCATCAAGTATTAGCAGTGGGATAGATTTCACTTGTTCAAAAAGTTCATCATAGGAAAGCTCATGTTCTGGGTTAAATGAAGCCCTCAAGTGGTCTAGCAAATCAGGTACAAAAGCAAAGAATACTGGTTGGCCTCGTTCCATGCAGCGATTGGCTATTGCTGCTGCCAAATGTGTCTTACCTGTACCGCTCGAGCCAGTAAGAACTAACCAGCCTTTAGGTTCACTAGAGTAAGAAATTGCTGTGTCAAAGGCGAATCTGAACTTCTGTTTTGCTTCAACTGTACCTCCTCTACCATCTGGAATCGTATCCCCAAAGTTTAGTTGAGATAAAACCCCCATATTGCTATACCTTCTCAATCTAGAGAGACGCTGATCTTCACTCATTTCCAGTTGGCATTCACAAGGCTGTGCTCTACCAAAGTCGGCATGCCCTATAATAACGTTTCTACGCAACCAACCTCGGCCTCCGCATATTTGACAAGGAGGAACTATCTGCTCAGTCTCGACACTAGCTAAAATCTCATGAGCATTAGCTGGTCTTGCGTCTATACTCTGCTGCTGTAAGCGTTTGAGGATTTCTCCCAAGCTTTCCATCCGTTCCAAATTTCTTACCCTCCCTTAACCAACGTTCCAAAACTCTGGATACATAGCGCCAACTGCGGGCATTGTTCTCCACTGCTTCTCTAATAGCCATCTCTATCCACTCTAATGGATAAATCGTTTCCGCGTCACGTAGCTCATCAGAAATCATTGGTGTCAAAGCACCGATGTTTGACTCGTAAAGTTGAAAAATATTCGAGCCATTTGAAGAATGTGGAAAATTATTGTCAATTATTTTTGGATTTGGCATGAGGGGTTTATCGGATGCTTTTTGAATCGCACTTCTTCCCTCAGGGTTGTTGATAAAGTAGGTATATGAGCCATCGTTTCTCTCTGTAGATAGCAAAGTACCTCTTTGAACAGCCATGCTAAGTCCCCTTTTAATCTCTGAAATTGATCCCAAAGACTGAACGAGCAATTGGTCTGACAAAAGCGTTCTTGAATCGATAGATCTATCAATTCCTTTAATTTGGGCAATATGCCAAAAGAATCTTAGGGTACATCGAATTTCTGCGATATCTTCTATATCTTCTATTAATGAACTAATCAACAAAGATGGAATTGGGATGTTGCGCATGCCGCTCGGGAATCCCTGGAATTTATCCATTTATTCCCACCCAGATAAAGACTGCTCGGTAGCTAAATTCTCAAACCTAAAGAAATGTCCTCTGAAATACAATTCCACCGTCGGAGTATCGCCATGTCTATTTTTGGCAATCACTACCTGTGCTAAATTTTCAGGGTAAGGCTTTGCTGGATATTTTTGTTCCCATGTTTCTAAGTCTGTATATTTGTCTTCTCTGTGAATGAATGCAACGACATCAGCGTCTTGCTCTATTGAACCAGACTCACGAAGGTCAGAAAGCATTGGTCTATGGTCCGGTCGTTGTTCTATAGCTCTACTAAGCTGTGAGATTGCAATTACTGGAACGTTTAGATCTCTAGCAACTGCTTTCAAAGAACGAGTTATCTCTCCGAGCTCTGTAACGCGATTTTCTCCCCTAGAGCCAGAACCGCTCATTAATTGCAAATAGTCCACAATTACTAAATCAACACCTCTTTCAGTGTGTAATCTACGTAACTTAGAGCGCATTTGAGGAACGCTTTGTACGGCAGAATCATCCATATATAATGGTAACTCTGATAATTCTCCTATCGACTCCATTACTCGCGATGATTCTGCATCAGTAAGTAGGCCAATTCTTAAACGGTGGCTCACAACTTCAGCTTCAGCACACAGTAATCTAAGAGCCAGTTGGTCGCGGCTCATCTCTAGGCTAAAGACTGCACTAGTGGCTCCTTGAAGTGATGCATTTCTTGCTATGTTCATGGCCAAAGTTGATTTACCCAAAGAAGGCCTCGCAGCAATAATGACCAAGTCACCTCTTTGCAGACCTCCAAGAGCTGCATCTATATCAGTGAAGCCGGAATTAACTGGCTGAAGCGATCTATCAGTTGAGCCTTCCAAAGTAGAGGTTTCTACCAGATACTCATCCAATACTTGCCGTAAAGTCACGAAATCCCGAACAGCCGAAGTCCCTCTAACCTTAAAGACGGCATCTTCTGCCTGGGTAATAGCCTGATCAACATCAGCAGAGTCAGCATATCCAATAGCAGCTATATCCCCGGCAGCATCAATCAAACGTCTCATCGTTGCTGTTCTATTCACCAGCCTCGCGTAGTGTTCAATATGAACAGAAGTCGGCACCATTGCTACTAGATGGCTCAAATAAGCAGGTCCGCCCACCCCATCAAGACGCTCAACTAAGGTCAACTCATGAGAGACAGTAAGTTGGTTAATAGCATCTCCTCTTTCGTATAGCGACCTACATGCTTCATAACACCAACGATTGCGTTCACGGTAGAAATCGTTCACTGACAATAAGGTTGTAATTTTATTAATTGCGTCACCATCGATCAGCAAAGACCCTATTACTGCCTCTTCGGCATCCGTGTCATGAGGTGGTAATTGTTCAGCGTACATTACTTCCCTTACTCATTTGTACCTTGAGAATCCGCGGCATCTTCTTCTAATTCATCAGATTTTGGCTCTTCTAATTGTTCATTGTCAGATGAGGAAGCTTCTGAAATTTCAGTCGAATTTTGCTCATCATCAATTGCGACCGCTTCTGGTAAATCAATGGGTTCAACATATCCTTCAGGAATTACTGAAAGGTTTACTGTGGCCTGAACTTCTCTGTACAAACGTACTTTAACTTCATAATCCCCCGGATCATGTATTGCTTCACCCAGAAGAACTTGGCGATGATCCAATTTCCTTTCAGTTATTTGAGACAAACGGTCAGCTACGTGCCTACCAGTCACTGCACCAAAGAGCCTCCCATTAGGACCAACCCTTGCTTCTATCTCTATCTTTATGCCAGCTATAGCATCTGCTACAACTTGCCAATCGCTTGATTGTTTAAGACGCAACTCTTTTGCAGATTTCTCTATAGCATTTATGCGCTGAATTGAATCCTTAGTAGCGGGAGCGGCCAACCCTTTTGGCAAAAGATAGTTACGAGCAAAGCCGTTTTTAACTTCCTTTATTTCACCTGCATCAGCCGTACCAGGTACATCTTGTAAAAAAATTACTTGCATATTCACACCCTCAAAAAATGGTCAAATAGATATGGAGTCCCTAAGGATATCATTGAAAAGTTGAACTCAAGAGAGCAATTCAAGCAAGCCCCTCTTGTCCAACGCGCCGAGTCTATTATCAACGATACCCTCTCGTCAGACGTCAAGAGAGAAACAATCAAATTTAAACGAGCTTTAATATCACAAATGGCTTAATTGAAGCCCATCCATATATTGCCTAGTCAATTCTCCAGTCGGTAAGTCTATAATATCTTTCAATAGAAATCGATTTCCACCCACAATGCCAATTCTAAGAATTGGTACTTCAAACTTAGCGGCAGTTGCCAAAATTTCATCACCTTTTTCAGGAGCCGCAGAAACTACAACTTGAGATTGATTCTCTCCGAATAGAGCAGCGTCCCATCGCCCGGATACCTCAAAATTCAAATCCACGCCCAATTTGCCGAGAATAGACATCTCAGCTATTGCGATCGCAAGCCCACCTTCAGAGCAATCATGTGCGGAATTAACAAGGTGCTCTTTTGCTAATTCCGCAAGTAGCTTTTGTAATTTCAATTCAGCTTCCAAATCAACTTCGGGGCGCCCAATTGTCATTTGGTATATGTATGCAAGGTATTCCGACCCGGACAGCGCAGAGGAAGCACCAAATAGCTTTTCTGAACCTAACAAAAAAATATCATCCCCTGGATTCTTGAAATCGCTTGATAAGCAATCTTCCACTTTATCCAAAATACCAACCGCTCCAATAATTGGAGTTGGATGAATTGCGTCCTTTTTTGTTTCGTTGTAAAGGGAAACATTTCCACTGACAACTGGTATGCCAAATATTCTACAAGCTTCAGCAGCACCCTTTATCGCATTTTCAAGTTGATAATAAATTTCAGGGTTCTCTGGACTGCCAAAATTTAAACAATCAGTAATAGCCACTGGCTTCGCTCCTGAACAGGCAACATTACGGCATGCCTCCGCAACTGCAATAGCTCCACCAGCGTAAGGATCAAGATAGGTATATCGTCCATTGCCATCGGTTGCTATGGCTAGCCCTTTATCGCTATTTCGCAATCTCAAAACTGCGGCATCTGCAAGTCCTGGTTTAATTACTGTATTGGTTTGCACTTCATGGTCATATTGCCTATAGATTGAATGGCGGCTAGCAATATTAGGAGAGCCAATCATTTTAAGAAGGAGCTGATTGGCTTGGGTTATATCTGGTTGTTCTGGTACTGCTTCTCTTTGAATCTGTTCTAGATAACTTGGCCTACTTGATGGAGGCCGATACCTTGGAGCTTCAGTGAGAGTTGAAACCGGCGCTGCTGCTACCTCCTCTTCTCCATCTAAGATTCGCGCAATACCGTCTATAGTCGATTCCCCAATAACACTAGATCCCAAATCCCATCTTGATAAAATTTCAGTAACCTGATTTAAATTTTCAGGCCTTATGACTAAAAGCATCCTTTCTTGCGATTCTGAAAGCATCACCTCATATGCATTCATTCCTTCCTCACGTCTAGGCACTCGTGATACATCAAGGTTGAACCCTGTTTTCCCACGTTCAGCAATCTCAACAACACTGCTAGTTAAGCCTGCAGCGCCTAAATCCTGCATACCTTCAAGCAAACCAGTACGTGCAACCTCTAAGCAAGCCTCAATCAAAACCTTCTCTAAAAATGGATCTCCAACTTGTACTGTAGGTCGCATTTCTCGGTCATCAGAAAAAGTTCTAGACGCAAGGCCTGAGGCTCCATGAATACCATCTCGACCTGTTGGTGCACCTACAAGCACAAATAGCGAGCCAGGTTCTCCCGTAGTAGCTCTAACAAGGTTACCTTTTTCTAAAAGGCCGATACACATCGCATTAACTAAGGGATTCCCTGAATAGGATTCGTCAAAATTTACTTCGCCTCCAACATCCGGAATGCCAGTGCAATTACCGTATGCAGATATGCCTGATATGACTCGTTCATATAAAAATCTATTCCGAGGTTCGTTCAACGGGCCAAACCTCAAAGAATTTAGCAGCGCAATTGGCCTTGCACCCATAGCCAAAATGTCTCGAATAATTCCTCCAACTCCTGTTGCTGCACCTTGGAAAGGTTCAACAGCTGATGGGTGATTATGAGATTCCATCTTGAAGACAACACTCATATCGTCACCGATATCAATAACTCCAGCATTTTCAGAACCGGCACCTACCTGTACGTACTCACCCTTTGTGGGGAAAAGTTCAAGCAAAAGCTTCGAATGTTTATAACCACAATGCTCACTCCACAGTGCACCAAACATTCCGAGTTCGACTTTTGAAGGTTGTCTTTTAAGCTTAGAAACAATTAAGTCGTATTCATCACGCGTTAAAGCAATTTCTTGCAAAATTTCTTTTGAAATATTCATGAAGTTACTCCGATTATTCCTACCCCTAAAACAATTAAGAATGCCCCAAGAGTAGCACGTAAAGTTATAAACTCTTGGCCACGTAGTATCAATAAAATGAAGAAATACGTCGCTAAAGGCTCTGTTCCAGCTAGAGGTGCAACTATCGAAAGTGGGGCTAATTCTAAAGCAGTGTACAGTGAGGCAACTGCTATAGCAAAAACTACACCTGCCGGCAACATCCAGTAAAAACCTCTCCGGCTTATATATTGTCTATCCCAAAATTTCACGATGATCAGGCAGACGAATACAATACCAAAAACACTCTCATAAAAAGCTACAACAGACCCAGGAGTAGAATCTCCCACAATCCCGCTGGCCAGATACCCGGCTATAGCTATTGAGATAGATGCAATTCCCGCTAAACCTATTCCAATCGTTACTCCTGAGAAGTTTAGGTTCCTGAACGTAAGCAAGCCTCCCTTTTCTATTTTTTCAATCCTCTCTTTATCAGTTACTAAAATGACTACACCAAACACTATAACTAAAGCACCAGTAAGTGCTAATAGCTGAGGCTGTTCCCCTCTCAACGTCAGAGCCAAACCAATTGAAAAAATTGGGCTAGCTCCTAAAATAGGAGATGCAAATCCTGCTCCAGCTAACTTCATAGCTGTTAAGAAACTACCTGCAGCTGATGTCACCAACAATCCCAAAATGCAAGTTACAAAGTACACTGATTTAGGCTGGTCTAATATCTCTATGCCAAAAAATAAGATACAGAAAAAACCCAATACACTAATGCCAATCACCAAACTAATCAGTGTAGCTACAAATGGAGAAACCCACTCTAATGCTTTTCTAATTAATACAGTTCCAAGGCCAAAGCCTGCTGCGGCTAATAATGAAAGTGCAATCCCGCTATACAACCCTGTCACTAAAAGTTGTAGCTGTAATATTACTAATAATAGATTGGATCATTCTCAAGCCATCCACTCCTCCTAATTTCAATTCAACAACCCTTTCAGGGTGAGGCATGAGTCCAAAAACATTTCCATCTAAATTTGTAACACCTGCAATATTCGCGACAGATCCGTTGGGGTTTGATTTTTTTGTAATATCACCTTTATTATCACAGTATCTAAGTAAAATCTGATTTTTATCCTCCATCTGTTTCAATTCATTTTTTGAGACATAATAATTACCATCACCATGAGAGATAGGGATTGAAATTATTTCATTTTCAACAAAAGTTTAGGTGAATGGCGAAGAAGATTTTTCGACTTTCAAAAACTGCTCTTGGCATCTAAATTCCAAATGTTCATTACGCATTAGAGTCCCAGGTAGTAATCCTGCTTCACATAAAATCTGAAAACCATTGCATGAACCTATTACAATGCCTCCATTGGCGGCGTATTTTTTGACCGACTGCATTACTGGGGAGAAGTGAGCTATTGCTCCTGGCCTTAGGTAATCTCCGAAAGAAAAGCCACCCGGGATGACTATGCAATCATAATCTGAAAGATCAGTTTGTTTGTGAAAGACCGGGTTTGCCCTAGAACCAGCGATATCGACAATGGCGTATTCCCAATCACTATCGCTCCAAGTGCCTGGGAATACCAGAACTCCGAAATTAATCGACACTTCCAGGCCCTTTTTCTCCAATAGATTCTAAAATTTCGACTACTACGGAATTAACTAAAGAACCTTCAGCTTTTCCTTTAACACGTGGCATAAGAGCGCCCATGACCTTACCTCTGTCATTCATTCCTGAAGCACCCAAGTCCTCTGCGATACTTTTTGCGATTTCGAAGACTGTTTCTCTATCTAATTGTTCAGGAAGGTATCCCAAAATAATTTCAAGTTGGGCTTTTTCTTTTTCCACCAGGTCTTGCCTCCCAGCATTATCATAAGCCTCTATACTTTCTTTATATTGTCTCGCCATCCTCGACAATACACCTATCACTACATCATCACTCGCTATTTCACCATTCGCTTTTTCCTCATATTGAACGGCAGAACGAATGAGTCTAACTGTATTTTTCATTACATCATTTTTGGATTTCATCGCTAAGCGCATATCATTTAATAGTTGATCCTGAATCGTCACTAACCACCCCTTAATCTATATCTATTTCTTGGAACAAAATTGCCATTTTTACAGCAGCTAAAGAAGCCTCAGCTCCTTTATTACCTTGAATCCCTCCAGAGCGATCCAGAGCCTGTTCGGTATTTTCAGTTGTTAAGATACCAAGGGAAATTGGTATTCCAGTTGACATGGCAGCTTCCGTAATCCCTCTACTTGATTCATGCGCTACGATTTCGTAATGGCTTGTTTCTCCTCGAATAACGCATCCTAGTGCAACCAAAGCGTCCCATGTACCAGTTTTGGCCATACGTAAAGCAGCCTGCGGAATTTCGTAGGCACCAGCAACTCTCTTTATGTCGATATTCTCGCTTCGGATACCAGCTTCCAAGAGAGCATCCCTAGCTCCTTCTAAGAGCCTTGATGTAATTGTTTCATTAAACTCAGAAACAATAATACCGATTCTCATTTTGGAATGATCTTCTACAGATAATCTTTGAAATTCCATTACACCATTCTAACGATTCGGATTTGAGTAGCCAACGTGAATATAGGGTCTTAGCTATTCGTTTCTGAAGCTGCTGAATCCAAGGGTCCCAGCAAATGACCTAATTTGTCCCGCTTGGTTTCAAGGTAGCGTAAATTTTGCGCAACTGGTTCAGTAAGTATCGGAATTCTTTCTACAATCTCTAAACCGTAACTGTCCAAACCAACAACCTTCTTGGGATTATTAGTCATCAATTTCATTTTCGAAACGCCCAAATCTCTTAAAATCTGTGCCCCAATTCCATAGTGACGGAGATCAGGTGGAAACCCTAAGCTTTCATTGGCCTCGACGGTATCGGCTCCGTCATCTTGTAAAGCATAGGCTTTAATCTTATTGTGGATTCCTATGCCTCTACCCTCTTGTCGCATATAAAGAAAGACACCGTTGCCTTTGCTTCCAATCAAATCAAGCGCCTTGGTAAGCTGTGTACCACAATCACATCTCAAGCTCCCGAATACGTCACCAGTTAGACATTCACTATGCACCCGGACAAGCGGGGGTTCCTTGCTAATTTCACCAAAAACTATAGCTACGTGTTCATCTTTATCAACAGCTGATCGATAAGTCATAACAACTGCATCACCATGTACTGTAGGTAACTTTGCCTCAGCAACACGTTCAACCATTTTCTCATTAGCCAACCTGTAAGCAATAATGTCAGCTACGCTGATAATTAGAAGGTCATTCTCCTTAGCGAAAACTTCCAGCTCTGGACGTCGCGCCATAGTTCCATCTTCGCTGAGGATCTCGCATAGTACAGCTGCGGGTTTAAATCCAGCCAAGCGAGCCAAATCTACTGAAGCCTCAGTCTGGCCTGCGCGTACTAATACACCTCCCTCTTGTGCTGCAAGTGGGAACATATGCCCAGGACGTGCAAGATCTTCTGGCACAGTTTGTTCATCAACCAGAGCACGCACTGTCTCATATCGATCAAAAGCAGAAATTCCAGTTGAGCCATTGTTGATATCCACAGAAACTGTAAAAGCTGTAGCATGTCGAGAAGTGTTGCGCGCTACCATCATTTCAAGTTCTAGTGAACGAAGCCTCTGTTCGGTTAGGGGAACACATATAAGACCACGACCGTATTTGGACATGAAATTGATTGCCTCAGGTGTGATCATTTCGGCAGCTATTACTAAGTCGCCCTCATTTTCCCTGTCTTCATCATCTACGATGATTACAAATTTTCCGTCTTTAATTTCCTTAACGCCCAGTTCAACGGAAGATAGTTGCACTATATGCCCCTCTTTTTATCTATTATTCGTTCAATATATTTGGCCATGATGTCTACTTCCAGATTAACATGATCACCCACTGTAATCGAACCAAGATTCGTGTTTTCAGCTGAGAATGGAATAAGTGTGAAACTAAAATCATCGCCATCAGCTGAAACAATGGTAAGGCTAACACCATTTACAGAAATAAAGCCTTTTCGAACAATATAAGGCAATAAATTTTCTGGGGCTTTTATACTAATTATTCTATCAACTGATTTTCCAGAAATTTTCATCACCTTACCAACATCATCCACATGGCCTTGAACGTAGTGTCCGCCTAGGCGGCTTACAGGTGTAAGTGCCCTTTCTAGGTTTACTCTGTCACCCTGAATCAATAAATCCAAATTGGTTTTTTTCAGAGTCTCATCAGCAAGGTCTACAGTGAAAGCACAGTCTGTTTTCTCAACAACAGTTAAACAAACGCCACTCACGTTAATGCTGTCACCTAACTTTACATCGGAGAAATTTTCTGAAGCCTTAATCACCATTGAATTCTTCAATTTGCTAAAAACAAAACCGACTTCTTCTACAATTCCTGTAAACATAGAGTTACTTTTTTATATATCCAGTGACTAGAAAATCGTTACCTATTGTCTCGTATTCAAGTTTTGTCATGGTAGTGGCCTCTGATAAATCCTTAGGCCCTAAACCACCTACAGGTGACTTTGCACCGCTACCTCCGATAACCAGAGGTGCTATAAAAGCATACACCTTGTCAACCATTTTACAGTTAAAAAGTGATCCGAGAAGGGAGGAACCTCCTTCTGCTAATACTGATGTAAAACCCTCTGCTGCAAGAAAATTTGCTACTGCATAGAGATCCACGCCCTCGTTTACCCGAGGAAATTCAAAAACATCTGCTCCTTGATTTTGTAAGGATCGCTTAGTAGAAGAATTAATTTCTGAGCTTGCTACAATCGTCCTACCTGCTTGTTTTAGCATCCTTGAATTAGTGGGGAGCCGGCCAAAAGTGTCCACGATTAAACGCAATGGTTGCTTTGAATCTAAGTTCTTACTAGTGCGTGCAGTAAGAAGTGGGTTGTCTGCTATAGCAGTACCTACGCCTATCATGATCACATCAGATTGTGAACGGATAACGTGACTCCTTTTCCTAGACTCTTCAGAAGTTATCCATTTGGAAGATCCTGTCCTGGTAGCAATTTTCCCATCTAAACTCATTGCAAACTTAGCTGAAAAAAAAGGTTGTTGGGTCATTGTGAACTTAGTAAAACTCTCAATTATCTCTTCAGCTTCTTCGGATCCGTCTCCTATTTTTACATCAATTCCTTCAGATTTTAGAAATTCTATCCCTTTACCATTTGTCCTTGGGTCTGGGTCAATCGTAGCAACAAATGCCGAATGAATTCCTGCAGCAATCAAAGCTTCCACACAAGGAGGAGTTTTCCCATAATGTGCACATGGTTCGAGAGAAACATAAAGCGTAGCCCCAGCCGCTAAATCCCCAGCAGAATTAATTGCCATTACTTCTGCGTGAGGCCCTCCAGGATGTTGCGTGACTCCTTCTCCGACGATTCGACCATCCTTAACTAAAACTGCCCCTACGGAAGGATTAGGGCTCACTTTGCCCAAACTTGATCGAGCTAATTCCAGTGCCCTTGTCATAAAAATAGAATTGCCGATAACTTTATCCATTATTTAAGTATGACGCTATCTTGGGTTTACTGCCAGTTTTAGGTGAATCTAGATAATGCTTAAAGAAGCTTCTCCAACCAGATCTAACAAAGGTTGCGGCAGAATCCCTAAAATTAAGGTTGCACCGGCAGTTATTAATAGCACTAATGATGAACTCAGACCTATTCTCCAATTACCTCCGCTAATTGATGGCGATCTTAGATACATGATCTTAATTATGTTGAGATAGTAATATGCTGAAATAGCGCTATTTATAACTCCAATAATTGCCAACCAGGATAAATTTGCGTTTACAGCCGCATTGAATATAAAAAACTTGCCCATAAACCCCACGGTTGGAGGAACTCCAACAAGCGCTAAAAGCGATACGCTTAATACTCCTGCTAAAAGGGGAGAGGATGCTCCTAAACCTTCTAAACTTTTGATTTCAGAAGTCTGGTTCCTGTATACGGTTAGAATTACTACAGAAAAAGCAGCAACGTTCATAGCAGCATAGCCAGTCAAATAAAATAGAACGCTCTCGGGACCCAGTTCGTAGCCGATTTGCTTTCCTCCAAAATCAGCAAACGACGCAACTCCTACTAAAACGTAACCAGCTTGGGCTATAGCACTATATGCTAGTAATCTTTTCAGATCTTTTTGGACGATCGCTACTAAATTACCTATGGACATCGTAATTGCTGCGAGTATAGCTAGCAATAAAGACCAGTCATCGGAAATCATTTCATGGTTTAAAACCGTGTATAGCACCCTTAGTAATAAAGCAAACCCGGCAGCCTTACTGGCGACTGATAGCATTGCTCCAACTGTCGTAGGAGCACCTTCATATACGTCTGGTGTCCACATTTGAAAAGGAACAATTGATAATTTAAATCCTAGTCCAGAGACCGATAAAATTGTTGCTATCAATATTGGGATACTCCCGAAAGGAATATCATTATCTAGAGAAACTAACATTCCAGAAATTGTTGGATTTGAACTATCCAAAGATAGAACTTGTAAAGTGCCAGAAGCTCCATAGAAAAAAGCAAATCCATATAGAAGTAAAGCTGAAGAAATAGCAGACAAGACCAAGAATTTAAGGCCAGACTCACCAGATTTTCCTTCATGCGTTGAAAACGCCGCCAATACAACTATAGGAAGAGAAGCAAGCTCAATCGCAACAAAAATTGTTATTAAATCAGCAGCTGATGGGAGGAGCATCAAGCCAACTGAAGAAAGCATCGCTAAGCCTACAAATTCAGCCCTCTGATTAAATTCAGTGAATGAACTCTTAGAAACTAAAATGATTAATGCTATTGCAGTTAGGATTAAACATTTGAAAAAGATCGCGTAATGGTCCGCAATTAATGAGTCATTCATGAACATTTCTGGGCCATTAGATTCAACACGAAGCCACAAAAATACCGACAAACAAATAGATACCGCCGTTGCTAATAAGAACGTATAGACAGAAATGGAAGCGTTAGGCCATTTCAATCCAGAGAAAATTACCACCAACGCAAAGACGACCATTGCTATTTCTGGGGAAAGTAACGCTATATCTAAACCGCTTAATCCCATGCTATGCCAACCCCCCAACAATTCTAAGTAAGGAGTTTTCTAAAACGTCTAGAAGTATTCTGGGATATATCCCAATAACCATAACCGGAATCAAAAGCAAGGCAATTGCCCATTTACCTGATGATGAAGCATCATTGAGATCAGCCCAACGCTTTAGCGATGGGCCAAAAAGTGTTCTTTGAATAGCCCAAAGCATGTAACCCGCAGCCAAAACTACACCAAGTGCACATAAAGCTGTAGCTAAAGGGTAAGTATTGTAGGCACCTAAGAAAATTAGGATTTCAGCTACAAAACCGCTAGTTGATGGAAGCCCAAGTGAAGCCAAACCTGCAACTATAAAGCCGATGCCAATCAGTGGCATTCTCGCGATCAATCCTCCCATATCAGGGATATATCGTGTGTGAGTTCGTTCGTAAATTAAACCAGCACATACAAATAGCAAAGCTGTGATAATACCATGGGAAAACAACTGCAAGGCTGCGCCATTAATTGCTGTAGTGCTAATAACCGACCCACCAAAAGATGAAAGTCCCAGTACAACAAAGCCCATATGGCTGACTGAACTGTAAGCAATTAACCTCTTTATGTCGGTTTGGCGTACTACAATAAAAGCCCCATAAAGCACATTGATAACCGCAGCTATGGCCAAAAGCGGTGCTAAGTCACTAAGTTGCTCAGGGAATAAACCTGCATTAATTCTAATTAGCCCGTATCCTCCCATCTTAAGTAAAACACCAGCCAACATCACACTTATCGCAGTTGGTGCATCAGTATGAGCATCAGGAAGCCATGTATGGAAAGGGAAAATAGGCAATTTAACAGCAAACGCAACCAAAAACCCTATAGAAATCAAACCTGCGTAAGGTATCAGGCCGGATATATCTCTCTCAGCAAGAATCATCATATCGAAGGTGCGATCTGCGACTGGTTGTGAAAGGTACAAAGCAATGATTGAAATAAACATGAATGCTGATCCAATCAACGTGAAAAGTAACACCTTCATAGCAGAATATTCTTTCCTACCAGAACCCCACTTTGCTATAAGGAAGTACATAGGAATAAGTTCAAGCTCCCAAAACACAAAAAACAGGAACATATCCATAGAAATAAAGACACCCATAACTGCCGTCTGAAGCAACAGTAAGAGGGCAAAATATTCACGTACCTTTTCCGTAATTGTCCAGGAAATAAGGACTGCAACAACGCCCAAAATAGCATTTAAGGAAACTAGTGATACGCTCAAACCGTCGACAGCTAACAAATATTGAATATTGAACAACGGGACCCAATTTGCACGTTCTATAAATGAATAACCAGTGGTAGATCTATCGAAAGTAACGAACAAAATCAGGACTAAAATCAGTTCTAGAATAACGAAGAATAAAGCAACGAGGCGTGAAATTCTAGGATTTTTGCCTACCAGCAACAATAATAAAGATCCGACACTGGGGATGAAAATAACACTTGTTAGCATTCTTCATTCACCTGCTAGCCATATAAGCAAGCACAATTGTTGCTGCGCCCAATGAAATACCAATACCGTAAACCTGTAATTGTCCAGTCTGGAGCTGGGCAAACGCTCTACCTGTATTCCTCCCAAACCAACTAATTAAATCCGCAAACCCGTCGATAATGTGTCTATCCACCCAATCGGAAGTAGCAAAAATTCCCTTATATCCAATCGTCTTCACAATAAAACCTTCATAAAAATGATCGAAGTAGTATCGCTGAATCAAAATTTTCCTGACCGGTTCTAATGAATCCCCAAAAGCCCAGTTTTTGGTCAATTTCAATTGGTATATAACGGTTGCCAGGAAAATACCAAAGAAAGATGCAAAAGTGGATGCTAGTGCTACTCCAAAATGGAAATGCCCGTCTTGATCTGTAAATAAATGCATAAACATATGAGCGGGTAAATATAATATTTGAACTGGAGATGCCAATACAAACCCTGCGAATATAGCTAGAACGGCTAGTAAAAACATGGGGACTAACATCTGCCAAGGCGATTCAGAAAGATGAACTTTCTCATCAACCTCATAAGGTTGTCTTAAATCTTTCGGAATCGCATCAATACCTCCTCTGAACTCCCCATGAAAAGTCATATGTAGCATCCGAAATGCATAGAAAGAAGTTAGGCAAGACACAATTAACCCTATCCAAAAAACCAATTGCGAGACCCCAAAGCTATATGCATGGCTGCCTTCCCATGCACCCAGCAAAATCTCATCTTTGGACCAAAAACCCGCAAATGGGAAAATTCCAGAAAGGGCCAAAACACCAACGAATGCCAAGCAATACGTATAAGGCAACTGTTTTCTGAGCCCTCCCATATATCGCATGTCGAATGTTTTAACACTGTGGTGGACGCTACCAGAAGCTAAAAACAACAAACATTTAAAGAAGGCATGGGTGGTCAAATGAAACATCGCCACCACCGGCATTCCTACACCAAGAGCAATAAACATAAATCCTAATTGACTCACTGTAGAAAAAGCCAAAACGCGCTTTATATCATTTGCTACTAAACCCATGGTAGCAGCGAACAATGCGGTTGAACTACCAATAAGAGCCACCCAAATCAACGCTATCCCACTTGCTTCAAAAAGTGGGAAGAAACGCGTTACGAGAAAAACCCCAGCAGCGACCATAGTCGCAGCATGGATCAGAGATGAAACCGGTGTAGGGCCTTCCATGGCATCCGGCAACCATGTATGCAAAGGAAATTGAGCGCTTTTCCCTACAGCACCCGCAAATAAGCCCAAGGCAATCCAAGTGGCTGTAGTAGAACCAAGCAGAGGGGCGACAGAAATGATGTCTGGTATTTCAAATGGGTTGAGCCCCAATTCGTAAAAAAACTGTCTTTTTGAGAACAAATACAACAAAGCTAATATAAACCCGAAGTCTCCTATCCTGGTGACCAAAAAAGCTTTTTTGGCAGCAGCAGCAGCAGCAGGGCGTTGATGCCAAAATCCAATCAGTAAATATGATGAAAGTCCTACAAGTTCCCAAAACACGAATAGTTGAATCAAGTTTAAGGAGGTAACCAATCCCAACATAGAAAAAGTGAATAGGCCCATATAGGCAAAGTATCTCGAGTACGAGGAATCTAATTTTTGTTCATGGTCTTGTAAATAACCTTGAGAATACACTTGAACTAAAAGGCTAACCCCTGTCACAACTACCAACATGGTTGCAGTCAGAGGGTCAAGAATAATGCCAACTGTCATAACAAATTGTTGAATGCTATTGGCCTCATCCACTATAAACCAAATATGAGAGGGGAATTCGAAGCTTTGGCCCCACACTGAAAGGAGTGCCCAAAAACTAAGAATAAAGGCTAAGCCTATGGATCCCGAAGTTAATAAGCTCGACCAGCGTGACCTTGGACCTAGTACGGGCCGTATAAAAAGGCTAATGAAGATAAAAGACATCAATGGCAAAAATATAATTGCCCAAACTAACGCTTCATTCATATTAGAGCTTCCTCAGGATTTCGTCCGCCACGTGCTCTCTTCCTCGAGGAACCATCACACGAAAGGCAGTATTTTCACTGGCATATAAAATGCCATTGACCGGTAAAAGCCTAACGGGAAGTCCTTCACCTTCGAGAATTTCCATCCACATTTGAGCAGCAATCAATGTATTTACAGTTTTATAGTCCACCCACATTAAATAATTAATTCCTCATCAAGTTTATTTCTGTTACGTCTGTGGTGTTTCGAGATCTTATTAAAGCAATAACCAATGCAAGCCCCAGCGCTACTTCTGCAGCAGCTACAACTACAACAAATATAGCGAATGCTTGGCCATCTAAAACTTTAACTGAATCAGATGCATCTACAGAAGTGAGTCGCATAAATGCTGGGGTAGAGTATCTAGAAAATGCTACTAAAGCCACATTAACGCCATTCAGCATCAATTCTGTACAAATCAAAACGGCAATTATATTTCGGCGAGAAAGCGCACCATAAAGTCCTATGCAGAACAAAATAACTGATAGCAATAAGTATCGTTCAAGCATTATAGAATCAGCCTGAAAATTGATTTACAAGTAACAATAGGAGTATAAGCAATCATCATTTATCTCTCACTAGTGCTAAAGCACCAACTACAGCTGCAAGCAGCAAAACACCCACCGTTTCAAAAGCCATCACGTAGTCTCGAATAATTGCAGTTCCTAATTGTGAAGAGCTATCTACCAACGTTGATTCAACAAATACGGGTAACTCGGCGGGCATCTCGTTCCATTGTGATTGAAAAATTGCCCAGGATAGAGCAATAAAAAGTAGACCTACAACCACAATAGAAACTGGTTGCAAATTGGTTGATCGAGTTGAGTGTGGCATGTCTTTAGTAAACATAACCGCAAATATGACTAAAACAGACACAGCACCTACATAAATCAAAACCTGAGCAACAGCCAAGAATTCAGCGTTCATTTGCGCAAATATCCCTGCTATAGCTAAAAATGTGACAATCAATGCCAAAGCAGATCTGAACATATCGCGTTGCCCCACAACTAGCAGTGCACTAAACACTGTTATTGCGAACAATGCCCAAAAGATTACTTCTTGGTATAAATTAGGCATATATACGAGCTAAGGCTCTAGTTTCTCCTTAATCATTGTCTTGGCTTTTATCATAGTCGCCATCGGAAGAAGCTTTTTGAGCTAAATCTTCAGGAACCATTTCTGGCCGTTTAGGGTGCCAGAAGTATGTTTCCCTGCCGACCTCTCTCCAATCAGCAATTTCTGTGAAAGGATCAAAGCCTTCTTTCGCAAGCTGTGGCCTGAACCAAGCACTTGGATGTTTTGGACGTGCTCGCAAGTCATCTATAGTTATGACTAAATCTTCCCGCCTATAAGTTGCTGCTTCAAATCGAGTACCCATATGTAAAGCATCATACGGACACGCTTCCACACAAATTCCGCAGTACATGCAACGAGCTTGGTCTATATCAAACTGGTCTATCCGGTAGGAACCTCCATCTTGATAGTCCCCGCCAGAAGGATCGGTAACTATTTTAATAATACCCAGGGGACAGTACTTTGCACATGAAGCACAACCAGTGCAACGCTCTTCATACCAAGTGAATTCTTGCCCTCTAAATCTAGGATGTTGCTGCAACCTTTCTTCAGGGTATTGCACTGTAGAAGGCTTACGCAAAAAATTTTGTAAAGTAACTCCAAAAGCTTTTAGCATCCCACTTCCGTACATCGCTAAACCCCTTTACCAACATGAAACTTGGCACTCTCACCAAAGGGTATTCCAGATTTCCTGTTGGTGATTTTTATTAGAACGGGAACAGCAACCACCATCAAGATCCAGTTGCTCACAACCATCAACCACATATCTTGTTGTTGCAGGTTACCGAATTCATCAGCAAGCAATAATCTTTGTACACTTAGTGCTATCACATTTATTAGGCTTAAAGGGAACAGGAATTTCCAAGCAAATGTCAAAATTTGATCAGGCCTTAACCTAGGTAGAGTCGAACGAACCCAAGTTGCTAAAAGTGCAAAAAGTCCCACTTTTAGCAACATCCAAATGTGAGAAGGCAGAATTGCCCACTTCCAGCCTTGCAAGAACAAAACTGCAAATACGGCACCTGCAACCATTAATGCAGCAAATTCTGCAAGCATAAACGTGCCAAATTTCATACCGCTATATTCAGTCAGATAACCTGCAACAATCTCAGATTCACCCTCTGTAATATCAAAGGGAGATCGGTTCAATTCAGCCGACATAGCAGTCAAGAAAATGAATGCGGCCAAAGGAGTGACAAGGAGAAAAGGAATGGTTTGAGAATTAACAACTTCTATCAATGACATCGAGCCCGCCAAAATCGTGATCGATAATAAAGACATGACTAAAGGAATTTCGTAACTAATAAGTACTGCAGCAGCCCTCATGGCACCAAAAGTTGAAAATTTGTTGGCAGATGCATAACCAGCCATTAGAACTGCAATGGAACCTAACCCTGATACCGCTACTAAATAAAGTAATCCAATGTTCAAATCCGCTAAAAAGGTTTTTTCTCCCAAAGGGATTACGCCCATAGCCATCAACACGGAACCTAGCATCACTATTGGCGCAATGTTGAAGACCCATCTGTCAGCGCTTCGTGGGACAATATCTTCTTTAGTCAGAAGTTTGACAGCATCTGCCAGTGCTTGAAGTAAACCAAAAGGTCCTGCTCGGTTTGGGCCTAAGCGATTCGTAAATCTACCCAACAGTCTTCGTTCAGCCCATGTGTAAAAAGTTGCAAGGAGCATTAGTACATTTACTACTAAAAGCACTACTGAAAAAGTGGCAATCGCATAGGCAAGCCATGCTAACTCACTGCCGAAGACACTAAGAATAAATTCGTAAACATGCCGATAAACGATGTTTTCTGCTAACGCTTCCCCCACTATCGGTCTACCTCTCCCATATTGAAATCTAAACTGCCCAGACTCACGATGATATCTGCTAATTTCCAGCCAACTAACATCTCTTTGAACAACGTCAAGCTGATAAAAGAAGGGGAGCGAATTTTGCAACGATAGGGGGCAATTGATCCATCACTAACCAAGTAAAACCCCAATTCTCCCTTAGGAGCTTCGATAGGAACGTAAGCCTCACCCGGTGACGGCCTGAATAACAAAGAAGTGGTGCTTCTAACAGGACCTGATCTAATATCTCGATAGCACTGCTCGATTATCTTGAGTGATTGTTCTACTTCTAACATCCTTACCCAGAATCTATCGAAATTATCACCACCTTGGGCTGTAATTACATCAAACTTAACCTGATCGTAGGCATCATAGGGTTGAGCTGCGCGAATATCCCAGGGCACGCCAGAGGCACGTAAAATTGGCCCAGTCAAAGACGCGTCAATCGCTTGATCTGCCGAAATAACACTCACATTTTTAGTTCTTGCCTGAACAATTTCACTTTCAAAGATAAGTTTGTTCAACTCATCGGCATAACCAGGCATTTCGTCCAAAAACTTTCTAAGTGCAGGCCAAAATTCTTCAGGAGCATCTTGGAAAACTCCCCCAATTCGCATGAATGAGACTGTGATCCTCGCACCACATAACATTTCAAACATATCCAGTATTCGTTCTCGCTCCCTAAAACAGTACATCAATGCAGTACCACCAAAACCACCAAGCTCAGCAAGAAAAAAGCCCACACCTACAAGGTGACTTGCTACGCGTTGCAATTCAGCAGCAATAGTCCTCAAGTACTTGCCACGATCAGGAACTTCAATATCTATTAATTTTTCACATGAAAGAACATATGCTTGGTTGTTAGTCATAGAAGCCACATAGTCCAATCTGTCTGTCAGCGTTATTACTTGCGAGTATTGACGTTCCTCTGCAAGTTTTTCAGTTCCGCGATGCAGATATCCTATGACTGGCTCAACGTCCTGAACATTTTCACCATCAAAGGTTACGCGCATGCGAAAAACACCATGCGTACTTGGGTGGTGCGGTCCAATATTTACTACAACGGGCTCAGTGTGTAATGACATATATTAAATCTCAGTGCTTAGCTCCTAAAATATGAAAAACCTAAAATCTATCCACCGTGCGGCCAACTATATGGAAGAGGAGGCTCTAAATAATCTCTTCTTAACGGATAACCTTGGAACCCTTCCCAAAGTAAAATCCTACGCAGGTCGGGGTGCCCAATAAAACTAATACCCATTAAATCAAAAACTTCCCTCTCCTGCAGATCAGCACCTTTCCAAACTGATACAACACTCGGAACTGAAGGCTCTTCACGGCCAAAAACTCGTGTTTTTATGACACAGGTTTTATTATCAACTATAGAAGTCATTTGGTAGATTAATTCAAAAAATTCAACATAATCAACGGCAGTTATAGCATTTAGGAGAACGCAGTTAAATTTGGGTGATTTTTTCAAATGCGAACATATTTCTTGTATCTTTTGTGACTCAACCAGTATGAAATTATCGTGAGTGTTTAAAATTGAACCTTCAAATTGTTTACCAAGACCAACTGCTATCTCACTGCCGCTTATTACAGTAGACATCTAGCCTCCCGCTGGTTGGTTTCCCAACTTGTACAGGTTAATCTTTTCATGCAATTGCATAATGCCATATAGCAAAGCATCCGGTCGTGGAGGACAACCAGGTACATATACATCGACAGGCACTATATGATTCACGCCTGGTACTACACTGTAGCCTTGGTAGTAAGGACCTCCTGAAGTAGCACAAACACCCATAGCTATTACCCATTTGGGTTCGGCCATTTGGTCGTAGATTCTACGAACTGCTGGGGCCATTTTCCAAGTTAAAGTTCCCGATACGATTAGTAGGTCTGCCTGACGTGGTGAAGCCCGCATAGTTTCCATTCCGAAGCGAGCCAAGTCGAATCGACCCATGGCAGATGCAAGCATTTCAAAGACACAACACGCCAAACCAAAAGCAACTGGCCAAGTGGCAGAGCGCCTACTCCAATTTAGTAATGCGTCCAATGAAGTTACAGCGATATTGCCCTTATACTCTGCGGGCACTTTGATCAGAGGATCCGGGAAAGCTTCCTGAGCAGACCACTTTAATTCCTCAATGGTTTGACCTTCAATGCGATCAAAACTCCAATAATCTTCTGGCAATCGACTCTGCCCATAAACAGAATCTGGACTTACATTGCCTGAGGTCGATTGCATGCATGCCTCCTACTGCAAGAGTAGCTCTCTGCAGCTTGCTAAATAGGCTTAACAAGCACCTTGAGGATAGCACAGCACTAAGAATGTGAAAAGTCGCACAACCTCTGTAAATAGGCCTATTTAAATCCAATAATGTACATATGGTGTAACCTATTTCATCATGGATTACATAAAACAACTTACGCGCATCAGCTCAGAAATTATTGCCAACCTAAATCAAAAACATGCTGCCAGAGAAATTTCGATCCAAGCTTCTCGAGAAATCATTCGTCTATCTGCTAACTCGATCCGCTGCATACATCGGCTTGAAATGGAAGAAGCGCAGAGACTTGCTTCGCTAGCAGGGGAGAAAGTTATTGAAATTAGAGATCTGATATATACCAAGCACCCAGATTTATATTTCTCTGGTTACACACAAGATGCCCAGAAAGAATACACAGAAGCACGAATTTGCTATGCACTGATTTCTGATATTGACATACCTTCTCATGAAGTTCTCGGAGTTGAGATTGCCCCCTATATCAATGGAATAGCAGAGGCAGCAAGTGAATTAAGACGCTTTATCCTAGATTCCTTAAGAAAAGATGATTCTAGTAGGTCAGAGGAATTAATGGGCAAGATGGATGAAGTCTACAACATGATGACAATCATTGATTTTCCTGATGCTTTGACCGGAGGCATACGTCGCACTACTGACCAACTTAGAGCAGTCTTAGAAAGGACTCGTGGCGATTTAACCATGGCGCTAAGGCAAAGAAAACTCGAAGACTTGCTATCCAAACATGAGCTTTGATTACTATATTGTTATTTAATTTCCTTGCGAAATCCGTAATGAATATGTAAATTCAAACAGTGATGACTTAGTCGTCACTGTCCCAAATGTTTTTATATTGGAGGAAGATCCATGACTGGCCTCTATTTGGTCATCGGTGCTGGGATTCTCGCTTTGGTTTTCGCCGTAATTTTGGCACGCCAAGTTCTAGGAGCCGATAAAGGTAATGATCGAATGCGAGAAATTGGTGATGCTATACAAGAAGGAGCAAACGCTTTTCTGAGGCGTGAGTATTCTGTTTTGTTGGTTTTTGTAATTGTAGTATTTGGAATTCTATTGGCTCTTGGTCTAGCTACTGATGATCAGAAGCCTGAAACCTCAATAGCATATTTGGTTGGAGCGTTTTCCTCTGGCCTCACCGGTATTATAGGTATGCGTATAGCAGTTCAGGCCAACATGAGAACGGCTGCAGCGGCTATCAAGGGATTAAATCCTGCGCTTCGAGTTGCCTTTTCTTCAGGTGGGGTAATGGGCATCAGTGTTGTCGGAACTGGCATACTTGGTGCTTTAATTATGTGGATGATCTTTCAGGATCCCCAAATAGTAGCGGGGTTTAGCTTTGGAGCTTCTTCAATTGCACTATTTGCACGTGTTGGAGGCGGCATTTACACCAAAGCTGCTGATGTAGGTGGCGATCTTGCTGGAAAAGTTGAAGCAGGAATACCTGAAGATGATCCTCGCAATGCTGCAGTGATAGCTGACAATGTAGGAGACAATGTTGGTGATGTAGCAGGGATGGGTGCAGATTTATTTGAATCTTATGTGGGTTCGATTATAGCTAGCCTAGCATTAGCTATGACCGGAACGGCCTTTCTCTTCCCAGATGCTTCAATCAGTGAGCTGAAAGTCGACTCTGGTTTAGCTGTACTCCCTTTCTTAATCGCTGGTGTTGGTATTATTTCTTCGATCTTTGGCACATTCCTGGTCAGAACAGGAGAGAAGGCCTCTATGGGTACGTTGCTTTGGGCTTTGCGACGAGGCATTTTTTCTGCTGGAATTTTAGCGCTTTTGGGATCATTTGGTGCTATTTATTACTTATTTCAAATTGAATCTTCGGTACCTTTGGGGATGTCCAAAGTCTGGCAAGTTTGGGGCGCTGTGGCTATTGGTTTAGGTGCAGGTGTAATAATAGGTATCAGTACCGAGTACTATACTTCATATGAGTATAAGCCTACTAAAGGGCTAGCCAGTAGAACTACAACAGGTCCCGCAACAGTCATAATTTCTGGTTTCGCCACTGGAATGCTAAGTACGGTTGTACCGCTCATTATCATCGCTGCGGCAGTCTTGGGCGCTAATCACCTAGCCGGGTTGTACGGAATAGCTATTGCGGCGGTTGGCATGCTTTCCACTCTTGGAATCACACTAGCTACTGACGCCTACGGCCCGGTTGCCGATAATGCTGGAGCTATTGCTGAGCAGGCAGGGCTGGATCCAGAAGTAAGGGAACGCACAGACGCTCTTGATTCCTTGGGCAATACAACAGCAGCAACAGGAAAAGGTTTTGCAATTGGATCTGCAGTTTTGACTGCTCTTGCACTGATGGCTGCTTATGCAAAAGTTGTGGATTTACAGGTAATAGATCTACTAAAGACTTCTACTCTGGTAGGTTTGCTACTCGGTGCGTTAATGCCATTTGTTTTCAGCGCGCTAACGATGGAAGCAGTTGGAAGAGCGGCACAAGATATGGTCGAAGAAGTTCGCCGGCAATTCCGTGAAATTCCTGGCCTAAAGGAAGGTAAAGAAGGAGTGCGAGCTGAGTATGCGCGCTGTGTCGCAATCAGCACAAATGGTGCATTAAGAGAAATGATTCTTCCAGGTTTGCTAGCTGTAATTGTACCTATCGTAGTTGGCTTAATTCCCTTTTTGGGTGCTGAAGCAGTGGGCGGACTTCTGATCGGATCTATCAGCGCAGGATCACTGATGGCCATAACTATGGCTAATGCAGGAGGAGCCTGGGATAACGCCAAGAAGTATGTTGAAGCAGGCGCTCACGGTGGCAAGGGTACTAGCAACCATGAGGCAGCTGTAGTTGGAGATACAGTGGGTGATCCATTCAAGGATACCTCTGGCCCAGCTTTGAATATTTTAATTAAGCTCATGGCGATTGTAGCTGTGGTATTTGGTAGCGTTTTTGTAGCTTAATTAACAATTAAACTTAACATTACGTAGAGGTGCTTAGGAAAGCACCTCTACGTAATTACTACCTGGAGCATTAGTTGAATCTGCAATTGAACGGCAAGCGTGCACTAATAACAGGTGGAAGTCGAGGCATTGGAAAAGCAATAGCTTATTCACTTGCGAGCGAAGGTGCCAAAGTTGCTATTTGCTCTAGAAATGAAAAGGACATAGCTACTGTGGCTAATACTTTGAGCAAAGCAACTTCTTCCACTGTATACGGGGTTAAAGCCGATATGGGCGATCTTAATTCTATAGAAGAATTATTTTCCAAAACGAGAACCAACCTTGGAGGCATCGATATATTAGTCAATAATGCAGCTAGAGTCTCCGGAGGAACAACCCCTGATAGTTTGCTGGAAGTTACTGACGAGCTACTCCGATACGACTTTGAAACCAAAATGCTTGGCTATGTAAGGGCAGCTCGTGAAGCAGCGCATGAAATGATTCAAAATCGTTGGGGCAGAATTATTAACATTAGTGGAATGGCAGGTTCGGCAATTAGTGCAGGTATGCGTAACATCGCACTGGTAAGCCTTACTAAAAGTTTATCAGAAGAACTTGGCCCATACGGAATCACAACTAATGCTATTCTCCCAGGATTCGTAGCTACAGAAGATAGAAAGGTGAGGCTTGAATTCCTATCAGCAAAAACTGGAATCGCCCCAGAAATACTCGAGTCGGAAGCTGCAAACTCCACTTCCCTCAAAAGAATAGTCACCTCCAAAGAGATTGCTAGTGTAGTAGCGTATCTATGCTCACCTCTTGCACAATCCATAACTGGTGAAGCTCTTTCAGTGGGTGGTGGTGGTAATAGAACCATCCCCTATTAATTTCACCCAATAAAAGATTAGAATCACCATGATGTAATTAGCTAGGAGGATCAAATGGTCCTAAGTGACCGAACAATTAGAGAACAGATAACGGAAGGCAGAATTGTCATCGATCCATTATCAGAAGACTCAATCCAACCCGCGAGCGTAGATCTTCATTTAGATCGTCATATTCTAGTTTTTAGGAATAACAGAGTTCCTTATATAGACATAAGGTCTAACTCAGAGAAACTCACAGAACTTGTAACGATCGGTGATGACGACCCCTTCATGCTTCATCCAGGGGAATTTGTACTAGGAAGCACTTTGGAGCATGTGGAGGTTCCTGACGATTTGGTTGCACGTCTGGAGGGAAAAAGTTCTTTAGGAAGAATAGGTTTGTTAATACATTCAACAGCGGGATACGTAGACCCCGGATGGCAAGGGAACCTTACTTTAGAATTATCTAATGTTTCGAATTTGCCAATTACCCTTTACCACAGAATGAAAATCGGCCAAATTAGCTTTCTTAGACTCACTACTCCAGCAGAAAATCTCTATGGTTCAAGAGCGCTTGGCTCTAAATACCAAGGTCAAACTATGCCTACAGCGTCCCGAATATCAAAAGAATATGACCAGAAGTGAAAACCTATAGTTTTAAGAACTTATTTTTCTGCTTTCATTGGGGCAAAGCTCAACCGATGAATTGGACACGCGCCTAATTTTTTAATCGCTTCTATGTGTTCTGCCGCCCCGTAGCCTTTATTTCTATCAAAATTATAGGCAGGGTATAAAAAAGACATTTCTTGCATTAAAGCATCTCTATGTACTTTTGCTATCAAAGAAGCAGCTGAGATTGCGCTACAGTATTTATCTCCTCTTACTACTGCGGTACAAGGGACGGATTCCCACTCCAAACTAATATTACCGTCTACCAACAGGTAGTCTGGCTTAGCAGAAGCTGCATCCAAAGCCAAATGCATTGCTCTTTTGGTAGCAGGTCCAATCCCGATAGTATCAATCGTACTAGAAGGTACTTCTCCTATTCCAATAGTTATAGCCACTGCGCGTATAATTTCAGCCGCTGTACCCCGACGTTTCTCAGAAAGGGTTTTACTATCTCTAATAAGCTCTAAGTGTTTCAGTTTGAGTTTTGAAAGATCAGGCAATACAACAGAAGCTGCAACAACAGGCCCAGCAAGTGCACCTCTACCTACCTCATCGATACCTGCAATAAATGTATATCCCTTGTCCCATAATTGCATTTCCTCTTGCTGCGTTGGAAGTGCGGATTGAGGCATCTAACTTTCTCCAGGAATAGGGTTCCTGATATACCCTCCCCCTATAACTTGTTCATCTACATAAAATACTGCAGCTTGGCCGGGGGTAATTGCCTTTTGTGGCTCCTCAAACCAAAGCTCTGCACCATTTTCTGAAGGCATCAGTAAAGCTGGTTTAGCTTTAGAATTATACCTAATCTGTGCTTGAATTTTTATGGGACTATGCGGAATCTCGTCGGTAATATAGTTAACAGACTCTACCAATATGCCTGTTTGGAAGAGTTCATGCTCAGGACCTACTACTACCTCCCTTGATTCAGCGCTAATCTTCGTGACAAAAAGAGGCTCAGCAGAAGCTAATCCTATCCCACGACGTTGCCCAATAGTAAAATGTCCGACACCTGGATGCTGCCCTAAGACTTTTCCATTCTTATCAACTAAATCACCTGGAATTGATTCTGAGTGTTTATTCAAAAACTCATGGTATGTCCCTTGAGGAATGAAGCAAATCTCTTGACTGTCTGCTTTATTAGCAAGGTGCAATCCAGCTTGGATTGCAAAATCCCTGATGGAATTTTTATCAAAACTCCCTACAGGCAACAGAATGCGAGATAATTGTGCTTGGCCTAAGCCAAACAACACATATGACTGATCTTTTTGTGAATCAATTCCTCTTAATAGTCGATACTGGCCTTGTTCAAATTGTATACGTGCGTAATGCCCAGTCGCGATGAAATCAGCGTCCCAAGCTAATGACCTGCGCAAGAGAAAATCAAATTTGATTTTATCATTACATGCTATGCAGGGATGTGGCGTTCTTCCGCTTTCGTATTGTTTTAGAAAATATTCTATAACGTGCGACTTAAATTCCTGTTCCACATTAAGCACGTAATGCGGAATGCTTAATTGCTGGCAAACCCTTCTGGCGTCTTCTATATCTTCAATAGAGCAGCATCCTTGATGATCAGAGGAAACCACCCCATCTTCAGCTGCCCAGAGCCTCATCGTAACACCGAGTACGTCGTATCCTTGCTGGGTAAGTAAGTAGGCTGCGACTGATGAATCTACACCACCGGACATAGCAACAACTACTCTTTGTTTAGTTTTATATTCTTTTTCTTTATCCATTGCTGATCATACGCTGAGTTTCTACTATTACTAATGATATATTAAAATCCACTACGTCATATAATGTGATCGCCATATTAATTTTAAAGGTTCTATCATTTCAATTGAAACAGCACGTTCGGTAATAGATGTAGCATCAGAAGGGCAAGCATCTGACATAGTCTTGATAGACGTTTCAAATGTATCGGATTATTGCGATCACCTAATAATCATGACAGCCGATAACAACCGCCAAATCGATAATTTAGCTAAAAAAATAAAGGAAATCATGTGGGTTAGGGGTGCACCCATTCGTCACATCGAAGGCGAACCAGAATCAGGGTGGGTCTTGCTCGATCAAGGAAACTTGGTTACGCACATCTTTAGTGAGGAAAAGCGCTCTATGTACGACTTGGATGAATTATGGAATACAGGAGTCGCTCTAGTTAGAATTCAATAACCCACTTTTCTTGATCTCGTTCGTAATTAAATATTTCATTCTCTTTGAAAAAAATCCCTAATTCCTTCTCAGCGGACTCAGCTGAATCAGAGCCATGGACTAAATTTCTGCCTATGCTCATTGCAAAATCTGCCCTGATAGTACCCAAATCAGCATTCTGAGGGTCGGTTGCTCCCATAATGTTTCTCAAAACTTCAACTGCATTATTTCCTTCAAGGGCCAGGGCTAAAATCGGACTTGATGTCATGAAATTGGCCATTCCTGCAAAAAATGGTTTATCAACATGAGCGCTATAATGGATTTTCGCTAAGTTTATGTCCATCAAAATCATTTTTGTGCCAACAATCTTGAGTCCTTTGTTTTCAAGTCTTCCAATTATCTTTCCAACCAAACCACGCTGAACTGCGTCAGGTTTTAGTAAACACAATGTACGTTCCATTAAAGCTCCTCAAAATCATTTAAATCAGTGTTGAAGGCTATCACAATCAGGGTGTGAACGTTACTTTTTGCCGATTCTGCCTATATGGGGATCACGTGCATATTCCGGGATTAAATCGCCTGATTCACTTACTTCACCCAAAGCAAATTTCTTTTCTACCAATTTCCCCATCTCAGTTAAACGAGCTTCATAATTTGTTATCAAGCTCTCAAAGCCACTAGCTGCCAATATTGCAGAATCTGAAATAGTGCTAGCACTGACAAAAATGGTGCCCTCCGGGGCATTTGTAATAATTTCATCCAGCATTCCCAATTCAGATTTCTTAACAATTTCGCCTTTAAATAAGGTCGAATATATTACTTGGTTTTTTCCAGCATCTACTAACGCACAAACTGAATCTGACAAACCAGATGCCGATAATCCAATTACCTCCAAAGCATTAACAGCTACAACAGGTTTAGCTAATCCAAAAGCTAATCCTTGCACGGATACTATTCCAGCCCGAACAGCGCTAAACCCCCCGGGTCCTTTTGTTACCCCGATCGCAGAAATATCGCTAAGCTTTATTTTAGCTTCAGTGATCATGCTATCTAAGGTAGGTAATAATTCAGAGGTATGATTTTGAGATGTTGTCCAGCTTCGCGAGCAGAGTAATTCAGATTTAAGGAAAAGCCCCATCGAGCCATTTTTGCTTGAGGTATCAATTAGTAGGTGCATTGCTTAATAATATCGCTGGGTCAAATTTTTCAAATTTTCTTTTGAGCCGCTCATTCCTAATATCGAACTCAAAGATTCGACTGGTGTCGCTATTTTGCTCAATCGAAACTTTTAAATCGTGATTGCTCAAAAACTCGCTTGCCATTTCAGGCCATTCTATTATCACTATGCCTTCTTCAAGCATTTCATCAACAGCAAGGTCAGTAAATTCCGCGGGATTGCTTAAACGATATAAGTCAATGTGAAATAACTTATGCGCTCCATCATATTGATGCACAATCATAAACGTAGGGCTTGGTACATATCCAGATATTCTTAGCCCTTCAGCGATCCCTTGGGCAAATGTGGTTTTCCCTGAACCCAATTCCCCTGAAAGAAGAATTAAATCTCCCGGTAAAAGAATCTTAGCTAACCAATTGCCCAATTTCCGCGTTTTTTGTTCATTATCTAGATTTAACAGCATTCTATTTTCACTTTTAAATTAGTAAATGGTCCCATCCTGGTCGATCAAAATTGATCTCTTCCCCGCTTTTTGAAAAAATTTTTACGTGCCCAGGCTTTCCCTCTCTGACTTGTCCAATAATCGCGCCAGTAGAACCCTGCAATAGCTCCCTGACTAGTTCTTCTTTTCCGGTAAATGCCAGCTGATAATCCTCACCTCCAGTAAAAATTAACTCCGTCAAATTAGGCCAATCCTTATCAATTAATACATTATCAAAAGGCACAAGTGATGCTTCTATATGAATCTCTACTTCACTTGCCAAGCCAATTTTAGCCAAATCTGAGAGCAAGCCATCTGAAATATCAATTGCGCAGTCAATACCACTATTACGAATTAGTTTACCCATTCTAATTTGAGGATCAGGTCTTAAATGTGCATGTGCTAATCCGCTAAATTGCTGTTTGTCGCCAGACTTTAAAACAGAGAGTCCGGCGGCTGCAGACCCTAAATTTCCTGTGACTGCAACAACATCACCTACTGATGCCGATTTTCGGCTCATTGGGAAAGTATCACTTTGGCCTATCAGGGACATAGTCATGAAAAGTTGGTCTGACCTAACAATATCACCTCCGATGATTTGCCCTGAGTATGAGTTAAAACATTCCAAAATCCCATCGTACAATCCATCAACCATTTCCATATCTAAATCAGAGGATAATCCTAGTGTGATCAATGCGGCGGCAGGATCTGCACCCATTGCTGCCAGGTCACTCAAATTAACTGCTGCAAGCTTCCATCCAACGTCACTCCATGTAAAAGTGTTCCTTGAAAAATGCACACCTTCAACCAAGGTATCCGTTGTCTGAACATAGTAGGCACTGTTGGTAGGTCGCCAAATAGCAGCATCATCACCAACGCCCACCAATAATTCGAACCCATCAGGAGGTGTGTTAACTAGAGGGGATGTATCAATTTTATGCTTGATCAATTGAATCAAGCCAATTTCCCCTATATGACCAAGATTACTCATAAGCTAATTATAGCAAGCTGCCTTGATAAGAAGAGATACTGAAACTTTATAACTAAATTGCCTTAGAAGGAATGTTTGGGGTCAATTCGTTGACAAGGCCCTAAGGCCAGCCTAGAATTCTAAGGCTATAACAAATGGAGTCTTATATGTTGCGGATCCGTCTCAAGAGAGTTGGAAAAAAGAAACAACCTACTTATCGTATCGTCGTTGCTGATGCTCGTGCTCCACGTGATGGTGCGTTTGTAGATCACTTGGGTCATTACAACCCGCTAACAGACCCGCCTACTGTGGTCGTAAATCATGAAAAAGCTCTACACTGGCTAAGTGTAGGTGCTAAGCCTTCAGATACGGTGGGCCGATTATTATCTAACCAAGGTTTATTAGAAAAAGTCGAGGCCTAGATGAAAGAACTCGTCGAGTACATTGCCAAGGCTATAGCTACATATCCAGATGACGTTGAAGTAACTGAAGAAGAAACTGGAGATGGAGAAGTTTTGGTCACTCTGTCTGTCAACTCAGAAGATAAAGGCAAAGTCATCGGTAGGCAAGGACGGGTAGCCCAAGCTATGCGTGTGCTTTTAAGAGTAGCTGCTGTTAAAAATGATTTGCTTGTGAATTTGGAAATAAAGTAGCTGTTTGTTTCATTGGAAGATCCCAGACTTTCTCCTAACCACGAATTTATCCAAGTAGGTACAGTACTTGGTGTTGACCCTAAATCTGGATGGGTCAAGGTTTATTCACAAACTGATAATCCTTCAAGATTTATAAAAGGCGCGGAGCTTCTAATCAAAGAAGAGGTTTATACCGTACAGAATTCTAAAAATTCAAAATCTGGCTTTTTACTGGAAATAGATGAACTGGATAATAAACTGCACCATTCATTAATAGGCGAAGGCATATATGTGTACCTGAACCAAGTCCCTCTAAACCAAGAAGGTTATTATTACCATTTCCAACTTATAGGGTTAAAAGTAATAAATGAAAACCTCGGGTTCTTAGGTACTATTACCGAAATCTTGCAAACAGGTGCTAACGATGTATATGTAATACAAAGCAACGATAGTGAATTACTTATCCCTGCTATAAAGAGCGTTGTTTTATCAGTGGACTTACCCAAGAAAGAGATGCTAGTCAAAATTCCCGATGGCTTAGACTCTAGGCCTCTTAAGCGAGTTATTGCATAATCAATAGCGAAGTTTATAACTAAGATTTTGAATGAGTGGAGGGTTAATGTCAGGTCACTCTAAATGGTCGACAATCAAGCACAAAAAAGGTGCACTTGATGCTAAGCGTGGAGTTTTATTTACCAAATTAGCTAGAGAAATTACCGTTGCTGCCAGAAGCGGTGCGAGCGGGGACCCTAGCATGAACCCAAGATTAAGACTCGCAATCGATAAAGCACGCCAAAATAACATGCCAATGGACAATATAGATCGTGCCATTAAGAAAGGTACAGGTGAAGGCTCCGAGGGGGTTAACTTTGAAGAAACTACCTATGAAGGATATGGGCCCGGTGGTGCAGCGCTTCTAGTCCAAGCCCTAACTGACAATCGAAATAGGACCGCCTCAGAAGTTAGAACTGCGTTCAGTCGAGGTGGAGGCAATTTGGGTGAGTTAGGATCAGTATCTTGGCAGTTCGAACAAAAAGCTGTTGTGCTAATCGACCAAATTGCTCCCGAACTTGCAGAAAATATTGAGCTCGAAGCTATAGATGCTGGAGTCGATGATGTTAGCTTTGATAACGGTAGCCTAGAATTGGTAAGTCAACCTAATTTCTTAGAAAAAATCATGCGCATAGTAAAAGATAACGGCATTGAGCCTTCGTCCGCCACGTTATCTATGATGCCTATCAATTTGGCGTCCCTTGATTCCCAGCTCGCCAGGCAAACTCTTAGATTGATAGATAAACTAGAGGATCTAGATGATATCCAAAATGTTTATACAAATGCTGATTTCCCTGAAGAAGCGCTGGAGTCTTACACTAACGACACCCATTAGCGCTAGATCCTATTGCCTATTTCAAAACTTTCTATCAAGCTAGACGCGATGCGTATTATTGGAGTAGATCCTGGTACCCACCGACTTGGGTTTGGCGTGATAGACGTGGATGGCCTGCAGGTTTCCTACGTTGATTCTGGTTGTCTATCAGCTCCCCGAAAGGCCCCAATAGAAATCAGGCTAAATTTGCTGCACCATGAGCTGAAAGCCATCGTATCCAATTTGAAACCAAATCATTTGGCCATTGAGGAGCCCTTTGTAGCACCTACTCGAGGAGCAAAATCTGCTATAGCAGTAGGGCAAGCACAAGCCTTGGCACTCATTATTGCCGCTGAACACAAATTGAACGTATATCGTTACGCTCCCGCCGCTGTTAAAGCTTCAGCATCTGGATACGGAGCAAGCACAAAAAGTCAGGTACAAAGGGTCATACGTATTCTCCTAAGTCTTGGTCCAGATCCAATGTCAGAAGATGAATCTGACGCATTAGCTGTAGGCCTTTGTCATATTCAACATTTGAGAACTTTTGGGAAAATTGGGAAATCATGAGTCTAATCGCAGCAATTACAGGAATAATCAACGATAAAGAATCAGATTCAGTATTACTTGATGTAGGTGGTTTTACTTTAAGGATTTTTGTCCCTATCGTAGATCAAATAGGGTTAATCAAAGGAGAAACAACTACCCTCTTCACTCATCTAGTTGTACGTGAAGATGACCTGCAAATTTATGGATTCTCGACTACTCGAAGTCGTTCATTATTCGAATCCCTAATCACAGTTAATGGAGTAGGCCCTAAAGTAGGCTTGTCTATACTCTCTTCTATCAGTACTAATACTTTGGTAGATTCAATAGCCTCAGGGGACGTATTAGCTCTGTCCAAAGCACAAGGAGTAGGCAAGCGTACAGCTGAAAGAATAATTGTAGAACTAAGATCGAAATTGCAAATTGAGAATTCCATTATTCCATCTTCAGAAATAACACAAACATTGGGATCGGATCCTGCTCTTAGCTGGTTGGTTAGCCTAGGTCTTTCTCAAATAGAAGCTCGCCAAGCTCTATCCCTTGAGTCAAATGATCAGCTTTCGACAGAAGAAAGAGTGAGGTTGGCTTTGCAGCGAATGGGTAAAACTTGAAATTTAGTTATTCGAACGACGAAAACCCTGACTTAAATAATTTTGATCAATGGGCGTTAATATATGACAAAGTTTACCAAACCCTTGTTCATGACATACCGTTTTATTTACAGCAAGCGAAAGCTCATGGGGGTCCAATCCTTGAACTTGGATGTGGCACAGGTAGGGTGACCATACCGCTCGCATCAAATGGATTTGAAGTTGTTGGAATAGACATATCTCCTTCAATGATTCAAAGAGCAAATGCGAATGCAAAGCAAAAAGGCTCTATTTCTGGGCTGAGCTTTCACGCAGCAGATATGCGTGATTTTAAGTTCGAACGCCAATTCAGCATGGTGATAATCCCGTTTCGCGGCCTAATGCTTCTAAACAATAAATCCGAACAACAATCTACTTTCTTCGCTGCTGCTAGGCATCTGAAAAGTGGAGGGAAGTTAATCTTTGATTTATTCAATCCTTCCAATGAGCTACTCAACGATACTGACCCAGAACCTTTTATTTATTCAAATTTCCAATTAGTGGAAGGAGGTTCGATAAAGGTACATGCGTCCAACGAATGGGATTACAAAAACCAACTCAGCATGCCGAACATTTGGATTGAGGAATACGATGCTTCGGGTAGTTTAATTAAAAGTTACTTTCACAAACTGAAAATGCGTTATCTGTATGTAGATGAAACCATTAGCATGTTGTCTAAAGCTGGCTTCGAGATAGATGCAATTTATGGGAGTTTTGACGGTCAGATTTATGACAATTCATCGGATGATCAAGTATGGGTCTGTACAATCCCTTAGAAAGGCGAGAATTAGGAGTGTTCAATGTCTGAAAATGATCAGAAATTCTTGAGTAACAGACAACTGCCACGTCCATTTGAATTCCATTGGGGCAAAGGAATGGTTGTCGAAGAGGCATCAATAGATACACCATATAATGAACCTACGGTTCAGTTACTTGAATATGAGAACGGCGAGGTCTCCATAAGATTTTGTTATTACAAAGGTTCTCAATTTGGGCGAGGATCGTTATTGATGGACGAAATCTCAATTGAAGAAATGCGTGAGGCTCTACAATATACGCCCAGACTCAAAAAGTTTTTAGCAAGGATGATCAGCTAAATGACTATCTTTGAAAATAGATCAAAACCAAATATCCCGTTCAGGGTCGAGGCTGAGTTTGATCCTAGGGGTGACCAACCAGGCGCAATCAAGGCTCTAATAGATGGGGTTGAATCCAATGCACCTTGCCAAACATTACTAGGAGTAACAGGTTCAGGGAAAACATACACAATGGCAAAGCTAATTGAAGGGGTTCAAAAGCCAACGATAGTGATCGCACCTAATAAAACCCTTGCTGCGCAACTAGCAACAGAATTCAGAGAATTTTTCCCGCAAAATGCGGTTGAGTATTTTGTTTCCTATTATGACTATTACCAACCAGAAGCATACGTCCCAAACACCGACACCTATATAGAAAAAGATGCTCAAATTAACGATGAAATTGATAAATTAAGACATTCCGCAACACGCTCTTTAATGACTAGAAACGACGTATTAATAGTAGCCTCAGTATCATGTATTTATGGACTTGGATCACCCGATGAATATTTTTCTTTCGTTGAATCTATCAAAGTTGGCGAGAATAAAAATAGGAACAGGCTAGTCCGCCGTCTAATAGAAATGCAATATGAAAGAAATGACTATGACCTATCAAGAACTAGGTTCAGGGTAAGGGGTGATACACTTGAAATCCTACCATCCTACGAAGATGTAGCTATAAGAGTTGAGTTTTTCGGAGGTGAGGTTGAAAGAATAGTCGAATTAGACCCTCTTACAGGGGAAATCCTCTCAGAACGCGATCAAATTGACATATACCCAGCAAAGCATTTCGTAACTTCATCAGAGAAATTAGAGGCTGGAGTAATAGATATAGAAGATGAACTGAAGGAAAGGGTTAAGTGGTTTACTAAAGAAGGAAAATTACTCGAAGCTCAAAGGCTAGAGAACAGGACGCGTTATGACATAGAAATGTTAAAAGAAACAGGCTATTGTTCGGGAATTGAAAATTATTCACAACCATTAGGCCGCCGCCCAAAATTTAGTGCCCCCTGGACCCTTTTAGATTACTTCCCTGATGATTATTTAATGATTGTGGATGAATCACATCAAGCCATCCCCCAACTTCGCGCTATGTATAGCGGTGACATGTCTCGTAAGCAAACTCTAGTTGATTTTGGTTTTAGGTTGCCTTCTGCAAAAGACAACAGGCCTCTGAATTTCGAAGAAATTGAGAGAAGGATAAATCAGATTATTTTTGTATCTGCAACTCCCGGACCTTACGAATTAGCTAATTCCGACAAAACAGTAGAGCAAGTGATTAGGCCAACTGGGCTATTAGATCCCACCATAGAGGTTAAAGAAACTCATGGTCAGATTGATGATCTTTTAGAACAAATAACTAACCGAACTAGCAAATCTGAAAGAGTACTCGTGACCACGCTAACTAAAAGGATGTCAGAAGAATTAACTGACTACCTAAGAGAAATGAATATCAAAGTCCATTACCTACACTCTGAAATTGATACTCTAGAAAGGATTGAGATTCTCAGAGATTTAAGATTAGGAGTTTATGATGTTGTTGTAGGTATAAATTTATTAAGGGAAGGGCTTGATTTACCAGAGGTTAGCCTAGTAGCAATAGTCGATGCGGATAAGGAAGGGTATTTGAGATCTACAACTTCGCTTATCCAAACTGTAGGTCGTGCAGCGCGCCATGTGGACGGGCACGTAATAATGTACGCAGACAAAATAACCGACTCAATGAAACGATGTATCGAAGAAACCTATCGACGGCGCAAAATTCAAGAATTACACAATCAACAAAATAACATCACTCCACAAGGTATAGTTAAAGCTGTCCATGATATTACTGAGCGAGTCAAAGGGGAGACAGAAAACAAAAAGTCTAAAAGTAAAGTTTTTAATCTGTCTAAAGATGAACTTGCACGTTATGCAAAAAAATTAGAAAGCGAAATGAAAACTGCAGCAAAGAGCTTAGAATTTGAAAAGGCAGCTATGCTCCGTGACGAAATGGTAGATCTTAAAAGACTCATCACCTCACAAAAAATAGTAGAATCCGAAGTTTTGATCTCCGATAGCCGTAATAATTGAAGCATTCTGTAAAATACATGCCCTTATCATTCTTTTTATGCTTTATTTTAATTTTTGCTGCCTGCGAGCAGGACTCATTTTCATACTCTAAAGTTCCAGCAAATCAACTGATTGACCAAATCCCTAACGTGGAAATGGCGGGGTATCTCTTATTAAAACCTGAAACGCCTATGGTTTTTTTGCAAGATAAAGATGCGAAAAAATCTGCACAACAGTTAAAAATTCAATCAATTGAGATAGTTTTTAGGGAATCGCAAATAGACCATGCATTTAGGCTAATGAGCCATAGTAATCATGACGCAAGCCTTTTATCAAAAAACTTTAAAAGGATACGACAGCCTGGTTCTTGGACTTTTACACATGAATCTTTTGTTATGCATGGTAATTCACAAAGCTCATGGGCTAATAAACTTCAAGCAACATGGAGGAACGAAGAAACCGCATCTTTCGAATCAAGATACCCAAAAGCCTGGAACCTTTCAAATTCACTCCCGCTAATTCCCGATGAAATGATATTGGGAACAGGGTTCATACCGAACGCTCAGAAAAATTCAGCCATTCTATTTGAAAACACAACTTTTTATACTGAGGAATTAATTTCTGCATTCCGGCTACTCAGAATCAACACCATGGCTTTTTCGCTTCTTTCAGATACTGGACCGCATCAAGATATCAATAATGTATTTGATATATTTGGCCGAAATGATTTAGGTTTGGTTTTGGTAGCCGACTCTGATTACCCAAGTATCTTATTGAATTTTTTAATTGAACGTCTTTCTGGGAATTATGGGGTTTCTGAAATCCAAATTGCAGGGCGAACAGGCCGAATAATCGGCCTGCCGAATAATAATCATCTAATTTTTATTATTTCTGGCTCGAGTTTATTTTTTTATATCTCCGATTCCCTTGAACGCTCAAAAAAGCTAGCAGGTGCAGATTAGAGGCTTCAATAAAAGTTGACACATTTGGTCGACTTTCTTAGAATCGGAATGTGTCCACTGAAAATAAAATTTCCGTTGAAGAAGTAACAGACGCCTTAAAAGACGTTTATGACCCTGAAATCCCAGTCAACATAGTTGATCTTGGTCTGATTTACGGAGTAGAAATTTCAGACCAAAGCGATGTACATGTTCTTATGACTTTAACAGCCGCTGGTTGTGGTATGGGTCCTTTTATTGCGCAGCAAGCGGAGTGGGCCGTGGCTGAAGTTGATGGTGTCAATGACGTGAATGTCGAAATTGTCTTTGAGCCTCCTTGGAGCCCTTCACTGGTGACTGAAGACGGCAAAAAGTTATTAGGTATCGACGAATAGTATATTTAAATTCCACTTCTAGTTAATTATGAAGCTATTGCGGGGTAATTAATGCAACAGCAAATGAGCGAAGAGCAACGCCAAGCACGTTTGGCTCAAATTAAGGGGCAGTGGGAACAAAAACGCCAAATAACTCGATCTCTCGAGAAAATTAAAACTAAAATTGGTGTTTATTCTGGCAAGGGCGGGGTTGGTAAAACGACTGTCGCAGTGAACCTTGCCGCCCATTTAGCCAATTCGGGTTCAAAAGTTGGTCTTCTTGACGCAGATATTGATTGCCCAAATGCAACTAAAGTTTTAGGAGTTGTTGAAGGCCCGAATGTTGAAAATGGTAGGATCCAGCCCGCGCTGAAGAATGGCGTAAAGGTAGTTTCAATGGCTTTTTTTCAGCAAAAGGAAGACGAAGCTATTATTTGGCGAGGTCCGATGATTCACAATGCAATCAACCAATTTCTACAAATGACAGACTGGGGTGACCTCGATTACCTAATCGTCGATATGCCACCCGGCACTTCTGACGCCCCTCTCACGATTATGCAAGCCCTTACTATGGATGGCTTTATTGTCGTAACTACACCTCAAGCGTTAGCAGCAATGGATGCAAAACGCTCTATCAACATGATCAAGAAACTTAATACAAACGTTTTGGGTATAGTAGAAAATTTCACCAGCGATATTTTTGGCTCTGGTGCGGGTGAAGAATTATCCGGAGAATTGGATTTACCTTTTTTAGGATCCATAGCCTTACGACCCGATTACCGAGATCAATCGCAAGCATCTGTTCTAATTAACCCAGAGATTGAAAAGGAATTCGTATCAATATGGGAATCTGCGAAATCTGAGCTTGAATCGAAATCCAGTCAAGATTCGCCTAAAATTAACTAAGCCTAAAAAGAAAGTTAAGATTTCAACGGCTTTGCAATATAAACAAGTGTAGCTGCTAAAAGCCACCCAAAGAACATAATCCAGTACGCCAAGTTGTAACTGCCTAAATTATCGTATACCACAGCAATCCACCAAGGTCCCGCAGCAGCAGCATATAAGGAAGGAGTAGCAAAGTACGCTCTTATAGCTCCTAAATTCTTTCTGCCAAAAAAATCAGCCCATATTAATGGTTGAACAGAAACGTAGCCACCTAAAGTTAAACCTGCTAATGAGGCATACAACAGTGCCACAAATAGTGAGTCCACTTGCATGAGTAAAAGCAAGGGAATTCCAGTTGTAAGGCACGCAAAGAGAAATACTTTTCGAATATGAATTTTTTCAGACAGTAACCCCCATGTGATCCTGCCGAGTATTGCAAAAAAGCCATAAGTAGAAACTGCAATTCTTGCTGATTCATCGCTTAGGCCTGAGTCTTTGTAGTTATTAATCCAGGTAGAGCCCAATCCTTGAAGTGACTCAGAAATTAAGACTGTAGCAACAACCAAAAACCATGTGGTAGGTGACTTGAATGCTTGAGTTACGGTAAAGCTAATGTCTGTTTTGGTTACCAATTTGGTTTTTCCGGATTCTTGTGTCTCAGATACGCCATCTGGAAGCAAACCAATATCTTCTGGCTGTCGACGCACTATCAATGCAAATGGAACCATGACAAAAAACATTATTACGCCGGTCAGAAACCAAGCTGGGCGCCACCCAAATGAATCTACAAAGAACCCAACATATAAAGGCGATGTAAGCGCTGCAAGTGATGACCCCATGGTCCCAAAAGCAACTGCTCTTCCTCTTTTTGATACAAACCATTTGGGTGTAAGTGCCTGGTATAACCCTCCACTTGCACCTGCGGCGCTTAACCCACCTAAAACTCCTGTAACCAAATAATATTGGAAAACTGTATCCACCAGAGCGACCAGCATAAGTGAAACTGCATAGAGAATGCTTGTAGACAGCATTATTAACAAAGGCCATTTGGGATTATCCATTAGTCTACTTACTAGTGGCATTAGGGCTACCCCAATAACCATGCGAACAGTAATACCCCCAAATAATGTTCCCCTAGACCAACCTAGCTCTTCTTCCATCGGGATAGCAAAAATTCCGAAAGCCCAAGTGGTAGGTCCAGCAGTAGCCATTACAGCTGTGAATTGTGCGCCAACAATCAACCACCCGTAATAAAAAGGTAACTTTTTAGCTAGGTTAGAATGTAGATTCTGCATTCGATTACTCGAAATCTATTAGGTTAAATCCGGTGTATACAAGACTGGTCGAGGTTTCCCTGGTTCTAGATTTGGACCAACTATCCCTTCATCTTCAAGTTGATCCATTAGCCTTGCCGCGCGAGGGTATCCAATCCGCAAACGGCGTTGAAGTAAAGATGTGGATAATTGCCTTTCTCTCGAAGCCAAGTCAATCGCTTGCTCGTACAAATTCCCTTCGGGACTATGGCTGCTGCTGGAAGGAGAATTAGCAGTCAATCTAGCCCCATCACGTTCTGCCTTTATAGCTAGATACTCTAAGTCAATTTCAGGAACATCAGGGGTGTCCATTATTCTCCAGTGAGTGGCCAAAGCTTCTGTATCTGATTCAGAAACATATGCACCCTGTACACGTCGAGGTTTTGGAGCATCTGACGATAGGAAAAGCATATCTCCTTTACCTAATAATCGCTCTGCTCCAGATGCGTCTAATATTGTTCTGGAATCGACCTGAGAGGCCACAGCAAACGATATCCGACTTGGGAAATTAGCTTTAATCAAACCTGTTACAACATCAACAGAAGGTCTCTGCGTAGCGACGACCATATGGATCCCTGTAGCTCTACCTAATTGAGCTAACCTGCATATGCTTTGCTCGACATCAAACGCAGAAGTCATCATTAAGTCTGCCAACTCATCTATGCAGATAACAATGTAGGGCATAAATTCAGTAGCCCGTACACTTTTGTTATAAGACTGAAGGTTTCGAACACCAGCCTTTTCTAACAATTCGTACCTTCGCAACATTTCAGATATAGCACCTCTCAAGAAGGTAACTACCCTGTCAGCGTCAACTATTACAGGAGTTACTAGATGAGGGATTCCATTATATGGAGTGAGTTCTACTCTCTTAGGGTCTACTAGCAGAAGTCTTAAGTTGCTTGGCTGCTGACTAAGAATAAGAGACGAAAGCACGCTATTAATGCAAACACTTTTACCACTACCAGTAGCGCCTGCGATTAGGAGGTGAGGCATTGATAGTAAATCTATAGCAACAGGCTCTCCTGCACTTGCCTGTCCCAACGCTACTGGCAAACCTCCATTTTGTACTATAGATTTGAATTGTTCCGATTCAACTACTGAGCGAATATTTATCCCTTGCAAATACTTATTAGGCACCTCAACACCGACAACAGATTCTCCCGGTACTGGAGCTTCTATTCTTAGGCTTGGTGCTGCAAGTGCCAGCGCAAGATCTTTTTCTCTAGCGAGAATTGAGTCAACTCTAACTCTATTTCGAGCTTCAGATTTTTGCTCAGGCTGAAACTGAGATGAGCTTTTCCTATTACTTCGATTCCAGCCAGGAACCAAGCCAAACATTGTAACTGCAGGGCCCGGGCGAATTTCTGCAACAGCAACTTCTACGCCGTGTTGAGCTAGGGTTTCTTCAATTAATTTAGCTGTTAATTCATGCTCATCGTCAGTATTATCCGCAGGAGGAACTGGCTCTAAAAGTTCAGTAGGTGGAAGTGCATAGGCATGAAAATTTTGATTTGATCCACCCACTGGGGCAACGTCAGATACTATCGATTTTTGTTCTGGATAATTTTTCTCAGGCTCTTCTAATTGCCTGACTCTACTAGGTAAATTAGTGGGGTCATTGCTTGGGTTAACTGCACTTTTCTCATTTTCAGACAACGAATCGGTGCTGTTTAAATCTAAAGATTCATTCACAATCGCTAATTCTATATTTTCTAATAATTCTGAGGTTCTTTTCCGATCCTCACGTTTGGATCGAAAGTCTCGGGCTTGTGCATTGATGGTTTTTAGAATTTTAAAGAGTAGCCCATAAAATAAAGCTGCACTGGAGTAGGTAAATGATTTCGTAGCGTTCAAAAGACGAGGTGCAAACCATTTCATGCTTACGAATAATATCTTCAAAAAACTCTTAGTAAATTGATTACATCTCTTAGTAAAAGCAACCCACAGTCCCAAAAATAAGAAAGCTACTGAAAGTACCAATCCTGAGTAAACATTTGATCCAAAAATTTGTTCCCCGGCAGAACCACCCAAACTCGCATTCTGAACTCCGAAGAGTAAATCACCATCAAGTTGAGTTAAGAGCCCCAAAATCGCAAAGCACGTTAAAAAAGATAGAATTGCGAAGCGCCATAACCTAATGAATTTCTTAAGTCGGTACTTAAGGAGAATTAATACCGAGATAATCCAAATGCCAAACGGTAGTCCCCCCAAACCCGAAAACTCTAAAACTTGAATTAACCCACTTTTTGCATTATCAGAAAACCAAGATAAGGGTAAAAACAAATAGGAAATAACTATCAATGGCAACAATACCGTCGGTAGTAAAATATACTTCCGCTTTGAACTTAATCTAGTTCGCCTCATTTTGGTCAACCTCTACTGGGACAGGGATTACCATTGGACGCCTTCCAGTATGTTCATAAATAAAAGAGGAAACAAGCTTTTTAATCAAACGTATGACTTCCATTTTCTCTACGAACATTCCTGAATTTCTTTTCAGTTCAGAAGAAAGGTAATTTGAGGTGTTGTTCTGTAAATCTTCAAGTTTATCTTGATCAACCAACCCTGCCGTAGTGATTTTTGGTTCACCAAAAAATTCCCCTTTTTGTGAATTAAATGGAATCGCTACTAATACGAATCCATTTCTGGACAACTTCCTGCGTTCACCTAGAACTGCATTATCGAACTCCAACCAATCTAATCCGTCAACAAATACATGATCCGCGGGAACAGTGTCAATTATTTTAGCTTTATCCTTGCTAATTTCTAATAAATCACCGTCTTCAAGTATAAACACTTTTTCCTTAGATACTCCCATTGATATAGCAAGATCTGCATGTGCAGCTAGCATCCGGTATTCACCATGGATTGGAACAAAGTATTCTGGTTGGGTTAAATTTAAAATCAACTTGAGTTCTTCTTGACTACCATGTCCCTTGACATGTACTTGGGCTTGGTGGGGAGTGATTACACGTGAAACCTTTTTGACTAACTGATCAATTGTTCTAGCAACTACTGTTTCGTTCCCAGGAATCGTAGATGCGGAAAGTACGATAGTGTCATTTGGCAACAAGCTAATATCTTTATGTCGCCCGTACGCTATTCGATTCAAAACTGAAGTAGGCTCACCTTGCGCACCTGTCACTATAATGACTTGTTCTGATTCTGGAATTTTCCCTAATAATGAAATTTCTGTCATGGTTCCTTGAGGAGCTTTTAAGTATCCCTTTTGAAAAGCCATCTTGACGTTATTAGTCATACTCCTACCCGCCACAGAAACCGTCCTGCCATCAGCTATAGCAGCATCTATGATCTGCTGAACTCTTGATATCAGTGATGCGAAAGTTGCAATGATTACACGTCCTGGAGCGTCAGAAATCACGTGTTTTAAGGCTTGGCTTACCACTTGTTCAGAAGGAGTGTAACCCGGGACTTCCGCGTAAGTAGAATCAGACATTAGTAGCAAAACACCTTGGTTTCCCATTTCGGCAATTCTCATAAGGTTGAAACGATTGCCGTCTATTGGAGTGTGGTCCACTTTGAAATCTCCAGTATGCACTACCAAACCAATTGGAGTTTTAATTGCAATGCCACATGCATCAGGAATACTGTGACAGACACGAAAGAACTCAATAGAAAATGAACCTAATTCAAAGATCTCATCTGGCTGGATCTCATTAATTTGAGATTTAGCCAAGATACCGAATTCTTCAAGTTTTACTTTAGCTAAGTCGTATGCAATCGGTGGTGCAAAGACAGGGACGTTAATTTTGGGCAAAATAAGTGGCAGGGCACCCAAATGATCTTCATGACCGTGAGTAATAAGAAATGCTTTTACTTTTTCTTTTCGCTGTTGCAAATAAGCAATATCTGGAATTACTAGATCTACACCCAACATTTCTGGCTTAGGGAACATTACCCCACAGTCAACAATTACAATGTCATCAGGTGACTCTATAACCATCATGTTTTTGCCGACTTCACCAAGGCCGCCAAGTGGTAATATTTTTATAGAAGTTTCCATGGAACCATGTTACGCGATCGAAACAAATCCGTGATCATTTACTGTAGTGAAAGACGATGATCTGGGAGATTTAGAACAAATTCAACTGTTCGCCGTCTTCAGTAGCTTTGCTTAAGCTTGGGTTTTCCTCTGATAATTCATTGGTAGTTTCAAGAGATCCCAAAAATGTTTTCAACTTTTGAAAGTCTGAATAAATTGTGGATCTAAGTCCTCCGTTATGTAACCCAGCAGCCGGGTGATATAGAGGAAGAACATAAGTATCATCAATAAAGCGCTCCTGAGCACGGACTTTCCCAATTGTTTCTCCAGGGAACCAACGGTTCAAAGCATGTCTACCCAGAGGAATCACAACAAGTGGTTTAATTGATTGAATCTGCGCATCTAGGAAAGGCGAGCATGCTTTAATTTCATCAGGGTATGGGTCACGGTTATTAGGTGGGCGGCACTTGACTAAATTAGTAATAAATACATCTTCACGTGAGAGCTCAATTGAAGCAAGTAAGTCGTCAAGGAAGTGCCCTGCCTGGCCAACAAATGGTCTACCCTTTTGGTCTTCATTAAAACCAGGTCCCTCTCCTACGAACATTATCTTGGCTTTGGACGATCCCTGCCCCGGTACTGTATTTGTTCTAGATTTTGATAACGCACAAGCAAAACAAGAACTTATATTATTCGCTATACTTTCAAGTTGAGCCACGATACCCTCCAGCCAAATCTAGCAAGCTACTTAAGAAAGCTAGTCGGTGTACCCTTTGCTCTTAATGAAATCTACAGCATCTTGAATTGTTTTTATATTTTCAGCATCTTCATCTGAAATTTTCAAAGGCTCAGTACCATCAGAAAATTCTTCTTCAAATGCCATAATCAACTCTACGAGATCTAATGAATCTGCATTCAAATCATCCATGAATGATGATTGAGGCTCAACAGAGCTCTCATCCGCTCCTAACCTATCAACGACCACATTTCGGACTCTATCAAGTACACTTGCCATATTTCCTCCTCGTTTTAAGTTTTTGCGTTGTTACTATCATCAGAAAAAGAACCGAGAACACCATTTACAAATTTATAAGAAGCCTCACTCCCGAATGTTTTTGCAATCTCAATTGCTTCGTTAATAATGACCTTTAAAGGAGTTTCTGAGTCTCTATGAATTTCGTGCAACGCCAAGCGTAGTACATTTCGGTCTACAACAGAAAGTTGTTGGACTGGGTAATTAGGAGCAAAACGCACAATTTCAGCATCAAGCGACTCAATATTACTCAAAACACCATCGATCATTCTTTCTGCAAACCGGACAATTGATTTTTTATAACGACGTTGTCTTGCATAGTGAGCTAATGATGTTCGCCAATTATGTGACGTTAAATCAGTCTCGTAGAGAATTTGGAGAGCAAGCGCTCTACCATTTCGCAATGATTTTATTTCAGGCGAAAGTAACTCACTTCCAATGCTTTCTGGGTCTTCAATTTCGTTTGTCATTAAAACACCAAGATTCTCAATCGCTGAAAACTAATTCTCTACATTCATAAAGTCTGATCGTGCAAATAGCTTTATCGTATCTAAATCTTGAATACTTATTGCCTCAATTTCAGGGGAAATTCGTTTTGTGAGTCCACTTAGAGTGTTGCTTGGCCCCAGTTCAACTAATTGCTCTATACCATTTTCAGCCATCAGGAGTACAGATTGGTTCCAAAGAACCGTAGAGCACGTCTGGATTTTCAATTCTTCTCTTATTGACTCGGGATGTTTGATTAATTCAGCGGAAGAATTAGAAACAACTGGTATCTCCGCTTCAGAAATTTCAATTTTCTCGAGTTCCTTTGCCAATTCGATTTGCGCAGAAGCCATCATACTTGTATGGAATGCACCCGCTACTTCAAGTTGGATCGCTCTTCTTACGCCGTAGTCTTTGGCAATTAATGTTGCCTGCTCTATAGCGCTTTTACTGCCACCTAGCACAACTTGCATAGGGCTATTAACATTTGCTATTTCTGCTCCCGTTTGACTACACAAGTCCTTTGCAGATTCAAAGTCTATCCCTATAAGTGCCACCATAACACCCGGTGTTTTTTCAGAAGCTATTTGCATCAATTCTCCGCGCCTTCGCACTAGGCTAAGCGCATTGTCCAAAGACAAGGAATTGGAAGCAACAAGTGCAGAATATTCACCCAAACTATGACCTGCAAGTATAGATACCCGGTCCATAATTTCGCCTAAGTATTCTTCTAATGCTCTTAAACAGGCTATGCTTACTGTCAGTATTGCTGGTTGAGCGTTATTAGATCGTGTAAGTTCTTCAATGGGCCCGTCAAAAATCAGTTTGCTAAGTTCTATGTCTAGAGCACTGTCAGCACTTTCAAAAACATCTCTAGCTGCCTTTGAAGATTCGAAAAGCTGTTTCCCCATACCTACGGTTTGAGCACCTTGCCCAGGAAAAACTAAAGCAGTCTTTTTCATTTGAATTAAGACAAGTCAGATTCAACGCCCAAAACATTCCTGCCACGATAAAATCCGCAGGACGGGCACACTCTATGAGTTCTCATCGGCTTATGGCAATGAGGACACTCAACAATATTAGGCTGTGCAGGAGGCCCACTTGCTCGGTGGGACCGACTACTAGCTTTTGAACGCTTTCTCTTAGGAAGTGGTGGCATATCAATTACCTTCATTTATCATTCGAGTGAGTAATTATACTAGCAAAGACCGTTCAGGCCTATGGGGTAAGTATATATTAAGTTCTAGCGCGGGATAATTGGCAGTATTAGCCTTGAAGGGTATCGAGTATTATGGAAAATTTTTTGATCTGCAGTATTTTTTACCTTCGAAAACGCTGGCGTGGTTCCAGTATTCGTATTGATTTCGAATCTAGGGAAATTACTACTTGATACCTCTAGCCTAATTCTGTGTCCCTTTTTGAATAAATTACTAGTGGCTCCTAGGTCAATCCTGAATTCATAGACTTGCCCTGAAACTAGATTATCAGGTTTATCTGTACCATTCCGATATTTTGCCCTGATGATCCCATCAGTTAAACCAATGGCACAATCTTCGGACTCGCAAACATCAACTAATTTCGCTGTAAAATCTGTATCCAATGCACTAGAAGAAGCAAACAAAATCAATTCAATATGCCCCGTTATCTCCAAATCCTCAGTGAGTTGAGATGAAGTGTAACAAAGGACATCTTGTCTTCTCTCCAAAATAGACTGATCGAATGGTCCCCCAGGTAATAAAGATGGGTAACAGCAAAGTCCACCACCAGATGTGGGAACTGGATCTTCTGGGTCAAAAGTATAGGAATCACTCATCTCATCAAACGCTGATTCTTTACTAAGCCCACCATCTCCAGTAGAAGTGTTGGCGTTGCCACTGGAGTGCAAGAAATATTCAGTGTACTTAGTCCTTGCCAAAGGCCAGCTCTGCTCATTGCGCCAGACGTTTTCTCCCATTACGAAAATCCTGACCGGAGAGCTTAAAAGATCCGCTCCATCCTTGAGCCAATAGTCATACCAGTCCATATGCTCCTGTAAAAGATCGATGCCTTGATGAGATGCATTCAATCCAAAATATTGAGAACCTGAAGATACAGAAGCAATCGTAGTATGCGACCAAGGTCCAATTATGAGCCTTTGTGATTTTCTAACTTCCATATTGGACGGCTTTGTTGTCATTCCAATAAAATTTCTTAATGTGCCGCTGATAAAAATATCGAACCATCCACCGATGTTTAGCGCTGGTGTGTTAATTTCTTCGTGATGATCAGAGATGCGAATAGATTGCCAATATGCATCGTTTTCTGGATGATTTATCCAGTCAAAATAATAAGGGGCGAAGTCTGGTTTGAGATGCTCCATATAAGCTGGAGCATGATTTTGCAGAGAAGTAGGAATTGAATCAATCGCACTTATTAATACCTGTGCATCAGATTTCGTAGTTTTATTGTTGCGAATTAGATTTTGTAAATTTTGCAAAGTCAGTGCAAACATAGACCATGACCCTACAAAACCAAGTGCTAACACACCGCCCTGGTACGTCCATCCCTCATAATAATCATCGGAGGTAACTGAGGGTACGATGCAGGATAATGAAGGGTGTTTGGTTAAAGACGCTAGCCATTGTGTAGCACCAACATAAGAACCACCAAACATGCCAATTTTTCCGTTAGACCATTCCTGCTCCGTACACCAATCTAAGGTATCGTATCCGTCTGTTTTTTCTTGATGAAATGGGCTAAATTCACCATCTGAATCATGCCTGCCTCTGACATCTTGTATGACTACCGCATATCCTCTCTTTGCGAGTTCAACAGGAAGCACAATATGGTTTCCTCTACGTTCAGATCGGTCATACGGCGTCCTTTCTAAAACCACCGGATACTTACCTGGCGCCTCAGGCCGATATACGTCTGCTCTTAAGATGGTTCCGTCTCTCATCGAAATGGGAACCCCAGTCATGACTTTAATTTCTAGTTGTCCATCGGGCATAGCTTCATCTCTTTTTGTTCACTAGGCTCTTTATCTCAAGTAATTTGGTAACAATATCATTCGTCTTTGATCCGGGGCCAAATATCCCAACTACTCCCATTTCGAGTAACTCAATCCTATCAATCTCAGGAATAATTCCTCCAATAATGATTGGGATTTCCCCCATCCCAACTGCCTCCATCTGTTCAATCATTCGGGGAATTAATTCCATATGAGCTCCGGATAAAATGCTAATTCCAACGACATCAGCTCGGAATTCTTTTGCTTGTGCCGCTATTGAAATTGGGGTTTGACGTATTCCCGTGTATTCAACATCGAACCCATGTTCCGTTAGCGCTCTTTTCAAAAAAAGAGCGCCACGATCATGTCCATCTAAACCTAGTTTGGCAATCAAGACACGTAAAGACTTATCCATATTCTTACTTATCCGCATCTGTGGGTTCAACCAACTCAATTAAAGTTCCACGAGTAGAAGCGGGATGTAGAAAAGCAATTTGCCCTGTAATCCCTTGGCGCGGTTTTGTGTCGATCATGTTAACGCCAAACGATTCAAGCTGTTTAATCTTGGAGTCTAAATTACTAACGGAAAAAGCAATATGATGTAATCCTTCCCCGCGTTTAGCAATAAATTTACCAATCTCGCTTTCCTGATCTAACGGCTCAAGCAATTCAATATGAGTATCTCCTTGCTCAATAATCGCGGCCCTGATTGGCATAAAGTCAGGTTCAATAATTTCAGTATCTGGAGAATCGAAAAGCTTTTGATAAAGAAGTAATGCATCCTCCAGCTTGGTTACTGCAATACCAATATGGTTAATGGATCCAACGATACAATTGTGAATATTATTAGGCATAACCCACAAAAACTCTTCCTTTAAAAATTGTGTCTGCTAATCCATATTGAAAGGTCAAAGCCCTTTGAGAAGATTTCTGGATATTACTAAACGCTGTATCTCACTAGTACCTTCATAAATCTCAGTCACCCTCTGGTCACGATATAAACGCTCGACAACTGAATCATTAAAATAACCATACCCACCATGAATTTGTAATGCCTTATCGCATACATAATGAGCAGCTTCAGCTGCTGCAAGCTTAGCCATAGCAGTCTCTTTTGTATAATTCTCACCTTGGTCTTTTAACTGTGCAGCTCTTCTGGTCAATAATCGAGCTGCGTCGAGGTTTGTGGCCATATCAGCTAACAAAAACTGTATCGCCTGATTCTCTGTCAACTTTTTGCCGAATGTCTTCCTATGGTTCGCATATTTTAAAGCTGCTTCAAGCGCAGCTTGGCCAATTCCAATTGCTTGCGCGGCCACAGTCATTCGGCTCGAATCGATAATTGACATTGCAATATGAAATCCATCTCCTTCATTGCCTAGAAGGTACTTAGAATCCAAATGGCAATCAGTGAAGAAGAGTTCCGCAGTGCTAGAAGCACGCATACCCATCTTGCCTTTTTGAACAGATATAGTTAAACCAGTCACCCCTTTGGGAACTAGAAAAGCTGATATGCCGTGTGTACCCTTTTCCTGATTAGTAGTAGCAAAAACCACCGTCAAATCAGCCTCGGGTCCATTAGTTATAAAAGTTTTAGATCCATTGAGGGTATACCCATCTTCTTTTCTTGAAGCTATAGTTTGGATATCTGCTGCATCAGAACCTGAGCTAGGCTCAGTTAGTGCGAAAGCAGCTAAATACTCTCCTGATGCTAACTTGGGTAAATAGGTTTCTTGTTGTATTTTCGAACCAAACCGAACAATACACTCAGATCCTAATGACAAATGAGTTAAATGAATGACACTAGTAGAAGCACATCCGCGAGCCAACTCTTCCTCAGCTATCATGAGCTGTGAATATGTAGCCGAGGCACCACCAAATTCCTCAGGTATGGTAAGGCCCATCAGGCCCATACTGGACAAGGATCGAATATTCTCCCAAGGAAATTCTTCGCTTTTGTCATACCCAGAAGCTTTGGGAATCAATTCACGTTCTGCAAACTCTCGTACCGCAGCTTTCAGCATTAATTCTTCTTCACTAAATAAAGCGTTCATGTCAGATCTCCATTTGTAGAGCCTACATTATGTCAGGAACCCTATACATAGTAGCAACTCCCATCGGTAATTTAGAAGATTTGTCGCTTCGAGCACTTAGCACCCTTAAAGAAGTTGGTTTAATAGCAGCTGAAGATACTAGAGTAACAAGGAAAATTTTAAATCGATTTAAATTTAAGACACCTATCATTAGCTTCAATGAGCATAATTCTGCCAAACATACACCCAAAATAATTAAATCATTAATGGACTCAGATGTAGCTCTGGTCTGTGATGCAGGAACTCCATTAATAAGTGACCCTGGTAGAATTTTGGTTGATTCTGCGAGGGAAAATGGTTACAGGGTTTCTCCTATCCCAGGACCATCTTCTATCACTGCTTCAATTTCAGTTGCAGCCACCAAATCCTCAGGTTTCTGCTTTGTCGGATTTTTACCTCGTGGAGGAACTGCTCGTACTAACCTATTCCGTTCAATCAAAGGAGGGAAAGAGGCTTTGGTATTTTTCGAATCACCTCATAGGCTCATCTCCACTCTTAAAATAATTACTGAGATTTCTCCCACTGTCCGGCTTACCATCTGCAGGGAATTAACTAAACTTCATGAGGAAATTTGGCAGGGATTCCCAGAACAGGCCTGCAAACATTTCGAAAAACCTTTGGGTGAGTTTGTGGTCATACTCGAGCCAGATTTGACTAATAAAGAGAAAGACCATCCTGATTCACTTGATCTGAAAATTCAATTAACAAAACTAAAAGAAGCTGGGCTTTCTAGGAATGCAGCATCAGCTCTGCTTGCGAAGCAACTGAAATTGCCAAAACGGGAAATATATAAAAACTGGTGATAGTGACCAAGAAGTAAACTTTATTTTCTACTATTAAATCAACCCTCAGAACAAACGGCCTGATAGAATAGTGAAAAGTTTTAAAATCAGGTTTTCAATGAGTGATTCTATTTTGGTGGCTGTGGCTTGGCCATATGCTAATGGACCTCTACATTTAGGTCATATTGCTGGTTCATATTTACCCGCAGATATTTTTGCCAGATTCCATAGACTATTCGGATCCAAAGTACTTATGGTTTCTGGCTCTGATGCTCACGGTACCCCAATTACGCTAAAAGCGGAATCTGAAGGAGTTCAGCCCGAGGAGATAGTTGAACGCTACCATTCTTCATTTTTAGAATCTTGGAGGCGTTTTGGTATTTCATTTGATTTGTTCACTTCTACAATGACAGAAAATCATAAAAATACCGTACAAGATATTTTCAGAAAGTTGTTAGAAAAGAAGTATATTTATACAGACAAAATGCTAGTCGCATATTCTGTTGACTTCGACCGCTACTTGCCTGACAGATACGTCGGGGGAATATGCCCACATTGTAATTTTGATCAAGCTCGAGGAGATCAATGTGATAGCTGTGGGCAAACTCTAGATCCGGTGGATCTTATTGATCCATATTACACGAGAAATAATAAAAAACACCCAGTAGAAATCAAAGAAGCTGAGCATTTGTTTCTGAGTTTAAGTTCTTTTCAGGAAGAACTGCAAAAATGGGTTGGTGGTAAAGACTCTTGGAGAGCAAATGTAAAGAATTTCACGATTGGCTACTTAAATGAAGGCTTGAAGGACAGAGCCATTACTCGAAACTTAGAATGGGGTATCCCAGTTCCAGTTGAAGGCTATGACGATAGAAGGATTTATGTTTGGTTTGAAGCTGTTATAGGTTACCTATCAGCTAGTATAGAGTGGGCGAAATTATCGGGTGAACCAAACAGTTGGAGGGATTTTTGGGAAAAACCTGAAAGCCGTTCTTATTACTTTATGGGTAAAGATAATATCCCATTTCATACCGTTATATGGCCGTCAATTTTGCTTGGATATGGAGGTTTAAACCTTCCTACTGACGTTCCAGCCAATGAATATCTAGGAGTGGAAGGGCGTAAACTATCAACCAGCCGTAATTGGGCTGTCTGGTTAAATGATTATCTAAATGATTTTGACCCAGATCCTTTACGCTACTATTTGGCAGCAGCGATGCCTGAATCTAGCGACAGTAATTTTTCTTGGTCTGAATACATCAGGCGCAACAATGATGAGCTTGTTGCCACTTTTGGCAATCTTGTTCATCGCGTTCTTACTTTAGTACACAATAATTTCGATGGCTCAACTCCGCTTGGCAACGTAGACTCGGAGCTGGCTGCATATGCAGATTTAACAATGATTAAGGTTAGTGAGAGTTTGAATTTTTCCCCTAGGTTTAAGGAAGCACTGGGCCATGCAATGGCGTTAGCGCATGAGACTAACAGGTTCCTTGATTATCGTGCTCCTTGGAAACAAGTGCGAGAGGATAAAAATGGGGCATCTAATACCCTTGTCTCGGCCTTGTATTCAATAGCATGCTTAAAAGTTGTACTATATCCGTTCCTTCCTTTTACTTCTCAAAAATTGCATGAATTGTTAGGTTTTTCAGGTAATATTGAGGACCATGGATGGGAAATTCGCCCCCCTTCCCCAGGTTTAGATTTGCCAAAGCCGGAACCATTATTTGTAAAACTTGATGACAAAATTGCGAGCGAGATGGTCGCAAAACTAGGTTCCTATGCTGACTGAACGTGCAGCAAGCCTTGCTTCGATTTTCCACCCGGTTTCAAAGCAAATGGAACAAGTAAGCTCTAGCTTAGCTTTACTCGCTGACAAGGCGGGGCTTAGTTCTGATGAAAAACTAGTCGCTCACGCTTTATTAGGTAGTGGTAAAAAAATTAGACCTGCACTAACACTATTGTCAGCAAAAATCTTAGGAACGCCGTCTGAAAAAGTAATCACGATGGCAACTGCTGTTGAGTTATTACATATTGCATCTTTGATTCACGATGACACTGTCGATTACGCTGACACGAGGCGAGGTGAAAGTACTATCAGCAGCAAATGGGGTGGGAAAGTAGCTGTTTTATTGGGTGATTATTTGTTCGCGTCATCCGCAATGCATGTTTGCGAAACGGGTAACATAGGAGTAATTCGTCGCTTTTCCGAAACCATCATGGACTTAGCCAGAGGAGAGCTACAAGAACATTTCAGTGCGTATAACTGGGATCAGACAAAAGAAGATTATGAAAGCAGGATTTATGATAAGACTGCCACACTATTCAGCACTGCGGCAGAATCAGGTGCAGTTTTGAGTAACGCCTCTAGTGATAAAGTCTCAGCTCTAAAATCTTATGGTTATCATCTTGGAATGGCTTTTCAGATAATAGATGATGTACTAGATTTCACTGGCTCTGAGTCAGAGCTTGGTAAACCTGTCGGAAACGATTTATCACAAGGTACGATTACCTTACCTACGCTGCTTTTCATCGCAAATAACCCATCAAATGCTGGCATTCTGTCTGCTAGGAATGGTGAATATACGAAGTCTACTTTGGTGAAACTTGTTGATGAAATTAGATCTTCTAGTGCCATGGATGAGGCGATTGCAGTTTGTGTTTCACATACTGAGGCTGCAAAAGAATCTATTTCATGGTTACCAATGAATAATGCACATCGATCCTTGAATTCACTTGCTGATTATGTAATTGCATATAGCAAGTAGCTTTATCTAATTAACGACATTCACTGGCTTACCTGCAAGCCACGATTTAACACTCTCGATTGCTTGCTTCAAAAATTCCTGTAAGGTTTCCCTGCTAGCGTAACCTAAATGCGGTGTGGCAATAACGTTATCCAGCATTAATAGTGGGTGGTGCAAATCAATCGGTTCGTTGTCAAAAACATCAAACGCCCCTCCAGCAATACGCCTGGTTTCCAATGCATCGACCAAAGCTTCGGAATCTACTATGCCTGATCTTGCTGTGTTAATTATATAGGCACTGGGTTTCATTAGAGAAAATTCCCGAGCACCTACCCATGATTTTGACAAAGATGAAAGCAGTACATGAATAGATAAAAAGTCTGAATTTTGAAAAAGCTCATCCCAAGTAACTAACTTAGCTTTACTTCGAGCAGCTCTGTTTTTCGTCAGAGTTGGTCCCCAAGATATGACATCCATACCAAATGCATTACCAAAGTTTGCAATTTTTGATCCAATTCTACCTAATCCCATAATGCCCAGGGTTTTTCCAGCAAGATTTTCAGAGATCGAGGACTGCCAAACCCCTTTATGAAGAGCGTTATTTTCCCATGTAATTTTGCGAGCGAGATCTAAGATTAACCCCCATGTCAACTCAGCAGTAGAATTGCCTGAATCAGTATTTAGAGAAGGCTCTCCTCCGCCGATATGTGTCCCAGTCACAACAACACCACGGGCCTTAGCAGCCTCTAAATCAACGTGATTTTGTCGTCTGCCGGTTCCAGCGATCAACTTAAGATTCGTTAGCTGATTAATCAAAGCACTCGGGAAAGATGATCTTTCCCTTATAGTGACAATTACATCGTATGGGAAAAGCTTCAAAGCTTTTTCTTTTTCATTGAGGAAACTTTGGTTAAAAAATGTAACTTCAGAATTGTAAAGTGAGCTCCACTCACTCATAGCAGAAGCTAAGTTCTGATAATCATCTATCACAGCCACCCTTACAGGCACCCCGACCTACTTGCTAACTGAGAAGCTATGAAGCTCATCAGCATGGTACGAAGATCTTATAAGTGGCCCAGAAGCTACTGTAGAAAAACCTAATCTTTTCCCTTCTTCCTCAATGCTTTTGAACTCAACTGGGGTATAAAAGCGAGTCATAGCAACATGTTTAGCTGAAGGGCGCAAGTACTGGCCTACGGTCAAAATATCTACGCTTTGTTCGCTAAGATCAAACATAGTCTCACTTATTTCATTGGTACTTTCACCTAGGCCTACCATGATGCCTGATTTTGTAACAATTTCTGGAGCAATTTCCTTGGATTTTCTCAAAAATTCCAACGATAAATCATAATCACCTTTAGGTCTTACTTTGTTAAAAATAGACCTGACTGTTTCAATGTTATGGTTTAGGACTGTTGGACGAGCTTCTAAGACAATTTTAAGTGCGTCAAAATTTCCGGCAAAATCAGGAGTAAGGACTTCGATTTGGCAATGAGGTGCTTTTTCTCGAATAGAATTGATGCAATTTGCAAATACCGATGCGCCCCCATCGCACAAATCATCACGGTCAACTGAAGTAATTACCACGTAATCTAAACCTAGAATCGATACTGCACTTGCAAGGTTTTCAGGTTCATTAGGGTCTAGCTCTAACGGCTTCCCAGAGCTGACAGCACAATACCTACATGCACGCGTACAGACATCTCCCAAGATCATGAATGTAGCAGTTTTGCGCTCCCAGCAATCACCTATATTGGGACACTTAGCCTCCTCACAAACCGTGTTTAGTCCCAGTCCTTTAAGTAAATTCCTAGTTTCGATGTAATTAGGCCCAATAGGCATGGGCACCTTTAGCCATTCGGGCAGTCTTCTGTAAGCTTTATTAGAGTTCATTGCTTAAAAAATAGCACAGGAAGCAGGAAACCTCCGTAGATCCACTGTCCCAACTATAACCTTCCTAGGTAACCGAAGCAGCTTCTTGGTTATTAATTTCCAAGTGATCATCTTTCAGATCTACTAGCACCGTATTCCCAGGTTGGTACTTCCCTGCCAGGACATCCTCTGAGAGCGGATCCTCAATCTCTGTTTGAATCACTCTTCTAAGAGGCCTTGCTCCGAATTTAGGATCGTATCCTTTCTCTGCAAGCCATTCCTTAGCAGGAGTTGTGATTTCTAAACTAAGTCCCTTCTCCAACATTGGTTTGCGAACTTCATTGAGCATTAGGTCAACTATTTGAACAATATGATCTTTGGATAATGGGTGGAACACTATTTGTCCATCAACACGGTTTAAAAACTCGGGACGGAAGAATCGCTTCACTTCCTCCATCACCTTATCTTTCATTCTCTCGTATTCCTGTGCTTCAGTTTTGCCTTCTTCACTTTTAATAGCAAACCCTAATCCACTGTCAGCCCTAATTAAGTCTGAACCAATATTGCTAGTCATGATTACGATTGTATTCCTAAAATCGACTTTACGCCCTTTGGCGTCAGTTAAGTGTCCATCATCAAAAATTTGAAGCAAGATATTGAATACGTCCGGATGAGCCTTCTCAATTTCGTCGAAAAGAATGCAAGCATAACTACGCCGACGGATTGCATCAGTAAGCTGGCCTCCTTCTTCAAATCCAACGTATCCAGGAGGAGCACCTACTAATCTTGCAACAGTATGGCGTTCCATAAATTCAGACATATCTAGGCGTATCATCGCATCTTCTGAACCGAACATGAACTCAGAAAGTGCCCTAACCAATTCAGTCTTACCAACTCCAGTGGGGCCAAGAAATAGAAAGCTACCAATAGGACGTCGAATATCCTTAAGGCCTGCCCGGGCTCTTCTGACTGATTTTGAAATTGCAACGATAGGCTCTTCCTGGCCGATAATTCGCTTATGCAATTCATCTTCCATGTGGATTAGGCGCTCGGTCTCTTCTAAAGCCAATCTAGTCACAGGTAACCCAGTCCACATACTAACAACTTCGGCAATCTCTTCTGCAGTTACAATTGCCTCATTTTTTTCTGATGTCTCCTGCCATTCAGCCTGTAATCGCTGAAGCTTATCGGCTAATTTCAACTCTCGGTCCCTCAGCTCAGCTGCGTATTCATACTGCTGCTGCGCTATAGCTTCGTCCTTATCACGCCTAACGGTATCTAATACTTTCCTAGCTTCTTTAACTGGAATAGGTGTACCACTACTTCTAATTCTTACACGAGATCCTGCCTCGTCCATTAAATCAATGGCCTTGTCTGGCAGGTATCGATCTGCGATGTAACGAGATGCCAAATTAGCAGCTGATTGCAGAGCTTCGTCTTGAATCTCAACAGCGTGATGTTCTTCAAATTTATGTTTGATACCTCTTAAAATATCAACGGTCTCTTCCGTTGAAGGCTCATCTACATGGACAGGCTGAAAACGGCGCTCAAGAGCAGGATCCCGCTCTACATACTTCCTATAATCATCATGTGTGGTTGCGCCAATAGTTTGGAGTTCTCCTCGGGCTAGAGAAGGTTTAAGGATATTAGCAGCATCAACCGCACCCTCAGCGGCACCAGCCCCAACCATGGTATGCATTTCATCTATAAAGAGAACACAATTCCCCGCCGCTTTAATCTCCTCAACTACTTTCTTTAGTCTTTCTTCAAATTCTCCTCTGTACTTTGTGCCTGCGACCAAAGTGCCCATATCAAGTGTTACGACACGTTTACTTGCTAATGAGTCTGGTACATCTCCACTAACTACACGTTCTGCCAAGGCTTCTACAATTGCAGTTTTCCCCACACCTGGCGGGCCTATCAATACTGGGTTATTTTTTGTCCTTCTACTTAAAATTTGTACAACCCTAGCGACTTCTTTGTTTCGTCCAATCACAGGATCTAGTTTTCCAGACCGTGCTGCTTGGGTTAGATCAATTCCCAATTGATCTAATGTTGGAGTACGAGTTCCAGACTTGCTACCTTGTGATTGTCCCTGAGATACACTTTGGTTAAGAATCCTAGTTGTCTCAGTTCTTACTTTATCCAATGACACGCCCAAACTTTCGAGCACGCCTGCTGCAACTCCTTCACCTTCCCTCATAATGCCAATAAGCAGATGCTCTGTCCCGATGTAGTGATGGCTCAAACGGCGGGCCTCGTCAACAGCTAACTCAATTATCTTTTTTGCTCTTGGAGTCAGTCCAATATCTCCGGGAGAAGGGCGTTCCCCGCGGCCGATGATAAATTCTACTGCCGATCTAGCTTTTGATAGTTCTACCCCTAGACTAGTCAAAACTCTTGCAGCTACACCATCAGCCTCTCTAGCAAGGCCCAAAAGTATATGTTCTGTTCCTATGTAATTATGGTTAAAGCGCTGTGCTTCTTCTTGTGCTAAAGAAAGAACACGCCTCGCCCTCTCAGAGAACTTTTCAAATCTACTTGCCATTACTTGACACTCCAGAGTTCGTAATAGAAAAACTTTCCCCCATACATATCAAACAATTTGAAACTCATCTACTTGTTTGAGGCTTAATCCCATCCTTTGTTTACCAAAATCCATGCTTACAACTCGCAGTGTAAGCGAGTCACCTACCGCCACCACCTCTTTCGGATGCTGAATGTGACGATCTGTTAACTCTGAAACATGTATTAAGCCCTCGATAGTATCCTCAATAAGGGCAAATGCTCCAAAATCGGTCAGCTTTGTTACTTTCCCTGAAACAATTTGGCCCAGAGAAAATCGATCAGCAGCCATTTCCCAAGGGGTAGGTATTAATTTGCGAAGGCTCAGCGCTATTCTTTTATTGTCCCTATCAACTTTGAGTACGTAAACTTCTATTTCCTGGCCTTCTTTCAAAATGTCTGAAACAGACTCCACTGGCGTCCAAGAAAGTTCGGAGATGTGAACCAAGCCATCAGCTCCGCCTATATCTACAAAAGCTCCAAAATTAGTTATCCCGGTGACCAATCCGTCTCTAATATCGCCTTCTTGTATTTCATCCATTAATTTGACTTTTGAATCATCTCGCTGGGTAACATTCGTTCCCTTTTGAGAAAGAACTGCACGGTTGCGACGCCTATTTACTTCGATCACTTTAAACTCAAACTCTTGGCCTTCATTGTTTTTCAAATATTCTTCAGGGCCTACACCATGCGGTATATTCAGTTGAGACATGGGAACAAACGCCTGAACAGACTTAACGTCCACTATAGCGCCGCCACGATTAAATCCTGCAAAATGACCTTTAATTAAGTCGCCGTTCTCGATACACTTTTCTAATTCAACCCATGCCTCAGATGACCTTGCTCGATCAAAAGAAAGTAAAGCTTGCCCTTCAGATCCATGCGGTTCTATAACAAATACTAATATGCTCGTACCCGCAGAGTACTTTTCTAGCATTTGCTGAGTCATGCTTCTCATCTCACGCTGAGGAATCATTCCTTCTGACTTGTTCCCGACAGAAACCAAAATTCCCTCAGAGTCTGCACGTGCGACTACGCCCTCAACCACCTCACCTCGGCGAAGGCCTCTTATGGGCTGAGATTCTTCCAAGAGCTGAGCCATTGTAGGTCCAGTTTCTTTTCCATTGTTAGCTTCTGCGGTCAACTTAATAGTCCTAAGGCTAAATATGGCTGAATTCTACGATTGGGTGCAGCAGCTGTAAAGTGAATCAGTCTCGAATTTTGACTTCGAAATAAAAATTGCTGTAATGATTCTGAGATAATTACTTTTGGATTGGAATTTATGTTAAAAAAGCCCAGTAGCACTGGGCTTGAATTTGCAAAGTATGCTCTGGCGATGACCTATTTTCCCAGCAAGTTGCCCTGCGAGTATCGTGGGCGCTGAGGTGTTTCACTTCCGTGTTCGGGATGGGAACGGGTGGTTCCGCCTCGCTAGAATCACCAGAGCTGATTGAAATTAGCAGTTTAGAGGTAAACTGTCAATCCTCGTAGGGGTCTATTGTGGGGTAAGGTAAGAAAAAGTTATAATGTGTACCCGAATAATTTTTAAGGATGCAGTTATATGGACGCCAGTAGCGTCGTTGCTCTAGAAAAAAATCTAAAAATCGCTGAATTCCAACCTGGCGATACTATTAAAGTTAACGTATGGATCCGAGAAGGTGAAAGACGCAGGCAGCAGAGTTTTCAAGGCGTCGTTATCAGAAGGCGCGAAGGAGGCACTGCGAGCTCTTTCACGGTGAGGCGGGTTGCATCAGGTGTTGGAGTTGAAAGATCATTTCTGTTTCATTCACCCAATGTCGAAAGTGTCGAGTTGCTCAGAAGAGGTAAAGTACGAAGAGCAAATCTATACTACTTGCGTGGCCTTTCTGGAAAAGCCGCTAGAATAAAAGAACGGGAACGTGGAAAGCGGACCGCGTAGTTTTTTCATAGAGCCTCCCCTGTAAGACCAATGGGAGCATGGTTTGTCCACAATAGATGCTTCAGAACAATCAAAGGCTAAATCAACACTGTTGATAGGAAATCGCAGCCCATACGTTGACGTAGTAGTGGGAATACGAACTGAACGACTTAGTGACTCTTTTACATATTACGCACCTCCTGATTTCAATCTACAAGTTGGACACCAAGTCAGAGTACCATTTGGGAAAAAGGAAATTACCGGGATAGTAGTAGCTTTAAGGGAAAATACTTCGCTCGGTTACACAAAACCCGTCAACTCTTTAGTTCATGAATCACCTGTTATTTCTCGTAGGCAATTGCAACTCGCATATTGGATGAGTGAGAAGTATTTATCCCCAATTCATGAAGCAATATCTTTAATGATGCCTCCCGGTCAAAATCTAAAAAATATGCAGAAAGTAAGCATCAGTCGAAAAATGCCTAAGCCCAATCAGTTTAGGACGGAAGGTGCGAAGCGACTATATGAATATTTGGAAACCAAAAAGAGTCCTTTGTTAGCAAAAACGCTCATAACTCGGTTAGGCCCCTGGGCAAGAAATGCATTGCTAACTCTTCACAGAAACCACCTGCTCAAAATTCATGAACCGGTCCCAAAGCAAAACACCCAACTTGTTAGTCCATCAGAACCATTCGTTCAGCTTGCTAAAAGCAACAACTCTGTTATCTCACCAGTCCTGACTCAGCCGCAATCTAAAGCTGTCGAAAAGATCAAATTTTCAATTAATTCAGGTAGTAATTCAAACAAAAAGTTCCTATTAAAAGGAGTGACTGGCAGTGGCAAAACAGAAGTCTACCTTCAAGCAATTTCTTACGTATTGAGTCAGGGTAGGCAGGCTGTCGTATTAATTCCAGAATTATCTCTAACGCCCCAAATGTTAGATAGGTTTGAAGCAAGGTTCCCTGGAAATGTAGTCGCATTCCACAGTGGTCTTAGCGATTCAGTACATCGCAAAAACTGGTGGATGATTCACAATAAGCAAGCAAATGTAGTTATTGGTTCCAGAAGCGCTCTTTTCGCTCCACACAGAGATTTGGGCATAATCGTCATTGATGAAGAACACGAATGGACTTACAAACAGCAAGAACAACAGCCGCGCTATCATGCTAGAGATGTTGCTTTTAGATTAAGTGAGTTAAACGACTGCGTCGTGATTTTAGGAAGTGCAACACCTGATTTATCTACTTACTACTCCGCTCAAAATGGGCTTATCGAAACAATGGAACTACCGTCAAGAATCCAAGATTCAGGCGCATTTCTTCCTTTAGCTAAAGTGAGTACTGTGGACATGCGAATGGAGTTGAAAAATGGAAACCGTAGCATCTTCAGCGATCTATTAAAAACATCTTTAATTGAGACCTATGAGCAAGGGAATCAGTCTTTGTTGTTCTTAAATCGCAGAGGGACTGCAAACATCGTGCAATGTAGGTCATGTGGATTTTCGCTTAAATGCTCAAGGTGCAATATAGCTTACACTTTTCATGCTCCGAACAAGCTAATCTGCCATCGTTGTAACAAAAGTCGCTTGACTCCCAATAGTTGCCCTAACTGTAAAAGTAGTCAAATAAAGTATCTGGGCATAGGCACCCAAAGGGTAGTCGATAAAGTATCAGAATTAATTCCAGGTGCAAAAATTTTAAGATGGGATCGCGATACGGTAAAAAGCATCAAAGACCATGAAGCTATACTTTCAAATTTTGCTTCAAGAAAAGCAAATATTCTTGTAGGCACGCAAATGATAGCAAAGGGCTTGCATTTGCCCAACGTAACTTTAGTTGGTGTGATTTTGGCTGACATCGGCCTAAATTCTGCAGATTTAAGAGCCTCTGAGAGAACTTTCCAGGTCCTCACTCAGGTTGCAGGAAGAGCAGGCAGGGGAGAAAGTGTTGGCCATGTAGTGATCCAAACATATAACCCAGAACACTATGCTATAAGGTCAGCTGCAAAGCAAAACTATAAGGAATTTTATGATAAAGAAATCCAATTCAGGCGTTCACTCTCTTATCCTCCTTATTCTGGTCAAATTCGACTAACTCTAAACTTACAAAACCCGACCGTGGCCACAAGAGAAGCCCAAAGAATGGGCAATGCTCTCAAGTCTGAATTGAGATCGTGGGACATAAGAGACTTACGTATTATTGGCCCGGCCCCCAGTTCCCAATCATCAATTAGAGGCAGTTCGAGCTGGAGTATTAACATCTTGGGCTTAAATCCGCATATGTTGCTCGAAAAAATTAACCTACCGCATAGCTGGAAAGTTGACGTCGATCCTTACTAGTTCCGTATTATATAATTGGAATATGGCAATATTAAAAATGCACTACATAGGTTTAGATCCAGTACTTCGAGAGAAGGCACGTATGGTATCAGACCCCACAACTCCTAAAATGCGAAAGCTAGTGAAAGATTTAGTAGATTCCATGCACTACTACTCCGGTGTTGGTATTGCGGCAAATCAAGTTGGGTCAACAGACAGAGTTTGCGTCATTCAGTTACCCGAAGATGACATTCCGACAGTTTTATTTAACCTTGAAATTACACGTAAAGAAGGATCAAGAGAAGTCATAGAAGGGTGCCTAAGTTTGCCTGGATATCAAGGCCGCATAGAACGCGCAGAGAAAGTATGGGCTAGGGCAATTGATGAAAATGGAGTTCCCGTAAAATTAAAAGCTGCTACAGAACTATTAGCGCAAGCCTTAGAGCATGAGTGTGATCACCTCGACGGTGTGCTCTACACAGATTTACTAAAATCAAATGAAGATCTATGGCAAGTAGAAATTGGAATGGAGGAAGAAAATGAGGGATAAATCAATATAATGGCAGTTTACTTTCCTCCAATTTTAATAAAATACAAAACCAAATCGGTCGAATCACTTCATCATGTCTGTCCCTCATGTTAGACTGTGGAGCTGTACCGCTTAAAGCGGTTAGTATTTTCACTAGGACATGAGACTTTGTTTCGCCGACTAAATTGGCGCTCTCTTTCAGTGGTAGCTTTAATCGCCGGACTTTCGGTAGCTGCTCTAGTCGTCCAAAATATTTCAATTAATCTTTCAGGTGCAAAGTTCGAACGTGGTTCAGATGAAATCCTAGGTATGCAGTTAGGCATCGATCTAGCTGGTGGGACACATTTGGTTTTCCAACCCTCTTCGGCTGACTTAATACCTACAGACGATCAAATGGATGGCTTAGTCCGGATCATCAGGGATCGAGTGGACAACCTTGGAGTTGCTGAACCTAATATCCAAAGGCTAGGCGAACAGAGGTTATTGGTTCAACTACCTGGAATAGAAGATGTTGAAAGAGCTAAGCGACTGATTGGTCAAACTGCAAGCTTGGGAATTGTAGAGAGGGTATGTCGTGACTCAAATTGCATAAACTTCGAAGACAACACCGTGCTTACAGGGGAAGATTTATCTCGTTCTTTCGCCTCTAAAGACACAGTTACAAATGAACCTATTGTCGCGTTCGAGCTTTTTTCAGATGCAGCGAGAAGATTTGCGATAGTAACTCAAAGAATTTATGACACGAACTCCAGTAATTCACCCGACCAACTTGTATTTCAGCTAGACGGTAAAGATTTGGTTGAAACTACTGTTCGTTCGCCTATTTTATCTGGGAACGGCCAAATTACGGGTAATTTCACATCTAATGAAACTAGAGATCTTGCAATTCAAATTGAATCAGGTCGACTACCTATCGATATTGAAGTAATCACAGAAAGAGTCGTCGCGGCTTCACTTGGAGGTGAATCTTTAGAGGATAGTTTGGTTGCTGGTTTGATAGGTCTAGCGTTGGTATTTTTCTTTGTATGTGCGTATTATCGAGGGGCAGGCTTTGTGGCTGCTGTTGCACTAGTAGTTTACACTCTAATGGTTTTAGCTATTTTTAAGCTATTCCCGATAACCCTTACATTAGCCGGAGTTGCGGCTTTCATTCTTTCATTGGGAATGGCAGTAGATGCCAATGTGCTTATTTTTGAAAGAATGAAAGAAGAAATCCGATTAGGTAGAACCGTTCCATTTGCATTAGAAGTTGGTTTTAATCGGGCCTGGCCTTCTATCAGGGATGGAAATGTTTCTACTTTGCTTATAGCTGGAGTGTTATTCTTTTTTGGCAATCAGACAACTAACTCGTCAGTTAGCGGTTTCGCTGTTGCCTTAGCTATTGGTGTGTTGATCAGTATGTTCACAGCGATTTTCATGAGCCGAAACTTGCTTTATCTTTTAGCTATTTCACCTATTGGGCGCTTCGCTAGGGTGTTTACACCAGAATCGTTACCAAGTGGCAAATCAGGCAGAGGTTAAAATGAACATCGTTAACCGCCGTAAATGGTTCTTCCTTATCTCTGCTCTATTGGTAGTACCTGCCATTGTTGCATTGCTCACACCACCAAGTCTAAGAGCCGGAATAGATTTTACCGGTGGAACAGCAATGACCGTGGAATTTGAACTCCCCACTTCTGCTCCTTTAATTCGTCTTTCATTAGAGGAACTGGGACATGAAAATGCAATAGTACAGTCTCTTGATGAGAAGACTTATTTCATTCGGCTATCAGAGTTACAGCAAGAAGAGAGGGATTCAAAAGATAAAATTGTCGTAGCAAGTGGGCGCTCGAAAATAGAGCAAGGTCTCAGCTCTTTATCTCCTATGCGCATTACCTCAATAGAGGCTGTATCAGCGCTAATTGGTTCTGAAAATATTCGAAATGCTACGATAGCAGTCGCAGTTGCTGCAGTCGCTATTTTGCTCTATGTAACATGGGCATTTCGACGCGTCCCAAGCCCATTTAGGTATGGTTCTGCTGCTATAGTCGCTCTACTTCATGATTTGATTATTGTGCTGGGAATATTTTCAATATTAGGTAAATTTGCAAACCTAGAAGTGAACGCTATGTTCATAACAGGCGTGCTGACAGTTATTGGTTATAGCGTCAATGATACTATCGTTGTTTTTGACCGAATCAGAGAAAATGTTGGCAAATACCAAAATATTGCCCTCCCCGATATAGCCAACATAAGTGTCAGGGAGACTATTGGAAGGTCACTAAACACTTCCATTACTTTACTAATAGTAATTGCTGCTCTTCTCTTATTTGGTGGCCCAACAATCCAACCATTACTTTTAGTATTACTGGTTGGCGTGGTTGTTGGTACATATAGCTCTATTTTTGTAGCTACTTTGATGCTCGTTTCATGGGAAGAGGGTGAGATTGGAAGGGGATTTAGGCGTATTCTTCCTTTTGGACGCCGGTCATAGTATCAAGTACCTAGGGCGTTCCTAGCAGCGCTAGCGCCAGAAATTTTACCGAAAACTGCTCCGGCCATTAGCCCTGATCCACCAGGGTAATTATGGTAAAACAAACCTCCAACAAGTTCTCCTGCTGCAAATAAACCATCAATAGGAGAATCCTGATCATTCAAAACTTGTGCATCCCTATTGATTTTCAATCCACCGAATGTAAATGTAATCCCACAAGTTACGGCAAAACCAAGGTAGGGAGGTGTATCAATAGGCTGAGCCCAATTTGATTTAGGTGGAACAAGACCTTCCGTATGCAAACCATCCAGCAAAGTAGGATTAAAATTTCCAGGAACACATGCGTTGTTGTATTCCTTAATTGTATTCACTAAATTCTCAACATTTATATCCAAAGATTTTGCCAACTCTTCAATTGATCCTGCCTCAGCAACAGACATTTGTTGAATCCTGTATTCATCTCTAAGAAGCTCTATGCTTTTTTGGTCGAAAATTTGAACTGCGAATCTTTGAGGCTGCGAAAGAATCTCCCTTCCATATTTTGCATACGTGTAGTTTCGAAAATCTGCTCCTTCATCAACAAACCGTTCGCCGTTGATATTTACTATTAACCCGAAAGGATAAGAGTGTTTTTGATAAAGATCACCTATAGAACGGTTTCCGAAAGGAGGGGCGTTAAAATCCCAAGCCACTGCGTGAGCTCCGCTCCAATGCCCATGCGATTGAGCTCCAATCTCTAGTGCCATTTTTATACCGTCACCAGTATTAGCTTGAGTTCCTCTTACCTTGGCAAGTTCCCAACCTGCACCAAGATACCGCGTTCTCATTTCAGCATTTGCTTCAAAGCCACCACATGCGAGTACGACAGAACCAGCCGCTACTTCGTAAGTTCCTGAAGCAGATCGAATAGATACTCCAACTACTGAATTGTCCCCATCTACTAATAAAGAAGTAACAGAAGAAGAGTACCTAACTTCTATTCCATTTTCTTCTGCTAATTCGAAAAACCTATCTGAAAGGCCTGCCCCGCCCCCAACTGCCTCTAAGATCAAACCGCCCCAAAAATGATACTTATCATCTTTTTTAAATGCCTGTCTTCCCCAGAGAGGGATAAAGCGCATTCCTTTTTCTCTTAACCAATCCATGGTTGAATACGAATTTCGCACTAACAAGTTTGACAGTTCATCATCGGCAAGACCTTCTGTAACTCTCATCAAATCAGAGCGAAAATCAGCTGTGGTATACGCCCCCACTACCATTGTGCTCACTTCGGATTCAGACAGGTCTGGTATCAGTTGAAGCACGTCATCAAAGCCATTAAAAGCAAACCGATATGCTCCTCCTGTAAAATAACTATTTCCTCCACGTGCATGTTCCGCAGCTTTTTCCAATACTAAAACTTTTGCACCTAATTCATGTGCACTCAAAGCAGCTGAAAACGCGGCATTACCAGCACCAACAACAACCACATCAAATCTTTCTTTGTTGGTTTGATTCATTTGATCACCTGAAATATCTATTGTCTTTGCTCGTTTGCGAAAACCTAGACCTGAATTGAAGTTGAAGCGATAATAACACGTAGTATGATCCCGTAGTCTTTGCAGGAGCTACAATGAGAATAGGTGCTCACGTTTCAGCTTCTGGTGGTGTAGATATGACCATCAGCAGAGCCGTGGATATAGGAGCTGAAGCAATACAGTTTTTCCCCTCACCCAACCGTACTTGGCAATTCAAACCGATAGATGAAAAAACTGCAGCGAACTTTAAGGATTTATCACTAAGGTATTCCATTGGCCCAAATGTATTTCATGCAATATACATGGTGAATTTGGCCAATCCCGATCCGGAAATTTCCAGAAAATCAATTCAGTCTTTAGTTAATTACATGCATACAGCTTCCGATCTGGGTGTGATGGGTGTGATATTTCATTTAAATTCACATAAAGGTCATGGTTTCAAAGCAGTATTCAGAAATCTCATCGAGAACATCAATAGAGTTCTTGATAACTCTCCAAATGACACAAAGTTAATAATCGAAAACAGTGCGGGGATGGGTGATCACATTGGTTCAAAGTTTTCGGAAATCGGCGAAATCCTAAACGCTGTGGACGACAATCGAATGGCAGTTTGCATTGATACTCAACATTCTTTTGCAGCAGGGTATGACATCAGGTCACCTAGAGGTGTCATAGAAATGGTTAAAGAGTTCGAATCAGAAATTGGATTATCGTACTTATCTGCCGTTCATTTAAATGACTCAAAGAGAGATCTTGGTGAAGCAGTAGACAGGCATGAAAATATTGGCGAAGGTTACCTTGGTCTCGACGCTTTCAAGGCAATTCTCAGCTCCGATGCTTTTTTGAATGTACCTATATTTCTTGAAGTTCCTGGTTTTAGTGGCGATGGCCCAGATGCTAAAAATATTGGGATAGTCAAAAAAATTCGCGAAACAGTTTAATCCCTATTTCATTTATTAATTTTTGGCGGTGGCCCAACAGCATAGATTGCTGTTGCACTCATGCACCAAGACGCCGATAGAATCAACAAACCTATCTCGTAAGACCCAGTCCAGTCAAAAACCTTTGCCATTAGCAATGGCCCCATAGAGGCACCTACTGCTACTAATGGACTTACATACCCCATTATTTCACCTATGTGCCGGCGTCCAAGGTATGTAGGAAAAAGCATAGGATTTAATACTACAGCACCACCAACTGCAAAGCCCGTACACGCAGCTAAAATAAAAAGGAAATAGAATGCTGTGCCCGCAATTACAAACATAAATGTAGTAACCATTCCGTAGGCACCAAGTAACATTAAAGCTAATCGCACATCTCTTTTATCTGCTAATGTTCCCCAACCAAAACGTGCCAAAACTGAAAAAAGACCATATGTAGTCAATGCTAATGTAGCTTCTTCTAGGGTCATTCCTCGATCTTGAAGCATCGGAACCATGTTCGTTGGCACACCTAATAACGGCATGCTCGCTAACATTGTTGCTAAGGCCATCAACCAAGTTTTATAAGATCTCAGAGCCTTTGGCGCTGTAATATTTGGAGGGAAGTCAACTGAATTCACAGTAATTGAGGCATTGACCGATACGCCATCTGGCAGTAAGCCTACATCTTCGGGTTGTCGCCTAATCAAAAAGGCCATTGGAATTGTAATAGCTATTATGGCAATGCCCAACAAAACCCAAGTATCTCTCCAACCAAAGATAGTCAAAGCAAAAGCGACAGCGAGAGGCATGACTAAAGCTGCCATTCCAGTACCCATCGTTGAAAAAGCTAAAGCTTTGCCACGTTTGGTAATAAACCATTTCGGCACAATTGCTGAAGAAACTATGTATGCAGCACCTGGTCCAGAGATACCCCCTAGTAAACCGAACCAGAGCATGAACTGCCATGGGTCTTGGACTGTTGAAGTGGCTATTGTTGAGCCGCCACCAATTACAGCGCCAATTACCAACAGGATTTGGGCTCCATAACGCCTATCAAGGTAACGTCCTACAAAGGGAGTAAGGATGGCAGTGATAATTGACCTCAGCGCGAATGTGCCAAAAATATCTCCCCGTTGCCAATCTACCAAATCTTCTAACATTGGAACCGTCATAACAGTAAGCGCCCAAAGCTGAACACCAGTAGCAATTAGGTTTGCGAAAAATGAAGCAGCGACAACGACCCATCCATAATAAACAGGTGTTGATTGATACCAGGATTTCGAACTCAAAGAGCTAGCTGGGTTACTCATTTATATTGATATGCTAATTCTTATTTAGGCTCAGTTCTTGCAATTTCTAGCTTTTGATTAGCTAGTTGATCAGCTGCTTCAGTCGCAGTGATTTTGTTTTCATTTGAAATCGCAAGAACTTTTGACATAGTATCAAAAATGCGAGATGTCCTAATTCGTGCAGCTTCGGGATCATAAACTTGGCCAATTTCATACGAAACATTGATAACTCCACCTGCATTAACTAGAAAGTCAGGAGCATATAGTATTCCAGCATTTTGAAGCGCTTGCGCGACCAGTGGTTCTTTTAGTTGATTGTTTGCAGCTCCACAAATTATTTCACAGTGGAGATCCTTTATGCTTTCAAGGCTAAGCACTCCTCCCAAGGCACACGGTGCGAAAATATCACATTCATAACTTAAAATTGATTCTGGTTCGACTACTTCTATACCCCGAGATTTTGCTAGTTGCCGCTTGGTATCGTCCACGTCAGTTACTACTACTCGGCATCCTTCGGTTTCTAGGTGCTGAATTAATGCTGTTGCGACATTTCCATACCCCTGAATAGCAACTGTTCTACCGGATAAATTTGTATCTCCCCATAAGTCTAAAGCACAAGCCCTCATTGCTTGGAAAACTCCAAACCCTGTTTGATCAGAAGGGTTACCGCTTCCACCAGATTCCCTAGGCAAACCGACAACGTATTGAGTCGTTCTTGCTATCCATTGCATGTCTTCAGCAGAGGCACCAACATCCTCAGTGGTGATGTACCTACCTCCTAAGCTCTCAACAAACCGGCCATATGATTCCATCATCGCTTTTGTTTTTTGAGTCCTAGCATCAGCCATTATCAAACCTTTGCCTCCACCATGTGCTAGTCCAGCGAGAGCATTTTTGTAAGTCATGGCCTTTGACAATCTCAGGACATCCATTATTGCTTCGTCTTCGCTTTTATGCAGCCAAATGCGAGTACCGCCTAGAGCTGGGCCTAGCTTTGTATTATGGATAGCTATAAAGCTTCTTAATCCAACTGCAGGGTCTGTCCAAACAGCGAGTTGTTGATGGCCTTCCATTTCCATGTATTCAAGAATTTCCATTAGTACTCCGTAATTAGTATACCCTTACTTTTACTCCAAATCAGAGCTCTTAACTTTTTGCAGATTCCTAGCTCTTTGTTTCCAAGCGCTGATCGATGCTATACCTTCACGAGGTAAAACAATGATTGCTATAAAAACAGGGGGTAGGAATAGAATTAAGTGCAGAAGCACAGCAAAACCAATGGCGGTTTCTTTGGGCACGTCCCATAAACTCAACAGACTAACTGCAGCGAACTCAAATGAACCCACAGCTCCAGGTAAACTTGGGGTGGCAGTAGCAAAAAATATTGATCCCAGAGCTATTAGCGTAAACTGGAACACACTAAGTTCTATCCCCATACCCCTTCCAATAAAAAACGCAGCAGGGCCTAAAATCAACCAATAAGTTGCCGTTAGGCAAAATGTGAATGCCAATCGCCTCTTCTTCGCCCATAGAGTGTCAATAGCCTCGCCAAATGACGTAACCCCTGGAAGACGTTTCAATAACGGAATTCTTCTTACCACTTTGCCCCAGTTCAAGACAACAATAAGCGTGATGAAAACAAAAACACTCATCAATGCCAAAGGTCTAGCAAATTCAGTTAATTCTGGGGCAATTAAAATGGCCAACCCTACAAAACATAGTGTGAAAACTAAATCTTGGGCCCTCGTCATCACAATAGTTGCTACTACTGTAGTTGCAGGTAATTTATCTCTTATAACTAGCATACCTAGGCTAGCCATTTCATCCCACATTCTAATTGGCGATATATTATTTATACCCAATGCTGCATTTTCTACTTGGAACAATCGAAATGTAGACACGCTCGCACTTGCCCAAGTAAATCGCCATCTCATTGCTCTTATCCAAGAAGACAACAATGCAATCAATAATGCGAGCATAAGCGTGGCCAAAGAAACACTACGCAAACTTTCTTTGACAGCAGGCCATTCAGCACCTCTAATTGCAAGCCATCCTAATGCAACTCCGATAGCCATACCTAAAAGAGCAGCAATAGTTTGACTGAAAAATCTAATAACTTTTTTATTACTAAACATACATACTCAAAGCCAAAATAAATTATCCAAACAAACTCCTTCTATCACTTTCTAGCTCGGCCGTTGTTTTGCTACTAGCAGAGGAGATTTCTTCATAAAATTCAGTCCCGTACTCTCTAATTCGTAGTACTACAGGCATAGGAACTGCATGCCCAAATAACAATGCTTGCTGATTTGATTCTAACCTTGAAAGAACCGACTTCATCTCCCTTGTACCAGCGGCACCTGCCAAAAGAGCGTCTAGGTCACGCTCATTATCCAACTGGCAAGTTATCTTAGTTCCTATCTGACTCAATACTTCATCATCTATACCAGAGGGTCGCTGGTCGACTACCAGCAAGGTGACATTATATTTGCGCATTTCGCGAGCGATCGTACCGAAAATAGTTTTACCTGCTATCTCTTTACTTAAAAAGCGATGAGCTTCTTCAACCGTAATGACCAAAGGCTTAGGGGGGGCATTCTGTAAATATATAGCCTGCTCAGTTAGTGTCTTGTATTCTTGGTGAATTTTCCTAGTTAACAAATTTGCCACCAATAAATATGCAGTAAGATCACTACCCCATTTACCGAACTCGAAGACGACATGTCTGCCTGATTTCAACTGTTCCATCAAGGCTTTAATCGTAGTAGATTGGGAGCCTTTTTTAACAAAATCAAATGAATTTAAATGCTGTAATCTACGATAAAGAGCTTCCATCGTTGAAGAACTCTGACGAAAAAATCTTGCTAAATCATTAATACTGCTGAATGTTTCTTTACTGGGGTTTGAAGTTTCTTCAATTTGCAGATCATATCCTTCATTATGACTGCTAGAACCTTTTTGCTCGCCGATTTCCAGGAAATCGCTAAACCAAGAGTCGGCAAATTGTTTATACAATTGATGGCACAAATCAACTCCAAATGACGTAATCCCTAATAATGGTGCCAATAACTCAATGTCGTCGGGTAGAATTTCAGAAGGGCTTATTACAACCTGATGATCTACTGATACCTTTCTTTTCTCAGAAGAGCTTGGGTCTAAAGTAAACACAGAAACCTTTGAATTAAAGAGTTGTTTCAAACCTTTTACGTGATACCCATTCTCACTCCTTGCTTGCCATCCATATTCATTATGCATATCAAAAACCAAATTAGTCGCCACGTCTCGCTGAAGTATCCCGGCTAGCAATATTCTTGTTAAAAATGACTTACCGGATCCAGATTTCCCAAACACTCCGTTAGATCGTTTCACTAGCTCATGCAAATCTAAGCAAACTTTTGTGCTTTCCATATCAAGGGGGCTACCTATCCATATATGTCTATCGTCTTCAGTGCCAAAAATTGATTGCACGTCCTCATTTGAAGCACGTCTAGTAATTGAAAAATGTGTAGGCAATGACTTTGCAGGCTCGGGGCTAGTAAGTCCAGAAATAGGAACGGACAGCATAGGAGTAACTCGGGCTAAGACAAATGTGCTTGTCCCGACGAGAATTTCTGAAATTGAAGGCTCCATCGAGCTCGCAAATGAAGGGAATCTTGCATCTACACTATCAAGTGACATGTCAGTTATTATGCCGAAAAATTTATGCCCTCTGCCTTGTATAGTAACAAATGTTCCAACTTTTGCTTTTTCGGCAATCCCTGGACTTGATAGTCTTACGTCAAGACCTCTGCTCAAAGAACCACCTACAATTTGGCCTAATACTTCATCATCTTGCAAGCTTTGGGTACCCATATCGTCTTTGTTCAATTTCTCACCTATTAAGAGGCAATCGCTTCAAGATTTCATACAAACGCTGAGTTTCAGAACCAAGAATCAAGGCAATTGCCCTTGCAGCTTGATTAATGAATTCCGAAGGTGAATCGTGTTGTTGAGAAGCGTACTTGATTACTGAGGCTAAAATATCATCAGGACTCTTAATTGGAGCATGGGCAAGCAAGCTTAAATAATCAAGAATCTGGTTGAATTCTTGAACCTCTTCAGTAGGGCAAAGGTAAATAGAAGTGTGAATATTGGAAGGGTAAGGAGCCAAGTAGTAATTTAAGGCACCATTTACTCTATAACCCACCACCATGATTTTAACGTCTGTTCTTAACAATCTATTTAATTGAGGGTTCTCCTGATAAACCCTCTCATCTGAATCAAGGTTCGCCCCACGGGAAATAATCCTCCTCGTAGGGTCCAAAGATGATGTTTCTGAACCGGTAATTACACCATAAATTCCAGAGCTAGAGGCGCCTGCTCTAACCAAAGCACCCAAAGGAGGAGGGGCAAACAGATGATCACACTGACCAACTAACCCTTCAATAGAAGCCTCTACAACTTCCCCAAAGCGCAATGACCTATCATCTTTTCCCATGTCTTAATTTTTGAAGAAACACGAAGAAGCTGCAAGTGAGAAATGGCTATATGTTTACGCTTTTCTTAGTACTATACCTATAACGCCCGGCCCTGTATGTACACCTATGACTGGCCCTACACTCCTAACGCTCACCGGTGTCTCTGATAATTCAGCCAAAGACTTAGACAAAACCTCTGCGTCTTCATCAGCACTTCCATGCATGATGCTTATCTCTTTGAATGGTGCATTTTTCTTTGCAGTTTCAATCAATTTCGCAAGTCCTTTAGCTCGAGTGCGCACCTTTTCATAGGGATGGACTTCTCCTTCAGCAACGTGAAGAATAGGCTTGATGTTGAGTAGCCCTCCAAGTAAGGCCTGTGCTTTGCCTATTCTGCCTCCTTTTTGTAAGTACTCTAAAGTGTCAAGAAGAAAGTAAGCCTCCAAATTATCTGAAACAGTTTGAGCAACTTCAGTTACCTGTTTTAATGACTTTCCTTCATTGGCAGATTTTGCAGCTGCAATCGCAACAGTTGCCACCCAAGCCGAGGCTCCTCTTGTATCAAAAAGTTCTACTTTACCAGGTGCCTCTTTGGCAGCAAGTGATGCCGAATTTAAAGTCCCACTAAGTTTCTCGCTGACATGTATCGATATAATTTCGTTTTTGCCAACCTCTTCATAGGCTTTTGAAAATTGCGCAACTGACGGTTGGGAAGTTCGCGGGTGGAATTCTGATGTTTGCAATTTCTCAAAAAATTGATCAGAAGAAATATCAATACCATCAAGAAGCTCTTCATCTCCAAACATAACGGTCAATGGAACCACGATTATTCCAAGTTCTTTCGCAACTGATGGCGGTATATCAGAAGCTGAATCAGTAATTACACGTACAGACATCTCGCCTCCTTAAAGCTACTCAATAGCCACAAAGTAATAATAGTAGGGTTGTCCACCCTCATAAATTTCAACATCAACTCCATCAAATTTTGACCTGACAAGTTCGGCATGAGCAGTAGCCTTATCTTCTTTCAGATCAGCCCCATAGTAAAGCGTGATTAGATCACCTGCTTCAACATTTGTTTTGCTTATCAAATCAATTAACACTTCTGGAACACTATCATTACAAGACACCAATGAACCCTCGAGCATCCCAATTATTTGGCCCTCTTCAACTTTTATACCTCCGACTTTTGCATCACGCGCAGCAACGGTAACCTCACCAGTAACTATCCCTTCTGCTGATTCTTGCATCGCATTTGCATTATGTGCTGGCTCTGAATTGGAGTTATATGCTAGTAATGCAGCAATCCCATGTGGAACCGATTCAGTAGGTACTACGGTACATGCGCATTCTGCCATTTCAGATGCTTGAATTGCTGATAATTTCACGTTGGGATTGTTGGGAAGGATTAACACATGGTCCGAATTTGCATCCTTGATGCCATTAAGGATTTCCTCGGCACTGGGGTTCATGCTTTGCCCTCCAAGAACTGTTAATGCCGCTCCTTGGTCTCGAAATAAAATGTCGAATTGAAGGCTAGGGACTACTGCGACTATAGCCTGGTCGGAGTGATTGAGAAGTGGTTTATAATTCTTGGAAATGAATTCTTGATGCTGAAGGTCCATATTCATAATATTGATTTGATCCAAATTACCGTAGGAAAGACCCAAGCTCAGTAAAGGCCCTGGGTCAGATGCGTGAGCGTGGATTCGCACAACCTGATCGTCTCCAATCACTACAGTGGAATCAGCAACACTGGATACTGCTTCTTTGATTTCAGATAACCTTAGCTCAGATCCCAAAATCAAAAATTGGGTACAAAACCCAAAAAGCTCATCTTCGGTGTGCCCCAAATCGCTTTGGGTGAAAATATGGTGAGAATTGATTTCAGCTGGTGAGCCAACTTTTAGGACCGGCGCCGTACCATCAATGTAAGAAGTGAATCCCGCTAAAAGAGCCACAAAACCTTGTCCTCCTGCATCAACTACTCCTGCTTCCGCTAATACCGGCAATTGAGACGGGGTATATTCGAGCGCAGTTTCTGCACTTTCTAATGCCAAATTCAATACCGCAGAAATACTTTGATCACCTTTGTCGGCACCGGCCGCTGCCGCACGCATTACGGTAAGGATTGTCCCCTCCACGGGGTTTCCTACTGCCTCGTAACCTGCTTCTGATGCAGTTTTCAAGGCTAGAAGTAAATCAGCGGCAGTACATTGTTTTATATTTTCCAAACCAATAGCGAAACCCTTAAAAAATTGGGATAGTATTACTCCACTATTCCCACGAGCTCCAAGCATTGAAGCTCTTGAAACAGCTTGAGCTACTTCACCTACATTAGAGGAAACTTGTATTTCAGAATTTAATGTAGCTCTTAGTGTCAAAGTCATATTGATCCCTGTATCTCCGTCAGGTACTGGAAATACATTGAGAGCATTAATTGATTCGGAGTGCTCTTCTAGACAGGCAGCACCTGCTTGAATCATTTCCCAAAATGAGTAACCATCAATTTTGTCTTGAATAGCCATGGAATTGCTAAGCCCCAAACCATAATGCTAGAATTAGTATAAACGCTACCCGGCATATTAAGGGTAGCAGCTGTCACAGTCAAAACCAATCAAGGAATTTACCATGGCGATGTGCGAAGTTTGCGGTGTCCATAGAAGGGCTGGTAAAAATGTCAGTCACTCAAATCGACATACCAATAGATGGTTTCTTCCTAATATCCAGCGTGCGTCATTGACTATTAAGGGTAAGAAAATGCGCATGAAGGTTTGTACTCGATGCCTACGTACGCTTCAAAACAAACTTAAAGTCGCTTAATAGAAATCCTCACTAATGATTATTCAGGGTTCCTAAGTCTATCTATACATTCAGAGAGTGATTTCTTAGCTCCGTAGACTGCGGATCCGGCAACGATGACGTCTGCGCCATTTAACAACAGTTCTGAAACATTGCTGTCATTAATTCCCCCATCTACTTCAAGTTCTACGTTAAAGCCACTACGGTTAATTAGTTCTCTTAACTCTCGCACTTTGTCCATTGAGCTGGGAATGAAAGTTTGGCCGCCATACCCAGGGTTCACTGTCATGCAAAGCGCTAAATCAAGTTCTTCCATGGTTCCCTCTAAAACTGCAACAGGTGTTTCTGGATGCAAGGCAACTCCAGAACGAACACCATTTTTCTTGATTTCTTTTATTGCGGATTTCAGATCCTGCACAGCCTCAGCATGGACGGTAATTATATCCGCTCCTGCGGCTGCAAATTCTGATATTAACCTCAAAGGCTCGCTAATCATTAAATGTACATCTAGAGGTATGGAAGTATGTGGTTTGATAGCAGCTACTACAGGAGGACCAATGGTGAAATTTGGTACAAAATGGCCATCCATTACATCAATGTGAATGTAGTCCGCTCCAGCTTCTTCTGTTTCTTTAACGACTTGACCCAGTCTAGAAAAATCAGCAGCAAGGATTGAAGGAGCAATTTTGATTCTACTCACTATTTATCTCCGTTTAGCGAGAACTTGGCTAGCAAATTTTAAAGACTCGGAAACTCGTTTTTTTGCAGTTCCGCCGACAACGTTTCTAGCATCTACACTGGTGTGCAAATTAACGTCATATACATCCTGTTCAAATGCTTGGTTGAATTTCTTATAATCACTTAAAGGCAGATCCATTAGGGGAATCCCTGAATCCCTTGATCTTTCACAAACAGCACTTACTGCCTCATGTGCACGCCTAAATGTTACTCCTTTATTCACTAGATAGTCTGCCAAATCGGTTGCAAGCATTGTGGGGTCAGAGGCCGCTGATAGCATACGGTCATTATTAATCTCTAGAGATTTAAGCATTTCTGAGAAAACATCTAGCGTTTTTATAACAGTTTCTACCGAGTCGAAAAGGGCTTCTTTATCTTCTTGTAAATCAGTGTTGTAACTCATTGGTAAGCCTTTTGTAATTACCAATATGTTTAAAAGGTTTCCGTAGACTCTACCAGTTTTACCTCTAGCTAACTCAGCAAAATCAGGGTTGCGCTTTTGAGGCATCATGCTGGAACCAGTAACCCACTCAGACCCAAATTTTATATACCCAAATTCTGAGGAGGACCAAAGAATTAAGTCCTCGGCAAGGCGCGATATATGCATCAGTAGAATTGAAGCGGTAGCATGAAACTCAACGATATAATCCCTAGAGCTAATCGCATCTATTGAGTTCTTACTTACATCTTGAAATTGTAGTTCTTTAGCAACCATATCCCTATCAAGCGGGTAAGGTACACCTGCAAGTGCTCCACTACCTAATGGTGATACATTAACTCGTTCGCGGCAATCTATGAGCCTCAGATAATCACGACTGAGCATTTCAAAATATGCCATTAGATGATGCGAAAAAAGAATAGGCTGGGCTCTTTGCATATGAGTATACCCAGGCATCACAGCGTCTAAGTTTTTTTCAGCTAATCCCAATATAACTTGTTGAAATATTGTTATTCTCTTCGCGATCTCATCCAAGGCATTTCTTAAATATAATCGCGTAGCTGTGGCCACCTGATCATTTCTGGAACGAGCAGTATGCAAACGGCCAGCAGGCTCTCCGATGAGTTCAAACAATCGCTGCTCTATATTCATGTGAACATCTTCTAAATCTTCTTTCCATTCAAAAGCATTGTTCACAATTTCATCATGTATCTTCTCCAGTCCTTCAATTATCAACAGACTGTCTTCTTTTGATATGATCTTTTGGGTAGACAGCATCCGGGCATGTGCGATAGAACCCAATACATCAAAAAGCCCTAAACGCCAATCAAAACCAACCGAAACGGTATAGTCTGAAGCTGTTTTAAAATAATGTGTGGTGTATTTTTCCATTTGAAAATTTTACCAGCCGTTAACTCAGCTATAAGATTATCTCTCTATTCCTTTTCCCTGAATACGAGCTTGAGTGCGAGTCGGTAGCCCATAAATATTTATAAAGCCTTCTGAAGATTTGTGATCAAAAGTGTCGCCGGTATCATAAGTAGCTAGCTCGTGCTGATATAGAGCAAGCTCGCTTTTTCTCCCAACTACATCTACTGAACCCTTAAGCAAGCGCAATCGAACAGTTCCGGAAACAAATTGTTGCGTACTCCTAACATAAGCGTCTAAGTCTATTCGATGTGCGCTGAACCATAATCCGTTATAAACAAGGTCAGCGTATTCTGAGGCCATCCTCTCTTTAAATCTAGCCTGATCTTTCGTAAGTACCATGGATTCTAGAGATTTCTGTGCAAGATTCAAAACAGTTGCAGCAGGTGCCTCATAAATTTCTCGCGATTTGATACCCACTAACCGATTTTCAATGTGATCAATCCTGCCAACTCCATGTCTACTAGCTAAATCGTGGATTGTTTGTACAAGCAGCAATGGGGCAACGGGTTTCCCATTTAACCCAATAGGCATCCCTTTATCAAATTCAATTTCTATATATTCCTGTTGTTCAGGAGCATTTTTAATTGACGATGTCCATACGTAGGCATCTTCAGGAGGTTCAAACCACGGATCCTCCAAACTTCCTGCCTCCACACTACGGCCCCACAAATTTTCATCAGTAGAGTATGCACTTGGTGAAGCTAACTTCAAAGGAATGTCTTCACGCTTCGCATATTCAATTTCCTCGTCCCTACCCATCCCCCATTCACGGGCGGGTGCCAGAACTTTCAAATCCGGAGCAAGAGCCGCTGCACTGACATCAAACCTTACTTGGTCATTACCTTTACCTGTACAACCATGTGCAATGGCAAAAGCACCTTCTTCTTGCGCAATCCTAATCAAATGCTTAGCTATAAGTGGCCTGCCTAATGCAGTAGCCAATGGATAAACACCTTCGTAAAGTGCACCAGCCTGTAATGCAGGCCAAACATACTCTGTTATAAATTCTTCACGAAGATCTACAACATCTGCCCTGATGGCACCTATTTCCAACGCCCGAGAACGTGATTCTTCTAGGTCTGCATTAGCGCCAAGATCTATGGTCAATGTAACGATTTCAGCATCATATTCCTTCTGCAACCATCTTATGGCTACCGAGGTATCTAATCCGCCACTATACGCAAGTACTATCTTTTTATTCGAGGCCATTTTGTTTCCTAATTCCCCAATACCTTTTTTAATGCTGTTTCAATTATTCCTACTGCCTCATCACAATCAGATTCACTCACAATTAATGGTGGCATAAGGCGTATAGCATTTGGTCTTACCGGGTTGAGCAACAATCCTAATTGATTACACTCTGCAACCAGCTTTGCTGATATCTGTTCTTGGAATACTAAAGCCAATAACAGTCCTACTCCTCTTACTTCCGTCACTATTTCTGAATAAGATTGTGCTAAATCCTCTAGCTTACTTCGTAGATATCGACCAATTGATAAAGCAGCTGAAGGAATATCCTGTTCAATCATATACCTAACGGTCGCATTTGCTGCAGCGGTAGCCAATGGATTGCCACCAAACGTAGATCCATGGTCGCCTGGCTCTAGAACGTCACACCATTCTTTGCACATAAAAGCGCCAATAGGCACTCCATTACCTAGGCCTTTAGCTAGAGTCATAACGTCTGGCTCAACTCCAGCCGTCTCATAACCCCATAAAGTTCCTAATCTTCCAGCGCCGCACTGGACATCATCGAAGATCAATAAGATTTTCTTCTCGTCGCACCATTCTCTTAAACCTTTCAAATATCCTTCAGAAGGTATTATCACACCTCCTTCACCTTGAATCACTTCGACCATAATCGCACAGGTTTTATCTGTAGTCGCGTTCTTTATTTCGTCGAGGTTGTTGTACTCAACATTGATGAAATCAGGTGAGAGAGGCCCCCAATTCTCTTGGTAGTGAGGATTACCTGTTGCAGCAATCATTCCTATAGTACGACCATGGAATGAACCTAGAGTGGTTATTATTTCATTAGCCCCGTCCAAATGGATTTTGCCGTACTTTCTTGCCAGTTTCGCTGCTCCTTCATTGGCTTCTGCACCGCTATTAGAAAAAAATACTTTATCTAAAACAGAATTTTCAACCAAGGCTTCCGCTAATCTCAACTGTGGCAGTGTGTAAAACTGATTCGAAGTTTGCAGTAACGTTTGAGCCTGCTCTTGGATAGCACTAGTAACTTCAGGATGATTATGGCCTAAATTAGTGACTGCCCATCCAGCTGTAAAATCCAAATACTCTTTACCTGCAACATCCCAAACACGAGCTCCATTTCCTTTTTCAATGACAACAGGTTGCCTATTTACTACGTGCATATAGTACTTTGACTCTGAATCAATCCAATCACTCGTCATAAATCACCTATTTACTGTCCATCAATTTTGTACTAACTAGAACTAAACGACAGAAGTCCCTATATCGATACCAGAAAACCACGAAACTAATGCGCCATTTTTTGTACCGTTTATTATTGCTGCCACTATCCCGATTTCTGCACCTCGTGCACAGGCATTCACCTTGGGAATCATTCCTCCACTGAGAACACCCTCTTGAATAAGCTCTTCAATAGAATTTCTAGTTAGAGTTTTTATTACCTCACCCTTGTTATCTAAAATTCCATCTACATCTGTCATGAAAACTAATTTTGCTGCCTCAATGGCCCGTGCAATTTCTCCAGCAGCTGTATCAGCATTCACATTCAAATAGCTATTCGCTTTAATTGAGTTCAGTGCCAAAGGCGCAACTACTGGAGTAATACCTGCCTTTAGTAAATCAAAGATTATTGTGGGGTTTGACTCAACTTCGCCAGCAACACTTCCAAATTGTGAGCCTAGTGGAGAGCCGGCAAGTAAACCTCCATCAACACCAGAAAGACCAACAGCATTTACACCAGAAGCCCTTAATTGTATTACTAAGGATTTATTAACAATACCAGCAAGGACTCCTGTAACAACTTCTAAAGTGGCTTCATCTGTTATGCGAAGTCCGTGTAGAAAATGGGACTCTACGCCCAAGCGGTTCAACCAATGATTTACTGTTGACCCACCACCATGTACTACTACCACTTTTTGTCCATCAAGTACTAACTTTGCCACATCCAGCAAAGTTGTATCGCCTGTAGCAAAAGTGCTACCCCCTATCTTAACAAGTGTGATCTGATCATCTTGCATCAAGTTTTTCCTTAGGTAGTGTAGGCGCTATTAAACGTGACATACTCTTCGCTTAATTCACATCCCCATGCGGTTGCAGAAAATTCTCCCAAACCTAACCCCAATTTCAATGAGATTTCAGGTCTGCTCATTATTGAAACTATAGCTTCCTTGTGAAAAGAAATAGGGAGGCCATTTTCCATCAGGCAAATATCATTGATATAAAAACTGACCTTTTCCTCTTTTATCTTTACCCCGGCTCTGCCAGCGGCGGCTATAACTCTACCCCAATTCGGATCACTACCATGAATTGCTGATTTAACCAAATTAGATGAAGCAATTGTTCTGGCAATATCCCTCGCATCGTTCTTAGAAGCAGCATTATGAACTGTTACAGAAAAAATTCGATTAGATCCTTCTGCATCTGCGACAAGTTCTTTACATAGACTTGAAGCAAGCATCCTTAAAGCATCTATGAACTCCGAGGATCCATTTGAAGTTTCACTAAGCAATTTGTTTCCTGCAGCACCATTTGCTAAGAGCAAAACTGTATCATTAGGGCTTGTGTCTCCGTCGACTGACGTCATATTAAAGGTATCGTCTACTGCCTCTTTAAGCGCGTGGCTCAAAAAATCACGTTCAACTTTTGCATCAGTAGTGAAAAAGGCAAGCATAGTTGCCATATTCGGATGAATCATACCCGACCCTTTAACACAACCTCCAATAATGATTTCCTCTTCATCGATTTTCAGACTTATAGCTGCTGATTTTGCTTTTAAATCTGTTGTTAAGATTGAACGTGCGAATTGATTACTGCCTTGATCTGAAAGAGTTATTTTAGGCATAGCTGATCTTATTAAAGCCATGGGTAGCTCGACACCTATCAAACCTGTCGTGCAAATAGCCATCTCATCTTCTTTTATCCCAATATGATCAGCTGCCAAACTAGCTAAATCTATTGCATCTTTTTCCCCAGCTTCAACTACAGCGTTAGCAATCCCGCTGGAAGTAACTACCGCTCTAACCCTGCCTGCTCCTACCCTCTTTTTTGTTAAAACTACCGATGCGGATTTGATTTCGTTCTGTGTGTAAGTCCCCACAGTTGTACAAGGTGATTCAGAAAATAAAATCCCCAAGTCTAGCTTGTCATCACTGAATGTTTTGATTCCAGCGTAAACTGCACCAGCAACAAAAGCTTTTGGTGAGGTGACCCCTCCTGATTTAAAAAATTCAATTGCCACGAAAACCCCCAAATACCATTCGATATAGAAGTGAGCGAGTGTAACACACAAATACAGTTAGCCCTTCGCTATACAAAACGTGTTCTTTTAGATCTAGCCTTCTCTGAAGTATCCACTGGCAAGCCTTCTTTTACCATTAATTCCTCAACCAGTTGAGTCAAATACATCCGATCCCCTACATTAATCACTGCTTGCTCATGTGCTTCTTGAAGAGCTAATGGATAACCTTGGCCCTTGGACAACTGATTAAGTAAGCAGGAATGCAAAAGATTTAACATTCGATCATCCTCAGCTACCCAAATAGGCATCTCTACTCTGCCAATTTCACTACCTGTATTTAAGTAGAAGTAACATATCTGGTGCTGTTGATACTGATCCATAACGTTGGAAGTACTAAGGAATACCACCGACCTTTCGTTTACTTTTAACATCTCTTGCATAAGGTCTATATCAAACAAGCCATCAACCTCATCGCAAGGTCTTGTTCCAACACCTAAATCACTACAGTGAGACTCACAATCTATAGGGTTATAGGGACAGATGCTCAGCCTAAGAGAATTGACTAGTTCCCTTGATCTAGGCTTGCTTATGTAGCTCGCCAAGGCTATCTCGCGAGTATCGCTAGCTGCCTTGATTTGATCTAAAGAAGTAATTAATTGTCTATCCAGAAATTCTTCTCTAACAAAATCAGGATAAGAATGCCCAGATAAGCTCCAGAATATTAATGACCCATCTAAAAGGGCAATGATGGGAAGCTTGGTTGAATCACTTTCAACCAATTTAGCCAACTCAGCTAATTCCATCATTGCCCTTTTAATGCCAAGTAGAGGGCCCTCTATTTGAATAGACCGAATTGAACTTCGATCATCCAGAGACAAATCTGTATCATTCACATACAAAAACGGATCGTTCCATAATTGTGCATAAGGCTGATCCCCGTAACTAATATACGAATAGCCAATGTTTATTAAATAGTAAAAAGCTGAAGAATGACGATCAACATCCACGTGCGATCCATCTACTGCCATGACAATATGATTACCCTCTAAAGGAAGGCTTTTGAACGTTTTCAAAGGATGGTCTCTAAGGCCAGATGAAAGCCAAGTCACCTTACCATTTGCCGCTCTTGAGTTCGTATCGGCGACCTCTAGTTTCCCTAGAGCAAGTTTAGCGTTATGTAGCTTTTCTTGCTTTTTATTAATTGCTAAATTAAGTCGCCCAATCAAGTTTGGCAACTGCTTTAGTGATTTTGAAAAGTCTATAGGCATTTATTCAGCTTCATTCTTTAAGGGCTCTTTACAGTAGAATCCTTATATCACCAACCCTTCTAGTAATCTTTTCATCATCCATATGCTCCAGTATAGATTGCGCATACTTTCTACTAGTGCCTAATAAATCACGCGTCTCCGATAAAGAAATTTGCCCTTCAGATTTGACCCGGTTGATGATTTTTGACTGAATCATTTTGTAGTAATTTGTTTTAATTGCCATATTGCTACCCAGCCTTATTATTTCTCCACGGTCAACTAAAATCATTTGCAGGTCAACAGGGAGACTAGGTTGATCTGTTGGGAATGGTGTTTCTGATAGTATCGCCAAAAAATCATCAATTTGTGATTGCTGGTTAACGGTAAGGATTGGGGAATGATTCTCCAAGCGAACTATATGCCCATCCTCTACAATATCCCCAGTTTTAAGCAAAGCATTCAATACAGATTCTGCGAAACGCTCCTTTAAAGCAAGGCGTTTCCTGAATTCCTCAAGGGACATCCCTAATTTAAGCGGGTTCTCCTTATGAAAATCCGTAAGTATTGAAATCGCTTTATTTGATATTTCCCTCCAGCCCCTAACCGTTAACAAATCTGATGATTCGTCAATGGCATTCCCCAAGGGGAAAATAAATCCCACAGATACAGCTTTTTCGATAAGGGCTATCGTTTCAACCAAAGGTAAATTTATTAGTCTTGAAATAGATTTAACATCTGATGGTTGTACCGATTCCAAAGTTGTTTCCAGCTTCACGAGTGGGTCTTCCTGAATTAAGGCATCAAGATAGTCAATTACAGCAGGGTCCTTCCTGCGATGCTTTTTTGAATCTAGATCAACTATTACTCCTCCCCCTATTGTTTGGTCGGTAGATCGGAAAATAAATCTATCGCCCCTAACTAGAGGTAAATGTTCGTCAAGCCATAACTGAGCCCAGCCCTCTTGCCCTGGTTTTAAAAAATCCTGATTTAGTAGCCTTAACCTTGCAGTGGTTTCAGCACTGTACACATGCACAGTGATTGGGAAATTATGACGAACAGGACGGGCGACAGAATTCAAAATTTTAACTTTAGCATCAATTGCCCGTGTAGAATTAAGCCAGCCAGGAATCGTTAAAATTTCACCACGGGATACGTTTTCTGCTTTAATATTCATCAAATTAACAGCTATTCTTGTGCCTGGTGTAGCAATTTCAAGATGGCTTTTATGAGCCTGAATGCCCCTAATTCGGCTCCTAACTCCCCTTCGAGCAAGGAAAACTTCTTGCCCCAATTTAAAAACGCCGTCGATTAGTGTTCCTGTAACAACTGTTCCGAATCCTGAAATGCTAAAAGAACGATCTATAGCAAGACGAGGTCTCCCAAGATCAGGACGTTCTTCTAATTCGCCCAAAGCCGAATCTAGCTCACCAATTAATTCCCTTAGCCCTTCTTTGGTTGTAGATGAAACACAAAGCACTGGAGAACTCTCAAGTTTCGTACCTTTAACAGCTTCTTCAACTTCAAGCTTTACTAATTCTAATAAATCATTATCTACAAGATCGGATTTAGTAATAACCACGAAGCTTTTGCGCACACTAAGCAAATCAAGAATAGCTAAATGTTCCAAGGTCTGGGGCATCACCGATTCATCTGCTGCCACTATTAACATGGCCAAATCTATTGCCCCTACTCCAGACAACATATTTTTTATAAAACGCTCATGCCCAGGCACATCTACAATGCTGACTTCCTTACCACTGGGGAGATTCAACCACGCAAAGCCCAAATCAATCGTCAACCCACGTTCTTTTTCTTCACGCAAACGATCTGGATCTATGCCAGTAAGAGCTTCTATGAGCGTAGATTTACCGTGATCGACATGTCCGGCAGTTCCAATAACGTACATACTCTGAGCATAAGCATATGAATGGTTTGATGCAATCAAAATTACAAAGGTGATTTAAGCTAATAACAGATTAACTCAGGTGATGGAAAAAGTTGAACCAGACCCAGCTTCTCTTGAAACTTCAATCCTTACTGGGAAAGCTTCTTTAATTTCATCCATATGGGTAATGACAAGAATCCTTTTGAATTGATCCTCTATTGCCTTTATTACCTCTACAATCTTGTCTCTGCCATCGGCATCTTGCGTCCCAAATCCCTCATCTATGAATAAAGTGGGAAGCTGAGCTCCGGACCTCCATGCCAGAAGTTTGCTAAGTGCAATCCTCAAGGCGAGATCGACTCTGAATCTCTCACCACCCGAGAACATTTCATAAGGGCGAGTGCCAATTTCATCACTTATTGTTACTTCTAATGTCTCAATGGGGTCGTCTTCTTTAGAGGTGCGTCTTTCGCGTTGGGTATGTAGTTGCAAAGCCATTCTTCCGTCTGTCATTCTGGAAAGCAACGAATTAGTCTCATCCTCAAGCCTGGGTATTGCAGCCTCGATCAATAATGCCTGAACCCCACCTCTACCAAATGCTATTGCCAAATCAGTGAGGATCGATAATTCATTCTCAATTTTAGATCTCGACTCTTTTTGGATCTTTAGTTCAGTTTCTGATTCTGAAATCTGATCAAGCCGTTGACTAATTGAGCCATGAGATACATGTAAATCGTTTTTCTTGGTGTGAAGTTCATTGTACTTAGATTCGATTTTGCTTTTAACTGATTCCAATTCAGGCAACTCAGAAATTTCACTTTTTGCATTTTCAATTTGTTGCTGAATCCTAACTAGTTCATCACTTGACTCTCGATGCCTAATTAAGGCGGATTCAAGCGTTCCACGATCATCATTTAATCTACTGCGTGCTTCAATCAAGCTCTGATGCTCAGCTTCCCAAAATTTCAGCGAATCGGTTTTTTGAGCAAGAATTTCGAGGTATGTAAAATCAAAATCAAGATTTTCTAAAAGAGATTTGATATCCCTATAACGAACAAACTCTGCCAAAGCAAAGTTATTTTCGCTTAATTCCTTCTCAATTTTTGATGCGCTAAGCCGCTCTAATTCAATGCTCTTTGTAGCTTGTTGAGCTTCTTCATACAGTATGCCTAAACGAACTCTTTCTTCTTCAAGGGCTGTTTTGTTCTTCGATAAAATAGTTCTCCGCTGCTTTAAATTTTGCTCTGAATCAGCAATTTGCGCATCTATTTGTTCAACCATTTTGCTATGCTTGGCGTATAGCTCCAATTGCTCCTGGATTTCAATTTGATAATTACTTTCTAAATTGAAACGCCCTTCATTACCTAGCAGGCTTTTGCACAAAGGACACGCAAGTTCCCCATCATGGCTATGGCTTTTGAGAAGATCCAGCTTACCTCTGGTTGCTTGGCCTTCCTTCTTCAAAGTCTCATTTTGCGATTTAAGTCCTTCTGACTGAATTAGCAACGACTTTTGCAGATCTGCGAGCTGCTCTATCTCAACTTCAGCCTGAGTTAATTCTTGGATTTTTAGGTTATTTGAAGCTACTTTTTCTTTTAGAGATGGAACAGATGTAACTAACGGGTCAAGCTCTTCGGTTATTCTTTTGTTGATAGTAGATAAATCGAATTTAAGTTGATTCTTTATAGTGCTGATTTGATTAGAGAGTGAATTTAATTCACCCTCTAACTCTTTCACTTGGTTGGATTTAGTACTCAATCGAGATAATTCATCTCGCGCACTCTGTAATTCTTTGTACCCATTCTCTATCTCACTTGCTCTAACCATAGAACTTTCCCATTTCTCGATACGTAACTTGATGTCACCGATTTCAGATTCAGTAGTTACTGCCCAAGATTTAATTTTCTCAGCAGTTTTAACCATCTCATCGATGTCCTCCCCTCTGGAATGCAAAAGCGCTAACTGCTCTCGAGTTTGAGTTAACTCTTTTTCAACAGAATTAAATGTGTCTTCTGTTAAATTAATTTCTGTTTCTACTTGTTTTAGGTTATTTTCTAGTTCAGACCTATCGGAAACTCCAAGCTCCAACCTGCGAATAATCTCATCGCCTAAATTAAGACTCTGCTGTGCCTCTCTTAAGCTTTTTTTAGCCCTCTCACTAAGCCTGTCATAAATACCGAGGCCCAAAATACTTGAAAGGACATTTTTACGTTGAGACGGTGTTGCCATCGTAAATAAGTCTGACCTTCCTTGAATTAAATAGGCACTATTCACAAAAGTCTCGTAGTCCATATTGACTGTTCGTTCAATCAGCATCTCGGTTTGTTTTACTGTGTCTAAGGTGATAGGAACCCAGTCACTATTCGAATAAATCAATAGCTCTAGTGATGACTGTGTATTCTTTCTTGCTCGGGAAAAACGACGGACGACATTGTACCTTTGGCCTTCGTTTTCGAATTCCATGCCAACCGACATTTCGTTTTGGCCTTCATGGACTAATTGATCATGTGTCCTACCACGCGCCTTTCCCCATAATGACCAGGTGATAGCATCTAATATCGCAGATTTACCGTGACCATTTGGGCCACATAAACATGCAACATGAATATCTTCGAGGTTCAGCGTGGGTACATCTTCCCTGTAAGAAAGAAAGTTTTTTAATTGCAATGTCAATGGAAGCATATAAATAGTATCTAGATTTAAATAGGATGCACACAAGGCACCCTGATGCTCCTTGCAGCATGTTTACAAGGAATGCTAGGATCTTTCAAGCTAAACTGATTCAGGAACTAACCGGATAACCATGAAAATCGTTGTTCTTGTTAAGCAGGTAATTGATTCTGAAATTCCTGAATCAGCATTCCTTATAGACTCCTCTAAGAAAAGCGTGAGCACTCCACCAAATATAACGCCCGTTATTAATGGTTACGACGAGCAAGCTATTGAAGCCGCCTTAAGAATTCGGGATTCGGGGTTAGAGGTGGAAATAATTGCAGTCTCACTGAGCGATTCATTCATAATGGATGTAATAAAAAAACCACTTGCGATGGGTGCTGACTCTTTAGTTTTGGTAGAGGATCCCATATTCCGTCAAGCAGTCGATCCTTTACCTATCATCGATACCTTAAAAGCTGTGATCGAGAAAATCGGTGATGTGGATTTAATCCTCTCCGGCCGTCAAGCGTCTGATTGGGACAATGCTCAAGTTCCTATCGGGCTTGCAGAAAAACTATCTTGGCCTGTTTTTTCTCTAGCCAAAAGAGTTGAAATAGAAAATGGAAATTTAAAAGTCGAAAGAGTTTTAGTTGATGGATTCGACTTGGCTACATCAAAACTACCTGCAGTGGTTACAGTCTCAAATGAACTCGGGACACCTAGGTATCCAACAATGAGAGGCATAATGCAGTCCAAAAGAAACGAGCCCCTTTATTTCTCAATTCAAGATTTAGGAATATCAAATTTCCGTAATGCTTTTGAACTTATTTCCCTTGATAGACCAAACCGTACTAGATTAACGGAGATAGTTGAGGGTGAAACTGACGAAGATGCAGGAAGAAAGCTCGCCATTCGAATGCGCGAGGAGAATTTAATCTAAATGGAGTCTCAGTTGGCCTTAAAAAATGTCTTAGTAATAGGCGAAATAGAAAAAAAATCTCTTACTAAAGCCACCCTAGAAGCCATTTCCGCCGCAAAATCAATAGCAAAAGATCAAGTAGAGTTGCTTTTATTCAGTAGCAAACCTTATGAAAAAGATTCTTTAATTATTAAAGGTCTGGATGTAGTTTTTCTTACTCCTTTTGATCTCTCTGAAGAACAGAAGGTAGAATTGATAGCCAAAACAGCTATTGAACGTGAATCCAACTGCCTGATCTCGCCAAAAGATTTTAGTGGTGGCCTAATGAACCAAGCTGCACACAGGCTGGGTTCCGCACTTGCTCATGACTGCAGTTCACTAGCTGTGTCAGGTGATGGTTACATCATAGCTACTCGCTCGGTTTACGGTGGTAGTGCAGTTGCAGAAGTCAAATGCCTATCTCAACCTTCAGTAGTTTCATTAAGAATTGGCTCCTACGTTCAATTCAACCAAGAAATAGGACCTATCTCGGAGTACATAGATCTAGAAACCAATGCCTCAGATAAGATCGATAAGATTACTGTGCTAGAGCGACATGCCCATCCCTCAGATGGAATCAAAATTGAAGACGCCCGAGTCGTAGTAAGTGGAGGCAGAGGGTTAGGTGGCCCTGAACCTTTTGCACAGCTTGAAAATCTCGCATCTCTGTTCAATGGTGCCGTTGGAGCATCAAGAGCTGCTTGCGATGCTGGTTGGGTGCCCCATAGTTTTCAAGTTGGGCTTACTGGAAAAGCTGTCAGTCCTGATCTATATTTCGCAATAGGTATCTCAGGGGCGAGTCAGCATTTGGCCGGAATTACCGGCGCTCGTGATATCGTATCAATTAATAAAGATCCAAATGCCGCCATCTTTAAAGAATCACGCTTTGGAATTGTAGGTGACTGGTCGAAAGCCTTACCAGCATTTATCGAACAGCTGCACGAACTTTTAGACAATGCTAAGGAGGATAAATGAATGTCAATGCAACCAGATTCTGATCACGACATGTCAGAGGCTATTCAAAAAGCCGAAAGGTCTGACATTATTTGCATTATCCTACCTTTTATCAATCAATGTTTGGTATTAGATGGGAGGCAAGAAGAGAATGACCCACCAAAGGTCTATATATCACCTCCTTTAGGTTCAGCAGAAAGAAGATTACGGCAAATAAATCAATCCAGACCGCATTTGAAGCATGCAAGAGAGCTCGCAATCATTCCATGGACAAATTCGATTTCAAGTCTCGCCTCTTCAATCGTTTGGGATCTCATCATTCGCAAGGTTGATGAATCTCCAAATAAAAGCAATGAGGATGTATGCGGAGAGGCGTTGCAAGAACTTATGCAATGGGAAAGAAGAGCATTAGCATCCATGATCAGAGGCCATGGCCCTTTTCATACTCTATGGTCTCAAACTAAGACCCAGTAAATACTAGCTTTTTGTGGCGGTTGGCTCTTTGCTCTTTTCGGCAACAATTTTTTGCTGAACGTTCATCGGCACTTCACCAAATCGAACAAAATCAATAGCCACTGAGCCCCTGCCTTGCGTCAATGCCCTGAGGTTTGTAGACCACTGTTGAATCTCAGATCTTGGCACCTCTGCATCGATATAAGCGTGCCCATTTTGGGAGCTCATTCCATTAATTCTAGCTCTTCTGGTGTTCAGGTCACCCACAACTGCTCCAGCTGACGATTCCGGAGCGTTAACTTTGACTTGCATAATTGGCTCAAGTAGGACAGGTGAAGCATCACGAACTCCTTGTTTCAAAGCCATAGTTCCAGCTATTTCAAAACTGGCACCGGAAGAATCGACTGAATGTGAACTTCCGTCATAAAGTATTACCCTTAGATCTACTACCGGAAATCCGTCTGTACCTTCGTACATGGCTTTTTGTACACCTTTTTCTACTGCTGGTATGTACTCCTTAGGAACGTTACCGCCAACAACTTCAGTCCCGAACTCAAAACCACTTCCTGCTTCTAAAGGCTCAAGCCTGATTAAAACATGTCCATATTGACCGTGGCCGCCGCTTTGCTTCTTATGCCTATATTCTGATGTAGTGATTTTTGAAATAGTCTCTCTATATGGAATCTGTGGTACACGTAGCTCTAAATCTACACCGAATTTACGTTTCGCCCGTTCCGTCATAACGTCGATATGCGTGTCTCCTAAACCCGTAGCAATTAATTCCCCTGTCTCCTTATCGCGCTTTAGGGTTAAGGATGGATCTTCTTCGCTGAGGCGATTAAGAGCAGTTGACATTTTCTCCAAATCTGCCTGGGTTTTGGGGTGAACGGCTACACTATACACAGGAGAAGGGAATTCTATTTTGGGGCCATCAAAAGAATTCGACTTTGGGCATAAAGTATCACCTGTCACTGCATGGGCTAACTTTGTAACTACCCCAATATCCCCAGCTGCAAGGCTAGTTACAGGTGCTTGAGTTTTTCCAATAGGTGCGTAAATTTGGCCTAACCGTTCTGATTGATTTTGATTTGAATTCCAAAGATCAATATTAGGGCTTATTGTTCCACTTAATACTCTGAAATATGAAACCTTTCCCACAAAAGGATCGGCAGTGGTTTTAAAAATAAAAGCTGCGGCAGGCCCATCCGGGACTATCCCCACATCTAACGGAGAAGGTAGGTGGTCAACAACAGCATGAATCAGTTCGTGAACTCCAACGCCTGTTATCGAAGAGCCGCATAAAATCGGCACAATCTGGCATTTTTTAACACCTGCAGAAAGGCCGACAACGATTTGAGTATCTTCAAGATCCCCTAATTCTAGGTACTTTTCGGTCAACCCATCATCAGTCTCTGCAACTTTTTCAACTATCTGTTCACGTGCATTCTCCGTTTCAGCAAAGAATTCTATTGGGGTATCATTTTGCAAAATCGAAAAAACTTTTGAAAAGGAATTTTCTGCTCCATCGGGGACATTGAGAGGTATGCATTCTGATCCCAAAACTGACTGCAATTGTTTTACGGTACTTTGGAAGTCGGCATTCTCACGATCCATTTTGTTAATAAATATTAATGTAGGAATCTTCCTCTCTCGCAAATAATTCCATGCAATCTCCGTCCCTACTTCAACTCCCGCAGAAGCAGATACTACAATTATGGCTGAGTCAGCTGAAGACAATGCTGATAAAGTTTCACCAATAAAATCTGCGTATCCTGGGGTATCAATTATATTTAACTTATGTCCTTTGGAAATTGATGGAACTACACTAAGTTGTAGACTTGTATGGTGCTTATGCTCTTCAGGCTCAAAATCAGACACTGTATTACCATCTTCTGTCTTTCCGAGACGATTAATTGCTCCTGTGGCAAAATGAATTGCTTCTACAAGAGATGTTTTACCGGAACCCGAATGTGCAAGCAGCGCAACATTGCGCAATTTATTTGAGTCAAATTGATCCACAATACGCCTCCCCTTCCAGCATATGGCGCATTGTAGCGTTCAAAATACAAGAGTCAATTATTTTTGCTAAATCAGGTTATTTGAAGGAATATTTTTGCTAAATCAGGTTATTTGAGGGAATATTTTAGCTAAATCAGGTTATTTGAGGGAATTTTGTTAAAAGGATCGCTACTACTCTTGCTCTCGATTTTCACAGCGTTTTTGTTTTTAACGTTCGCTCCATTAAGTTCAAAAAATGATGAGGACGACCTAAGTCAAATTACTGGGCCATATAAGTTCAATTTAGTGAAATGGGAATTAGAAAATTTTTTTGATAAATGGGAATACCAATTCAATTTATTAAGAGATGGCAAGCACGAAACTCCTCAGGAAGATTACTTAAGTGATTTTTTTGCACTCTCCCTTGAAATAGAAAAGGCTAAATCAGATCAAAGTAGAATTTTTTCTTCAGACGCACAAGCAGAAAGCTCCAGAAAAGTGGCACTACAGAACGAATTAGAAAAGTTGACCCACAGGCACTACGAATTAAGAGCGGATGTTGAAGCAATATTGGAAAAAGCTATCAGTGATTCATTGCTTGATTTGGGAATTATAGATCGGATAGGGCCATTTTTATGGCCGCCCGTAGACTTTACTTTTCAAGAAGGTGCAACGCTGCTTGTGAGATCCCCTAAAGATGAGATTTTCAGGCTTAAAGATGTATTAATGAGATCAGATATTAACCTACCAACACAAATCAAAATTGAAAATGCAGTAGAAGAGTCTAATCAAGACGTATCAGCTTTGGTAGTAAGAATAGGGGGCTTAGCTACTTATCCATCTCAGGTATCACCAAGCTTATCCCTTAGAAGTACCATCGATATGGCCATTCATGAATGGACACACCATTGGCTTTTTTTTAGACCTTTGGGTAAGAAATGGTGGGCTGGAGGAGACATAAGAACAATCAATGAGACTGTGGCAGATATAGTCGCAAAAGAAGTCGGAGAACATGTATATGCAAATTTGCAGAGTCCTCAAAAATATGATCTGGCGATAAACAACAACAGATCTGCTAATAAAGTTTTTAACTTCAGGGAATTTATGCTAGTAACAAGGCTAAAATTGGAAACTCTCCTTAGTGAAAATCGTCTAGCAGAATCGGAGGACTGGCTTGAAACTAGACGCACAGAATTAGTCAACTACGGTTTCAATATAAGAAAACTCAACACAGCTTACTTTGCTTTTTACGGAACGTATGCAACCAATCCAAGGTCAGGTGAGGAAAGCCCCCTCCTGAAACAAATCGAAAAAGTAAGGGAATCTAGCTCTAGTCTATCGGTCTTTTTAAGAAATATTTCGAAAATCACGACTGTCGAAGAGCTTAAAAAGCTTGCGGCACAAAAACAACTTTGATTTTCTTACCAGTCAGGCTGAGAATTATTGGCATTATTTTTAGTCAGTCTTTTCTGTTCCATTGAATCAATGCTAAGAACAAATAAATCGAGCCTATCATTGGGATCAGAATTGAAAACCAGTGAGTTAGATGGGCCGTAGGACAAATTTGACTCGTTGAGTGAATTTGAAGTTAACGGTGTAGCTTCACCGCCCCCTACACTGACTATGAATATGTCAGGACTTTCTCCACGGTCAGAGATAAATGCCACATTTTTCGAATCAGGAGACCAAGACGGCGACCAGTCGTTAGCGGGATTGTTGGTAATATTTATTGCCTGAGAGAAACTGCCGTCTGTTCCAACATTTACTATATAAATTTCTTCATTTTTATCTCTGCGGGATACAAAAGCGAGCTTTTCACCATCAGGAGACCAAACTGGCGAATAATCCTCAGTCTGAGTAACTTGAATACTGTTTACTCCTCCTGGGTTACGCATAAAAATCCCAGACGATAAACCATCTGAATGCAACACTGAAAATGCAATCCACTCACCTGTTGGGTCCCACGCGGGATCTATTTCAGAATACTTGTCGAATATTAATCTATTAGGCCTTAGTGAATCCAAGTCGACCCAATAAAGATGATGATTTCCTAAATCATCGGGGGAAATATAAGCAAGCCTAGTCCCGTCAGGCGACCAAATTACTTCGGTTTCATCAACACCTGTGTTCGTAACTCGCAAAGACAGCTCATTTTCATAATCACCGGTACTATCAATTGTCAGAGTTACATATACTTCAACGTTACCGTCTCTGTTGGACAAATAAGCAATACGCCTTGAGTCACTCGACCAAACTGGAGCAAAATCATCAGCATCATGCCCAACTACAATTTGAAATTCAGTACCGTCAGGTCTGATGATTGCTATATCACGATCTCCTTTATCGCCAGTCGAGAATACTATGAATCCTGGGTCATTAAGAATGCCACAAGCAGTTGCTAGTAATGCAAAAACAGACAGAGCCAAAAGGTTGAGGTTTCTAAAATTTAAGTATTTCATTATATGGTGTCTATCTAGAAATCCATGTACTTATATTTATTTGATCTTAAAAAATTAACAGAAAGCTCAAATTTAGAGTAGGAGTTTAGAATGGAAGCCATGGCGGTTCCTGAGTTCTTCTATAGCTTTTAGGATCGAGGATTCCATATAAAAACCCTCCAACTACACCTATCAACCCTCCTCCGGCTAAAATCCAAGATGGCAACCACAGGGGTATATCTATTAAACTTTGAGCACAATCAGTTCTCACAGCATCATATGCTGCTAATTCAAAGTTAATTAATTCTTGACACCTCTGAGCTGATCCAATGAAAACCGATTGAATAAACAGAGCAGGAATTACCCCGATAGCTACTCCAGCTAAACCAACCAACCCAGCGAACATTAAAGCTCTCAACGCCTTACGCATACTTAAAACCACTTCTGCAAATCATACTTATCTATTTAAAATTTGAGTTCTTTGCTCAGGTTTCAATTTTGTTGATGCAATTCTCAAAACTAGTGGATTAGCTCGATCTTTTCTTTCAAGTAAAAATTCCACAACTCTATCTGAATTCAACCTGCTCATTTCCATCAACAAGTTCCCAACTCCTTGTTGTACAAAATAATCACCATCCTCAATTAGAACATCGGAGACACTTAGAGCGTCGGTAACAAACCTACCCTCTCTTACCAATGGTACAAAAGACATAGAAGCTGCTCTTCTTAGCCACTTGCTCTGATCTTTAGCCCAAATTGTCAAATTCTTCACTAAGGATGGTTTTCCGGCTAGGGCCCGAGAGACAATATGGCTAGATAAAGCATCAGTATTCAAAGAATTAGTTAGGTGCTTTACCCATACTTCAAATACTTCAAAGTCATCGCCACCAATTAGCCTTGCCTGCGAAGACAAAATAATATTTGCGATTACACCTTCCTCAATATTACCGCTTTTAAATAAAGGATCAGCAATCGCCATAGCCAAAGGCAGCCCTGAACTACGTACTCTTCGCATTGCATCTTGAGCCAATCGGTTAACTTGAGAAAATTCAACACCGTAACAAGGAACATCATTACCAAATGAATCTCTTATTCGTTTAGCGATTTCTGGCCGGGCCATAGGTGTTAGTTTTTTTCTTAATTCATTAATTATCGATTCAGCTTGTTCTTTAAAAGCGGGATCGATTGTTTCTTTGGGTTCCGCGTTAGCTTTTGCTTTTCTTCTATCCATAATTACATTTTACTTGTGAATGCAAATTTTAATTGCATAGCTAAAAATCTAATCCCCAGAAACAATAAAATCTGCATATAGTTTTGGTCCAAAACTTTTCAAGTACCAATCTTCCGCAGACATCCATAAGTCTATCCAAAAATCGGCTGGCTTCAGCCTAGAAGCTCTATCACGTACGGCAGCAAATTCGTCCCCAGCTCTATCTAAACATCTTTGGCGTCTGACCAAAGGAGATGTATCTACAAAAATTGAAATATCATAAAATTTTCTGAGCCTATCGAATAAGGAGTAAACTCCTTCGATGATCACCACCCCTTGAGGTTCTACGACTTTTGGAGACGCACTAAGCACGTTCATTTCCCAATCATAAGCCCTATAAATAGCTTTTTGGCCTGCCATAAGCGGTTCTAACAACTCAGCAACTATTCGTTGCCAATCATAATGTCGATAAAATCCATCCTCAGGGTTTAATTGGGCTAATAAATCCAGATCTATGGGAACATAAAAATCGTCGGCATGTACAACTTGGCAATGATTTAAATCCTGTTTGAGTTCTGAAGCTAAAGTGGTTTTACCCGAACCAGAGCATCCATCAATGGCAACCAACACAAGGCTCTTTTTATCAAGAGTTTTGCTGATCAAATCCTTAGCTTCTTTTAAAATGGTCATCAGGCTTTACATTAAATATGGTGGCGCATACGGGATTCGAACCCGTGATCTTCGCCTTGAGAGGGCGATGTCCTTGGCCACTAGACGAATGCGCCGAAGATGTGGCTTTTTAATACTTCCAACGTGCAGTAGTATAGCCGACGTTTTATATGGTCGCACAACTACCATGAAAAATGACATCCAACATTTCTACTCGGAGGTTAATATGCCTAAAAAGATAATGTCCCAAATTACAACCAAAAAAGTTCCTTTAACTGAGATGCAAAAAGGGTGGATAGATCAAGCATGTTCCTTGATTAACGAGGAGAGGATGCGTCTGTTTAACCGAGATCTTACTTCGATCCATAGCCCGACAGGAAATGAGAAGAATGCCAGCAAATTCGTAGTGGATCATCTCAGGCGTCTTGGCTTGGATGCTAAGTATCAAGCCTTAGACAAAAATTCTGGTAACGCCATAGGCACATTGAAAGGTTCAGGTTCTGGAGCATCACTAATGCTCTATGCTCCAATAGATACCCACCTTAGTGCTGATGCAGAGGAGGATGTCCCATGGGTTGGGCCTCAACTACGCCCAGACATGATACCGGAAGGATACATAGATGCTGAAGGGAATGTAATCGGCCTAGGAGCGTCTAATCCAAAAGGCATGATCACTGCGTTGGTTGAGGCTATAGCAGTGATAAGTGAAGCAAAGATTCCTTTAAAAGGGGACCTTATAGCAGCTTTTGCAGGAGGTGGCATGCCCATGACTCCAGAACCTAACGCTGAGTCACAAAACCATGGACTAGGTAGTGGAGTAACCCACATGATCAATCGTGGGGTAACGGCAGATTTTTGTATTATTTCAAAACCGTGGTGGGCAGTTTTCTGGGAAGAAGTAGGAATGTGTTGGTTTAAGGTATCTGTAAGAGGAACCATGGGTTATGCAGGAGTTCCCAGAGGAACTCCCGGGTATCGGAGCTCAACCGTTCCTGCTGCTAAAGTTATTCTAGCTCTAGAAGAGTGGTTGCCTAAATACACAGAAAAAAACACTTCGGGCCAATGTGCTCCGCAAGGTCATATTTCTGCTATTCAATCGGGTTGGTCTTACAGGCCAGCTTTTCCATCAGCCACAACTGAAATTTATATTGATATCCGCTGCAATCCTCGATCAACTCCATCGTCTGTTAAAGCCCAATTCGCAGAAATAATAGAAACAATAAGGTCTTCAGACCCAAGCATCCAAATGGACTGGGAGATGTTCGCAGCATACCCAGGTGCATCTACAGATCCTAACAATTGGATTATTCACTCATCGATGCGTGGATGGGAATTTGCGGAAGGAAAGCCTCATGAAGCTCCGCCTCCAGTTAGTGGGCAAACAGATGCATCTGCTATTAGGAATTTAGGAATTCCTACTGCTAGATTTGGAATGCCTTTCCCTCCTGCTAATTCTCCACCAGAATGGGAAGGTTTAGGAGGAATGGGTTTTAGTTATATACCTGATTTGGTGAAGGTGACGAAAGCTGCAATATATGCCGCGATAGACACTTGTAGCAGGGAAAAATCTGAAACCCTAGAATAAGTAAATATAAAGAAGAGGGG
>MDTE01047038.1_pt1 | contig 112059 bp, 100 predicted proteins | sample 811231 | NCBI WGS metagenome assembly MDTE01 (sample SAMN05326651, study PRJNA326480) | marine metagenome | isolation source: seawater | place: Indian Ocean: Red Sea | collected 2010 | reverse complement strand
TTTGTTGTTAAAGAGTGGAGATCAATAAACTGAATTTGATTTTTCGAGATGTCTGAAAAAAATGTAAGCCACAAAAAATGGATGAAAAGAGCAATTTTTTTGGCTTCTTTAGGCAAAAATACAACGAGTCCTAATCCTAGGGTAGGAGCTGTGATACTTGATAAGAATGGAAGCCTTATTTCAGAAGGATTCCATTACAAGGCAGGGATGCCCCATGCTGAGGCAATGGCTTTTATTAATTTAAAAAAGGATGCTAAAGGCGGATCAATGTATGTGAATCTTGAACCTTGCTGCCATCAAGGAAAGACACCTCCATGTGTAGACATGATAATATCTTCTGGCATAAGAAAGATATATATATCAATTGAAGATCCTGATAAAAGAGTTTCTGGTAAAGGTATTAAGCTGCTAAAAGAAGCAGGAATTCAAGTTGACTTGGGATTATGTAAAAAAGAATCCTTAGAATTGAATAAGCCTTTCATTCATAGGAATATAACTAACAAGGCATTTGGTGTCCTTAAGTGGGCTATGAGCATTGATGGAAGAATAGCCTTAAAAAATGGAAAAAGTAAATGGATTACTAATGAAGCATCAAGGTCATTAGTTCACTCTCTTAGAGGAGAATTTGATGCAATAATCATTGGTGGAAATACCTTAAGAAAAGATAATCCACTTTTAACTACTAGAGGTTTAAAAAAACCTGAGCCTTTAAGGGTTGTTTTAACAAAAACCTTAGATTTGCCAGTAAAAGCAAATCTTTGGAATTGCAAGGATGCGAAAACTTTGCTTATTTATAATTCTTCAACGGCAAATGAAGGCTTTCTTACTAAGATTCCTAACTGCGTGGAGGTTGAAAAGGTATCTTCAGATAATCCAGAATTGATTTCAAAAATACTAGCTAAAAGAGGATGTAATAAAGTTTTGTGGGAATGTGGACCACTTTTAGCTACTTCAGCTATTAAATCTGGTTGTATTCAGGAAATAAGAGCTTTTATTGCACCAAAAATTCTAGGAGGAGAAAATAGTATGAATCCCTTTGGGGATTTTGAATTCAAAGAGATGCATGAAGTTATTAAATTGAGTGATTCTAAGGTTAGTTTGGTGGGCAATGATTTATGTGTTAAGAGTTCAATAGACTTTAATTTTAACTAAAAATTTATGTGGGTTTAAGTACCGTACGGTTCTTACCCAAAAAAAATAATACAGATACGGAAACTCTTGGTTTAGTTTATAATAAGTTCAAAATTGTCCACACCCATGCCAATAAGACAAGACGATAATCAACCTACTAAAAGATTTGGAATTGTAAATATCATTTTGATAGGAGTGGGAGCATTACTTTTATTTAGTAGCCTTTTCCCAAATCAAAATATGCAAATTCCAAGAGTGCCCTACTCTTTATTTATAGATCAAGTTAATGATGGAGAAGTTAAGAGAGCCTATATTACTCAAGAACAAATTAGGTATGAGCTAAATGGTGCTGAGGAAGGTGCTCCTTCTGTCTTGGCGACAACTCCCATATTTGATATGGATCTTCCACAAAGGTTAGAAAGTAAAGGGGTTGAATTTGCTGCCGCTCCTCCCAAGAAACCCAATTTCTTTTCAACCATCTTGAGTTGGGTAGTCCCCCCGTTGATTTTTATCCTTGTTTTGCAATTCTTCGCTAGAAGAAGTATGGGTGGGGGAGGCGCTCAGGGAGCACTAAGTTTTACTAAAAGTAAAGCTAAAGTTTATGTCCCAGACGATGAATCCAAGGTTACCTTTGCTGATGTAGCAGGAGTTGATGAAGCTAAAGACGAATTGACTGAGATTGTAGATTTTTTAAAAAAACCAGAAAGATATACAGATATTGGCGCGAGAATTCCTAAAGGTGTCCTATTAGTTGGCCCCCCGGGAACCGGTAAGACATTATTGTCCAAAGCCGTTGCAGGAGAAGCAGAAGTTCCCTTTTTTATAATTTCTGGTTCTGAATTTGTTGAGCTTTTTGTGGGCGCTGGGGCTGCCCGTGTAAGGGATTTGTTTGAACAAGCTAAGAAGAAAGCTCCATGCATCATTTTTATAGACGAATTAGATGCTATAGGGAAAAGCCGCTCAGGATCAATGGGAGTTGTTGGCGGTAATGATGAAAGAGAGCAAACATTAAATCAGCTACTTACAGAAATGGATGGATTTGCGTCTGCTGATAAGCCAGTAATAGTTTTAGCTGCTACAAACCAACCAGAAGTTCTTGACGCTGCATTATTAAGACCTGGAAGATTTGATAGACAAGTTTTAGTTGATAGACCAGACTTGTCAGGTAGGAAAACAATCTTAGAAATTTATACCAAAAAAGTAAAATTAGCAGAATCAATTGATTTGGATTCAATAGCACAAGCTACCAGCGGATTTGCAGGAGCAGATTTAGCGAACATGGTTAATGAGGCTGCTCTATTAGCTGCTAGAGCCAAAAGAAAAAGTGTCGAACAACAAGATTTAAGTGAAGCTATTGAAAGAGTAGTTGCTGGTTTAGAAAAGAAAAGTAGAGTCCTCCAAGATGATGAGAAGAAAGTTGTTGCTTACCATGAAGTTGGTCATGCAATTGTTGGTCATCTTATGCCTGGTGGATCAAAAGTAGCAAAAATTTCAATCGTGCCAAGGGGTATGAGTGCATTAGGTTATACACTGCAGCTGCCTACTGAAGAAAGATTTCTTAACTCTAAGGATGAATTGAAAGGACAAATAGCGACACTACTTGGGGGTAGATCTGCAGAGGAGGTCGTTTTTGGGAAAATTACTACTGGAGCTTCTAATGATCTTCAAAGAGCAACTGATATCGCAGAACAAATGGTAGGTACTTTTGGAATGAGTGATATTCTTGGGCCTCTGGCTTATGACAAGCAAGGTGGGGGTCAATTCTTAGGTAATGGTAATAATCCGAGGAGGTCAGTAAGTGATGCTACAGCACAGGCAATAGATAAAGAAGTAAGAGAACTAGTAGATGATGCTCATGAAACTGCTCTTAAGATTTTGAGGAATAATTTACCCTTACTCGAATCAATTTCTCAGAAGATACTGCAGGAAGAAGTTATCGAAGGTGAAGATCTCAAGTCTTTATTGGCTGAATCAAAAATGCCTGCATAGAAAAATTTAGTATGCAGAAACATAAAATACTTAGTAATTTTTTATCTATATCCGATATATCTTCAAAACAGCTAAGTCAAATTTTAGAATTATCCAAGAAATTTAAAGAGAATAAAATTTCCTCTTATTACAAAAATAAAGTTCTTGGTTTGATATTTGATAAATCTTCAACTCGGACAAGAGTAAGCTTCCAAGTGGCCATGTCTAGACTTGGTGGTACAACAATCGATTTAAACCCATCTACTACACAAATTGGGAGGGGGGAGTCAATAAAAGATACAGCAAGAGTCCTTAGTAGATATTGCGATGTATTGGCTATACGAACTTTTAAACATAAAGATTTAGAAGATTACGCAAAGTGGTCTACTAAACCTGTTATAAATGCTTTAACAGATTTGGAACATCCATGTCAGGCGATTGCAGATTTTTTGACAATTAAAGAAGAATTTGGTTCTTTAGAAGATTTGATTCTAACTTATGTAGGAGACGGAAATAATGTTGCCAATTCTCTTATGCTTATCGCTGCGCTTATGGGTGTAAAAATAAGAATCGCTTGTCCTAAAGGCTATGAACCAAATCAATCTCTAATTGAAAAAGCTATAAAAATTAATGGAAATGATAAATTTTTAACAATATCGAATGACCCTTATTCTGCAGCTTTAGGTGCAAATGTCCTCTACACTGACGTCTGGGCATCTATGGGGGAAGAAAATAAAAAAGAAGAAAAAGAAAAAGATTTTAAAGACTTTTCTATTAATAAAGATTTAGTTAGTAGAGCGCATCAAAAGGTTATTATCCTACATTGCTTGCCTGCATACAAAGGTAAAGAAATTACTGAAGAAGTTTTTGAGAGCGATAAAAGTAGAATTTTTGACCAAGCAGAGAACAGATTGCATGTCCAACAAGCTTTACTTGCAAATATCTTTTCAGAAAATTAAAATCCATTTGATATTCAGGTTTCAGTTTTCTTGATTAGAAGATTCCCAAATTTGTCTACCATAAATATCCTTGAATCTCACTATATCGTCTTCACCGAGATATTGCCCGCTTTGAACCTCAATTATGACTAAAGGGTTATCCCCAGGATTAGATAGCCTATGTTTAGCACCAATTGGAACAAAACAACTTTGATTTGGCTCCAAAATTAATTTTTTATTATCTATTTCAATTTCTGCAAGACCCTCTACTACGATCCAATGCTCCGCTCTTTTTTTATGAAGTTGAAGAGATAAGGAAGCTCCAGGCTTAACTTCAATTTTTTTAATTTTCCAAAGGGAACCAGAGTCCATTGTTAAATAGTTACCCCATGGTCTATAAATTTTTTGATTTTCCTCACTTTCAATTCTCTTCATTCCTTTTAGGTAATTTACTAGTGGTTTCACATTCTCTGATTCATTTTTCTTTGCTACAAGCACTGCATCATTTGTTTCAATAACTACTATATCTTCCAAGCCTAAACCTATTGTGAGCCTACTAGTACTGTTAATTAAACAATTTTTTGATTTGATTTCAAACGCATCACCAGTAAGGACGTTGCCATTCTTATCTTTTTCAGATGTCTCCCAAAAAGATTTCCAACCGCCTATGTCGCTCCATTCAACATCAAGTGGAAAGACAACTCCTAATGAAGTTTTTTCCATAATAGCCTTATCTATAGATATATCAGGACATTTATCGAAGAATTCCTTGTCAACTCTCTCGAAATCCAAATCTTTTCTTCTGTTTTTGAGGGATTTTTTGCAATTGAATATAATTTCCGGCGCAAACTTTTCTAATTCTTTTATAAATACGCTTGCTTTAGCCATGAAAATACCACTATTCCATGTGTACTTTCTATTGGAAGAAAACTTCTCTGCTAATTTATATTCGGGCTTTTCAATAAATGCTTCAATCGTACTTGATTCAAAGCTGTCATCCTTAAAGGCCTCTTTGGATTTGATATATCCATAACCTGTAGCTGGATTGTTTGGCTTTATCCCAAATGTAATAATATTGCCATTTTCCGCTTTTCTTATTGCTCTTTTGACGCAATTTAGAAATTTATTATTATTTTTTATTAAATGATCTGAGGGCAATATAAGTAATATTGGGTCACATTCATTTGAAATTGATATCAAAGCAGCATTTGCTATCGCAGGCGCAGTATTTTTGCTACATGGCTCGAGTAAGATAGATTTAACATTAATATTAAGTGCCCTTATTTGTTCAGCAGTTATAAATCTATGCTCTTCATTGCATACGATAATTGGATCGTCTATATCATCGAGACCTTTAATTCTTTTTAATGTAACTTGAAGAAATGAATTCTCTTGAGAATTTAATGCTAAGTATTGCTTAGGAAGACTTCTCCTAGACATTGGCCATAGCCTTGATCCTGACCCTCCGCAAAGAACTATAGGAACTAACTTTTTTTTTTAAAGGCAACTTTTTAAACGAAAATTTCTTAACTTAAATACCATAGTTAAATCTTAACTCTATTTATGCTAATTTTCCCTAGGGAGAAAAAATGTAATTATTGTTTTGAAAGCGATAACAGTACTGAATATCTTTAAGTACAATTCTACCTATTGCAAAATTCTTAAAAATAGGTACAAATGTATTAGAGTACATATGTTTTATCTGAAAGTTATGAATAATCAGCTTACTGATGCTCAGAATGAATTATTTGAGTGGATAAAAAACTATATAAAAGATTTTCAGCATAGTCCTTCCATAAGACAAATGATGAAAGGAATGGGACTTAAATCTCCTGCTCCTATACAAAGTCGTTTAAAACATTTGCAAGAGAAAGGATATATTTCTTGGCAAGAGGGTAGAGCAAGAACTCTTCAACTTGTAAATGAATTAACAACGAATAACATTCCCATCTTAGGCTCTGTTGCAGCTGGGGGATTAGTTGAATCATATTCGGATGTTTCCGAGGATCTTGATATATCAGAGATTTTACAAAAAAAAGATGTATTTGCTTTAAGTGTCAATGGAGATTCAATGAAGGATGCTTATATTGCCGATGGTGATATGGTCTTGATGGAACCAGTAAGAGAACAATCTTCTCTAAGAAATGGAGCGATTGTAAGTGCAATGGTTCCTGGATTAGGAACAACTTTAAAATATTTCTTTAAAAAAGGTAATCAAATAATTCTAGAGCCTGCTAATGAAGATTATGAACCAATTAAAATAGACAAAGATTTAGTTTCAATACAAGGAAAGTTATTGGCAGTATGGAGGAAATTTTAGATATAAAATTAATTTTATGATTATTTTTTCATTCTCTTGGGAAAGAAAGATCATATCCTTTTTTCTTAAGTAAAAAATCTTTTTTAGCCAAAGCCATATCATTTTTTATCATATCAGTTACTAATTCTTCTAGTGATGTTTTAGGTTCCCAGCCCAATTTTCTGAATGCTTTAGTCGAATCCCCTACCAGAGAATTAACTTCACATGGCCTAAAATATTTTTTATCTATTTTAATAACTATTTCATTAGTATCAATTCTTCTACCGATTTCATTAATACCCTTTCCTTCCCATTTAATGCCACCCCAACCTAAGATTTTCGCTGACATTTCTATAAATGTTCTTACACTTTCTTCTCTTCCAGTAGAAACCACAAAGTCTTCAGGTTGTTCCTGCTGTAGTATTTTCCATTGAATTTCAACATAATCCTTTGCGTGACCCCAATCTCTTGTTGTATCTATATTCCCTAAATAAAGATATTTTGAGAGGCCTTGATTTATTTGAGTAAGCCCTCTTGTTATTTTTCTCGTAACGAAAGTTTCGCCTCTTCTGGGGCTTTCATGATTGAATAGAATTCCATTACATGCGAACAAGCCGTAGGATTCTCTATAATTCACAGTAATCCAGTATGCATAGAGCTTCGCGACCCCATATGGACTTCTTGGATAAAAAGGGGTTTTTTCATTTTGGGGTGTTTCTTGAACTAAACCATAAAGCTCAGATGTACTTGCCTGATAAAATTTAGTTTTATCAATTAATTTTAAAGTTTTTATTGCTTCCAGAATTCTTAAAGTTCCAAGGGCATCACTATTAGCTGTATATTCAGGAGACTCAAAGCTTACTGCAACATGACTTTGGGCGCCAAGATTATATATTTCGTCGGGTTTAATTTTTTGAATGAGTTTTATTATGTTAATACTGTCTGTTAAATCACCATAATGTAAAAAGAGGTTTGGATTATCTACATGAGGATCTTGATAAAGATGATCAATCCTTTGGGTATTAAATGAGCTAGCTCTTCTTTTTATGCCATGAACTTCGTAATTTTTGTTAAGTAAATATTCTGCAAGATAACTGCCATCTTGGCCTGTTATCCCAGTAATGAGGGCAACTTTTTTTGTCATACTAATCTGATGCATTACCTGAAATTATTGATATTTTTAAATAAAGTATAAATGCGAAATCTACCATGGACTACTAAAAAAAAGGTTTGGAGAATTAATTAACTCTGATTTAATAGGAGGATCATTAAGATGGTTTGTCTCGACTGAAAAAACTTTTGATTTTAGTTCAATAGCTAGATTTATATAAGAAGATTCCCCAAAATAGCAATAATTGCTTGACTTTATTGAAGTTGTAAAAGACTCTTTAATATTATGTATAAATTCATAATTCACGAATTCTGGAATTTCTGCAATCCTTCTTATTTCTTCTCTAGCATCTTTTTCATTAAGGGCAGGGTGAAGTCTTATGTATATGTATTTAGATTTATCCTTTAAATTTTTTGGACTATTAAAAGGAGAATTAACATCATTAAAAATGGATAAAAGACAAGCTAGAAGATCCCAATAGGAAGCATGTGTAAATACAGTAATGTTCCTTTTAAGATTGCTTTTGTTTTTTTTAATTTCATAAGAGGTTTCATATCTCTGCATTGCATTTGAAGTGACTTCAAGTGATATATTAAGGTTTTCGCTCTTACAATGAGATTTCATCTCTTTTAATGAACCTTCATCTTGAAGATAATATTTATTGCCCCAAAAGCCGATTTCAAATTCAGATTTTAGAGGGAGAAACTGATTCTTAATCTGCTTACTAAATAAAGTACCATTGAAGCAAGATAATATGTTAGAAGTAAAAAATTTTCTTTTTGCGTAATTTACACCCAGTGAAAAAGATTTATTAGTGATTTGATTTTCATGCCATGAGATAAACTCACATTGGTTAGATACCTTTGCCAACTTAATCATGGAGTTATAAATCAGGATACTATAAAAAATTTCGGGAGCTTTACTCCAACCAATCCAAAAGGTAAGAAAGCTAAAATTTTTTTTAAAACTAAAAAGATATACTTCATAAATTAAAAGATGTAAAAATTGAAATGTGCTCAAGATTAATCCCTTCAAATTTAATACTCTAGGGGGCGATAAGAATTTTGAATTGATTAAAGAATGAAGTAATCCCAGAGAAAAAATTCTTACATCACAAAATGATGAAATAAATATTTGATTTTTTTGAGCAACTAAATCGGGATAGTAATATTCAGCAGATAATGATCCTTTTTTCTTCCAGTAATAAATGCTATAAATTTTCTCATTTTGAAAACCATAGTTAATTTTTTCATCTTTAATGAAAAACTTTATTAAGCCATATAAAAATGTTATTAAAAAAATTCCTAAAATATCAAAAATTTGTAGAAAGCTTTTAAAAATATCCTTGAGCAAATTTAAAGGGAGATAATTATGTGGTAAATATTTGTATTCTTTTAAGTTCATTAAATACCTATCAAACCCATTAATTTTTTTTGTTTTTTTAAAGAAACTTTTAATTGTTATTTTTTTGTTTAATTTAAGCTTTTGCAATAATGAATAATTACAGGTATCGAATTCGCGATCATCACGACTTAAAAAACAGGATAAATAAAGATAGTTGAATTTTTTAAGTTTTAAAAAAATATTTATTTGTTTATTACCTCTTAAATTTTTGTAAAAACCCCTTAATTTATTTATAGAAACCCTTTTCAAAATATTAAAATTTTTCTTTAATTTATTTTAACTTTAAAAATTTAAAAAAAAATAAATAAAGTAATATTTTAAGGATACTATTCTGAATAAGATAAATTTGAAAACATGATAATAATTTGTTTTTATTTTTTACAAACTTTATCCCCCATACCCTTCCCAAAAAAAGTTAAAAATAAATATCGAAAGTAATCAACCTCTCTTGTTTTTAAGATCATTAATAAATCTGTTTCAGCTAATTTCTTAGGGTCAGACATATCAATACCGTTAATTTGGGCCAATCCAGTAATACCTGGCTTTACAGAAAAAAGGTTATATTGGTCTCTTAGTTTTATCAATTCAAATTGATTATAAAGACATGGCCTTGGTCCTACAAGACTCATTTCCCCTGATATAACATTAATAAGTTGCGGAAGTTCATCCAATTTTAATAATCTAATAACCTTGCCAAATCTCGTAACATATTTCTGGTTAATCAAGTGAGAAGCTAATGATGGTGTATTTCTTTTCATTGTTCTGAACTTAATCAAATTAAAAGCCTTTTTGTCTTTGCCAACTCTTTTCTGTACAAATATTGGACTCCCTGATTCAAAAAGACAAATAAAAAATAAGAATATAATTAGAGGACTTAATAAAAAAAGTATAAATGATGATAAAAATACATCATATAATCTTATATTTGTAGAATTAAACAAAGTTTGAATTTTCTGTCTTCTAATAATATAAATTCACTTTTTGAGATTATTTACATTCTTTACAAAAGTATGATCAATTATATTTTTGTTGGGTGAATAATCAGAAACTAATTTCTGCAATAAATAAATAATTTTTTCTATTTCATTGCACTTTATATATGATTTAAGCTCATTAATATCTTGAATTAATTCCTTATATTCTATAAAAGGCTCTTCGGATTTGAATATCTTTGGATGTTTAGTTTCTTTGGGATCTTTAGATAAAAGAAGTTCTTCATATAGTTTTTCACCTGGTCTTAAACCCGTAATTTTAATTTCGATATCTCCTTTGGATTGGGAAATATTTTTTACTGAGCGTCCTGATAATTCAATCATTCTTGTAGCGAGATCATATATTTTTATGGGCTGCCCCATATCTAATACAAAAACATCACCTCCTTCCGCCATCGCTCCAGCTTGAATAACTAATTGTGCAGCTTCTGTAATAGTCATAAAATATCTAGTTATATTTCTATGGGTAAGAGTAATTGGCCCTCCTCTTTTTATTTGCTCCCTGAACTTTGGAATTACAGATCCAGAAGATTCAAGTACGTTTCCAAATCTGACAATAGAGAATTTTGTAATTCTTGTTTTTTCATATGAGTCAACAACTTTATCATTTAGAGCCTGTAAACTTAATTCCGCGACTCTCTTAGTGGCACCCATGATATTTGTAGGTCTTACAGCTTTATCTGTGGAAATAAAAACAAAATTAGATACTTTATTTTCTAATGCCAATTCAGCTAATTTAAATGTTCCTAGCAAATTGTTTTTCAACCCTTCTACAAGATTATGCTCAACAATCGGAACATGTTTGTAAGCAGCTGCATGATATATTGTTTGAGGTTTAAATATCAAAAATATTTTCTCCATACGTTTTCTATCTTGAATAGAACCAATGAGAGGAATAATCTCAATATTGGATAAATTTATTTGTTCAAGTTCTGATTGAATGGAGTAAAGGCCATATTCGCTAATTTCAAGTAATAATAGCTTTTTTGGTTTGTATTTTATAATCTGACGACATAATTCACTTCCAATAGAACCCCCTGCTCCTGTAACAAGAATAGTGTAGTCTTCAATATTTTTTTTCATCAGATTTACGAAAGGTTCAACCTCTATTCTTCCAAGTAAGTCATCAATATCTAGATCCATGAATTCGGTAATTAAGCTTTTCCCGCTCGCTAAATTTGAAATATTAGGAATAGTTCTCACTGCAATCTTATGTTTTAATAAATTTTTTATTATTTTGTTTCTTTTTTTTCTGCTTATTGAAGGGAGAGCTAATAAAACAAGTGAGATATTTTTTTTATTTATCAAATTGTTCAATTTTTTAGGAGTATAAATTTTCTTTCCATCTATTAGGCAACCTTCTTTACTTTCGTCATCATCTAAAAACCCCTCTATGGATATACCAATACTTTCTTGTATAGCTTTCACAAGTTGTCTTCCTGCCTCTCCTGATCCATATACTAAAGTTCTAATTTTCTGTTCTTTTTTTTCATTATTGTCGTTAAGATTTCTCAATAAAAATCTTAAAATAATTCTCCAAGATATTATCAAAAATAAAAAGAGTAAAGGCTGAATAAGACCTATCGTTCTTGGTATGCCATCAACACCTAATAAACTAACTCTTATTACATAAATAACTGTATATATTGAAATCGCCTTTGAAACTATTAATAAAGAATGGAAACCTGAATACCTTAATATATTTTTATATAAGCCAAAAAATATAAATATTGGCATTGATATCACTAATGCAAAAGCTAATGCTTCCATTCCCCTATCTGCAAGAGGAATAAAATTTCCAAGTCTTAAATAGTAAGCAAACCAAACTGAAAATATGCAACAAGAAAAATCATTTGAAAAAACAATTATTGTTTTGATATATCTAGGAAGATTTAATAAATTATTGATCGATTTCTGAATTGCAGATCTCATTAGTTTTTATTAAAAAATAGCGTTATTTAATTAATTAATTTTGATTTTTATTTTACTTTAAGTAATTATAAATGATTTTATACATTCAAAGTAATTTTATTAATCGAGGTATAACAAAAATTTAATTTCATAAAAATAAATTTATTATTGATAATATCTTTTGAAACTTACTATATTGTATTGTAATGATGGTTATTAAAAAATTAATAATTGGATACTATTTTAGTTACTGGTGGGTTTGGATATATAGGAAGTCATACATGTGTCTCTCTATTAGAAAAGGGATATTTTGTAGTAGTAGTTGATTCTTTGATAAATAGTTTTAAGGACAATTTTGAAAAAATTAGGCAAATCTTACTTAAAAAAGGAATTAATCCTAATAATAGATTTGAATTTATAAAAGGCGATATTAGAAATAGTTTATTCTTGGATGATATTTTTAATAACTATGCTAAAGCCAAAAAACCAATAAAGTCTGTATTACATTTTGCAGGCTTAAAGTCAATATCTATATCTATAAAAAAACCTCTTGAATATTGGGAGATGAATATTTTATCTACATTAACTCTGATATCTATTATGAAAAAATACAATTGTTTTACATTAATTTTTAGTAGTAGTGCAACAGTATATAAAACAAACAATTTTAAAGTCTTAAGCGAGTCCGATAAAGTAGAACCTTCGAATCCATATGGGAAAACAAAATTTTGTATAGAAGAAATATTAAAAGATATATATGAGAGTGAAAATAAATGGAGGATAGCTAATTTAAGATATTTTAATCCTGTAGGAGCTCATGATTCAGGATTATTGGTTGAAAAACCAAAAGGCAAATCTTCCAATCTTTTTCCAGCAATTATAAATACTATTCGAGGTAAACAAAAAGAATTACTAGTTTTTGGAAAAGATTGGCCCACTCCTGATGGTACTTGTATTAGAGATTTTATTCATATTATGGATTTAGCTGAGGCTCATATAGCTACTCTTGATTTTGTGCGAAATTATCAAAGAAAATATATTTCTATAAATGTTGGAACTGGGAAAGGTACAAGTATCCTTGAAGTAATTGAAACTTTTCAGAAAATTAATGGAATAGATTTTAATTATAAATTTGCAAAAAGTAGGATGGGAGATCTTCCTTTTGTCGTTGCTGATAATCAATTAGCTTTGCAATTATTAAACTGGAAACCTAGAAAAGATTTGTTTGATATGTGTAATGATTCTCTCAATATAAAATAAATTTTATTGCATGAGTAACATATTTTTATAAGGTACCCAGCAGTAAGAATGGTAAGCAAATTTAAGCCATATAAATAGTGTTAAAAAAGAAGATAAGATAATACTATTTAAAATTAGAGAATTCATATCTCTAATAATTCCTGAATTAGGAATTTGTGATGTAATAAATATAGTAGAAGGAAAAATATAGAGAAGTAATCTATATGCCACTACTGAATTTAAAAAAATAATTGGAAAAAGAATGAATTCTGTAATTGCTAAAGTAACGAATATTTTTCTCAGATCATCACTTAATTTAAATTTACTTTGGTTTTTAATAAATATTAAATTTGGTACAAAAAGCAGAAACCATATATAAATTGATCCTTTTGCGGGATCCATATTAAAGCCATATATTTTTATATAGAAATATATTTTGTTCCACATTGCTGGGGATCCATAAATAAATAAAATTATTAAAACTAAAATAATTAATAGAGTTCTTTTTGTTAATTTAAACTTTGAAATCTTTCTTATGAAGGGTAGTAAAATTAATAAGTTGAAGGGTAATGAAAATTGATGTATGAGTAATGAGATTGTTGATATAAATGAATGCAAATAATATTTCTTTTTGGAAACTAATAATATCGAAATCATTAATATGGATATACAAGCTGCCTGCCTTATAGGACCCATACCAACTACAATCATATAATATGGGTATGAAACTAATAGTGATAAATATTTATTTTTAGTGAAAGAAGCGTAATAAAATATTGGTATAGTAAATATGATTGCGTAAATAAGATTAAGAACGTATATATTCCTAGATAATGTTGTGAGGAAAATATGTCCGAACTCTTGTAAAGTGTGAAGCTGATTTTCAATAAAGTTTTGCCGAAGCATTTCTTGAAAGGTTAGATTTTGATATATTTGAAACATCTTAATATACTGATGCCAATCGCATCCAATTTCATGTCTTAGACCAATAAACAAAATAAAAAATAAAGCAAGGGAATAATAGAAATATGAACTTTTTATGATAGTTCTGAATTTATTTAAGTTTTCAAATGCAGTTAAAAACGATAGAAAAACTAGTGGTATGAAATAAAAAATCATTTTATTTCATTTAGAAGTTGATCATATACTTTTAGGATCTTGCTATTTATTTTTTGAGTAGTAAAATTTTCTTTAACGGTTTTTCTTGCATTTTTTCCATTCATTTCAACTAATTCAGGAAATTCTAAATATTGCTTAATTGCAGATTTTAAATGATCTTTGCTTTTAACAGGTACTAATAATCCAGAATGTTTATCTTTAATAATGTCATTGCAGCCAGGAACATCTGTTGTGATAATTCCGAGTGACATTGATGCTGATTCAAGTAGAGATTTAGATAATCCTTCTCGCCAAGAGGGTAGAATCACTATATCCATTTTTTTATATACCTTTACCATATTTTTGCATTTTCCTAAGAACCTTATATTCTGATTTTTAATTAGAAATTCAAGAGCATTTTTTCTGAGATGGCTTTTGTTTTGTTTGTCAATTTCACCAGCAATATTAAGTGTAAACTTATGATTTTCATTCCACAACTCATTACAAGCATTTATTAACTCTACTATTCCTTTTTCTTTAATTATTCGAGCAGGAAAAAGTAATTGTTTATCTCTTTCCCTTTCAGTTTTAAATGCATTATTTTTGAAATTATCTGTATTTACTCCTGAACCACCTATTGTGATTGTATTTGCCTCCTTGGATATCCTCTTTTTAATAAATGTATTTCGATCGGAATTGTTGTGAAAAATATTTATGATTTTGTTTTCTTTGTTATCAAAAGCATATTTATAGATAGGCATCAGGATTAAATTTATAAATTTTATTTTTAACCTTGAAGAATAAAATGATGGCCCCAAGCCTGTTATATGATTGATGGTATTTTTTATACCTAAAATTCGGGAAATAATGCTTCCATAAATACAAGGCTTTATTGTAAAATTATGAACCAAATCTGGTTTATATTTTATAAAAATAAATAATAAATGGACAAGACTAATTATTTCCATTATTGGATTCTCAGATCCCCTTATAAGAAAAAGATTTTCTTTATTGAAAAAATACTTTGATATTTTTTTATGATATTTATCGAATGGGGAAGCCAATATTAATTTATAGTTTTTTCTTTTTAAATCTTTTATTAATTCTTCTCGAAAATTATATAAGTACCAAGTACAGTTAGCTACTAATAGAACAGATAATTTTTTTTTTTGATTATTTAACATATTTATTATCCTATTTTTAAACAATAAAGAGATCGTAAAGCATCGACCTGAAAAAAATATCTTATTAACCCCTTGTGATTATAAAGAAATTTGTGATGATCATAGGTATATTCTTTGCCTTTATTTGAAATAGCATCGACTAATAAAATATATGATCCTAGATTTTCATAATATTTATTAATAATAGTTTTGAAATCTTCAGGACTTATTTTATGCAAAAAGTTAAACATTGATATTACTTTAAGATCTTTTCTAGAAAGCTTCAACTTTAAAATATGTTTAATCATATTATCTCTATTATTAAAAAATTTAAATCTATTTTTATTAAGTCTTTTATAGGCCTCTTTTAGATTGATATCTTTATCAAAGCCTAATTTATAATTACTATTAATGTTAACTCTTGATAATAATTCTCCCAATCCACAACCTATATCAATATAAAGTTTAGGATTTAAGTTATTTATTATTTCTAAAGCAAGAATTTTATACTGACGGCAATGAAATGTACCATTCAAATGCCATATATCTATATTAACTTTATAGAGTTTTATCCTATAAAAGATTCTTTCATATATACAAATTGATTTTAAAAATAAAAAATAAATTAGATTTTTAAATTTTCTTAATTTTCTATAATTTATAATTAATGCAGAAATAAAAATTCTTTCAAAAATCTTTTTAGAGTATTTTTTATTTTGTAATTCTTTGATAGAAATAAAGTCTTCATGATTTTTCTTTATAAAGTTAATTAATTTATTTATTTCCTTAGGCGTTATAGTATTTATGTGTATACAAAGTTGAGAAGTACAAGGAATTAATTTTGGTAAAGGTTTTGACGATATTTGTGGTACGAATTTTAAGTTTTCAAATTCATAAGGTGATAATGAAAACCCGTCTAATATTACTTTAAAACCATTTTTTTTAGTGCTTTAAGAGTTTCATAGTCAAAAGAGTGAGCTGGGGCCATGAAGATAGGTTCCCATAAAGACTCTTTCTCAAGTATTATTTTCCCTTTAAGCAACTTAGAAAATTGTACTTTGTAAGGATGACCCGCAAATTCAGAATTTTTATAAATACTGAAAATTCCTTTTGAATTTGAATCGTATTTATGTTCATATCCATGTTGAGCAATAGAATCGCCATATGATTTACATTTCCTTAAATATGAATAAAAATTTTTATTCGGTTGTGACACTGATAAGAATGGATCCTTGCAGTTAGGTACAACGCCAAGAATCGATTTTATATTATGTTTCTCTAGAAAATTTTTTAATACAAAAAATTTATTCCAATCCATTCTTGATGTTATATCGTCAAATCTCACCAAATATTTGGCCATTTATACTAAATTCTTAAAAAAATATTACCATAAAATGATTTTCTTATGATTAATAAAGATTTGCTTATGGATATATATTTTTGTATTTCATGTTCATTTTATTTAATGAAAATGATTTTTTTACTTCATTTATAGCTTTTTGAGATTTTTCTTTTAATAATAATTTTTTCTTGGATACATTTAAAATACAATTTGCTAGAGCTTCATAATCCTCTGGATTAACTATCCAACCAGTTTTGCCTATAATTCTTTTGGCATCTCCAACATCAGTACTTATGGATGGAACACCACATGACATAGATTCAATTAATGTTAGGGGTGAGCACTCAGATCTTGAACATAATATATTTAAATCTAAAGCATTAATAATTTTATGTACCTCAAGACTTTGGCCATATAAAATTACATTTTTTTGAAGTTTATATTTTTTTACTTTTTTAAATAGAGCAATATTACTTTTACTAAGACCGTTACCAATTAGTAAACATTTAAAATTTAGTTTACTTTTTTTTAATTTAACAAGAGATTTAAATAGTGTTTCATGATCTTTTATCGGATGGTATCTGGAAATGTTACCTAATAAAAAACATTCATCTTTGATTTTTAATTGTGCCCTATATTTTTCTCTTAAACTTTTATTTTTTCTGAATTTATTTCTATCAATACCATTTTGTATAACAAGAGAATCATATTTTTTATAACCATTTTTTAAATGGTTTAATTTTGAAGAGTAGGAACTAAATATGATTTTATTTGGAACTATATGGCTTAAAAATGTCAATAATTTCATTTCAATCATCATATTAAAGTTTGAAAATTCAAAATCATGATGGATACTCCAAAAGATTTTCTTAATACCTGCAAATTTAGCCAATATACCGCCGATTAAATTTGAGTGGTATAGCCATGTATGGATAACTAATGGATTTATTTTTTTAATTAAGAAAAATAACTTAATGATTTTGGGAAATATAAATAAATTCTTTTTCATGTTTAAATAATGAACTTTATAACCTTTTTTTATTAATGCATCTCCATAAAATCCTTTTGAAGTTAGAGATATGACTACAGTATCCTTCTTTGATTGATAATTAACTACGTTAAATAGAATTTTTTCGGCACCACCCAAATCTAGTGAGTTTGTTATGTGTAAAGTTTTCAATTCAAATTCTTTTATTAATTAAATGTCCTTGAGATTTAAAGTTCATTTAAACCTTTATTGTCAAGTTTTAAAACTCTATCACAGATATTAACCACTTCTTTTTTATGAGAAATAATAATAATTGTCATAGTCCCTTTGATCTTTTTAATTGAGCTAATAAATTTATCTTCTGATATTTTATCCAAACCACTAGATGGTTCATCTAATAAAAGAACCTTTGGATTTGAATATAAAGCTCTAGCTAAGGCTAATCTTTGTCTCTCTCCACCTGAAAACCTAATACCTCTTTCCAGAATTAATTCATCTATTCCGTTAGGTAAATTTTTTACAAATTCCCAAGCATTAGCTTTTACTAGACATTGCTTGATTTTATCTTTATCAATTAAGCTCCCAAGGGATATATTTGATGAAAGGCTATCATTTTTAAAGAAATTTTCTTGTAATACAATTCCTAATCTAGATCTCCAGGAAGTAAGATCAATTTTTTTGATGTTTTCTCCGGATAAATAGATTGCGCCTCTTTTTGGTTTAATAATACCTGTTATTAAATCTAATATGGTACTTTTACCAGTTCCAGATTTGCCAATAATTCCTATACATTCATTCTTCTTAATATCTAAATTTATATCTTTAAATATATATGGACTTTTAGGATAATTAAAACCTACAGATTTGAATATGATACTGCCATCGAAATCAGCAAATTTACTTTTTTTATAAGATTCTTTATAACTTTCTGACCACTTAATTTTTTCTTGATGAGATTTTGGCCATGAAATCATGGCTACTGAGTCTAGAAGTCTACTTTGCGCGTTATATACTTTTGGAGTCATTCTTACAAATAGAGATAATGAGAGAATTAAATTAGAAGTATTTGATCCATTAAGTAAAATGAATGTTATTGCAATACATATAAAAATTATTGTTAATAATTCAGTAATTAATTTGGACTTATAACTTGCAACCATAGCTTTTTCATATGAATTTGCAAATTTTAGGAAAATATAATTTGATTCATTCTTCGCTATAGAATCTTTGCTAATTGATCTTAGATACTTTAAGTTATTGAATATTGCCGATGTCCATTTACCAATATTTGAGGTTATTTCAGATAAATTCTTGCCAAATTCATCTGCTTTTCGAGAGTAATATATATATACTCTAAAGGCGAATAAAGCATAAATTATTAAAATGAAAAAGGTACTTGGGACTAATATTAAACAAGCCAAAAAATAAGTTAAGGCTATTACTGAATAAGTAATAGCAGAAAGAAAATACATATAACCTTCTGATATGTTTTGTCCTTCCGACAATATTGATTTAGAAATATCTCCTTGACTTATTTTCAAGTAATATTCCCATTTTATATTTAGAGTTAAATTTGTAATTTCTTGTCTTATAAATCTTTCAATTTTGCACTTAGCTTTTACAATATTTTTGTTTGAAAAATAATATAAAGATGCTGATAAGATCGAAGATAATAAAAAATACAAAATATAATGATTTATATCTAAGTTCAATTTGCTTAACATTCCAAAAGGTATTTTTGAACTTTTAATACTTAAATTAGTTATTAAGTTTGCAAGAAGATATATAGAAAATGTTTCTAAAAAAGCACCAATTATCCCAAAAGATAGTGCATATTTACTCTCTTTATTTGATATTTTTATATATCGACTATAGCTTTTCCAGATCCTACTTATCATTTCTAAAAATTAATAATACCTTTACCTGAAAAAGTATTTGTAAGATCAAATATTATTGTATTTGAATCTGAAATTCTAGATAATGAAACTTTTGTAATTTTATTAAATTCCTTATGCTTTAAAGCAAATACTATTAATGTATATTTTTTATTTTTTGGTATTGAAGATAGTGAGACTAATCCTGTTTTTTTAAAAACCTCCTCTTTATTAACTTGAGGATCCACAATTGTTATCTTCATTTCTCTTTTTTTTATATTCTTTACTAAATCAACTAATTGAGAATTCCTAACATCACCAGTATTAGATTTGTAAGATAATCCTAAAAGTAGAACTTCTTCAGTCTTTATATTGTTACTCCTATTTTTTGTATGTAAGATTATCTGTTCAAATAAATATTGATGCATATAATCGTTTATGCTTCTCCCAGCTGAAATTAGCTTAGTTTCATATCCAATCTCTTTTGCCTTAAAAGCTAAATAATAAGGATCAACTCCTATACAATGACCGCCTACTAGACCTGGGAGGTATTTTTGAAAATTCCACTTTGAATCTGCCGCATCTAATACTTCTTGAGTATTAATTCCCATTTTCTTGAAGAGGATAGCTAATTCATTTATAAGTGCAATATTAATATCTCTTTGAGTATTCTCTATTATTTTGGCAGCTTCAGCTACCCTTATGCTACTTACATTAAAAGTCCCTGCATTAATAAAGGAACCATAAAATTTATCTATCCATTTTGATACCTTTTTATTACATCCACTTGTAACTTTAATAATAGAATTTATGGAATATTTATCATCGCCGGGATTAATTCTTTCAGGACTATATCCACAATAAAAAGAAGTTTCTTTTTCTGGAGAATTAAACTTTATACCTGAGCTATTTTCAATAATTGGAATACAAATGTCTTCAGTTACTCCGGGATAAACCGTACTTTCAAAAATAATTATCTGGTTAGTTGACTTTTTATTAGAATTCTTAATTGCGTCACCAATTAATTTTGAAGCTTCTTTTAAAAGAGTTAGATCTGGTTCTTTGTTTTTATTAATAGGCGTAGGTACGGTAACAATATAAACATCAACATCTTCTAAGGTTCTCTTTTTAGTCGTAAATATAAGATTTTTTACTTTTTTAAGATCTTTACTTTTAATAATATTATTACTATCTAAACCTTTTAATAATTCATTTATTCTTAATTCATTTATGTCATATCCTATTACTTCCCTTCTAAGTAATCTTTTTGTTAAGTGACAATCTCTTCTTTTTGCTATTGCTACAGCTAGGGGTAAACCAACATAACCTAAACCTATTATGGCTACCTTACATTTATAATTATTTGGGAGTTTAATTGAATCCAAATTCTTAAACTACTTATTTTTATAGTAATTAATATACCAATTTACAAATTTTTCTATTCCAATATCTATTGAAGTATTAGGTTTGTAATTAATCCAATTTTCAAGAGATTTTGTATTTGCATAAGTTGCTTCTACATCTCCCGGTTGCATTTCATCAAATATTATTTTTGCTTTTTTACCTAGATGCTTTTCGATTGCCTTAATATAGTCTGTGAGATTTTTTGGATTTGAATTGCCGATATTGAAGATTTTATAGTTATTTGAATAGTTTCTGTTTATTTTATTTTCGTAAGGTGAATTAATATTTGCTTTGGGTGATTTTTTTATTAAACAAAATACTGATTCAATTACATCATCAATAAAAGTAAAATCTCTTATCATTTTTCCATGATTGAAAACTCTTATTGGTTTGTCTTTTAAAATAAGATCAGTAAATTTGAAAAGTGCCATATCTGGCCTGCCCCAAGGTCCATAAACAGTAAAAAACCTTAAACCAGTTGTTGGCAGCTCAAATAAATGACTATAGGTATGGGCTATTAGTTCATTTGATTTCTTCGTAGCTGCATATAAACTTATAGGTTTATCAACATTATCAGACTCATTAAAAGGTAGCTTTTTATTCCCTCCATAAACTGAGCTGCTACTCGCGTAAATAAAATGATCAATATTATTCAATTTGCATTCTTCTATGATATTGCAGAATCCCACAAGATTAGATTGTACATAGGCTGAAGGATTTTCAATTGAATATCTTACTCCTGCTTGAGCAGCCAAATGAACCACGATTGATATTCTTAAATTAGAAATTAACTTTTTGTTATTAAAAATTCCTTTGAAAACTTTTTTTAAATCATTAATATTTTCTAAATCACCTCTAACAAAGTAAAATTTGTTCTTTTTTTTGCTAGATAATATATCTAATTCTTTTATTCTATTTTTCTTTAAATTTTGATCATAATAATCGCTTATATTATCAAAGCCAATCACATCATGACCGTTATTCAATAATTTAGCGCAAAGATGATAACCAATGAAACCAGCTGCACCAGTTACTAAAACTTTCATTTTCTTATATACATGAAAAAATTATAAATTACTTTTTACATAAAAAGTGTAATAAAATATTTTTAATAAAAAAATGAAATTAAGACTAAAAAGGTAATTACTAATTTCAAATAGATAATTAATTTTTAAAGATTATTCTTATCAGAAAATTAATTTTGCTATAAATTTATTATTCATATAAATTTATTTTAGTATTTTTAGATATTATATTTTATTTATGTTTAGTCAGAAAAATCTTTTTCAGATTAAAAGAAATTGATTATTTATTAAATTTATTGATTTATCCATTTAAATAAATTAAAGATAAATTCAAAGCTTAAAATTTAAAAAAAGAGAAATTATTTTTGAAGAGTTTTTGAGGCAAATATCGATAATCATCACTTTAATTCTTTATAGATTCAAATATTACTGGTAATTGTCATATAAATAAATCTCTTTAGTAAAAATTTTTAATAGCTTGCATAATATTTCTTTAATTTTAATAAGAACTATATAATTCTTGATAATCTAAATAAATTTAGATTTTATATTTGATATAGCTATTATTTGAATATCTATATGAAAATTTATTTGATAAATATTTTATGATTAATAAAATTTTTAACTGTATAAGCATTCATAATGGAGGTGGTATTACTTATCTATCCATGATGCACCATGAGATGGATAAAAAAGGGACTTTAATTTTTTTAGATTATAGAGCGAAGAAATATATTAAGCCATTCGTTAATGCAGAAATAATATTTTTTAAAAAAAATTTATTCAGGAATTTATTTGTTTTGAAAGAGCGATTAAAGAGTTCTTTAAAATATAGAAATTACTTAAAGAAAAATAAAAAAAAAGAATATTTTAAAGAATATTTTCTAAATGGAATTCCTCCTTTTTTTAGATTTCCTACTTCATCTAACAAAGTTTTTGTACTTTTTCAAAATAAAAATTTATTCTCATATCTAAATTATTTTGATAATAAATTATTTTTTAATTTAAATTTTATAATTTATCACATAATTCACTCTTTTCTAATTAATTCTTTCTTAAAGAATAGCGATATAATTATTGTCCAAACCAATTCAATGAGAAAAACTATTTTAAGTTTGAAGCCAAAAAACATAGTAGATGTCGAAAATATTTATTGGAAAAATTTAAAATTAGAAACATACAAAAGTAATGTAATTAAAAAAAATAAGAACAAGATAAATCAATCTTTAATAATTAACATTAAAAAATTATCGAAAAATCATATTTTATTTTTCTATCCAAGTTCTTTTCAGCCACACAAAAATCATAAATTACTCATAAGAGCATTTATTAAATCTTCTCTTATTTCTGAAAAAAATATTAAACTAATTCTTACAATTGACGAAAATAAATTACCAATTAAATATAGAAATAATAGGCACATTTCTTTTATTGGTATGCAAAGTATTAATACGATAAATGAAATTTATAAAATTGCAGACTATCTTATTTTCCCATCTCTCAATGAATCCTTAGGTTTGCCATTACTCGAAGCTTCATTTTACAAACTTCCAATTATCGCCCCCAATTTGGATTATGTATACGAAGTATGCAAACCAAATATAATTTTTGATCCATATTCAGAAGAGGATCTAAATAATAAAATTTTAGGAACTATAAATTAAACTTTAGTTTCTAATCAATAAAATCAATTATGAATAATATTTTATTAGAAATAATTTTTCTTAAATAAGTCGATTTTCTAAAAAGGATATAAATAATTTTGATATGTAATTTTTTTTAATTCAGTGATTTGATTTGGTCATCAATTAGGTTTAATTAAACCTCTATTAATTAAATCTACTACATTCTTATGGTAAGTAAAAGTAAATCTTTCTTCCTTTCTGGCAAGTATGCTTTCGGCAATAAGAAAATCTTCTTCTGTATCAATGTCTAGGGATTCAAGAGTGGAGAGTCCATAAGATTCAAATTTCCCACAGAAATTTCCCGCAGAATTAATTTGATAAGAATTCATAAATTTATTTGTTTTCCATATAAAAAAAGCACAAGTTTGACAGTGTACTGGATCAAGATCCTGAGTCCTAGGCTGACTTGAATTAAAAGAAAAATTTAATGGTTTGTTTTTAAGGAAACAGAGTGTCTGTGCAACTCTACTTGCGCATAAAGAATCTAGATTATTTTTTATAAAGTAATCAATTGCTTTGTCTATAGTTTCAGATTTAAGAAATAAACAGCAAGGATTAAAGAAAATGGTAACATCTGCTGTAAAATTAACCATAAAATCATATACAAAGTCATCTAACTTAGCTTTTGAAGAACCTAAGTGAGATGGTCTAATGTAATATTTAAGTTTTTCTTTATATATTTCTTTGGCAATATTTTCTATGTATTTTGAATCAGTATTTAGGTAAAGCTGATTAATTCGAGAGGACTTTAGAGCACTATTAGTAAGGTATGTAAAAAGTGGCTGATTATTAATTAATAATAGATTTTTGCATTTAACCCTTGTTGAACCAACTCTACAACCAATAAAAGCGTTTATACTTGTCATTATTTGTTTTAAATCTGAACTTATAACTAAATTTATAATAATACCTATGAATTATTTTTAAATATATTTAAATTTTATTAAATTATTTTTAATTAATAGAAATTATTTAAATTTAATTTTCTGGTTTATTAAAATCTTTTTTAAAAGGGAGAAGCTTATCTTTTTTATATCTATTAAGCAATAAAAAAATTTTAAAATTTCCTTATTAAAGTATTAAAAAAATTTACTTGGATTCTTTTATATCTTTTGTAAAATTTGTAAAAAGCTTATTTATTGAAAAAATTATCTAATATGAAATCAATAGTTCTTTTTGGAAGCGGAGGTCACTGTAAATCTTGTATTGAAATAATTGAAAATTCTAGTGATTTTAAAATAAAAGGAATAATAGTAAAAAAAGGAAATAAAATAAAGAGTTTTATGAATTATGAAGTTTTAGGACATGATGATAATTTAAGAGAATGCTTAAAAAAAGATGATTCAGCTCTGGTATGTGTTGGACAGATAAAATCTCCAGACAAAAGAATAGAATTATTTGATTTACTTAAAAAAAACAAAATTGAAATAGCAACATTACTATCAAATTCTTCAATAATTTCAAAAAATTCATATATAGGCCAAGGCACTGCAGTAATGCATAGAGTAATAATAAATTCTGGCGCAAAGGTTGGGATAAATTGTATATTAAATACCAGTTCCGTTATAGAACATGATGTAAACATAGGAGATCATTGTCATATATCTACCGGCGTTATTATTAATGGTGAAGCCAATATAGGAGAAGGTTGTTTCATCGGAAGCGGTAGCATAATTAGAGAAGGAGTTAATATTGGTGATAGGTCTATTATTTCAGCAGGACAAGTTGTTATGAGAGATATTCCAAACAAAAGTGTATTAAAATTTTAGATGTATAATTATAAGTTAAGTAATTCTTTTGAAGATTGGTACTAATCATAGCTGAAGCTGGAGTTAATCATAACGGCGATATAGTTATCGCAAAGAAATTAGTAGATGCTGCCAAAGAATGCGGAGCGGACATTATCAAATTTCAAATTTTTAATGCAGATGATTTAGTTATACCAAGCACAAGTAAGGCTTTTTATCAAAAAAGAGATGATAAAGCAAATGAAACTCAATATGAAATGTTAAAGAAATTAGAATTAAACTTTGATGAACAAAAAGAATTAAAGAATTATTGTGATGAAAAAAATATTGAATTCCTTACTTCTGCCTTTGATTTGGAAAGTTTAGGATTTATTAGAAAAATGAAATTAAAGAGATATAAAATTCCTTCTGGGGAGATTACAAATTTACCTTATCTTAGATTCATAGGTGCCCAAAAAAAACCTATACTTTTATCTACTGGAATGTCAAATATTCCAGAAATTCAGTCAGCAATATTAGAACTGGTAAAAGCTGGTGCAAATAAAAAAGATATAACTATTTTGCACTGTACTACTGAATATCCAGCACCATTTGAAGATATAAATCTAAGAGCATTAAAAACAATTAGGGATTATTTTGATTTAGAGGTTGGTTATTCAGACCATACTTTGGGATTAGAGGTTTCAGTTGCAGCTGTAGCATTAGGAGCAAAGGTTATAGAAAAACATATTACATTAGATAGAAATTTAAATGGACCTGATCATAAAGCAAGTTTGGAGCCAGATCAATTTTATAACTTAGTTAAATCTATTAGGAATATTTCTTTAGCTTTGGGTGATACTAAGAAAAATATAACTAATTCGGAGATTAAAAATTTAAAGATAGTAAGAAAATCAATCATTGCAAAAAAGGATATAAAAAAAGGAGAATTATTTTCAAAAGATAATCTATGTACAAAAAGACCTGGGACAGGAATATCTCCAATGAGATGGGATGAAATAATTGGAACTTCCTCTACACGAAATTTCAAAAAGAATCAATTGATAATATTAAATTAAAGTTAATGAAAAAAATAACATTATTTACTAGTACAAGAGCAGAGTATGGATTGATGAAAATATTAATTGCCAATTTAGAGGCAGATAAGGAATTTGAGTTTAATTTATTAGTTTCTGGAACTCATTTAAGTTCAATATTCGGTAATACAATTGATGAAATAAAAGAAGATGGGATTAAAAATATACATCTTTTACCAATTTCTCTTAATGAAAGCAAAAATAACGATATCGGTACTATCACTGCTAATACCATAAAAATCATAACTAAAAAATTAAAAGTCTTAAAGCCAAATTATTTAATATTGTTAGGTGATAGATATGAAAGTTTTGGTGCTGCAACTGCAGCTCATCTTATGGGAATAAAAATTATACATTTGCATGGCGGGGAGACTACTCTAGGAGCTTTGGATAATAAACTTAGACACGCCATATCTCAGCTAAGTACTTATCATTTTACTTCTACGGAAATTCATAAAAAAAAGGTTGAAAGTATTATTGGCGCTTCAATGAATGTTTATAACGTTGGGCCGATGGTAATGGATAGTTTATTGAATTTAAAACTCTTATCAAAAAAAGAATTCGAAAATAAAACTGGATTTACTTTTTCGAAAATTAATTTTTTAGTATCTTTTCATCCTGAAACTCTATCACCAGATTTTGGAATATCTATTTTTAAAAATTTATTAAAAAGCCTAGAAAAATTAGATTGTAATATACTCTTTACTTCTCCAAATGCAGATGTTGGTTCGAAAGAAATTCGGAATATAATGAAGAAATTTATTATTAAAAATAAAGATAAATGCTTTTATTATCCATCCCTTGGTCAAAAACTTTATCACAATGCTCTAATTTTGTTTGATTGTTTACTTGGAAATTCCTCAAGTGGAATCATAGAAGCACCTTTACTAAAGAGAAAGGTCCTGAATTTTGGAGATAGACAAAAAGGAAGATTTAGATTTGGAGACGTAATTGATGTTCAAAATCATTTAGAGTCTATATCCGAGTCTTTAATAAGTATTTCAGAAAATAAATCTGATGTTTTTGACTATAAAAAATTCTTAGATGTTCACAGCGCAACATCACCCTCTGATCAAATAATTAGTTTTTTAAAATTTAATATTTAGTACTGCTAAGTTTTAATTGATAATAATTTGATTTTAAATCTCAAAAAAATTTTTTATATTTGTTATGTAGTGTAATAAAGATTTAATTTATAAAAAGTTTAATCTCAAAATGATCGCAATTGAACAATTGATAAACCTTTCTGTTCATAAAAATTTTAATAAATTATTTAATAATATTTTTTATGGAAATCAAATAACCATATTCTCTAAATATACAAATTTCATAGACTTTTTTTATAGATAAGTTTAACCACTTCTAGTTGATGATATCTTTTTAATATAAATAATTTTAGTGATGAAAAAAATCAAGATATTTATTATGAAGATATTTAATCATAGATTTTTCTATATTATTTTTCTTACTCCATCACTAGTAGTTGGATGGTTAGGTTTAAATAGGCCATATTATTTCAGAACTGATCAAGATCTTTTATGGGTATTGCAATCTATGAGAATATATCAAGGTCTGCCTCCGACCTATGGTGATCATCCTGGTGCATATTGGCCTTTTAGCTATCTAATTAAAATATATTTATTATCTAGTAATAAATTATCAAGTTTTTTTGATCAAAATGGCGCTGGCTCATTAGATTTAATCAAACAAATAATATATATATCTAGGGTAGAGAATGCAATATTTACAGCAGCAATAGGTTGTATATTTTATTTATTTTTAAGAGAATTAGATATACAAAAAAAAATTGCATTTATTAGTTCATATTGCTTATCTTTATCTTCTGCGATTCTTTATATGGTAAGTGATATAAGGCATGAAAGTATTGGCATATTTTTTATGCTTTTATATCTACTTTTCAATATTAAGCTTCTAGTAAATAAGAATTCTAATATTGTTTTAAGTCTATTTAATATTATTATTTTTTACATATCTATTTTTTGTAAACAGCAAATTTTATTAATTTATCCACTTATTTTTTTATGTAATATTTATATTCTGAAAATAAAAAATTTTCAATATTATAAAAATTTACTTCAAATAATAGAAAGAAAAAACTTTTATATATTATTCTTAGCACTTATCTTATCAGGGTTACCTTGGATTTTAATATCTACTGAAGAGATAAATAAATTTGGGATTCCTTTTTTGATAAATTTTCCATTTTGGTGTTTTTTAAATGCTGGGTTAATTATTGGGACGATTTGTGTGTTAAAGGAAAAAATTAATTTTAATAATTTTATTAAATATAATTTTATTTTATTATTTTTACAATTTTTTATTTTTGAAATTTTATCTCCAAATATTTGGCGAAGGGCAATAACTTCATTTCCTTCTTATTTATTTCTTTTCTCTTCAGTTTTGAATGAAAAATTAAATTTATTTAATAGATATTACGATCTTATTTCATATATAAGAATTAGTTTTGATTCAATTTTGTGGCCAAGTAGTTTAGGTATTTTATTTTTTACATTAATAGTTATTTTTCTTATTCAAAGATTTTATTACTTTATAAAAAATAAAAAGAATTTATTACTCTTAGATTATTCTCTCTTTTTTACATTAATTCTTATTTGCATTTTTTCATTAAGGCCACAACCTTTTTATCAAATTTATTACCTAATACCGATTTTAGTTCTTATAAGTCTTGCCCTTAATAGTAAAAGTCCAATTAGTTATGATAAGAAAAATCATTTAGATTACTTATCAAATAGATTTTTATTTCTTATTTCAATAACTCTTTTAGTTTCCTTAACTATTAAATCTACGGGAAATTTGTTCAACTTTAATGAATTTGTGACATCTAGGCAAAATGAATCTCTACTATGCGATCCTCAGACGATTGACTTTACAATGCGGAATACCATTATCGGAAATTGTGAAAATTTTGAAAAAGAATCTATTAATAAAATTAGATTTGATTCTTGGCATTAATTTAGTTCTATGAAAGAACTAATTTAAAAATTGAATATTCATAAATAATTAAGATTTAATAAATTTAAAACTAAATAATGATATTTTCATAAAACTTCCTCTTAGATCATTATACTCAGGTTTTAAATTCTTATTTTTTTTACAAATATCTTAATTTAAATAAATTAAAGATCTTTTTTATTCTCAATTATTACTTTAGTTGTTAAGATAAATTCTTACTCCAAACTAATTAGTTTGATTCATATTAAAAATTATCTTGAATATTAATATGAGAGTTCTTTTCATGTCAGATGGCTCAGATATTGCTATTAAATGTGCTAATTCTATTTCAAAAAGAAAAGAAGTAGAAATATTGGCATTAGTTATTGGTGATAACGTGGATTTGATTGAAGCCAAGAAAATAGCAGATATTTTGAAACCAAATTTGCAAATTATTAAAACTTCAAGGCCAGATTTGGATCCTTTTATTATAAACTTAATGAACTCTAAAAAAATTGAATTTTTGCTATCAATTTTTTTTGATCATAAAATAAGAGAGCCCTTATTAAATGCATCATTAGGTGGTGGAATAAACGTGCATCCTAGTGCACTTCCACACAATGGAGGTTGCCATTCTTCTTTCTGGGGGATAATAAAGAAAACTCCACTTGGAGGAACTATTCATTGGCTTTCTCCAGACCTTGATTGTGGATCAGTGATCTCACAAAAAACTTTCTATGATGATGGAGTTATGTCTGCTGATTTCATAAGAACAAGGCAAAGAGCCATATGTGCTGAACTCTTCGAAGAAAATATTGATGATTTAATTGCTGGTAAATTAAAACCTGGTCAAGATGTAAAGTGTGATTTTCATAAAAAATCTGATATTATTGAAGCTACAACATTTGATATAAATGATACTTTAACAGCGGAAGAATTTATGTTATTAGGACGAGCTACTCATCATGGAGATAATGGAATATTCATAAAATCAAAAGGAAATAAGAAATATAAATTATCTGTCAAGGTTGAAGAAGTTTATTAATGAAATTAGTTTTATGAAAGTCAAATACATTTATCTAGATCGACAATATTTACAGATCCGAAATGAAATACTTCCAAAGATAGATGATCTAATGATGAGAGGTGCTTTTATTCTAAGGCCTGAAGTTAATGAGCTTGAAGAAGCATTTTCATTGTTATTAAGTGTTCAAAACTGTGTTGGGGTAAATAGTGGCACAGATGCTCTTTATCTGGGGATTAGATCTTTAAAGATTGAAAAAGGTTCTGAGGTAATTGTTCCTTCTCATACATATATTTCATCAATTGCAGCAATAAAACATTCTGGACTTATTCCGGTCTTAGTAGATATTAAAAATGACTTCAATATTGATAAAGAGAGCGTACTAATGGCTATCACTAATAAAACTAGGGCAATCATGGTTACTCATATGAATGGCAGAATTTGTGACATGGATCCCTTGATGAAAATTGCGAAGGATCATAATCTTTTTTTAGTTGAAGATGCTGCTCAAGCTATAGGTGCTACTTATAAAGGAAGTCATCCAGGCAGCTTTTCTAATTGGGCAGCTTTCAGTCTTCATCCAATGAAAACTTTAGGTTGTGCTGGAGATGGAGGATTCTTAGCTACCAATGATAATTGGATATCCGATGAAATAAAAATGATGCGTAATCTTGGGCAACGTGTTAAGGGTATACATGAATCCTTTGAATTCAACAGTAGATTAGATACTCTTCAAGCTGGTATTTGTTTAGTGAAATTAAATTATCTTTCCAAATGGATTGAGAGAAGAAAGGAACTTGCGGCGCAATATACTAAGGCCCTTATAAATGTTCCAGGTATAATTACTCCTCCTATGAGTGATGCTGTAAACAATGATGTTTTTTCTTCTTACGTTATTAGAGCAAAAAATAGAGATGAACTAAAATCATATCTACAAAGTCAAAATATAGAAACAATGATAAGTTGGCCAATGGCGCTTCATAAGGCTAAAAGTTTAGGATTAAAATCTTTTAATCTACCAAATACTGATAAAATTGTTTCTGAGGTCTTATCTCTACCAATTGCGCCTGAAACTACAAATGAAGAACAAAGTTATGTCATTGATAAATTAATCCAATTTTATGAAAAAAAATAAAAAAATACTGATCACCGGAGTTTGCGGAGTATTCGGCTCAACTCTTGCAGTTTTTTTGCAGGATCAAGGCTATTTTGTTGAGGGTTTGGATATACCAACTTCTTCGCCTCCAATTGACTTAGGAAATATTAGAGTTCATGAAACTAACATGTTGGATGTAGATGCATTAGGAATATTAATTAAAGATTTTGATTGCATAATTCACTTAGCAGCAATCTCAAGAGTTAAGCATGCGAAGAAAAATCCTTTGAATGCTATTACTGCAAATATTATGACAACTGCATCATTGTTAGAAGTAATAAGAATCTCAGATAGAAAACCATCTATGATTTTCGCCTCCAGCATAGAAGTCAATGTTGATGAAAAAGGTGCTTATAAACCTACTAATTTGTATGGGATTACCAAGTCTTTTGGTGAACTTTTAGCGCAAAGATACTGTGCTGATTATGGTTTAAAAGTTGCAGTTGCAAGAATACCAGGAATATACGGAGCTCTTTATGATTATCCTGATAAAGTACCAAATATTCTTATCAAGAATTGTCTAGAAGGATTAACAGTTAAAATCCCCAAACAATCAAAAAAAATGCCTTATGTCCATTTAAAAGATATGTGTAGGATAATGGTTGAGGCCATAGAGCAAATTTTAACTTTTAAAGAAAATTCTTATAGTGTTTTTGAGATAAAACCAAATAATAATATTGATTTAAAAGAATTAGTTAATGAGATCTTAATTGCAACTGGTGAAAAGTCATCAATAGAATATTTTGACAATCGAGAGGATTTATCGTTTAATCTTTCAAGTATCAAATATAAAGAACCAGAAATAGAGCTTAAAGAGGGCATTTCTCTTCTTGTTGAATCTTTTTTAAGTAGTGGTTGATAACCATAAAATATAAATATATCTAATGAAATTAGATCTTAAAAAGAGAAATAAGAAACCCTTTAATTTAAATCGTCTTTTTCATATAAAGGTAACTTTACTTGTTTTGCTTTTTTTGCAGATAAATAACACGCTTCTATAAATTCTAAACTTTTTAAACCCTCTTTCCCATCTATTACTTCTTTTGAGGAACCTTTAAAAAAGTCTATTACACTTTGATAATAGGGAATATGACCTTGGAAAGGAATATTTTTTTTGAATTGCTTTATCTTTTGAAAATCATTCTTATAAGAAGTTTGATCAGCAAAAGACCAAAAATCTATTTTATCTAGTGCTTTCCCCCCAATTCTTACAGTGCCATTTTCACCAATAATTGTTATTGATCCTTCATAATTTTCTTTGTAAGTAAGCATTGTTATCGCCATATTACCTAATGTTCCATTAACCCATTCAAACTGTACTAATGATGTATCTTCAACTTCTATTGCTCTTCCCATGGTTGAATTTTGAGCAAATACACTTTTAACGTCTCCAAATAGCCATAATAAAAGATCAACATAATGACTAGCCTGATTAATCAATGCTCCCCCATCCAATATTTTAGTTCCCCTCCAAAAATCTTTATCGTAATAATTCTGGGATCTATGCCAAAAAAGATTGATGGATACTACTGAAATTTTGCCAAAATTTCCTGCATCTATCTGTTTTTTTAAAATTATAAGAGCCTCATTAAATCTATTTTGCTTAATAACAAATAAATTTAGTTTTTCTTTATTAAATTTTCTTATCATCTTTATACCATCATTTAATTTTAATGCCATTGGTTTCTCAGTTATAACGTTAATTCCTACATTTGCTGCCTCTAGAGCCTCTTCAACATGCAGACCACTTGGCGTACAAAGAATAATTATATCTACAAAAAATTTGTCTTTTTTTATATGATTAATTAACTCTTGATAACTTTTGAAAAAAGAAATTTTATTAATTTTATTTTGCTCAAACCCTAAATCAAAAAGAAGTTGTTCTTCTATAAATTTCAGTTTTTCACAATCATTATCACATATACCTTTTAATTCAAAATATTCATGATGATATAAAATAGCCTTCAAATGTTTCTGAAATATATGTCCACCGCCAACTATGACTAACTTTATTTTATTTTTTTTTGATTTATCACTTTCAAAAAATCGAGGTATTTCTTCTTTCATATAATTAATTTCTTTTAGTTAATTTAGACATAAAAGTAGATCTTAATCAAAAATTAATTAGTCATCATTACCATATCACTATCTCTATCATATTTATAAATCTCACCTGTTTTTTTACACTCCCAAATACTCTTGCCTTTTTGTGGTAACTGAAATATCTCGCCTGAAGTACTAATCCAACCGGAATGTCTAGCGGGTACGCCTAACATTACTGAAAATGGTTTTACATTTTTAGTTATTACCGCACCTGCTCCGATAAAAGCATATCTCCCAATCTCAACTCCACAAACAATAGTCGCATTTGCTCCTATGGTAGCACCTAAACTTATGTAAGTTCCTAGATATTCTTTTTTCCTCGAAATGTGGGATCTTGGATTTTTTACATTAGTAAAAACAACACTAGGTCCACAAAAAACATAATCTTCTAATGTAACTTTTTCATAAATTGATACATTATTTTGAATTTTTACATTTGATCCAATAACAACATTATTGGCAATATATACATTCTGCCCAATATTACAATTATTACCAATTTCAGCTCCTTTAGAGATGTGAGACCAATGCCAAACATAGGTTCCATTTCCTATCTTGGCTCCTTTATCTATAATTGAAGTTGGATGAATCAAAGAATTATGAATTATGAAGTTAGATAACGTTGAGAATTAAAAAAGAAGTTATCACTAAAAAGATTATATTTACTCTAATTCAAAAAGACTAGGGATAGAATTAATTTTTTTTATTATTGGTTCGAATTCCAACCCAAGGACATCTAAATACCATTTAATATTAGGGTAACGTGGAATATTTTCTATTTCTACAAGAGATAATGCTTCTTCCCTTGTTATTTCGCCTTCTCTTATTTGGTTGCTTCTAAAGGTATCATGTTCCGTGAATCCTGCGATAGTATAATAAATATAATTATAGAAAGCTGCTGTGCCGTCTCCAATCCTCCATGTGGTTGAAGTATCTGGGGCTATTTCCCAATCATACTGTTCTTTAAGTATTCGATTTATTTCTTGTTCATCCCATCTCCAGTAATCATAGATATGAAAATAATCAATTTTTTTGTGAATACTTCTGTAATACTCGCCTGAAAAAGTATCGTAGAGTGATCTATTAAAATATTTTGGACTTTTCATCATTTCTCTAAACCTTAATATTTGATATTTGGCTTGTTTTAAACCCCCAGTCGTATAAACATTTTTTTCCTCAAAATCAGGAGGAATTCCAAGAAACCCAGATTTAAAATGGGTAACTTCTAATGGATTAATTCCCCATAAATTTAAGGAAATGCCTGTTTGTTTTTTAATATTATTAATGAATTTAAAAAAATGTTTATCACCAGCCGTTAATATACTCACCATTCCCAAATTAGGGTTATCTAACCAAGCAAAAAGATTCTTTTTTATATTTTCTCTTTTCTTTCTTAAATCAGCAGCAACTATAATGTTCTCAATTCCTAGGATTGAAGATAATCTGCTTATATTTCTTCTGCCTAAATCAGTAATCATTCCCCAATCATATGTAAAAGTAACAGGTTTCATATCAAGTTCTTTAGCAACAATGTGCAAGCCAAAAGAACTATCCCTTCCTCCAGAAAAAGGGATAATACAATCGTTCATCATAGAATTTCTATATGGCTTTACTAGTTCGATGAATTCATTAAATGGTTTAGGCTTATTTCTGAATTTATAATTTTTGCAATAATTACATATCCCATTATTATCAAAATTTATAAATGGCATTGTTTCTGGTAATATGCATTTTTTACATCTAAGAAGTTTTGGTTTCTCATGCTTGAGAAGGGATGATTCAATACCAGTTAGATTTAAAGAAGGCACATAATTTGTTCTTTTGGAATTAAATGAATTCTCTGTAAGCTTTCCAGAATTTGATTGTATATCAATAATCTTAAAATGATTTTTTATTTGTTCAATATTTTTGCACTTTATCAAATCCAAAGTATATCTTTCTGATGCAAAAAAATAATCTTTGTCTTTTTCGCCAAAATATAAACTACCTGTGTTTGATAGCAAGACAAGTTTTCCAATTTTCTCAATAATTAGGGCACAAGAAATACTTCCTTCGCAAATTTCAAAAACTTTGTGAGGTATTTCTCCTAAATTAACTTTTTTCTTTAAAAAATAAGAAAATAAAGATGGAATAATTTCAGAGTCAATTCCATACTTTGGTTTACTATTAATTTTTTCCCAGATCGAATTATGGTTGATAATAATTCCATTATGTAATGCGATTATTGAATCTCTTTTTACAGGTTGATTATCTTCTGAACTATTTGTAATTAACCTAGTATGACAAGCTATAAAGGTACAATCATTAAGATTTGTTTGATTTATTAATTTATCTAGTGAGAAACTAGCTCTACTAACAATATGCTTTCCATTATTAATAATATAAAACCCGCTTGAATCTAAACCTCTCTGCATAGATCGATTTACTAATATTTTTAAATTTGAAGGTTTTACTCTCTTAAAAGGAATTATCCCAAATATTCCACACATATAATATTTTATTATTCGTAAATACTATAACTATACAAAATCTTTTATAAGCAAAAAAATTTTTTATAAATAAAATTTAGTAATTTGCTACAATTACTAAAACTAATAATTCAATAAATGGAAATATGGATAATTTCCCAGTTTTTTTATCAGGAAGAATTTATAGCCTCTGAAAGGTTAAAAAGAATTACAAGGTATCTATCAAAAAGACATAAATTAAAAATTTTTACATCAAATTATAGTGGCAAAGAAATCCTTCAAAAGGATAAATTAGAGATAATTAATAGTGAAACTTTTTTTAAAGAATATACTTTTAGAAATTTCAAAAGTACCAGAATAAATATAAAAAACTTTATCCCGCAAATAATTTCAAAAATTTTCGGAGATTCTGGCTGGACCTGGTATTTTCAATTGAAAAGTTCAGTCTTTGCGGAAATTAAAAAACAAGGAAAACCTGATTTAATTATTGCAAGCGGGGGGCCATTTCTTCCATTCTATTTGTGTTATGAATTAAAAAAAAAATTTCGAATACCATATTTATTAGATTATAGAGATGCATGGTTTAATAATCCTATTACTTATAAGGTCAATCCAATTTTTAAGTTTATACCTAAAATGATTGAGTCAAAAGTAAATAAAGAATCAAAATCAATTATATCTGTGTCTGAGGCTACAGTAAAAAGTCTTTTAAGAGCAAAAAATAAAATCGTAATTTATAACTTTCCTGATCAAAGTTATATAGATTATTTAAGAGGAATTACAAAAAAAAATAGAAATAATAATAATAGTACTTTAAGGTTAACAATAACTGGGACACTATATCCTTATCAAACTTTGGATAGTATATGTAAGGCAATAAAGATGTTAAAACCTAATTTAAGAAAAAAAATAATCCTAGATTATTGTGGAAGTAGCTGGCAATATGTAGATTTTATTTTCGGAAAATATAATATAAAAAATAACTTGAAAAATTATAGATTCATAGATAAAAAAAGAGCAATAAAAGTTCTAGCAAAAGGTGATATTGCTATTTCAGTAATTTCTTGTGTATCAGGAGGAAATAATCAAACAATAAAAGGAGAAATCACAACTAAAATTTTTGATTATATTGCTTTAGGCAAAAATATAATAAATCTTACCTTTGATGATTATGAGATAATAAAACTTCTCAGAAAAATAAAATATCAAAATTTATTTAATGTAAATCCTCTTGACACTAATAAACTTAAAAGATTATTTGAAAGTGCTATTAATGAAAAGATAGAATTTAAGAAAATTAAGTTAATAGACTCAAACTCTATTAAAGGTTTATTAAAGGAGAGTAAGGCAAACCTAGAGCTATTAGAAAATACTCTTAAAGATTAAAACAATAAGTGAATACTCCCATTAAGTGAAAATAAAATTAGTTTAGTCATAATTATTTGATTATTTAATAATTTCTAAATAAAAATCTCGAGATTTTGAGTCATTAAGTGCACAATTATGCCAAAGCATAGTAAATTGACCGCCAAATTTTAAGGATTTTTCTTTGATTTTATTAATTAGCTCAAAAGCTTTATAACAGTAGTCTAAACCACTGTACGAATCACCAAATACAGAATCATCCATAAAAATCAATGGTCTTTCTATTAAATTCAATTTTTCTCTTCTTAAAAGATCAAAATATCTAAAATCCCTAGATGTTCCCAATTTAAAACCAATAATTTCAGGATAGTAAATTGTCGAATCAAGTTTTATCTTTGCTCTTTCACAATTTCTTGCGGTAATTGGATTATTCCATCTTAAATAATGTTGTCTACTAACGACATCATCAATATAAATATTTGCCTCTTCAAGAGTCTTTTTGAAAATACTGTATTGTTTTAGAGTTTTTTCAGGAGAAATAAATGAATCATAATTAAGATGCAGTCCAATAATATGTTTTCGATTGTTTATGTCACGAAAAATCTTTCTTATAAATTTTGTATTCAATCTATAAAAACCATCATATTTACTTTCAAATTGGGTTAAAAAATAAAATGTAACTTTGTTTCCTATTTTTTCATTTTGTTGCATGATCCAATAAATATTTTCTATATAAGGATCAGATTTATAATCCTTGTATAAACTTTGAAAGAAAAGTTTGTATTGACTATAAAAATCTTTTTTGATTTTTTTTATGTACTGATTTTTTAGAAGATCTTTTGATGCGCGAAGTAAATTTTCACTATAAAAATAAAGTTTATCAATATCACATGTAACGTTAATTCTGCGCTGTATATTTTTTTTTAAACCTAATCCCTTCCAAATATAATTAAAACTTGATCGAAGAATTTCTAAATATTCGTCCACAATTGGCCTGTCAAGAAAATTATTTTTATAGGCGTATGAATTCTTTGCAGAACTATATTGCTTTTCTAAAGAATTATGATTAATCATTTCCTCATACATTGTGATCATATAAAAAGAAGATCCAAATATATCAATTGGAATATACAAATTATTATTATTTATGAAACTTTTATCTTCATTGCCATAAATAACTGGGACTAATTTTTCTATAAGATCAATTTCAAAGTTTAATTCCCTTGAATCCCAATAATTACATCTTGAGTTAGGTAAACTACTCAATTGAAACTTTTTAAAATTATAATTTTCGAAAAATATTCCTGGCAGCAGAATTGTTCCAGAACAGTCTCTTAATGATAATTTAAAAAATTGAGAATCAGTCTCTACATATTTCCAATTTATTCCTAGGAAATCACTTAATAAAGTATCAAGAATATATTTTATTTCTGGTATTAGTTTTTCTTTATATTCAACTTTTATTTCCATAAATATAAATATAGTGTCAAAAAATAAGTAAGAAATTAATTAAATTTGAACATTAAAATTAATCATTATATTTTTAACATGATAGCAGGAATTTATTGAAACAATGTTTTTCTATATTGACCAGATCATTAATATGTAATTATTGATGTTTAAAAATTCTTATTATTTTGCTGCCTCTTACAAAACTATATAAGATATACATAAAAGAAAATATTAAAAAAATATATTTATTTATTTCTAAAAATAAAAATGAACCAATAATCAAAACTGGAATAAATGACTCATAAAAAGCATTGAAAATAAATGATGATATATCTTTGAAAGATAGACTTATCATTTTTAGACTTATTTCTGTTTTCACTAAATATACAATCGCTTCACTTATACCAATACAAATAACTACTAGTTTGAAGTCACCAATCAGACCAAAAATTATTATTGGTAATACTCTCGATATAATATTAAAAATTGCAAATCTTAGTCTTAAATCCTCACGTTCTAAAATACTAAATAAAGGTATCATAGGAGTAGATAGCAATAGAAAATATCCACTAATACTTAAAATTTGAGCATAATTACCAGCAATTTGATATTCCTTACCAAAAATAAATTGAAAATAAAAATTTCCATATAGAGCTAAGAGTAAATATATAGAGCTAAATATAAAAATTGTCTTTTTAAGAAAATTTAATATTAAATTAGGGAGATCGCCACTTGAATTTGAAGAAGCACTTTTTTCAGCCACGGCAAATTTTATCTCTTGTATAAAAGTAATTGGGATAGTAATTATTTGTTTAGCGATTGAAAATAGTCCAAGATTAGAACTTGAAAAGAAAATACCCATTAATAATGTAGGAATTTCAAATGAGGCATTACCTAATAAGCCTGCAGGTAATCCATATTTTGGAAAATTACCATATCTTTTTAATAGAGATCTAATTTTTTGTATTGAAAAATTTTTTAGATTTGGAAGCTTTTTTTTATAATTTAAAATAAAAAATATAACTAAAATAGTTAAAAACTTTGCGTGAACTGCATTAATAATAAATGTATATTCATTTGTGAGATTTAGAAATAGATAATTTATGGTTAAAACTATATTTATAATTGAAGATAAAACATTTGAAATGGAAATAAGCGAAAATAATTTAAGTTTTGTATTCCATTGATTAAGCAAAATAAAAAGCCCATTTAATAAAAAATCAAAAGGTAAATACCATTTTATATTATCTATCCATAAAAGACTATTTGGGAAAAATCTAACAATATCAAGAGATATAATTAATACAATTACTAATGAGATTAATAGAGTAATTAAACTAGAAAGAAAAAATAGATTATGTGTTGATTCTTCATCTCTTGATATAAGAATTGCTTGCTCATATTTTAAACAACAAAAAACCCCAATAAAACCTGATAAAGAAGAAAAAAGAGCTTTATATCCAAATGCTTCTAAGACAAACTCCCTCGTGTAAATTGGAAGAATTATCATTTGAAGTGCTTTTATGAAAACTGATGATATAAGTAACTTCAGAATATCTTTTTTAAATCTTGTAATATACATTTCTATTTCCTTATATTCAATGTTTATATTAATTTTTTAAATTGAGTTTTTATTACTTTATTTAAATCTTAACAAATAAGAATTTATCAAACATAAAATATTATAATTTTGGGAGAATTTCACAAATATTGATTGCTTGATCTTATAAGTAGATTTTTTAATTATTTCTGCAATAAAAATGGTAGAAAAATATTATTTATTAGATTAATAAACTTTCTTTATTTTAGATTTATCAATATATTAAAATTAATTTATAAATTTTCTAAAAGATTTCTATCCATTTTTTTGACAAAATTTTTAAAAAGAAAATTTAGTTATATTATCTACATAATAAAATTAAAAATAGGACTCAATAAACCGGGGCCAAGATATTACCTAAAAAAAAATATCTCAGTAGAGACTTTCTTTAAAGGTTTACTTGATAAAAGATATGTACTTTTAAGATGGTTTGACCAATATCCAAATTTTTCTTTAATAGAAGACTATGATATTTTGATTTCGGAAGAAGCTTTTAATTTTGCTGTACAATATTGTGTTTCTTATCCTAATGGAGGACAGCCTATTGATTTTTATACTCCAAAAGGTTTAAGGTCGTTAAATTTTAATGGTACATCATATTTCCCCTCAGATTTAGCAGAAGATATTCTAAGCAATTCAATGATATATAAAAATAAGATAAAAGTACCTAATCCTGAATTTCATTTGCTCAGTTTTGCTTATCATATAGTATTTCATAAAGGATATTCTTCAGGAATACCAAAAAAAGATGGGGAAAAAATAAGAATATTAGATCATGATTATTTAACTTTGATAAATAATTTAAAAGAAAAAATAAATTTAAAATATAAGTTTGAGAATTTAATTGATATTTACGAATTTCTAATTTCTAAAAATTTGTCCCCTACTGCCGAATCTCTTAACATCTTATCAAGACATAATAGATTTATAAGTGATTTAGAAAAAATCAAGTTCATTAAAAATAATAACCCTAAAGGAGAATTAGTGGTTTTTATAATCCGTGAATATGCTTATAAAAATAATCTTATCGAATCAATAAAAAGGATAATTAATAATAAAGGAATATTGATTTTGCAATATTTAGAGTTTAATGAAAAACAGATTAATTTCGTAAAAAATAATTTTAGAGGAGGTTATTGGGGTAAAGGAAATTTCATTCAATCAGGCGGTAGCCCATTTGCGATGTTAATTTGTTTTGATTATTGTCACGATTTGTTATCGAATAATATACAAATTTTAAAAAATCATATAAGAAATGAAATCAATAAAAGTCAATTTTTTTTTAATCAAGCAAATATGATTCATTCAACAGATAATGAATTTGAATCAATAGAATATATAAAAAAAATTAGTTATAAATTATACAAGAAAACAGTTGCAAATTTAAATAAGATAAGGGAGATAGATTATTTTGATGAAAGTAATTTATTAAAAATAATAAGTAAAAATGGATCAAGATCAAAAGTTACTTTAATAAAATATAAGGATAAAATTTGTATAAAAAAATCATTTAAGTTGAATATGGAAAGATTTTTAAAAAAAGAGATTTATGCTTCCTCAATTTTATCTAAGCATTTAATTTGTATACCAAAGCTTATTGAAAAAGGCGATAATTTTATAATTTTAGAATATTTTGAAAACATTCTTACAGGCTTATCAGAAAATAACTCTAAAAAAGTTATTAGAAATCATACAAGATTAATTCTTGATACTTTATATGAATTTTGGAAGCTTGGATATGCTCATATAGATTTTAATCCATTCAATATTATTATTACCAAAGAGGGCGAATTAAAAATATGTGATTTTGAATTCTTATATAAATATGAAAATCAAAAAATTCCCTTTTTAGACTCTTATGATCTTAAAGGTGTACCATCAGATTTTAATTCAGATTTACCCTTAGGCTATAGAAGAAGAACTTTAATAAATATATGGGATGGATATCTCTGCAAAAAAGAATTTAAAAAATTCATAAAATATCATTCATTAAGATAAATATTTAATTACAAAATAATATGAAAAAATTAAAAATTTAAATTCTTTCTAAAAATTATATTTTAGAATAATTAAATAATAATATAAAAAACTTTGGAAATAAATTTACGCAAAAATTTAAAAAAAATAATTCCTAATCCTATTTTTATTGCATACAAGAAATTATTGACAAAATCTTTAAAAGAAGAAATTGAGAAACTAGATATCCATTCAACTGGCATTGATGATGAAGGAGATCCCTGGGTAAAACTAAAAAATGGACTATTATATTTTGGATTTCATCCAAAAAGTTCTGAAAAAATTTTATTTGATATTTTAAGCAAAGAGTTGAATATTGATTATCAGTTTATTGGCGTATTAGTTGAAATTATTGAAAGATATATTTCTCCAAGATCGTTACCAGGTGAATTAATTAATAGTGAGACTAGATTCAATATCTTACGTGATCCATTAAATGATTTTTCTTTTAAAAACAAATTAAAAAATGAAATAGCTGCTAAATTTCGCCCAAATAAAAACGATATAGTAATGGATATTGGTGCTTATCATGGATTTGGGACTCTAAAAATAGCAGAATATCTTGATTCTACTGGTTTAATAATTGCCGTAGAGGTTGATCCTATTAATTATAAAATTCTTTGTAAAAATATTAGAAAAAATGGATTTGATAATGTCAAAACTTTTAATTATGCGATCTCAGATTACTCCTCTGAAAATGGCTATTTCTATTTTGATAATCAACCATCTGGTAATTCTTTGAGATCTGATGTCCTAACAAATTTAGATATTAAAAATATTAAAAAATTACCTGCAAAAATAATAACTGGTGATTTTCTTTTATCAACTTTAAATATTAATTCTATAAATCATCTTAATATAACTATTAATGGCGGTGAACCTGAAGCTCTTGAAGGTTTAACAAAAACTATAAAAAATTCAGAAAATATTAGAGTTACAATGCCTGGATGGTACGTTAGGGAAGGTGAAAAATTAGATAAGAATTTGGAAAGATCTTTAAAAAAAATGAATTTCTCTAATATTCACTTAGGTAAAAAAGGTCGTGTTCTTGCATGGAAATAAATTAATTCTTATTAAATTTTTGCCTATTTTAAGTTCCTTAAAATCTCTAAAATATTACCTGAAAATTATAAAAATTTAAATTTAGTTTTTATTTTTATTCTAATTTCCATTCGCCTTGGTAGATTTCAAAATAATTTATAAAAGTATGGAGCCAAGCGGACTCGAACCGCTGACCACCTGCATGCCATGCAGGTGCTCTACCAACTGAGCTATGGCCCCATTTTTAAATATTAACAAAATTCTAAATCCCTCTATAAAAATAAGCTTTTTTTTAATATAGTTTTATCTCTATTGGAAGTATATTATTTTATTTATAAAAGCTTATATTTAATTTGATATTTGATTAATAAAGTTTTATTGTTAGGATAAATTCCAAATGAATAATTCTGAATCTTTAAGAATAGGATTGGTTACAGGTTGCGGTAAAGGAATTGGTTTGGCAATAACTAAACATTTATTAGAAAAAAAAAATCAATTAGTTTTAGGAATATCTAAATCAAAAAATATTGATTTGGATTTACTAAGAAAAAGATTCAAGCAAAGTTTTATTTTTTATGAAGCTGATATAAGCGATACAAAACTTGTTAATAAAATTATAAGGAATTTTCAGAATCAATATGGTCTAATAAGTTTTGCAATATGTAATGCTGGTGTTAGATCAAGAATGCCATTATTAGAGAGTGATTTAGATTTGTATAGAAAAATATTAGAAATCAATACTATTTCCAATATAAATATTGCCAAGGAACTAATAAATTCTTCTATTTTTTCAAAAAGTAAATGTAATATTCTTTTTATATCATCTATAGTTGGTTATCGAGGCTTTGAGGAACTTTCTACTTACGCCGTATCAAAAGCAGCATTAGAAGGATTCATGAAATCTGCTGCAATAGAATTTGCAAAAGACAATATACAACTTAATTGTTTGGCGCCTGGGTTTGTGGAATCTTCATATACAAATGATTTTAAAAAAAATAAAAAAGACTTATATAAATGGACTATTCAACAAACTCCTATGGGAAGATGGGGTAAATGTGATGAAATTGCCGAACTTGCTTTATTCCTTGTTTCAGAAAAAAACTCTTATATGACAGGATCAATAATATATAGTGATGGTGGATGGACTGCAAAATAGTATGAGTAAAGTATTAGGATTAATCCCCTCAAGATTAGGTTCTAAACGACTTCCAGGTAAAGCTTTGGCTGATATATCAGGAATGCCAGTAATAGTTCATGTTGCGAAAAGAGCTCTCTTGAGTAAAAGACTAGGTAAAGTTGTTGTATGTACCGATAGCGAGGAAATTGTTCAAGTTTGTGAAAAGTACAATATCGATTCAAAATTGACATCGACTAATCATGTTAATGGCACAGAAAGGATTGCCTCAGTAATAGAAAATTACGATTTTAATTATGTAATTGATATTCAAGGTGATGAACCTTTAGTCAATCCATTACATATAGATTTTGTTGCTAAAAATATTTCCGAGAATAAAAATAAAGCAGATATTTTAATCCCAACTTTGGAAGTGCCTTTCGCAAGTCCTGAAACTATTGTTAGGGTCCAATCTTCTCTATCAGGAAGAATAATGACATTGACAAGGGCTGCAATTCCACATAGATACTCAGTCCCAGTAGCGACTATTCAAAAACATTTATCTGTAATTGGTTTTACAAAAGAGGCTTTAAAAAAATATAGTAAGCTCGATCCAACACCTAATGAACAGTCTGAAGATATAGAGTTATTGAGAGCTCTAGAAAATGATATGAGATTATATGCTTTGCCTGTAGAGGGCAACTCCTTTTCAGTTGATGTTCAAGATGATTTACTTAAGGCAAGAGTTGCTATGAAGTCTGACAAATTTTTTGGTAATTATTAAAATTGACTCATACATTTGAAGCTAATATAGGATCAGAAAGATTTCCAATTATCATAGGAAATGATATTTTTAATCAATTAATAGCGTTTATTAATACATATAATAAAAAAGATATACTTATAATATCTGACTCATACTTTAAGGATTTCAGTTATTCTGAGATAAAAGACCTTCCCTCTATCTTTGAATATAATCATATATTTATAAATGGGGGAATTGAAAGCAAGACACTACCTAACTTTGAAAAAATATTAAAAATTTTAGTAAAAAAAAATATTGCAAGAGATGGTCTCTTAGTAGCAATAGGAGGAGGAGTCATAGGAGATTTATGCGCATTTGTAGCGAGTTGCTATCAAAGAGGAATAGATTTTGTTCATGTGCCGACAACAACAACTGCAATGATAGATAGCTCTATAGGGGGTAAAACTGGTCTTAATTATTTAGATCAAGTCAATTTAATTGGATCTTACTACAATCCAAAAGCTATATTTATGGATTTAAGATTTTTGATTTCTCTTGATGAAAGAGATTTTAATTCTGGTATATGTGAAAGTATAAAAATGTCAATTACATCTGATTCTGAAATGTTTAAAAAGTATTTTGATATTTATGAATTGGTTGCTAATAAAGACCAAAAAACATTAGAACAAATTGTATATTGGTCAGCTATTACAAAATTAAAACATGTTTCTGGTGATTTTAAGGAGAAATCAATTAGATTGATCTTAAATTATGGACATACATTTGGACAAAGTATAGAAACTTATTACGGACTTTACCAAGATAAATTAAAGCATGGAGAGGCTGTAGCTTTAGGTATTACGGTTGCTGCTAAACTATCAGATTTAGTTTTTAAAACTAATGATTCAAAAAAATTATGGGATCAAACAAATGAAATTTTATTGAAATATAAGTTGCCTAACAAATTCAATAAAATTATGACAAAAGATATCCCTAAAATATCTGATTTAATAAAAAATATAATTAACGATAAAAAACGTATTTCTACTGGAAATAGATTTATTCTTTGTGAAGCTGTAGGAAAGGCAAATATTAAAATTATCAAGGATAATTTATTAATTCAAGACGCATTTAAAAGTATCTATTAATGAAAAAGAATAAAAATTTAAATCTTTAAAAATTAAATTTTAAATATTAAATTATCCTATTATTTATAGGCCTATTATTTATTATATCTAAACAAGTAGAGCATGCTTTTATTCGACTTTCCTCTAAAGCTTCGGAGCTAAAATATGAAGTATGGGGATTAACTATTATTTTTGTTCTTATGTTATGTCTGTTCTCTTTCCAAGCTTTGTATAAATTATCATTTTGCAATGGAGGTTCTTCTGTCCAAACATCAGTTGCATATCCCTCAAGCTGATTAGAAATTAGATTTTTTAAAATTATTCCCTTATCTTTGACTATTGGCCCCCTTGATAAATTAACTAGATAGGAACCTTGTTTCATCTTATTTAAAAAGTCTTCATTAACCATTCCTCTTGTCTCATCGTTAAGAGGAGTATTAATTGAAATAATATCGGATTCTATTAATAAATTATCTAAATTATTAAATCTTTTTATACCGTAAACTTTTTCATAACCATTTGATAAATAGGGGTCGTAAAATCCTATATTTTTCGAGAATGGTAAAAATTTTTTTGCAATAGATCCTCCAATTCTTCCAAGACCAATTATTCCTAAAGAAAGAGTATTTAATCTCTTCATTTTTAATTTAATTTCTTTTCCTAGCCAATAATTTGGATCTGAAAGAGCGAGTGATTCGAGTGCACCTATTTTTCTGGTTAAAGTTAGAATCATAGCTATGGCGCTATCTGAAACCTCATCAATTCCATAATCTGGAGTATTTGCTACGGTTATATTTCTCTTTTTACAAGAATCTAAATCAATATTGTCATAACCTACCCCATATCTAACAATTGCTCTGACAGATGGGTGAAAATTTAGGAAATCTTCATCAATCACCTTATGCCAGACTAAAAGAATTGTTGTCTTGTCTGACACTTTATTATGAAAAAAATCACCAAGAATATTTTCTTCAATACTAAAGTTTGTGATGTGGTCGGTAACCGAAACTAAATCAGATGAAATTAGTTTAGTCATTTTTAATGCATGAATGAAAAAATAAATTTTATTTGATCAATTACATTACGACAATATCCATATTCATTGTCATACCATAAAACAACTTTAATTAATTCAGAGTTTACAATGTTTATCCATCTTGTATCCACGATTGCAGAGTATTTTTCACCTATGTAGTCCATTGAGACTAAGGGACTATTAGTTAATTTTAATATAGGATATGTCTGCAATTTCTGGAAATTCTCTAAAGCTAAAATTAGTTCTTCTTTATTAGTCTTTTTATCGATTAAAAATGTTAAATCAGCTGATCCAATAATTGGTGTTGGAGTTCTGTAAGAAAATGATCCAATATTTCTTGTGAGTGAAGGTAGAACTTCGAAAACTGCATCCATAGCTGAAGTGGGCTTGGGAATCATATTCCCTATTGCCGATCTTCCTAGAGCGTAATGATGATACACTTCTCCTGGGACAGACCATGAACTAGAAGGTCCATCCATTAAGTTTTGATAGTTTAACCATGGATGCAAAGTCGTCACATAACCTAATTTTACTTTATACAAATCATCAATAATTTTAGAAACTGGAGCAATAGCGGTTGCATCGCATATACTTGATCCTATTAAAGAATGTTCTTTGGGTTTATATTGAGTCTCATTCACTCCTAAAACCATTGTAAAGTCAACATTTCCAGGGGAGTTTGTAAAAATTATTTTTTCTACAAATTCTTCATTTAATATTTTCCTAGACTTGTTTATATTTTCTAAAACTCCACTTGCATCAATAATTAATTTAGCTCCCCATTCGGACCAAGGAGCATTACTTATATCTTTATTTATACTAGTAAAAATTTCTTTTTTGTTGCAAATTAATGATTTATTTTTGATTATCGATTTGTGTCTAGATTTTCCATAAATCGAATCGTAATTTAAAGTGTAAGCCCAGTTATTTAAGTCTGGGTTTATTTCATTAATACCTACTAAATCAATCATGGGATCATCTATACACATTTTAAAAATATGTCTACCAATTCTCCCTAGACCATTTAAACCTACTTTTATTCTTTCATTCATAAGATTATTTGATGCATTAGTGATTTAAAGTTTTCAGTTTGTAAAAAAGCCTTTTTTTTTATTAAGCTTTTTGATGGAAATGAATTCAAAGATTTATATTCTTCAAGAAGAATAAATTTAATACCAGCTTTTGCGGCTGCTTTTAAATCATTATGACTATCTCCTATAAATATATCATTTGCAGTCGCTTCAAGATTTCTAAGATGCTCTATTTTGCTTTGGTTAGAAGCAAGAATATCTTCAAAATATCCTAATAAAAAATTATTTTTTAAAAAGCATCTTATCTCAAAATCTTCCCCACCACTTAATACGTATATTTTTATATTTTTGAAGTTATTTTTAAGATAAGCTATAAAAGCCTCTAAGCCATTTGAAGGCTTTGCTTTAAAGAAGAATTTCTGGCATTCTTTATTGTAAAGTTCTATTATTTTCAAAACTTGCTGATCATCATAGAATTTATTAAGTTTAATTTTCCTTGATATTCCTGCATTTTCATTAAAATAATTTATTGCTTTAATGTTTCTTTTATTTATTCCAAATAATTTAAATATTGACTTTTCTATCGCTAATTCCTTAAATTTATTTGAATCTACTATTACTCCATCAAAATCAAGAAAAAGTTTTTTGCATTTCCCGAGTTCAATCATTATTTTTAAAAGAATTTCTTTCATTATTATTTATTATTTCATTAATTATTTCATGAGCAGATTTTGTATCATTTTCTAGACCTAGTATTTTTAAAAGGATTTTTGTATTTTTATTTATTCTCAGCAAAAATTTCTTATATTCTTTTTTATTTAACAAACAATTTAAAAAACTTTTTTTATTAAAAGTAAGACTTTTAATAATATCTAATATTTCTTCATTTTTATTTTTTCTAAAAAAGAAATTTGCATTCTCAAAAAACAAATTATTTTCAGTAAAAAATATAATTGGTTTTTCAAAAGCAAAAGCAGATTTAATAGCGGCACTTTGGAATCCAATTGAAATTATAAAATCGGAATAATAAGTATTTGTGAAGTCGCCTTTATTTTGCAAAATGTAGGTTAAATTAGATTTTAATAAAAAATTATTTAAAGCACCTTCCCTTTTGTTATGGCATAAAATAATTCCCTCAAAATTAGAAATAATTAAACTTTCAATACATGATTTTACATCTCGTTCTGTTATGTAGAAGTTGTAACCAAAGTTATTATCAAAGATTGATATTTTTGTATTACTAGAAAGATATAATTTCTTATATTTAAAATGATTTAATCTACTCTTAACTTTAATTTCTGTTCTAGCATAATCTATCTGAGGGCAGATTGTATTAATTACAGTTGTTTTAATCCTTGAATTTATATCTTTTCTTAAATTGTATTGATTACATCTAAGTAATCCATTTGTTATTACGTAATCGGGTTCCCTATTGAAGTCAATTTGGGTAATACTTGCAAGATTTGTATTTATATCGCATCCAGGGTAACCCATAGAATAATCATAAAATATTGAAGTGGTGTTGGTATCTTTGCAAGCTTTATATAAAATATTTTCATAGGTTAAATCAATGCAACTAATAATAAATGAATTTAAATTATAAAATTCTATTGTATTCTTACAACATAAATAGTAAATTTGGTTTGAAATGGTTTGAATAACTTCTCCATAAAGTTTGTGAAATATTATTTTGTAAAAGTTCTTTTTAAAAAGTTTAATTGAATATTTACAGACTTTTATAATTAAATCAGTTTTTCTAATACTGCCTATCTGAAAAATTATTAGAAAGTTTAATGATATAAAATTATTATTTATATAGAGATCATTTTTTAATTTGTTATAAGGATTATTAATAAAATTTTCTTCATGATGTATAAATCCTATATTTGAATTTTTTTGATAATTTATTTTAAAAGGTCTCATTAGGGGATAAAAAATTGCAGATTTATTAAATGAGACTCTTTTGTATAGAAAATATAAATCTTTTTTAGGTTTTATAATTTTAGAAAAATGAGATATTTCTATCTTTATAGAAAACTTATCAAAGTAATATCTTTGAAATAATTTATCAACTATTTTGTTGCCAGTAGATGAACTATAAAACGTAAATTTTGTAAATTTATTTGCTTTAATTTCTAACTCAATTATTGATATTAAATATCTAAGATTAAGATAAACTTGTTCTTGATTCATTATATTAAAAATATCTTTACTGCTTAGATCAAGAAATCTTCTATAAAATCGATTCGCAATTTTTACAAAATAAAAAGAGCGATATTCAGATTCTTCAATTAGAGATATAGGAATATTTGGATAATCACTTTTAGATTTAAAATTAAATTTTAAAGTGCCTTGGGTTATAGTTTTGGTTTTAATCTTTTTAAAATACTCTGAAAAGAGTTCTCTAATTAGTCTTGGGGAATAACAAATATAAACGGAAGCTTTATTTTGACTAAAATTAGATTCCTTTTTAAAAAAAGTTTTATCTTTGCATTTCTTTAAATCTTTTCTTTTAATCAAGATATTTTCCTCATCAATTAACTTTTGAAATGCAATTTATAATATCTTTTAATAAGGATAAGCCTGCTTCACCACTTTTTTCTGGATGGAATTGTAGGCCTAAAGCTTTGTTATCTAAATCCCCAATTATGTTTGGGATAAAGTATAAATCATCATCATAAGTAGCAATTATATTTTCCGATTTTTCTGGAATGCACATATATGAGTGCACATGATAAAAACTATTTTTTTGGTATTTTTCTAACCATTGAAAATGCTTACCTAAATTTTTAGTTTTAAATTTCTCCCAACCAATTAATGTTTTCGGCATATCTAAGTCTTTTGGCTTTTTGCTAAGTATTGACTCTACACTGCCTTTAATTAAGTTCAAGCCCTTGCTTAGTTTTCCCTCTAGACCATATGTCATTAATAACTGCATGCCAAGACATATGCCTATAATAAAAGGCCTATTAGCTGGTTTTTCTTTTGCCATATCTATTAGTCCAGCATCCATCATTTTCTTAGATGCAGAGTCAAATGATCCAACCCCTGGGATAAGAAGGATATCATTTTGATTTACATTGGTAATAGTTTTTATAGTTGAAAATTCAAATTTAAGACTTATAAGAGCCCTTTTTATTGATAACAAGTTTCCCGCGTCATAGTTTACTAGATATATCATTCAACACTCCTTACTTTGATCCCCGTTTCAATTAAATTTGATCTTAGCTCTTTTAAAGGCAATTTTTTGTAATGTAAAGCGCTAGCTAATGCAACAGCTTGTGATCCATGGTGAAAAACATTTTTAACATCTTCTAAAGAACCAATTCCCCCACTGCATATTAGAGGTAGATTAGATATTACCTTAATATAGTTAAGAAGTTCAATATCAAAACCGCTCATTGTTCCTTCTTTATCAATTGAGGTAATCATTATTTCTCCTGCGCCTCTATCTTCTACTTCTAGAATCCAATCTTTCATATTCTTTTCAGATGGTTCTCGACCATTTAAGGTCATTAAATTAAATTTATTATCTATTCTCTTAACTTGAAGAGAAATCGTAATTGCTTGAGATCCAAAGTTTGAAGCTATCGAATTGATTAGGTTTGGATCCTCCATAGCATATGTATTTAAAGTTATTTTATCTGCTCCGGAATCAAACATTTTTTTTGCTTGATCTAATGAATTTATCCCTCCCCCAATTGTGATTGGTATAAAAATGTCTTTTGTAATTTCATCAATAATATTGTGTAAAGCATTTCTTCCATGAAGGGAAGCAACACTATCTAGAAGCAGTAATTCATCTATTCCATTCTCGTAATATTTTTTTGCGAATTCTTTTGGATTTCCTAAATATCTTAAGCCTTCAAGATGTACACCTTTTATTAATATATTTTTCTTTATATCTAATCTTGCAATTAATCTTTTGTTGAATTTTATATTCATTCAATTATTCTTCCCATATTGGAGATTTTAAAAACCATGATCCATCACTATGTTGGTCCCAAATATGAGGGGATCTCCATGAGTCGATAATGGAATTAAATTCTTCTTTAGTGATATCGCAATATTCTAGAAAGAAATCGAAATATTTTTTGGGGAATTCAGAATCAAATCTTTTAACAAGCGCTATACCTTCTTCTCTATCAATCTTTTTATCTCTAATTTCATGAGCGGCATCACTAGTTGCTCTTCCAATGCCAAATTTAATAAATGCTAAGTAGTAATGAAATCCATCAAGCTTGTCATCTAGACTGGCATATCTTGAGTATGTCCCTTCTGATCTTTGATCATTTGGTTTGAAACCAGTATATTTTTGTGCATAGTAGTAATTCTCTTGTGGATCCCAAAATTCGTAATAACCAAAAAAATGTATTTCTGTTTTATTTTCTTTTATTTCTTGATAATTTGGAGCCATAAATGGTTTGAGCTCATTCTTAGAGAATCCATATTTGGTCCAACTTGTTGGACTATATGATGAAAAATAATGTTCTTCATGATCAGAAATTGTCCTTGTGGGTATAAAAGCATTTTTCATGTCTCCACCATATTCAACTTCACCATTTTCTCCATAAAAAATTAATGGAATATTGAATTTCACTGAAATTGTTAATGGGAAATTTGTTTGTCCATAAATAAATGGTTGAAATGGATCTCCAATCTCACGAAAACTTAATTGAGTTAATTTTTTGGTCGCAATTGGATCTGGGGTTCCAAGTATATGATTAAATCCACTTTGAATAAATGAATTAAGATTTTTCTTACCTAAATCAGTTGATGCTAAAGGTGCCCAAGTAACACATAATGGGTTCATTCCATATTCATGCTTTAATCTATGAGCAACAAAACTCCCATCTTTACCTCCACTGCAAGGGACAATGACATCATATGATCCATCGGATTTTCGATGATTATCTAATAAATTTAAAAGTTCATTTTTCCTTGACTCCCAATTAATCTCATTCCTTTTGTAAATCGCAAAATTGCATGCACTACATACTCCAGATGAATCAAATGTTATTCTTGGTCTTTGATTAGATATTGTACATTTTTTGCAAAATTTTATTTTTTCAGGGAGACTATACCTTTTTATTACATCTTTTGCATTTATAGAAGACATTTAAAAACTGCATATTTAATTATTTTAAATTAGAAAGATCAAAAATTACTTAAATTTATACATTTATAGATAAGGATTTTTGTAGATTTGTTTTAAGGGATTTTAAAGAGTATTTAAAATCTTAAGATTAACTGAATCAATAGAAATATTGACTTATTTAGATAAATATCTATAAATGAAACTAACACTAAAAAAATATTTAGTAAGTGATATTAAAACTTAATAAAAATTTTAATATTGGATAATAATTTTAAAACTAAAGATCTATAATTTTATATAATTTTAAAAATGTTCATTGCTTGCAATAGCCATTATTCCAGAAGGAATAGTTAAAAAGTTTATATTAGATAAATGGGAGGAAATAAATTCTGAATATGAAGTTAACTTCATTTATACTAATTCCTCCATACCACATATCACATTAGTTTCTGGAATTGATGAAAAACATAAAAATCAAATCTTTAATATTTTAAATGAGATTTTAAAAAAAACATATCCTTTTGATATTCATACAAAAGGGTTTGGCATGTTACTTCTTGATTCCCCGCTCATATACTTAAGATGGAGAGAAAATATAAGCTTAAATAAACTTAGAAATAACATTTTAAGTACTATAGTTAAGAGAAAATTAATATCTAATAACCTAATCGAAAATAAAGAATGGATGTCTAAAACAACATTGTTTTATAAGGATTTAGAATATAATGAAAAACTACTCAATATCATTACTAATATTAAAAAAAGCTATGTATTCGATATGAAAAATAACGTGAATAAATTATCAATAATAAGTTATTCAAATAATTCAAAAGATAAGCTGATTAAAAAATTAAATTTTAAATAATTTAAAAGGCATGATCACATGCAATGGAATCACCAAGAAGTGATGCATAGTGAATATTACATCTTTGCTCCTTATCTGAGGTTAAATATAACCAGCCTGGTTTATTTTTTAAGAAATTTTGTGAGTCTGGGCAAATCTCAGATATATGCATACATCTAGATTCAAATGCTTTTATTTTGATTTCTTCATAGATTGCTTTTTCATTAAAACTATTGAATAAATTGATTTTGAAAATTACCTCTTCTGGTTTTTCAGAACCTAATATTCGATTAGAAATAATGATGTAGTTGTCACAATTACCACCAAACAACGGAAGCCACCTTGTACGAATCCCTTTTGTCGTATATGGTATGGGACCATCAACGATAAAACCAGGTAAACCTATTCCTTTTTGATAACTAATTACCATATGAAATCTTTTAGGAATCTCTTTTCTATTAGAAATTATGAATTCTGGATTAAACTTAAATTCATTTTTAAAAAAATCAAATTTTGGAAAAAATTCCTCTTTTTTATTTCTGCCGCACACAATTTCAGAATTAAAAATAACATTGCCATCTATATCAATTCCATTTAGAGTTATTTCATATGATCTATTTTTGGGATAAGAAGGAGGAAAAATAGCAGAATTTTTCCATTCTTGATTAATAGGGAAATTAAATACTAAATTTTTAAAATTTTTTTCTTTATTAGGCTTTAAAACGTCCCTAGCAGAACTACCATAATTGGCTGCGAAGTTTGTATGGTCAATGCTCCAGCAATTACCTTTCTCGAAACCAGCAATTAATCTTGAAAATATTCCAGTTGTTAAAAATTTTATAGTAAAAGTAACTAATTTATTTTTGGTAAAATCAGAAGATTCAAACAATTCCAGTGGCTTAATTATTTTTGTTTCATAAGGTTTGAACTTTATATTTTCTTGAATAAATGATTTTATCTCACCGTCGCTTCTGATGATTGTGTGGACTATATTTTGCGAAGGCAGTTCTATTGGACCATTATGAATTATAAAAAATGGAGAGCTATCTAAATCAGCAATAGCAATATTACCTTCTTCTGCTGTTAATAATGTTCCTGAAAGCAGCTCTTTATTGTCACCACTATTCTTACTAAATATTCTTTGTGAGGTATGTGCTGAAGTATGCCAATTTATACCAACATATCTAATAACTACAGCTGGATAACTAATAAACATATCATCATTGCTAAAAAACTCCATTTCTACACTTCCTTCTTTCTCAAAAATTTTCAATTGATTCAGAATTGACTTAATTGACTTTATATGAGAACCAACATTTTCTACTTTTTCTTCTAATCTATTAAGGAGAGCTCCCTTCATTGATCGAAAAGTTAATCGCAAAATAACATTAGATAAAGATCTTTTTTCTTTCCAGTAGTTAAGGTAGTGAAGTTCTGTAGTTATTGCTGATGTATTGATAAAATAAAAAATTCCAGATGATCTATTAACAGTTCTGTGTTCCTCTATATTTTCATGATTGTGTTTAAAAAAGAATTGTTTATCTGATTTATTTGCAATTTCTTTCATCAAAATAAAAAGGTAAAAATATGAAAACTAAAATTTTTGGATCATTTTATTATCTGTAAAAATTATATCAGAAAAAAAATTAGTGTTGTTTTGTACTAAAATTTAAATAATTTAAATTTTTTGAAAAAGTTATTAAGGTTAACTTAAAGTGTTTTTAGAAAAAGATTCATGTAAAAAATTTATAATTCAAGAAGATTGTGATATTAAAGAGGTTATTTCTGCTATTGAAAGAGGTGGCTTAAGAATTGCTTTAATTTTGAATCAAGAAAATAAATTATTAGGCACTATTTCTGATGGAGATATTCGAAGGGGTTTACTTAAGGGTATATCTCTTGATTCCTCTTTTACAAGCATAATTAAAAAAAATTGTTTAACAGCTAACACTTTTTCTAAGAGGGAAGAAATAACAAAAATGATGAGAGATAACGCTATTTCTCAAATCCCCATAGTTTCAAAAGATAATGATTTTATTGGATTAGAAATTGCAGAAGAACTCCTACCGAGTTCAAGTGAATTCTTTATGCCGAATACCGCACTTTTGATGGCAGGCGGTAGAGGTAAAAGGCTCATGCCAATAACTGATAATTGCCCTAAACCATTGCTAACAATAAATAATAAGCCTATTTTAGAAATAATCTTGGATCAATGTATAGATTCAGGAATTCGCAATTTTTACATATCTGTGCATTACTTAGCTGATAAAATAATAGATTATTTCGGTGATGGATCAAAATGGAATGTTAATATTCAATATGTCAGGGAAGATTTTCCATTAGGAACTGCTGGCGCTCTAAAACTTTTACCAAAGGGTTTAAAACAATCATTAATATTAATAAATGGCGATGTTTTAACTAAGACTAATTTTCAAAATATTCTCAAATATCATTCAAAAAATTCAGCTGACATAACAATTTGTGCTAGAGAGCAAATTCTTAGCAGTCCTTATGGTGTTATAGAGGTTGAAGGGATTTATTTTAAGTCAATGGTTGAGAAACCTTCTTTTCGGCAATTAGTCAATGCTGGTATATATGTTTTAAGCCCTTCAATTATTGAGCTCGTTAAAAAGAATGAATATTTGGATATGCCTGAACTTATTTCAAAGAGCAAAAAAAAGGATAAAAAAATTGTTGTTTATCCATTACATGAATATTGGCTTGATATTGGTAAGCCAGAAGCTCTTGATAAAGCTCATTTTGATTGGTTAAATATGTAGGATATATTCATGACAACAATTGCGTTGATCCCAGCAAGAGGAGGATCAAAAGGTATACCTAGAAAAAATATTAAATTATTTAATTCTAAACCTCTTATTTTTTGGTCTATTCAAGCTGCACTCAATAGTACATTTGTCGATAGAGTAATAGTTTCAACTGAAGATAAAGAAATCGCTGAAATAGCTAGGTCATTTTCAGCTGAAGTTCCATTTTTGAGACCTGAGAAGTTTTCTATGGATGATTCCCCAGGCATAGATCCTGTAATTCATAGTTTAGAAAAAATGCCATATGTTAAAGATCTTTTGCTTCTTCAACCAACTTCACCTTTAAGAAAAACGCAACATATTGATGAAATATTTAGATTAAGATCTGAGTGTAATGCTGATTCAGCAGTTTCTGTATCTTTAGCTAAAACAAATATTATTTTTAGAAAAGATGCTCGACATAAAATAAGGCCCATTAATAATGAAAGAAATTTTTTGCCAAGACAAAAATTCAATGATTTGTATACTTTGAATGGTGCTCTTTATTTGTCCTCTCGAGAATCAATTTTGGAAAATCGGTCTTTTCTTTCTCACTCAACAGTGGGTTATATAATGTCTGAGAATCATTCAATAGATATAGATACTCCTTTGGATTGGGAAATTGCTGAGTATTTAATGAGAAAAAAATCATGAAAGTATTTGTTACTGGTGCTGATGGATTTATAGGTTCTCATCTTGTAGAAATGCTTATTGATGAAGGCTATGAAGTTACTGCCTTATGTCTTTATAATTCTTTTGGAAGTATAGGCTGGCTTGATAATATTCCTCAAGAAAAGAAAGATACTATTAAAGTTGTTTTTGGTGATATTAGAGATTCTTCTTTATTAAGAGAAAGCATGAGAGGGTGTGAAATAATTTTTCATCTTGCAGCTTTAATAGCTATTCCTTATAGTTATGTCGCTCCATCCAGTTATGTAGAAACAAATATTCAAGGAACTATGAACATACTAAATCTTGCACGCGAGTTAAATATATCTAGATTAATTCATACATCAACTTCAGAAACATATGGTACTGCACAATACGTTCCTATAAACGAATCTCATCCTTTATCGGCGCAGTCTCCTTATGCAGCTTCAAAAATAGGAGCCGATCAAATGGCTTTAAGTTTTTGGAAGAGTTTCGAATTGCCTATAACCGTATTAAGACCTTTTAATACTTATGGTCCAAGACAAAGTAACCGAGCAGTCATTCCTCAAATAATTACTCAAATTGCTAATAAAAAAAGTAAGTTAAGACTTGGAAATACAAGTCCGACAAGAGATTTTAATTTTGTTAATGATACTTGCTCTGCTTTTATAGAAGTGGCCAAATCTTCAAAAACGATTGGAGAAGTTGTAAATTCAGCGAGTAACTTTGAAATATCAATTTATGAAACTGCAAATTTAATTGCTGAATTAATGAATTACCCTATTCAAATAGAGTCAGATAAAGAAAGAATAAGGCCAGAAAATTCAGAAGTTAATAGACTTTATGGTAGTAATGAAAAGATTATCTCACTAACAAACTGGAAGCCTAGATACGCTGGATTAAATGGTTTCAGAAAAGGTTTAGAAATAACTATTAATTGGTTCCTAAATCCTAAAAATTTAGCTTATTATTCTTCTTATTATCAGCTATGAACTTTAAATTTATATTTAAATTATTTTTATGAAATATAGATTTTGAAAGTGAATAAATTATGAATAAATCATCAGAAATTATTAAAACTATTAAAAAAACAATTGATTTTAGAATTGAATCAAGTGATATTTATGTTCATGAACCCTCTTTTGAGGGATCTAATGCATATGAATACGTTAAGGAATGCATTGATACTGGTTGGGTAAGTAGTGCTGGTGCTTGGGTATCAAAATTTGAAAAAAGTATTTCTGAATTTACTGGAAGTAAGCATGTAATAGCAGTATCTAATGGAACGGTAGCCTTGCGATTATCTTTATTTTTAGCGGGAGTCAGAAATAATACTGAAGTGATTATACCTCCATTAAGTTTCGTAGCTACTGCTAACTCTGTATCGCACCTAGGAGCATACCCACATTTTGTGGATATTGATTCAGAATCTTTAGGAATGTGTCCTAAGGCACTTGATAAAAGATTAAATCAAATTGCCGTTTTTAAAGATAAAGTATTAATAAATAAAAATACAGGAAGAAGAATCGCAGCAGTTGTTCCTGTTCACGTTTTTGGGTTACCAGCAAATATTAAAGAAATTAAAAAAGTTTGTTCTAAATGGAAGTTGACTTTAGTTGAAGATGCAGCAGAGGCCCTAGGTAGCCGGACTGAAATTTCTAATAAAATGATTCATTGTGGATGTTTTGGTGAACTTGGAATTTTAAGTTTTAATGGAAATAAAATAATTACTACTGGTGGAGGTGGTGCAATACTAACTGATGATTCTAATTTAGCCTCATTAGCCAAACATTTATCAACAACCGCGAAGGTTTCACATCCTTGGGATTTTTATCATGATGAAATTGCATGGAATGATAGATTACCAAACATTAATGCAGCTTTAGGTGCATCACAAATGGAATTAATTGAAAACAAAATTAAGAGAAAGAGGATTTTGCATTCAAGATACCTTGAAAATTTTAGAAATTTTAACAATGTAGAAATTATAAAAGAACCAATAAATTCTATTAGTAATTACTGGTTAATAACGATGCGTTTAATGGATGACAATCCAGAAAATCTAAAAGAAATTATTTTGAGAGAATCACATGCATCAAAAATCTTTCTTAGACCATCATGGAGACTTTTAAATCATTTGCCAATGTATGCAAAAGCCCCTTGCGGAGATTTAAGTATTGCTATCAATCAAGTAAATAGATTAATAAGCTTGCCAAGTAGTCCACAATTAATAAATACAAATAATTGAAAATTTTTTATTATTTAAACACTGTCTCATCATTAATTTTCGCCAAATCAAATTGGATGTTTTTTATCTTAAGCTGTAAAAAAAATCATTTTTGAAAAACTGATATAGTATTCATGATTACTTCCAAAATGATATCAATTAAAGAAAATCCTCTATATAGATTATATTTCTTTCTTAGTAAAAGAAGAAAGAGGCAGTTATATTTTTTGATTTTTTTGCTAATTATTAATGGTATTTTTGAATCATTTTCAATAGCAATAATAATACCTTTTATTTCGATTATTTCTATGCAAAATGAATTAAATAAAATACCAATAATAAACAAAATTACGCAATTATTTGGCATAAATGATATTTCTCAATCGTTATTATTGATTACAATTATTTTTTGTATTTTAGTCTCTTTGTCTACTTTTTTTAGACTCTTTAATATGAAATATATTATTAATTATTCAGCTAATCTAGAAATTGAATTGAGCAGAAAAATTTTTTATAACAATATTTATCAATCATATTTAAATTATACAAAAAGAAACTCATCTGAAGTTATTACTATAACTATTGAGAAAGTTTCATCAGCAGCAAGTGCTATATGCTCTTTTTTGACTTTGATGGGTAGTGCAGTTTTAGGATTTTTCATATTAATTTCTTTGATTCTTATTAATTGGCAAGTTGTATTCGCAGGAATAATTTTTTTAATAATTTACTATTTAATTATATATAAAAGAGTCAAAAGAATTCTCATACTAAATGGGAAATCATTAGCATCCTCGGGGCCAAAAAGATTGAGAATGTTACAGGAGGTTTTTTATGGTTTCAGAGATTTAATAGTTAATGGGACAGAAAAGATTTATATAAGTATGTTTAATAAAATAGATTCAGAAATAAAATTTAGAACAGCTAGTTCTGCATTTATTAGTATTTTCCCAAGATATCTAATAGAAGGGCTAATAATTGTAATTTTAGCGATCGCAGGATACAACATATCATTATCAAAATTTAACTTACTAACTTTAATACCTTTATTAGGATCTATGATTTATTGCTTTCAAAGGCTTCTTCCACTCCTACAACAAATTTATGCAACTTGGGCAAATTACAGAACAAAATATCCTGGTATTTGCGAAGTAGTTGAGGAACTTGAAAACAATCAAATTACCAAAAAGGCTGATTCTTCTACTTATGATTTGAAATTTAAGGATAATATTATCTTTAGAAATATTAATTTCTCTTACCAAAAGTCAATACAAATTTTAAAAGATGTCAATTTTAGTATAAGTAAGGGTGAATTTATAGGAATATACGGAGAAACAGGTAGCGGTAAAAGTACATTCTTGGATATTTTGATAGGTTTATTGCCACCCTCAAAAGGAACTATACTAATTGATAACGTTGATATATATAAAAATAATTCTAATTTTCAATGGACTTCTAAGATTGCCCATGTATCACAAAATATATATTTAAAAGAGGGAACCATAGCAGAAAATATCGCTTATGGTTATTCCTTAGAAGATATCGATATAGAGTTATTGATAAAAGTTTCAAAATTGGCTAATTTATATGACTTTATTAAAAAAACAGCAAACGGTTTTAAAAGTCAAGTTGGGGAAAGAGGAATTAGATTAAGTGGTGGTCAAAGACAGAGGATTGCAATAGCGAGAGCTCTTTATAAATGTAGAGAAGTATTGGTTTTAGATGAGGCTACAAGTGCATTGGATAATGATACTGAAAAAAAAATTATTGATTCAATAAAGAAAAATAATAGTGCGACAATTTTTATGGTTACTCATAGATTAAAAAGTCTAAGTATTTGTGATAGAGTTTTTAAGGTATCTGATAATAAGATTACAGAAGAGAAAAGTTTTTAATTATTTATTTCTAAATAGTTTTTTGATAGAGTATTTTAATGAAGCTTATTTCCCAGGATCAGAAAATTGTTGTTTTTGGTTCTAATGGAATGGTAGGAAGCGCAATAATAAGAAAATTAAAAGAAAATGAGTATTTAAATATTCTTGCACCAAAAAGAGGAGATCTAAATTTATTGGAAAGTAATGCCGTGGAAAATTGGTTTAATCAAAATAAACCCGAAGTTGTTGTAATTGCTGCTGCAAAGGTAGGTGGTATTTTTGCAAATAATAAATATCCTGCTGATTTCATTTTAGAAAATTTGAAGATACAAATTAACATTATTGAAACTGCTTGGAAAAAAAATATAAAAAAATTACTTTTTTTAGGAAGTAGTTGCATTTATCCTAAATATTCTTCCCAGCCAATAAAAGAAGAAGAATTATTAAAAGGTTATTTAGAACCTACAAATGAACCTTATGCAATAGCAAAAATAGCAGGTTTAAAATTATGTCAAGCATTAAATACACAATATAATTTTAATGCGATCAGTTTGATGCCCACTAACTTATATGGACCTGGTGACAATTATCATAGAGAGAATAGTCATGTATTGCCAAGCCTTATAAGAAGATTTTATGAGGCTAAGGAAGGGAATGACAATTTGGTATTATGCTGGGGAACTGGAAATCCCAAGAGAGAATTCTTACATGTAGATGATTTAGCTGATGCATGTTTATTTGCTTTAGAGCATTGGGATTTAAATAATGATTTATCTCCAAAAGATATTAACGGAATGACTTTACCTTACCTAAATGTAGGTACAGGAATTGAGATTTCAATTAGAGAATTAGCTAATTTGATAGCAGAAATAACTGGTTATAAAGGAAATATCTCTTGGGACGATTCTAAGCCTGATGGAACACCTAAGAAAAAATTAGATATAAGTAGAATCAACTCTTTGGGATGGCAGCATAAAATTAAATTTGAAGATGGCTTGAGAAATACGATTAAACTTTATAAAAAAGAAAGAAATAATAAGTCAATTTTTAATTAGATTTTCTTACTTATTCCCCAAAGGGAAAAATATATTTAAAAGAATCTTAATAATAAAAACTTTTCAATTAATAAGTTATTATCAATCTATAAATAATAAATTTGAGTGAAATTTTTACATCATATCAAGAAAGATAAATTAATAAATTGTGTAAATTAAAATTAATTCTTAAAGTGAAGAACTAATATAATTAATTAAATCTATAGAAAATTGTAATAATATAAAAGTTAAGTAAATATTATGTTTTTTTAGAATTTTTTTACATGAGGATTTTCTCTTTTGAAAAAAAAGATTTCAAACCCTTCAAGATAATTTTATTTCTTCTTATAAATCTGCTAACTTTATTTTTAAAGTTAAAGAAAGAAAGATATATATTTTTAAGAGAAGACAGAATAGGCCATCAAGCTAGTAATACTGATGTAGAGCTAAGTAAAGCTATTAAGTTAAAGAAAGAAAATATTAGTTCTATATTTGTGTTTTTTGAGATGGAGGAAAATATTGCAAATAGATATTTGAGGTCTCAATTAATAAAAGAAATTAATAAAAAATTTAAAATTATTATTTTGTATAAAACATTTTTTTATTATAGATTTATCTATTTTTTAATTGCCAAAACTCAGCAATATGGCCTTTTCAATAATACTATTTATTTTGCTAATACAGATGTAGGAGAAAGGATTAAGAAACAAATATTATATAAATCAAATAGCTTTAAAAAATTGTTAGAAAATCTTGGTATCAAATCAAATAATTACGTTTGCATATATAGTAGAGACCAAAATTACTTAAAAAATAAATTTCCATCAAATGATTGGGAATATCACAAATATAGAAATTCAAATATAGATAATTTAAAGTTATTGTCAGAATATTTAGTTGCTAATTATGGATTAAGTATTGTCAGAGTCGGGAGCAATCCTGCTAAAAGATTAACTTGGGACAAGGATACTAATCCAAAGATTATTGATTATTCTTTTTCAGAACATTTATCAGAAAAAAATGATATTGATTTGATTAGTGGATGTAAACTTTATATAAATAATGGCGGAGGTCCTGAAGGTGTTGCTGTAGCTTCAAGGCGAAATATCATCAGAATAAATCAAACACCAATTTTATTTGAATTAGGATATCAACATGGAATATATTTACCAAAGCTAATAAGAAACAAAAAAAATAATAAAATTATTGGTATAAGAGAAACTATAAATTTGGGAATATTTAATTCCTTTAACTATTATGACTATGAAAATCTTGGTTTATTTGCTGAGGAAAATAAATCAATTGATATTCTAAATGCTTTTAAAGATTTCATTAAATATAAAAATCAAAACTTTAACGATACTGAAATTTCTATTATTAATGAATATAAAAAATTGAGAAAAGAAAATGAGCAAAAAGGTTATATATTATCTGGTTATGAAAATTTTATAGCGCCAAGCTTCTTGCTTAAATATCCAGATATATTGAAATAACCTCTATAGAAGATCTAAAATTTTTTTATATATGGATATTTTCTTTAACTTAATTAAATTTATTAATGTTGATTCTCCATTAAGTAATATTTAAGGATTGTTAGAAGAATAAATAATAGATTTCAGAATTGGATATAAATCAATAGCCTTTCTTTGGCTTATATGAACACTATCAGCCATATATAATTTTCCTTTTTCATAAATTTCACAGTTTTTTAAGTCTTCACAAAATGTACTTGCTGTATCAATATATTTAAAATTTTTATATTTAATTTCTAGATTTTTAATTTTATCTTCTAGATTTTCATTCATATATTTACCTTGTAATGATGATCTTCTTTTAATTACATCATCTTTACACATGTTATTTATTCTTTCAAAATTAGATTGAGAATTTTTAGCACACACAACTTCATAACCGAGTTGAATACTCGGTAATGATCCAAAATATATTATTTTTATGTTATTAGTTGATCCTTTTTTTATGAGTTTTTCTAATGATATTATCCAGTTTTTAAATGCTAAATCTGGACTTATTTTACTTTGATCTTCATTAAGAAAAATTACTTCTTTTTTTTGCCACTCCCTTCCATAAAAATAGAAATTCATGTCATTAAAAATCCAGATAAACTTATTTTTATAATTTTTTTCTTTTATGTATTTTATAGATTCATTAAGGTATGCTTTTTGGCTCCTAATTTTCTGCGCATATTTATTAATATTTTGTTTGCGAGGAACAAAAGGAATAGCTGGTGATAATGTACCACTGCTACTAAACTCTATAATATCAAAATTATCCTTTGTAAGGAATTCATTTGCCAAAGGTCTCATTGAACTGCTCATACTGTCTCCAGTCATTATTATTATTGATTCTCTATTTCCTTCTTTTGAAATACATTCAGTCCATTTGATATCTGCATAATTTGATTTAAAACATTCTTTATCTTTATTTTTTGAAGTGAGCAAATCTTTTTTGGATGTTATATCTCTGAGATTTTGTCCGCTATATTTTACAAACTTTTTTAGGGGAAATAATATAAATAATGCTGAAAAAATAATTGAGAAGATTCCTATAAAAAGAGAATTTAGTGATTTAAGCTTTTTATATCTAAAGGTATTTTCTACAAGAAAATATGAGATTATAGATACTAATGAAATTGTTATTAATAAAAAAATATTATTTATAAATGTATTATTAATGCCAATCCATTTTGATAAAGATAATACCCCCCAATGCCAAAGATAAAGTGAATAAGATATAGAACCAATAAATAAAGCAACCTTAGATGTCAAAATTTTGTATGTGAAACTATTCTTTTCAATAAAGATTAGTAAAAGTATTGTAATTAAAACTATTGTGATGGTTGCAATTAGACCCATCTCTTTTGGAAAAGATATAACTATTAATAAGCTAAGTAATAAAATAAAATTTGTTATTTTTGGAATCTTAATATATTTCTTGGAAATATTTTTAGTTAATAAAAAAGCTATACTTCCAGCTGATAATTCCCAAAATCTTGTAGGCATAAGAAAGTACGCAGTTGAAAGATTTTGTCTATAAAGATAAAAGAAAATTATTAAAGAAATTATTGAAATTAAAAATGTAATAAAAAGAAAAATCTTTTTACTATTCTTTTCGCCTTTACTAAAACCAGAAATCCAAAGGAGTATTGGAAAAATAAAGTAAAATTGCTCCTCTACTCCTAATGACCAAGTATGTGTAAACGGATTAAGTGCTGTTGTTTGAGCAAAATAATCTGTTGAGTGCTTTAGTAAATAAAAATTAGATAAACCGAATAGTGAACTAACCCCAGTTCGAAGTATAATTTCATTTTCAGGAACTAGAAAGCAAACTAGCAGGCTAATAGATACAACATAAAAGATTAATGCAGGAATTAATCTTTTAATTCTCCTAGAATAAAAATCACTAATAAATCCAAAAAAACCTTTTCTTTGTTTTTTACTTGAAATCGATGCAGTAATTACATAGCCTGAAATTACGAAAAATATATCTACTCCAAGATATCCAGATGGAAATAAAGTAAAATTAAAATGATTAATAATTACTGCAATAACTGCAAAGGCTCTTAAACCATCAATTTCTGGTCTATAAAAATTTTTAGGAATATTTTTCTGCATTAGGTCTTTAATTTTTTATTATAAATTTAAAATCATAATTTTTTAATTCAAATTAGTTTTTGATTTTAATATCGATAAACTTACGAACTTATAGTTACCATTAAATTTTTTGTTTATTCTTTTTTTAAAAAAATGATTTTTTATTATTTTTGCTTCTTCAAAGGCTGATAAAGTTTCAAAGCCCGCATTTGACACATAAAGACTGTCATTTACTTTTGCTTTTTTCCAAATGTCATCGCATACTAAAAAAGTTTTTTCATGCATTAATCGAATTGAGTTTGTAATGTCGGAGGCAACAACTGGGTAACCATGTGCTCCATCCACCCATATTAGGTCTTGAAGTGGAAGTTTTTTATGAGCAGTTGACAGCTCGAGAGAGTTCATTTGAATGAAGTTTATATTTTTATATTTTTTTAGTAAATTATTCCTATTTTTAATAAATACTTCAAAAATTTTGTTTCTGTTATAGGAATTACGAAAAATGGGGTCATTATCATTTAAGTCAATTGTAGTTATTTGAGCAGAGGGAAATAAATTTGAGAGGATACAAGCTGTTTTCCCATCATGAGTACCTATCTCTAAGATATTTTTTATATTTTTGTGATGATACGATATTGCCGCGAAAATTATTAAATGTTCTGAATACATCCCTTCTAATTCATTATATTTTTTGAATTCAAGTCGGTGTAGAATTTTATTCAAATAACTAATATACTCTTCTCTTTTTTTATCGAATTTACATTCCTTATATGAACTTACTAAGGTTTCATATCTTTTGGATAATGGATATTTAAATTCCTTAATTTCTATTAATAGATAACTAATAATTTTTTTTGAAAATCTAAATGGATAAGATAGTATGTATTTTAAATTCATTTATTCAGAAAATAAATATTTAGCAAGCATAATATTTTATATTTAAGATTCTTATAAGTAATTATAGATCAAAGTGGTTTTTTTAATAAATTAGAGTAAGTTAAATTAAAAATCAAATATTTATTGAAGTAATAAATAATATGACCGCTTATTTCCCTTTGCCGCCTAATATTTTCATTCCTGAACTTAACGATAAAATTGAGGGATCAATTACTTTTTTAAATTGCCCTAATAATAGATTAAAAAAACTATTTTTTAATAGAAAGTATACTGATGTTATTTATTTAGGTATTTATCTTTTTGCGAAGAACAATTGGCATTTGTTAGAGATTAAAAGATGTGAACCCTATCAATTTATAGAAATTAAAAGGAACGAATTAAAAGTGGAAGATACTCAAATGGTGGTGGCTATCCCTAAGAAATTAAATGATTTTAAAAATATAACATCTAAACTTCAAGAACCAGATTCATTAAGAGTGGATAATTCAGGGGTTGCTCAAAGAGTTTCATTGAACTTCTCTATTTCGAATTCAATAACAACTTATCAAGGGGAATATCCATTTTTAATGAGTTCTCTGCAAAAAGGCTCTCTTTTTAGTTTCGATACTTTGAAAGACATAAAATATTTGAATAAAAAAAGCTTTCTGATTTTGATGAATATATCTCAGAATAATAATAAATTTGAAAAAATAAAACTTAAATTATTTGATCCAAACAAAAAAAATAAGTTCAAATTGATATATGCTTATAGAAATTCATTTAATATTCTTGATATCGATAAGTATGAGGAAATATTTGGTAAAAGGCTTACAACATTTTTGACTTCAGAATACTGTTCTTTTATTCCTATGATTCTTAGTATAGATTTAAGAACAAACCAATTGTCCGTTGAACATAATCATCCACCTTCAGAATATTTCTTTGGATCTAGGAAACTTGAAGCAGTAAATCTTTTAAAAAAACAATGGTTAAATTAATAAGGAGAATAAGAAACTTTGTGCCATTAAAATCTCGGATATTTTTTGGTTATTTAAGAGATCTTAATCACAGCCCTTACAGCCTAAAAGCATTAATTAATCCCCCTGAACAAATTTCAGATTTTTTTATTTTTGACAATGATTGCAAAAATATTGGTTTTATAGCTGAAAATGTTAGAGCTCTTCTTTTAGGACATGAGTTCCCTGTGATACACAAATTTATATTTTTTTCTAAAGATGGGAAATCTATAGGAACTCAGAGCTTTGAAACAAAAAAGTTTTTTAAAAAAATTATATTTAAACCAATTACTTCTGAAGATAAGTATTTTTCGTTTATTCATTATGTTGAATCCTCTAAAAGTTTAATGAAAATTTTAAAAGATAATGGGATTTCAAATTCACTTAAATTATCTGAGCAAAATAGAGGGTATTCGATTTATTACCCAATTAATAAGTCTTTTGGAAGTATTGTTCATGGTAATTTCGGAGGTATAACTAAAAATCTAGAAAAAATTGCAAGGATCACTTTCTTGAGTCACATGTATACTCCTATTTATAAATTAGAAAAGAATTCGGTATATGACCTTGTTTTTAATAATCCTACAAGAAAAATGATTGCAATAAAAATAATTTTCAATAATCTTCCAAAAAAAATTAATATTAAAATACCTTCTATGGGAACTAGATTTTTAAGGGTTGATAAATATACTGGAAGTTTAAGTTTTGAATCAAATTTACCAATATGTAGAGCCTTGATTTTTAAAAATCCTACTCCAAATTCAGAAGGTTCATTTGATGTTTTTCATTCCTGATAATGATAAATATATTTATTAATTAAGTTTCTTCATTATATTTTTAATTAAATTAAATTTATATTTTAAGCTATTTAATATTTAAAAAGCTATAAAAAATCTTTTAAAATTTGATGATCTTCAAAAAAATAGTTAATAAAATAGTATCATTTTCTAATTTTTTAGGTAATAACGCTTTTCTGGAAATAGAAAATCTAAATAATTTATCTGTTTCAAAAGAAGTAGTTATATTTTCAGTAGGCTGGGGAACTTATTTAGATAACTTCTTTAAATATACCCTCCCATCATTGTTACATAAATCAAATGTGCCTGATCTTGAGAGTGCAGGTTTTAAAGTTTCAATCAAACTTTACTCTATAGATTCTGTCGAAAAAATAAAAAATAAATATAAAAGTGAGTTGGATTCCTTACAACCTTATGATTTCAATATTTTTTTTATTGAAAAAAAAAATAAGAAGGTTCAAGAAATATTACTTGAAGCCATATTAAAAAATTTTCAATATTGCATAAATAAAAAATCAATAATGTGTATGGCTATGCCAGATCTCATCTTTTGCAATTATTCCCTTCTTAATTCTGTTTTATTTGTTTTTTCAAAAAGGAAAGGCCTTGCTGCTCCTCATCCCAGAATAAATACAAATATTTTTAGAGACTACAAAAATTATCCAGAAAATGGTTTTACTAGTGCTGAAGCCGTATCTTACGCTTTTAAAAACCCTCATTCGTCATTTAAGCTTGCGAACGAAGATTTAACTGAAAATACAGTTTATGGAGGAATTTCATATAAAAAATTATCTAAAAATCTCTATGCTATTTGTTCTAATCTACCAAGTCCTTGGGTTATTATCCCAACTAAAGAGGATGTAAATTTTTTTAAAACATCAGGAAAATTTGTGGATTGGGATCGAGGATGGCTAACTTTACTGTTAAAAAAAAATAGGATAAAGGTTTGCGGATCAAGCGATATGTTTTTTTGTATGGAGATTACTGAAGAAAGTAAAAATACTAAAGTTAAACCAATAAAAGTTAAACATCCTTGGCGAGATCTATACTCTGAGGCATTTTCAAATCGTTTATGTAATTCTTACATAACTATTTGGCGGGAATAATAGATTATTTGGAAATTTATCATTTCGATTTCCAAAAACTCATAAATTGATTAGGAATCAAATTTTCTAGTATTAGACCTTTATCTTTCAAATCATTATTAAGCATTCCTTTATTTAAAGTGGGTATCTTTTCTGAATCTTTTGTTAGTTCTACCATAAAAAATAAATCACTTGATCCACATATTTTTAAGCGATTAGTTCTTAATAAAATTGAAGACCATTTTCTATCCCATTGATTAAAACCATTTAATAAGTGAAAAAATAAATAATCAAATTTATTAAAGGTGCCTATAAATACAGATGGCAAATTATGAATAACTGTATAAGAATTTGGATTTATTTTCCTTATCGATATTCCTGAAAAGTATGTTGAGTTTGTATCAATATTATCAAAGGCAGTTAACGTACTTTGGTGAGGGTATTTAAACAAAAGGGATACAAGACTTGGATTCGATATATCAATATTTAACTTCGAAAGTTCTTTTAAATCTTTATCTGACTTTATATTGTTAACCGATATTCTTGGAATTGGCGCGCTAAAACACGCCCCTTTATTCTCTATACTTTTGAGAGCATTATATATAGATTGATTGCCAAAGATAACATCAGGTGCAGAATTTAGGAAATAAGCTTTGTTTTTCAAACAAATATCAATGAAATCCAATAGGCATTTTACTTGGAAATCATTTCTCTCTTTAAAACTTGATAACTTGAAAGACTTAATATGTACTTTCCCATATTGAAAAAAATTATCTAATACGTTTTTGTACTTTTTATTTTTTAATAATTTTTCTTTGTCTTTAATTGATGTGTATATGTATAAATGTATTTCATAGCCTTCTAAAAATAATTTAGGTATATTATCTTTCTGCATTAAAGATGGAATATTATAATTAACCAACCAATTGAGGTAATCCCCCCAAGCAGGAGAATGTATAAATAGAAGTTTTTTTGATGAATTCTTTTTAGGGGATCTAAAATACTTAATAGTTATAAAATCAGAAATATTTAAATATGAAAATAGGAATATTTTAAAAATTTTCCTTATTATTTTTAAAAGAAATACATTATTTTTTGTTTTCTCATAAATCAAAAGAAGAGAATCTAATATAAGCTTCATAATTAAATTCCTTAGTTATTTCATCTGTTTATTTTGATTTATTTATTATATTTGATGACTTATTTAATTTTAAAAATTTTAAATGAGATCTTTATTAATAAGAATATAAACATCAAAAAGTATTTAAAAAAATTTTTATTAATTCCCAAGATTTAAGTTGATATTGAGTTAAAAAGGAATTGAAATCTTCAGAAGCATTATCATCTGCTCCATCAGAAATTGTTCTTATAATAATCCAATCTATGTTCTCTTGGTGAGCTACCTGGGCAAATGCAGCGCCTTCCATCTCGACCGCCAATAGATTTGGGATATCTTTATTTAATTGATTAAGTTTTTCTTTGTCCGATATAAACATATCGCCAGTTCCAATTAAACCTTTATATATATTCTTAAATGAACTTCCCTTTTGAAATTTGATTGTTTCATTCAAAATATTATAAAAATTTTCTAAAAGATAAGGCTTTGAAAAGATTTTTGATTTATTTATGCAAGGAATAACAAATTTTTCAAATATGGGTCTTGCATCCATATCGTGTTGTATTACAGCTTCGGAAATAACAACATCCCATTGTTTCAATTTTTTATCAACTGCACCTGCGACACCAGTAAAAATAACTAAATCTAACTCCTTATTTTGGTATATGGTTGATATAAGTCTAGTTGTGGCCCTTGCTGCACTTACTTTCCCCCATCCGCTCCATGCTACTGATATTAGTATTTTATTATTATTCAAATTTACCCATTCTCCAGAAAAAATTTCAAGATCCCCGTATTTTTTTGATTTAATTTTTTCTAAATTTTTTAAAATAAATCCAAGTTCCTCAGGCATTGCTGCTAACAAACCTAAATGAAAAGAATCTTTTTTTGAGATTTCCAATATAATAATAAAAACATTGAAAATGATGTTAGCAGATAAACTCAAGAGATACATTAAAGATTATCCTGATTTTCCAAAGAAAGGAATTATTTTCAAAGATATTTGTCCTATCCTTTCCGATCCTGAAGTTTTTTCTGAACTTATAAATAAAATGAGTTCAAGAGAGATTTATCAAAATGCTGATGCCATTGTCGCAATAGATGCTAGAGGTTTTATTTTTGGTAGTGCTATTGCTAATCAAATAAAAAAGCCATTAATATTAGCAAGAAAAAAAGATAAATTACCCGGTTTGCTTATCCAAAAAGATTACGGTTTAGAGTATGGAGATGATTCTTTATCACTCCAAATTTCATCAATTTCTAACTTCCATAAATTTGTGATAGTTGATGATTTGCTTGCAACAGGTGGTACTGCGAAATGTATTTTTGATTTACTAAGCTCAAAAAATAAAACTATACTAGGATTAAATGTTGTAATTGAGCTTTCTGCACTAGAAGGTAAAAAAATACTTGATTTCCCTGTCTTATCAGAAGTTATTTTCTCTTGAAGTAAATATAGCCAATTTATTAACTATTTTTTTCATCTAAAGATAAATATTAAAGAGTTTTCATATGTGCTATTATTGAAAAAATTTTTAAATTAAAGTGGTTGATAAGTTTGCTATAGATGGTCATAAAGCTGCTTATCATCCATACCATCTATCAGTAATTGAGAGATATAATTCTAGTAATTGCAATCAATCTGATGTAGAAGCATTTAAAAACTTGCTTCCTGTATATGTTGAGATTTCGCCATTTGGGGCTTGTAATCATAGATGTACTTTTTGTGCTGTTGATTATATTGGCTATAAAACTATAAAACTTAATACGGACCTTCTTAAGCAATCCTTTTTATCAATGGGAAATGGGGGTGTAAAAAGTATTATGTTCGCAGGTGAAGGTGAGCCGCTTCTTCATCCTGACATTGCTGAATTAGTTAATTATGCAAAAAAATGCTCTATTGATAGTTCATTCACTACAAATGGGGTTAGATTGACAAGATCTTTCCTTGAAAAATGTGGCGAAAATATTAGTTGGATAAAAGTTAGTTTCAATGCTGGTAATGCTTCAACATATGCAGCTGTGCATAATACTCAAGAAAAAGACTTTGATAAAGTGATAAATAACTTGACTATGGCAGTTGACTGGAAAAAAGAAAATGGAGCATCACTTGCGTTAGGATTTCAGGCTTTATTGTTACCTGAAAATGCTGATAGTATGGAAGATTTAGTAAAAATAGCTAAAAATATTGGTATGGATTACGTGGTTATAAAGCCTTATTCTCAACATAAATTTTCAGAAACACATAAATATGAAAATATTGACTATCAAGAATATTTACATCTTGGAGATGAGTTAAAAAAATACAACGATGATAAATTTTCAGTTGTTTTTAGAGCTAATACGATAAATAGTTGGATTAGCCAGAATTCCAATAGATATTGTAAATGCCTTGCCACTCCCTCTATGTGGGGTTATATAATGGCTGACGGTAGTGTTTATAGTTGTAGTGCCTATTTGTTAGATGATAGATTTAAATTAGGTAATATTTATGAAAATACCTTTAAGGATGTTTGGTGTTCAAATAAAAAAATTGAGCACGCACAGTTCGTAAAAAATGAACTTAACATTAATGAATGTAGGGTAAATTGTAGAATGAATCAAGTAAATACTTATTTGGACAAAATTGTAAACAAAAAGCAAGAACACGTTAATTTTATCTAAAAGTTAGGTGCAAAATTTATAATTAAAGAAAATTTTTTTATGAACGAGAAATGCGTAATTACTGGTGGAGCAGGCTTTATAGGTAGTCACTTAGCGGATTTGCTTCTGAAAAAAGGTTTTGAAGTTGAAATTATAGATAATTTATCAACAGGTAGAAAAGATAATATTAATCATTTATTTAATAAAGTTAAATTTCATGAATTCGACCTTTCAGAAAACCAAAATAATTTGACTGAAATTTTAAATGACGCTGATTATTTATTTCATCTTGCTAGTCTTGCTGATATTGTACCTAGCATTAAATATCCTGAAGTTTATTTTAAAGCAAACGTCCAGAGTACATTAAATTTGCTTAATTCTTGCAATCCTAAGAAACTAAAAAAATTTGTTTATGCAGCATCTTCATCATGTTATGGAATTGCAGAACAATTCCCGACCTCAGAAATTGCTGGTATTTCTCCCGAATACCCATATGCTCTTACAAAATATATTGGTGAGGAACTTGTTATGCATTGGTCTAAGGTATATAAAATAAAAGCCATATCTACTAGATTTTTTAATGTATATGGTACAAGATCAAGAACATCTGGAACTTATGGTGCGGTTTTCGGGGTTTTTCTTGCTCAAAAGTTAGCCAATAAACCATTAACTATCGTTGGAGACGGTAATCAAACTAGAGACTTTACTTATGTTACGGATGTTTGTAATGGATTGTATCTTGGGGCAATTAGTGAATATTCTGGTGAAATATTTAATATAGGATCAGGAAAACCTCAATCAATAAATTATTTAGCAGAACTGATTGGAGGAATTACCACTCACATACCAAAAAGACCAGGTGAACCAGATATAACTCATGCAGATATTTCTAAAGCGCAGAGATTATTAGGTTATTCTCCTCAAATAAGTTTTGAAGAGGGGGTAGAGATAGTTTTAGAAAATATAGAATATTGGAGAGATGCTCCTGTATGGACTCCTGAGAAAATTATTAACGAAACAAAAGAGTGGTTTAAGCATTTAACTTGAAATAAAACTTCCTTAATATGAAAAAAATTAAATTTTGAAAATTAATTCAAAAAAAGATTATGTTATTAAAAAATCAAATATGAAGTTATGGAAAATAAATTCGATCTGTTAGATATAAAAATCCATGCCGCAAAAATTAGAGGTATCCAGATTGCAATCGCTGAGGCATATGATAAACAAATAATCAGATGCCCTGTTCACCTATCAATTGGCCAAGAGTATTGGCTACCTTTGCTTAAGATTTTAAGAAACAAAAAAGATAGATTTTTTTCTAGTCATCGTTCTCACTCTCTATATCTTGCTTTATCAGATGATATAGATTCTTATTTATCTGAACTTTATGGTTTGGAAAATGGTGTTAACGGAGGTAAAGGTGGAAGTATGCATTTAAAGTCTCTTAAAGATGGCCTTGAGGCATCAATTCCAATTGTTGGGAGCTCAATTGGTTTGTCTCTAGGATCAGCACTTTCTCATAAGATTATTGAAAACAATAATTGCAGGACAATCTCATATTTTGGAGATGGTGCATGTGAAGAGGGTATATTTCATGAGTCTTTGAATTTGGCCGGTATATATAAATTGCCAATTTTATTTATTTGCGAAAATAATATGTATTCATGTAATACGCATTTAAGAAATAGACAAACCTCAAGTGATATGGTGAGGTTCGCAAAATCTCATAATATTAAATTTGAAAAAATTTGTTTAAATGAACAATTAGAATCAATCACTAATAAGTTAAAACTTGCTTTTGAAAGTTCTATTGAAGAACCTTTTTTTCTTGAAATAAATTCATATAGACTATATGAACATTGCGGACATAAAAAAGATAAAGTCAATGGTGACAGAAATGAACAAGAATTTACTTTTTTTGAGAGACTTGATTATGTTAGTAATTGGATGAAAAATGATATTTCTGTGATGAATGCATATAACGATTCTTATAACTATTGTTACAAGAAATGTGAGGAATTATCTGAAAAGTCTATATGTTTAAAAAAAATATGAGGACACATTCAGAATTTATAAAATTTCTCACTGAAGGATTTTTAAATCATTCAAATACAAACTTATTATTTTGTGAGGGTATCAAAGATGGTTTTTATGGGACAATTCCTGAGATTTCTAATAAATTTGATAGTCAATGCTTTGAATTGCCATGTTCTGAGAATGCTTCTGTTGGGATGGTTCTAGGGGCTGCTTCTTATGGATTAAATCCAATTATTTGTTTCCAGAGAGTTGAGTTCGCCTTATTAGCTTTAGAACAATTAGTTAATAATTCATCAAAAATTTCTTATCTTACAAACAATAAAAGAACTAATCCGTTACTTCTTAGACTTGTTATCGGTAGAGGGTGGGGACAAGGACCTAGCCATTCACAAAGCTTAGAAACAATTTTCGCTCAAATACCTAATATAAACGTTGTTCTTCCTGTATTTCCAGAGGATTCGAAATTGATTTTTGAGACCTTCCCAACAAGGAACTCCCCCACTATTTGCCTTGAACATAGATGGATTCATTTCAATAAAAATAGTGAAATAAAACCTAAGGCTTTAGAACCTTATGTGATTAAAAATGGAAATGATTTGACTATAGTTTCTTGTGGGTATGATGTTGTTCAATCATTAATGGTTGCCAAAATCTTTGAAAAATATCAAATATCAATTGAAGTTATGAATTTTTTCTGCATAACGCCTGATAACTATAGTAATATTTATAACTCACTTAAGAAAACTAAAAAACTTATAACTATTGATATTAATAATTATTTTTATGGAGCCTCCTCTGAACTGCTTGCCCAAATTTGTTGTTCGGGAATTATCTTGGATATTCCTCCAATTAGATTAGGAGCGAAAACTAATTTTAGTCCTTCTTCGAGACATCTAGCAGATGATTATTTTATTAATCTTAAAGATATAACATTAGCTATTTTTAAAGTAATAGAGTTAGATGCTAAAACCAAAGATAGAATTTTGAGAGAGATAAATGCTTTAGATAAAAAATTACCCAATGATGTTCCTAATAAAGGATTCTCGGGTCCATTCTAAGTTGTATTCATTTAAAAAATTTATTTTAATAAAATTCACTACTTTGTTAATGTGTATAATGTTATAAAAATTTTATGGAAAAGACTTCTTCTTTAATACCAGAAAAGTTCAAATCAAATATCGAATTGATTAGTAAAGAATATCTTAAAAATGGTTTAATTTATATATATGTGAACTTTATCTCAAAGGTATCACCAAAAAATAGAGGTACAATATTATTAGATTTGGAGGACGAACTGTTCAAAAAAGATCAAAGAATCAGAGTTTGGCATATACCCTTAGGTGATAAAAATTCTCTAAGAAATTTACGCGGAATAAAAATTAAAAACCAATGATACTTAAAACCTCACAATCTGGCGTTAAGACTGAAAAAGGAAATCTAATACTTGATAATCATAAATTAAGTTATCATTATGATCGATTTGAAAGATGGTTAGAGGGTGAACTTGTAGCACCTGTTTCTGTAGACATGGCTCTTACACGATCATGTGGGGCTATGTGTTCCTTTTGCTACGCCATGGTCCAAGAACCACAAGAGAGAACTGCTATAAAGACAGAACACGCTTTGAATTTGCTTGATGATTTTGCGGAAATAGGAGTAAAAGGTGTATCTCTAATTTCAGATGGTGAAAGTACATTATCTAGAGCTTATATTCCTTTCATTCAGCATGCTGGGAGCTTGGGAATAGATGTAGGGAATGCTACTAATGCTTGGGACTGGAAACCAGAGAAAATTGAACAGGTTCTTCCTTACCTTAAATGGGTTCGATTCACTGTGGCTGCTGGGACACCTTCCAAGTATGCAGAAATTATGTATAAAAGCAAAGAGAGCACTCATGTTTTTGATAATGCCATGTCAAATATTAAATATGCTGTAGAACTCAAAAAAAAATTAAATCTTGATGTAACACTTGGAATTCAAATGGTTTTAATGCCTGAATTTAAAGATGAGATATTACCCTTCGCCAAATTAGGTGTTGATCTTGGAGTGGATTATGCAGTTATAAAACATTGTTCAGACGATACAGAAGGAACATTAGGCGTTGATTATTCTAAATATCAACTATTGACTGATTTATTACTTGAAGCAGAGAGTTTATCAAACGAGAAGACAAAAGTAATTGTTAAATGGAGTAAGATAGAAGAAGGGTCAGATTGTACCTACACAGCAATGTATGGACCTCAATTCTTATTGCAAATTAGTGGTTCAGGATTAGTTGCCCCTTCAGGAATGTTTTTCAATGCTAAATACTCTAAGCTTCATATCGGGAACTTTACAGAGGAAAGGTTTATAGATATTTTTCGTTCTGAAAGATACAAAAGATCGATGAATTATCTTACTTCATCTAGATTCGATGCAAGAACTATGATGGGGAGCTTACCTATACAACACTACCTTAATACTTCTATTGATAATCATATTAAAGGAATAAAAAAAATTGAAAATAAAAGCAATGATATCAAACCACTACATGTAAATTTTTTATAATTATATCTTAATTTTTAAATACCTCAATTATCTTATTTTTTAAGAATTCTTTTTCCACAGGATAATTTCCTAACGTATCAACTGCAATTGCAGCTCTGCAGGCACCAATTGCCGAACAAGTCATCATATCTTCTTTGCATGCTAAACCTACAGCCATTACTGATAAAAGAGAATCACCAGCACCAGATACATCAATAGGGTTTGAAGAAAGTGCTGGGAAAGATTGAATATTCATTTTCTCTTGCGAATTGTCATATGAAATAAAACCATTTGCTCCTAGAGTCATAATTATTCTTTCACTATGGGTTGATTTAAAGAGCCTTTGAGTTAGAGCCTCTAATCCAGATTCTTTATCCTCTAAAGCAATTCTTGCCTCTTTTTCATTTGGACATAACAAATCATAATTAATAAATTTGGTTACGTTCCCTACTTGACTGCTACATTGCAAGTCACCAAATAGCATTAATTTGTATTTTTTTGCTAGTTGAGAAAGTTTTTTTAGAATTTTTTTTGTTATTAGACCATAAACGAAGTCCGAGACAATAATTCCATCAGCTGAAGGAGCCAATTTTTCTAGATTGTGTATTATTTTTTCTTCTATATCTGGAGTCAAAAAATCATCATTTAATTTACTAACTCTAAAAAGTTTTTGATTTTCAACCATGTATCTTTTTTTGAAAGTAGTTGGTCTGCTACTGTCTATAACGAAATGGTGAAGAACATTACTCTTGCTTAGCTCATCAGTAAGGTATTTTGCATTTTCATCATTACCTACAACAGAGATGAAGTCACAGTGAGCGCCCAAAGAGCTTACATTAGCTGCTACGAGGGCAGCTCCTCCAATAAAATTTTTCTGTTCAAGTTCTTTTACAACAACAACGGGAGCTTCGGCACTCATTCCCAAAGCTTCACAGGCTGAATATTGATCAAGAATCGAGTCTCCAATAACGATCAGTTTACAATTGTGGAATTTATCAATAGCATTTAACAAATCTTCTTGAAGCAGTTTTTGTTTACTACAAGCATTTTTGAAACTTAAAAATTTATCATAAAGTAATTTTTGAGATGAACTTTTTAATAAATCCACAGTGGCATAATTTATAACTCCAGCATCAAACTTAACTTCGCCTCCATAATTTTTCACTGTTTTGAGTGCATGCTTAATGATTGGATTATTATTAGTTTCATATTCCTTACCAAGTACTAACCAAGATGGTCTGACTATTTTTATTACATGGTTGAGTTCATTTTTTTTCATTAAAATAATTTTGTCTATTATATCTATACTTGCTAATCCCTCTGCCCTATCTTCTTGAGAAAATTGGTATGGACCACTATCAGTATTGTCTCCAAGAAGAGCTACAACCAAAAATTTACCTTTTTGACTTGCATTTTTTAAATATCTAATATGTCCAGTGTGAAGTGAAGTAAAGTGACCATAAACCATGACACTATCTTTGATCTCATGTAATTCATCTATTTGTATAAATTTATTTTCCAATTTTGTTATTCCTTTTCTATTTTGGTTATCATCTGAGCTTTCATTAGAGAATCTGGGGTACCTATATCAATGAAAAAATCGTTCGTATGCCATGTCTGTATTCTATTAGTTAGACATGGTATGACATCTTTACTAAAATCTTTGAATTCTTGATTTTGCTCTTTAAGCCAACTTATAAATTGGCGATCAAAAACATATATAGCTCCGTTAGCAATATTACTTGGCGGATTCTTAACTTTTTCATGAAAATATTGTAGGACTCCCCTTTTGTCGGTTTCGACTATTCCACAGGAAGATGGATTGTGAGAATTGAAAGTCAGCATTGTTAGTAGACAATTTTCTGATTTATTTTTATGCATCGATAAGAGGCCCTCTAGATTACAATTTGTAAAATTGTCAGTGTGCATTAAAAGAGTAGTCTGATCTGCGAAATCAATATTTTTTATTAAAGTTCCTGCAGTGCCCAAAAGAGATTGTTCATGAGAAATTTTTATTTTCAATTCTATCGGTTTGTACTTCTCAATAAACTCTTTGACTTGTTCTGCTAAGTAATGAGTATTTATTAAAACTTCACTGCATCCAAGTTTAACTAATTTTTCAAGCCAAATCTTTAATAAAGGAACTTTATTTATTTCCATCAAACATTTAGGTTTATTCAAAGTTAAGGGCCTCAGTCTTTTACCTAAACCTGCAGCCAATAAGATTGCTTTAAATTCACTTGACATAAATTATTTTAAAAAGTTTTGTTTGAGGGTAGGCATTATTAAATATGTTATGAGATTAAATTAAGTAAGCTATAAAAAATTTTTTAGGGATATTCAATTAAAACTTAAAATAATTCTTATAAAATCAATTTCTAATTACCTTAATTGATATAAAAATTATTCATTTTGGAATTAAATCTAATGGGAAATCTAATAAGGTATCCAGAAAATATATTTTGCTTAATTTTTTTCTATTTTTTAAGAGAGACTCTTTTTCTATTTTATTTTTGATTAATGACTTTTCTTTTTTACCATGACCAGTTTTGACATGAAATATATTTGGTATTTCTGCGTTTATTCCCGCATAAATATCTGATATCCTGTCACCTATTAAGATTGACCTCTTTAAATCTAAATTTAAATGGTTCGCTGCGCTTATTATCATAGATGGATTAGGCTTTCTCCAATTAGATGAAGGTTTTTCCGTAACATAGCTATTAGCGTAAATAGCAGTAACTGGATTAGGTTTTTCTAATAGAGAGATAAATTGATTCGTAACCTCAGCATAATCAGACCAAGAAAGATATTTTTTTGTTATTCCTGATTGATTTGTAATTATCACAATTATTATTTCTCTTTTAAAAAAATACCTCAAAAGATTTTTTGCTCCAGGACATAATTTTACTTTTTCTTTTTTATTAATGTAGTGGCAGTCTTCAATAATTACCCCATCTCTATCAAAAAATGCAGCAGGCTTTGGTCTCGCTATGTTTTTTGAAATTTTCTTATCAAAAAAAATGATATCTTTTTTTCTTTTGGTTGATTTATTTTTATGCTTATTCATTTAAATAAATTTTAAAAATTTGAAAGATTATTTTTAGACCAATTTAACTTCCATATTACTAAATTTTTTTTAAACTTTACATCTCATTAATTACTTCCCAATTTTTGATTAAACCTCATTTAATTATATGATAACTTGAAGTATGATTTTAGATTTTAGATGTCAAAATTAAATAATAATAATATTCAAAAAAACATTGAAGGATTAGATAAGAAATTTCTTGATGATTATTGGTCCAGATACCAAAATATATTATTTGACTCAAGAGATGATGAAACAATATTAACTCTGCGAAATGCGATAAAAGATATTCATCAAAAAAAAGGGAAGTTAATATTTATTGGTAATGGTGCAAGTGCATCTTTAGCTAGTCATGCTGCAACTGACTTCACTAAACAAGCTAAAATTCAATCTATTGCTTTTAACGATCATAATCTCATCACTGCTTTATCAAATGATTATGGCTATGAAAATTGGGTTTCGAAAGCTTTAGAGTTTTATTCTAATCCAATCGATATGATTATATTTATTAGCGTTAGTGGGGAGTCTGCAAATCTTTTAAAAGGTTTGGAATATGCGAAAGAAAATTCTATTTGTACTGCTAGCTTAACAGGCTCAGATTCAATGAATTCTTTAAGAACTAATTCTAAATATTCTTTATGGGTTAATAGTAAAGCTTATAATATCGTAGAGTCAATTCACACAATATGGATAACATTAATTATTGATCTATTTGTGGGAACTCCAGATTACAGTGTAAATTAGAAAAAAAGTATCTTATTTATTATAAAAAAGACTTATAAATAAGCTTATTTTATTATTTGTAAAAAAGTTAATTTCTTCAAAAGTTATTGGAGAATACAAAAAATCATAACTATGTTTTGAAATTGGATGCCTTTTAATAAATTGTACGCTTTTAAATCTGCGATTACTGAAATTAAAACCTCTAGTTCCAAGATGAATATAAGCAAAATATTTCTTCAAAACTTTGTTTGATATTTTATTAAAACTTTTATTATCACCAAATGGATATGCGAAATGTTTTATTTTGATTTTAATTTTTTTGAAAATTGCTAAACCCTCTTCAACTTTTATCTTTATTTCTGTTTCTGATAATTTTGCGAAGTTTTCGTGATTCAATCCATGCATTCCAATTGAATGGCCTAATTTTTTAATTTCATAAATTTTTTCTAAGGAAAGAGGCAAGAATTTGAACCTTGATTTCAATATTGAATTTATGTTTTCTGTTGGGTATAGTGACTCAAAATATCTAATAGAAATATCTTTTTTGTCTGAGTTAATAAAACTTGGAATAACAAAGAAAATAGCCTTTATATTTAATTCATTTAGAATTTCCTTAGCAAATTCATAATTATTTTCAAATCCATCGTCTAAAGTTAATAGAGAATATGATTTATCTTGAAATCTTTTATTGAAAAAATCATCAATTTGATCTGGGTTAATAAACTTTTCTCTTTCATCAATTTTTTCAAGAAGATTTTTATATTCAGTGAAATGTTCTCTTGAAGTGCTGTGTAGGTTATAAACTGTAAGTCTGCATTTTCTGTAACTTTTGGAATGATTAATAATTTTTGGAAATTTTTCTTCTAAAAAATTACTAAAATTTATTATTTTTTGTCTCAATAAATTCATTTAAAATATCCCAATATAAATGTATTCTCCTAATGTTTTTCTAATATTTCCGTTTAATCCTTCCTTGAATTTCTTTATACCTTTTGATGTTTTTGCATTAAAACCACCAAGATCAAACTCTGTGAAACCATTTTCTTTACTATTAAGAATTGAGTACCAAAGCATTGCAACATTTGCCTGATATTTCCTTCCTAGCACGTTTGTATAACCAAATAGATAAAGAGCCTTATTTTTGAAACAAAGAACTCCTATGCTGCCTAAATTGTTTTCAGGATTTTTTAAAATATATGCATTATAAATTTTTAAATTTAATAAGCCATTATTTTCAATATAGTTTTTAAACCATTTGACACTTTTTTGAAAACTTATAGGTTTGAAACCTAACTGATTTGCATAATTCTCATATTCCTTAAGAATTTGCAGTGTAATTTCAAGATTGTCAACCTCTCTTATAGATACATACTTTAACCCTTTCTTTAAACCGTTCCTCCAGTTACTTTTTAAATTATTAAAAAGATATTTCTCTGATTTTAAAAGGTCTATCGTATAAGTATTGTTTGCTGGATTTTTTAAATTAATAAAATTGATTGATTCAAAAAGTTTTTTTTCATCGTATATGTAAGGAGGTGCTAGTGAAATAAATATAGAATAGTTTTCCTTAATAAATTTCAATACCAATTTAAGTATTTTATTTTTTGCTTCAAAGGATCCTTTTACAATCATTGGTCCATCATTTATTCTAACTATGGTTAAAAGATTAAAAAAAATTTTTTTTCTTATGATTGAAACTATTCCAATGACTTTAAGCCCATTTGTTATTTTCAGATACTTGCTATCTTCTATGTCTTGATAATAATCAGGCGCTTGTATATGCGATAAATTTATAATTTTTTCCTTATTAAAAATTGTTTTATATTCGATTTTGTTAATTTCTTTTACATTTATTTTATTAGAAATATTTAATAATTTTTTATTAGCAATTTTATGATTATTAAATACTCTTTTTAAGTTAAATATCATTTTTTTTAGTTAATTATTCTCAAAATAATTATATTTTTTTATAGAGTCATACTTGATGTCTAAATAACGAAATTTTTCTTTTTTTAAATAAGCACATAAGAAAAATAAATTTTTAGTCAATGATATTTTTTTGTATGATATTTTAATTTTTTTTAAGGTTAAAGAATCTCCTAATTTTTCAAGTTTCAAAGTTGATATAAGCTCATTGCTAAAAGAAATATTCAGATTAATGAATATTTTTTTATTTTTTGAAATTGTAGTTTTTTCAGCTTTTACATTTTGTATTTCAGATGATTTCATTTCATGATCATTGCAAATTATTTTCAGATAACAGGATAGAAATTTCTTAATTTCTTCAATATTTGTATTTAAAGGAATTATATTGTCCTGGATTCCTTGGCATATTAGATTATGATAATAATTACAATTCATAAAATTCTTAGAAATGTGGATTGGAATATTAAGTTCTTGTTTTTTAAGAATTTCCAAACTAAATTTATAGAAAAATTTTTTAGACTTCAGATATGTATTGTAAAAGTTAACATTAAATTTTAAACATAATAAATTTTGTTTTGTAATTTGATTTTTCAGAATTATTATTTTGCCGATAAATTTGTTATCACTATAGATTATTATTTCTTTTGATTTTTGAGAATATGAAATATCGAAAGAATTAATATATTTATCAAATGATTTGTTAATAGCATTGCAAATTTCAAATGATTTTATGTCTTGATGTAAAGGTACTGTTACATGATTATTAAATCTTGATATTGCTGATTTGTATAAATTTCTGCTTTTTAAAATCTCTGGTGGTAAGTCTGGCCAATTTCCAAAAGGTAATCCATAAGAGTTGTAAGATTTAAGAATTTTTATTCTTTCTTTGGTATGGGAAAAATTTAAAACTCCAAGATAAGGAATATAATCTAATTTCTCCATTTTAATAAATGGTATTACTAAACTGAGTTTATCTCTCCAAACATTATAATTTTCAATTCTTGTGGTTTTGTATTTATTTAACCTCTTTGAATATAAATTTAAGAGAGAAGAAGAAAGAGGTCCCATTTTTTTTCTGAAGTTATTTTGATTAAGTTGAAATGTCTCAAAATTTAATTGAAGATATCTTTGTCCAATTATTAACTTTATTTTCTTTTTTAAAATAAAATAAATTAAATTTATTAATCCTTCCAAATCAAATTTGTAATTTATTAAATATTTTTCTTCAAAAGATTTATATTTATTGAATAAATTAATATCGTTGAATTTGACAATACTACCATTTTCAAGACCGTATAATTTATATGGACTATAAATTTCGATATCAGAATAAGTTATTAAAGGAGAGCATATACAGTGAGTATTATCCTCAATAAGAATAATATTTTTTTCTTTTAAGAATTTAATTAAATTTTTATTCAAATTGATAAATTTTCCAAAATAATTTATATGAATGAAAATGTCTGCTTTATATATTTTTAATTCTTTTATAATTGCTTCGTTATTAATTTGTGAATGATCATAAAAAATTATCTTTGCATCGGTGTTCCTTAGCAATGATAATGATTCATTGCATATATAGTCTGGTATAAATATATTTTTCTTATCTCCATATTGATAATTCAAAAATTCGTATATCTTTTGTATTGAATATGTAGAGCGCGAATTTTCAGATACAAGATGAGAATTATAAATTAATCTGTGCCATTCTTTCTTTTTATAATTACTAATATTAAGAATAAGACTCTTTATTAAATCTCTAATTTTTAATTTAGGAGATAACGCTATATTATTTTTATTATTATTTTTTATTAGTACCATTTTTTTCTAAATCTATAGTCTTTAAGAAGAAAAAAAATTTTGGGAATTTTAGGCAAAAAACTTAAGATTATAAAAACAATATTTTTTAAACTGCTTATAGATTTTATATTGATTGTTTTAATATCTGAGAAATTTATACAATCATCTAATATCCTTTTTTCTGCTTGAGTTTTTAATTTTAATTCTGTAAGCTCTTTTGTATAGTTTTTAAATAATTTGTTTTTTATATGAATATTGCACCATCTTTCAAGCTCTTCAATAAAAACCTCTTTTCTCATGAAACTTTCATTTTTACCATGTATTCTCCATCCTGATAGGATTGCGTTTAAATAATTTACTTTTGATATTGTAGAAAGCCTAACTATAAGATCAAAATCAGATATATGACTAAAATTTTCATCAAAATTATAATCTAGTTTTTTTATATGTTTTATATTGAGCATTATGCTTTCGAGAGATAGAGGATAATTTATTATTAAATCTTTTGTGCTGTATTTGATTTTTTGATTTGATTTGTATAACGTTTCAATTCTTTTTTTACTAAAAAAATATGTATTACTAAAAGAAATTCCAACTGATTTATCCTCGAATTGTTTGATCTGAGAGGATAACTTGTCCCTTTCCCAAATGTCATCAACATCTAAAAATGCTAAATAAGTTCCTTTGGCTTTACTAAAAGCATTTTTTCTTGCTTTGCCAAGATTTGTATGTTCCTTACTCTTAAAAATCCTAATTCTCGTATCTTCTAGTTTGCTGACGATTTCTAAGGAATTATCAGACGATTTATTATCCCAAAAAATTAATTCCCAATTTTTATATGATTGTTTAAGGATACTTTCTAAAGCTGATTTTAAATATTTTTCTCCTTCATAGCAATTCATAAGTATGCTAACAAGCGGTTCTTTAATCATTATTTGAATACCAATTGATTACTTTTTCTAAAGATTTTTTGAAATCATGCTTCGGCGACCAGTTCAATAATCTTTTTGCCTTTTCAATATTTGCATAAAGCTCCATACTTTCACCTTCTCTATAGCTAATCCCGCCAAAGATAGGTTTACCCTTTCCTATTAATGCTTGCACCTCCAAGATAACTTCCTTTATTGAAATAGGAATTCCTGATCCTATATTAATTATTTCACCATAAGCATTTTTATTTTTTAAACATTTAATCAAAGCCTTATTAAAGTCTTTTATGTAAAGATAATCTCGTATTTGTTCTCCTTTAGTAACTTTAAATTCCCGATCATTTTTACAGTTTTCAATCAAATATGGTAAAAATCTTTGTTTATTTTGTCTTTCTCCAAATACTAAAAAAGGTCTTAAAACAACTGTATTCAGAATTCCTTTTAAATAACATTGTCTTAAATAATGCGTTGAGGCTAATTTACCTAAAGCATAAGGGGATAGAGGTTCTTCTCTAACAGATTCTTTTATTGGTGAATTCCTTTTACCGTATTCATCGCTTGAACCAATTTGAATAAAAGAAACAGGCTTCAGAATTAAAGCAAGATCTATTAAGTTATGGATAATTTCAAAATGATTACTAAAAATATCTTTACCATCCATTTGAAAATTGTTGTGGTTTATGTAACCAGAGCAATTGATTATATATTCAATATCAGAAAAATTCTTAAGCTTATTTTTTTTTATTGGATGTCTTAAATCATGTTCTATATATTTTACATTTTTGATTCTTTTTTCAGACTTAATATGGTTTTTTGATAGGCATACTACTTTGTTACCCTTAAATATTAATTCTGAAATAAGATTAGATCCAATGAATCCTGAACCTCCAGCAACTAATATATTTGAGTTTGTTACCATATCTTTTCCTCAGATTTAATCATATCTTCTAAATTATCTTTATCTCTTTTTGTATCTATGCAGTGCCAAAAACCATCATGTAAAAAAGCTTGAAGTTCATTAGATTCAGCAACTTTCTCCAATGGTTCCTTTTCAAGGATTGTAAGATCATCGTTAATATAATTAAAAAACTCTGGCTCTATTACGAAAAATCCTCCATTTATCCATCCCTTAGTCGTATTTGGCTTTTCTTTAAATTCTAAAACTTCATTTTTTTTATTTATAGTAAGCTCCCCAAATCTTGCAGGTGGCCTTACGCCAGTAATAGTAACCATTTTCCCATGGGATTTATGATAATTTACTACTTCTTGAATATTTAAATCAGTAACAGCATCACCGTAGGTCAATAAAAAGGTTTCGTTTCCGATATATTTCTTTAAGCGCTTTAATCTTCCGCCAGTCATTGTATTAATGCCAGTATCAATAAGATTAATATTCCAATTTTTTTTACATTGCTCATAGGGAGTTATTTCTCCATCATTTAGATTTATTTTGAAATTAGAATTCAAAATCCCATAATTATAAAAATATTCTTTTATGACTTCAGATTTATAACCTAATGCAAGATAAAAGTCTGAATATCCAAATTTTGAATAAATTTCCATGATATGTTCAATTATCGGTTTGCCATTTATTCGAATCATTGGCTTTGGAATGACTGAGGTATATTCAGAAATTCTTGTGCCAAATCCTCCTGATAGAATTACAACTTTCATAATTAATTTGATAAAAACTTTAAAAATGATAAAGGTTCCCTTTCTACTTCTTCTGGGTCGTGTAACTTATCGGAGATATTTAGTATATAACTAGTTCTTGAGGATAGACCTTTGAACCCAAACCAAATAAACGGTGGAACAGTAATCCTATAATATTTATTCTCACCAATAACTATATTTTTGAGTAAGTTTTTTTGATCATCATAAAAATTAAATTGAACTTCGCCTACTGGTACTATAAGATTCATGGTCATTTTTAAGTGCCTTTTCCAAGCCTTTATTTTATTTTCTCTTATCGACGAAAAATATGCTTCTTTGAAGCCTCTAAATTCTTTTTCAGAAGATTTTAAAGCGTGCAAAACATCACCTTCTTCTAATTCTATTATTTTTAGACGTTTAATAATAATTTCAGAAGTTTTAGAGTAGGTCATTTTTTAGCTTTTTTATTTTTGAGTGTAAATTTATTTATTTGTTCACAACATTTCTCATAAACATTAAAACTTGGTCTATTGTAAAAATTATAATACCAATCCCCTGTCATAGAAATTGTGGTTTCGAAATCAAGAGTTGGTTCCCACTTTATAAGTGACAATGCTTTATCACAGTTAAGTTTTAAAAGTTTTGATTCTGAATATTGAACTTTATTTTCCTTCAGTTCCCATTTTGAATTATTCCAATGTTTTGAAAGTTCTTTTACTAAATCAATGACGCTATAATTTGAATTAGTTAAAGGTCCAAAATTAAAAGAATGTCCTGAAAGATTATTGGAAATATTTAGCTTCTCTGCCAGAGATATGTATCCGCTTAATGGTTCTAGAACATGTTGGAATGGTCTTGTTGAATCAGGCGAATTAATTTCTACAGGTAATGATTTTTCCCAGGCTCTTATGCAATCAGGCACAATTCTATTATTTGCCCAATCTCCACCACCAATAACATTGCCTGCTCTAGTAGATGCAACTCTTATCTGATTATTAGAAATACTAGAGAAAAATGATTTGTAGTAGGATTTGAATGCAAATTCTGCAGAGCCTTTAGATGCACTATAAGGATCATTCCCTCCTAGTTGATCTGATTCTCTATATCCCCATTCCCATTCTTGATTTGCATAACATTTATCGCTTGTGATTATTATACCTATACATTTTTTACTTAATAATCTCAAAGAATCTAATATATTTACAGTGCCAATAACATTTGTTTGCCAAGTCTCAATAGGATTCGAGTATGAATATTTTACTAAGGGTTGAGCGGCTAAATGAAATATATAATCTGGTTGAATACTTTTTACTAAACTAAGAACTTTTTTAGTATCTCTTATGTCAATAATTTTGTTTTTTATAATTTTGCTTAATTTTGCTTCTTCAAAAAGCGAAGGATTTGTTGGTGGCTTTAAAGATAATCCATATATATTGGCACCTAATAAGTTAAGCCATATTCCAAGCCAAGAACCTTTAAATCCTGTGCTGCCAGTGATAAGTACTTTTTTGTTTTTAAAAAAGTTACTATCTAACATTATTTTTTTATAAAATAAAATTTTAATCCATTATCATACATTTTTTTTTGTTTTATTCTAAAAGTTCATATTGAAAAATTTTATATCCTTAAAAAGAAAAGTTTATTTCTCGTTTTACTTGGCTGTTAAATATAAATTTTCTATCTAATTGCATTTCTATGATTTCAAGATTTTTACCTTTTTTATGATTTTTGATTTTATTTTCATCATTTTCATAATGCCTAAGATGATTATAGGTAGGCAATCCAAAACACATGACAGGTTTATTTAGTGTTAAGGCTTCTTCTAATGTTGTAGAAGAAAACGAGATTATACAGTCAGAATTGATCATTTCTTCGTAGATTGTTTTTGAATTATCTATTTTAATTAAATCGTTTTTTTTAAATAATGCATTTTTTAAAATTTCATTATTAATTTCATTATTTACATCTCTTATACGTAAATTAATTTCAAAAAGCTCTTTATATTTAATTAATCCATTATAAATTCTATTTATACTTTCAAAAAATTCTTGAGAGGATTCAAAATAATATCTTCTTTCTCCGAGTTGTTTAACAGTACCAATAAATAAAATTTTTGTTTTAGATTCATTCTTTTTTGAATCTGATAAATCGATATTGTTTTTATCAAATTTTATTAGACGATTGATTTTTAAATATTTTAAATTTATTGAATTCAGGAAATCATCGCAAAATATGGATTGACTTAGTAATTTAATTTTTTTTTCTTTTGTATAAGATAATCCGATACCAAGTGATTTTGATGCAATTAAACCAGATATATCTTCTTTTTGGATAGTATTTGAACCATGGCTTATTAAGTAAAGATCCTTACTACTTTTTTTGAGAATTCTTGAAAATGAAAAAAGATCAGGAAATCTTACTGAATGAAAAAAAGATTTTGAAATATTTCTCCCCCGAAATATTGTGCTAAGGTATTTTTGAAAACTTATTGTATTAAGTAAATAAAAATAAAGTTGTTTAGCAAGATAAGAGCAGTATTCTTTTTCAAGATCTGGTATACGGAATTTGTAAAAATCCTTATAAATTTTTGAATTATTTTTATCAATTCTATTTTCTGATAATAGAAAAATACCGACTTCTTTTAAGTTTTTTTTAAAAATCATCCTATAAAATTGTTCAAATAAAATTGAAATGATTCTTAGATATGATCCTGTAGGTGAATAATAAATAAAGATATTTTTCTTATCGCTAAGTTTTTCTTTTATAGTATCAATAAAATACGCCTTTTGATCAGAGAAAAAGTATATTTCTTTTTTATTGTTTTTTAAGATATTTTTTAATAATTTAGATTGTATTTTTAGAAGAATATTATTGTAAATATTAAAATCGTATCTATAAAACTTTTTTAGAAAATCATTATTTTTGTCCTTACTATCACAATAAATTTCATCAATCTTTATTATTAGTTCTAATTTACTACTTAATTGATATATTTTTTTATTATTTATCAGAATATATTTTTTATATTTTGGAATAGCACTTTTTAAATAAAGATATCTTGATATTTTAATCTCTAATAATGGGTCAAGTAATTCATCAAGATCTTTTGTGTTTTTAAAAATGTGAAATTTGCTTATGTTATTTAGAATATCTTTCTTTAATTTATGAGTTTTTATTATTAAATCTTTGGATTCAATTGAAGTTTTTTCTGCATCAGGATAGATATTGTTAATATAAGTCTTTTCTTTTTCAGAGAGTATATATTGATTTAATGTAAATACGTCTTTATTCTTTTTGATTCTTTTATAAGCATTATTTTTCTTAATTATTACGTATAACGTTTCCTTCATAGTAAGAATTTAAAAAAAATTTGCCAAAACTATCTTACAGCATAATAATTTCACTATTTAATGCATCTAATTTGACCAATATAATTTTTTCTAACTTTGTTATAAGCTAGACCATTTTAAGAAATAACTTATAATTTAAAGATAGTAGTGAAAAAAAAACTAATTTAAAATTATAATGAAACTAATTATATTGGGCTCCACAGGTTTACTTGGTAATACAATAACAAAATACTTTTTTGAGAATCCTAAATATAAAACAAAAGCAATAATAAGAGATTCTACTAAAAAACTTTTTTTTAAAAATGAATATCAAGATAATTTCCTAACAATAAAAAATATTTTAGATTTTTCCTTATTAGAAAAACATATCAGTACTTTTATGCCAGATTTAATAATAAATTGTATTGGAGTTACAAATAAGTTTTCTATGAAGAAATTGTTTTACATTAATGAGTCAATATTAATAAATGCATATTTACCAAATAAACTTTATGAAATTTGTTCGAAATTTGGAATTAGGTTAATTCAGTTCAGTACTGATTGTGTATTTTCTGGAAAGAAAGGTAAATATACAGAAAAGGATAATCCTGACCCTCTTGATATATATGGAAAAAGCAAGTTATTGGGAGAAATTAATTTTGAAAATAGCATTACAATAAGAAAATCTGTAATTGGACATGAATTGGCCTCTGCTAGAGGATTATTAGAATGGTTTTTATGTCAGGAGAATTCTGTAAATGGTTTTCAAAATGTATTATTTTCAGGATTAACTGTTCTTGAGTTGGCAAGAATAATTGAAATATATATTATCCCAAAGAAAAATTTGAGAGGGGTAATCCATATATCTGGAAATACAATTTCAAAGTATGACTTACTTGAAATAATTTCAAAAGTATATAAAAAATCAATTAGGATTATTCCAAATCAAACTGTTAAGATTGATAGATCTTTAAATTGCGATTTTTTCAAAGAATTAACCAATTATCAAGCTCCTGCATGGACTGATTTGATCCAATCAATGTATAACTTTAATAAGTTAAGCGAATGAATATTTCTGGAAAAAGATTTTTAATCACTGGAGGTACTGGTTCTTTTGGAACCACAGTATGTGAATACTTATTAAAGAATGATGTTAAGGAAGTCAGGATTTTTAGCAGGGACGAAAATAAACAATATCAAATGAGGCGAAGAATAAAAAATGAAAAAGTGAATTTTTTTATTGGTGATATAAGAGATTATGATTCGGTTTTACAAGCTTGTAATAATATAGATTTTGTTTTTCATGCAGCTGCATTAAAGCAAGTACCGTCCTGTGAGTTTTACCCTTTAGAAGCAGTAAAAACTAATATTATTGGTACTGAAAATCTTTTAAATGCGGCTATAAAAAGTCATATCAAAAAAGTAGTTCTTTTAAGTACTGATAAAGCAGTTTATCCAATAAATACTATGGGCCTATCTAAAGCGATTATGGAAAAGTTAATGCTTGCTAAATCTTTATCAAATATTAATGGGACAGTTTTTTGTGCTACCAGATATGGGAATGTAATGTGCTCAAGGGGTTCTGTAATCCCTTTATTTATAAATCAGATAATAAATAAAAAACCTCTTACAATTACTGATCCTTACATGACAAGATTCCTGATGACTTTAGAAGAATCAGTTAATTTAGTTATGCATGCATTCGAAAGGGGTTCGGCTGGAGATATTTTTGTTCAAAAGTCACCTGCTTGTACATTGATTGATTTAGCTGATGCATTAAAAAATATTTTCAACTATAAAAAAGATAATCTAATTATTGGAACTCGTCATGGAGAAAAACTTTATGAATCACTTCTATCTAGAGAGGAAATGGCAAGAGTGGAAGACCATGGAAAGTTCTTTAGATTACCTCCTGATAATAGAGACTTAGATTATGAAAAGTATTTTGATGAAGGCAAAGAAATACATGATCTCCAAAAGGAATATACATCACACAATACTAGAAGACTTAAAGTTGAAGAAATAAAGCATCTATTATTTGACCTAGAATTAATAAAAAAATATTTAAGGTAATTTAATTAACTTTTAAAATTTATGCAAAATTTAGATAACCAAAAGTACAGTGGTCTAAGAGAGCTTTTAAATATTGAATTAATGACAAACTATAATAATTCTATTGTAGAAGACTCCATAAAAAACAAAGATCATATAAACACTATTGTTGATTATGGTGCTGGGATAGGTACATTATCTAAAATCTTTTTAGAAAAATATAATAAATCCCCTTTATGCATTGAGATTGATTATATGAATATCAAGTATCTTAAGGAGAGAGATTTTAAGTGTTTTCAAAGTTTTGAAGAAATTGTTGAGCCTATTGATTTAATATTTTCGTCAAATGTATTAGAACATATCGAAAATGATTTGGAAATTTTAAAAATAATGAGATCTAAATTAAAAGATAATGGTATGTTGTTTCTTTATGTTCCCGCCAATATGATCCTTTGGACTAAATTGGATAATATAGTTGGACATTACAGAAGGTACGAAATAGATTCATTAAAAGACCTCTGCAAAAATGCTGGGTTTAGAATTGAAAGAATTTATTATGCAGATTTCTTGGGTTTTTTTATGACAATCATATGGAAAATATTTGATAAAGTTTTAAATAAATCTTTGCCTTCGAGTACAGCTTTGATTTTTTATGACAAATTTATTTTCCCAATATCAAGATTTTTAGACAAAGTTGGATTTAGGCATATTATTGGAAAAAACATAGTAGTGAAAGCAATAAAGTGAAATAATATAGTTACTTGATAATAATTAAAACATTTTTAGATAAAAAAATTTTCTTTTTCAGATTTCAATGATGTAAGTTATATTTGTAAATTAAAAACTTTATATGTTAAAAATTTCAATAATAATACCTGCATTCAATGAAGAAAGTACCATTATTGAATTATTAAAAAAAGTAAGAGAGGTTGAAACAGAAGGATTCGAAAAAGAAATTATTGTTGTTGATGATTGTTCTTCTGATGATACGTTACTTCTCTTAGAAAGTAATAAAAATTTGTATACTAAGCTTATAAAATCAAAAGCGAACAGTGGTAAAGGTGCGGCAGTCAAAAAAGGGCTTTTGAATGCAACTGGCGAATATATATTATTTCAGGATGCAGACTTAGAGTACGATCCATCTGATTACCAAAAGTTACTTAAACCAGTTTTAAATTTTAAGGCAGACATTGTAATAGGTAGTAGATTAGCCGCCTCACAGTTAACAAGAGTTTATTATTTTTGGCATAAGCTTGGAAATAAATTTATTACTTTTTTATTTAATGTTTTAAATAACACAACTTTTACTGACATATATAGTTGTTATTTGCTTTTTAGAAGTGATTTATTAAAACCAGAAGATTTATGGAGTGATGGTTGGGATCAACAAGCTGAAATACTTTCTTTAATAGTCTCAAGAGGTAAATCATTTTATGAAGTACCCGTTAATTATTACGGTAGAACATATGAAGAGGGTAAGAAAATAAGAGCTCATCATGCAGTTGCTGTATTATTAACAATATTAAGAAAAAGATTTTTCCGTTAATTAATTTACTTTAATGACCTCTAAGAAAATTAATCCTGTTACTGAAGAAGAAATGGGATCATGGCCATCAGAACCATTAGTCAATTTACAAAATCCTTTTGTTGATAAAAGAGGATCAATCCAACCTCTAGTTGATTTGATGATGAAAAGTGCGGTTATGATTAATTCGAAGGCTGGCTCTTTAAGAGCGAATCACTATCATAAAACAGATTGGCATTACTGTTATGTGATTTCTGGAGTGATTGAATACTTTCATAGAGATTTAGGTTCTCAAAAAGAACCAGAATTGATAATAGTCAAAAAAGGGAATATGATTTTCACACCTCCAATGGTTGAACATTGCATGAAATTCCCAGAAGATACGCTATTTCTGACACTTTCAAGGAACCCGCGTGACCAAGAAACTTATGAGGCAGATGTTGTAAGAGTTAATTTGGTTGATCCTAAAGGCTCAATTTCTTGGAATCCTAATGAAAAATGAAAATTATATACAAACTTCTGTTTGTAGATTATGTGGATCTTCAAATCTTTCTTCTGTTTTGAAACTTGCTTCAACTCCTCCAGCTAATGCATTTATAAATAAAAGTAAACTCAATTTAAAACAAAAAAAATATCCACTTGAACTATTCTTTTGCAATTCTTGTAAACACGTACAACTCTCAAATATCATAGATCCAAAAGAATTATTTGAGAATTATGTTTATGTATCAGGAACCTCTCCAGTATTTAGAAATCATTTTCTTAATTATGCAAAAAGTATTATAGAAAAATACAAACCTTCTTTAAATAGTTATGTACTTGATATAGGTTCCAACGACGGAACTTTACTAAAATTTTTTAAAGAATTTGGATATAAAGTTATTGGAGTAGACCCCGCAATTGAGATTTCCAAAAAAGCAAATAAAGATGGTATTACTACAATTAATAATTTTTTTAATTTTGATACTGCTGAAAAAATTAAACAAACTTATTCTAAAGCTTCATTAATTACAGCAAATAATGTTTTTGCTCATTGCCATGATTTATCTGGGATTACGGAAGCTATTTCTAGTTTACTTGCCCCAAATGGATTATTTATTTTTGAAGTTTCTTATTTAGTTGATGTTTATGAAAAAACTCTCTTTGATACTATTTACCATGAGCATTTGTCTTATCATTCAGTAATCCCTCTAGTTAATTTCTTTAAAAGTAAAAACATGGAATTAATAGATGTTACAAGAGTCAATACACATGGGGGTTCTATAAGATGTGTGGTTAAGAATTCTAATGATAATTTTGTGATTAATGATTCTGTAAAAAGATTAGTTGATATGGAAAAGTTTTTTTCATTCGATAATCCTTGTATCTTTAAAAGTTTTAAAGAAAATATTGACAATAGAAAAAATGAACTTAAAAATCTTTTGAGGGAGATCAAAACTAGAAATAAAACCATTGCTGGTTTTGGAGCTCCAGCAAAAGCAACAACTTTAATGTATGAATTTGGACTAGATAATGATATTCTTGACTTTATCGTAGATGATAGTCCCTTAAAGCAAAATCTTTATTCTCCCGGTATTCATATTCCTATTTATTCGTCAAAATCCATAGAGGAATATAAACCAGACTATCTACTAATACTTGCTTGGAATTTTGCTGATTCAATCATCAAAAACAATATCAATATTCAAGAATATGGGGGAAAGTTTATAGTGCCACTTCCTAATTTAGAGGTAATTTGATATGAGTAATTTTTTGTTAAAAGGAGATATTCAACAAATTGTTGAAAATATTATGGACGTATCCAATGGATTTTCTGGAAAGAAAATTTTATTAACAGGAGGTAGAGGTTTTCTTGGAAGATATTTCATGGAAATTTTTAATGAATTAAATGAAACTGTTCTTACAAATAAGTTAAATGTTATTGTTTTGGATAATTTGATTACTTCTGGCAAGGAGGGAGCTGAGATACCAAATTATAGAAATATTGAATTTATTAATCACAACGTAATTAAAGAATTCATTTTTAGTGAAAAATTAGACTTTATTGTTCATGCGGCTGGAATTGCGAGCCCATATTACTATCGTGCATATCCTTTAGAAACTCTTGGTGTGGCAATTGAGGGTACAAAAAATATGCTTGAATTAGCTGAAAGAAATAAAGCAAAGTTTATATTCTTTTCATCATCTGAGATTTATGGCGATCCTGATACTAAAAATATCCCAACAAAAGAAAGTTATAGAGGTAATGTTTCATGTACTGGACCAAGGGCTTGTTATGACGAAAGCAAAAGAGTAGGAGAAACTTTATGTAATATTTTTCATAACATAAAAGGAGTTCATACAAATACAATAAGACCCTTTAATGTATTTGGGCCAGGGATGCAAGAAACAGATTATAGGGTCCTTCCTAATTTTTGTAGCCGAATAAAGGGAGATATACCCTTACAAATTTACGGCACGGGTAATCAAACCAGAACTTTTTGTTACGTTACTGATGCAATGGAGGGATTTATTAGAGTAATCCTTAATGGAGTATCAGGAGAGGCCTATAATATTGGTAATCCTAACCCTGAAATTTCAGTAGTAAATCTCATAAAAAAAATAGAATCCATTTTAGGTAAAAAGGTGAAATATGATTTAGTTGATTACCCAGATAGCTACCCTGCGGACGAACCCACTAGAAGATGTCCTGATATATTAAAGGCAAAATTACAGATTAAATATAGTCCTAAAATAAATATCGATGAGGGTTTAGAAAGATTCATAAATTGGTCAAATAGAGTATATACCGGCAAACAATAAATATGACTAAAGCAATACGGCTTGGTCTTATTGGGTGTGGGAAATGGGGTGCTAACTATCTAAAAACTATAGAAAAAATTGATGGAGTAGAAATAGGCTTAATTGCTTGCAAAAGTATTGATAAAAAAAGAAATTTGAAGAACGACTATTACCTTACCGATAATTGGCATGATGTAGTGAATTCATCGAATATAGATGGAATAATAATTGCGACACCCCCAAATATGCATTACAAGATTGCATCAGAAGCAATTAAGAATGGAAAGCCAACTATTGTTGAAAAACCATTAACATTGAATGCAAAGGAAGCCAATAATCTTTTCTCTTTATCATTAGTTAATCGAGTTAATGTAAGAGTTAATCATGTTTATTTGTATCATCCGATGTATAGATTTTTAAAAAAATATATTGGAAATTTTGATAATTTAAAATCAATATACACATTATCAGGAAACTATGGACCTTTTCGAGATAATATTTCCTCCCTGTGGGATTGGGCTCCACATGATATTGCTATGTGTTTGGATATTTTAGGAGAAATGCCTATAAAAATAAACGCAAAATTTAGCAAACAGGCATTTGATGAGGATAAAAAATATGATATGTCAAATATCAGTATGCATCTAAGATTCAATAATGATGTGGATGCTTACATTAATACGGGGAATATTATGGAATGTAAAAAAAGATACTTCAAATTAAATTTTGAAAAAAATGCGTATATATTTGATCCAATTTCTTCCTTTTACATACAAGAAGAAGTTAATTCAAAAATTAAAGAAATCAAGCTTCTTGATGGATTTGATTTTAAAGAAAGTCCATTAGAAATTTTATTGAAAGTTTTTTTGAAAGAAATTACTTCAAGGAAATTTCAAGTTGAAGATTTGAAACTCTCTAAAAATGTAATTAAGATTATTGAATCAATTGATGATAAATTAAGAATAAATTAAAGTTTAAAACTATTTATAAATATTATTTACATGGATAAATATAAGATTAAAAATATTTGTTGTATCGGGGCAGGCTATGTGGGGGGCCCCACAATGGCCGTTTTCGCAGAACATTGTAAGGAAGTAAAAATTATAGTAACTGATGTTAATGAAAGAAGAATAAATTCATGGAATGATCCAGATATTGGAAATTTACCCATATATGAGCCAGGTCTAGATCAAATTATTGATAAGTGTAGAGATAAAAATCTTTTTTTTTCAACAAATATTCAAGAATCTATTGCAAATGCAGATATGATTTTTATTTCAGTAAATACTCCTACAAAAACAAAGGGTGTTGGTGCTGGGAAAGCTAGCGATTTGAGATGGGTTGAGGCTTCTGCAAGACAAATAGCAGAATTCGCTAAAGGACATACAATAGTCGTTGAAAAAAGTACTCTTCCAGTGAGAACAGCAAAAACTATTAAAAAAATATTATCTAATTCGCAACATAATGACTTCAAAGAAAGAAATAAAACTTTCTCTGTATTATCAAATCCAGAATTCTTATCTGAAGGTAATGCCATCCAAGATCTTGAGTACCCTGATAGAGTTTTGATAGGAGGAGATGATGAATTCGCAATTGAATTATTAGCTGATTTATATAAAAATTGGGTTCCAAATGAAAAAATTATAAGAACTAGTATATGGAGCTCTGAATTGTCAAAATTAACAGCGAATGCATTCTTAGCTCAAAGAATTTCATCTATAAATGCAATTGCAGCACTTTGTGAAGAAACTGAAGCAGATGTAAAGGAAGTAGAAAAAGCTATTGGCTTAGATAGCAGGATAGGCAGGAAGTTTCTTTCCCCAGGCCCTGGATTTGGGGGAAGCTGCTTTCAAAAAGATATTCTAAATTTAGTTTATCTCTGCGAATACTACAATCTTAATCAGATTGCAAGTTATTGGGAGCAGGTTGTCATTATAAATAATTGGCAAAAAGATAGGATATCTAAGCTAATAGTAAATAGTCTTTTCGGAACAGTTTCAAATAAAAAACTAGCCATTTTAGGATTCGCATTCAAAGCTAATACAAATGATACGAGGAACTCTCCAAGTATAAAAATTTGTAAAGATTTATTGGATGAAGGAGCTCTTTTATCAATTTACGATCCAAAGGTTGGAGAAAAACAAATCAAAAATGATTTAACAACTTCCATTGCCGAAGTTGATTATGATTCTTCAAAAGCAAGATTTGTTTATTCTAAATCCTTAGATGATGCTATCGATGGTTCTCATGCAATATTGATTTTGACAGAATGGAAAGAATTTAAAGAAATTAAGTGGGATCATTTTTTTAGAAAAATGAAAAGACCTTCTTGGGTTTTTGATACTAGGTCTGTTGTAGATGTGGGCACATTAGAAAAGATTGGTTTTAATGTATGGCAGATTGGAAACTGTTCACAATCTAATCCATGACCTCTTTAAAATTAATAAGAAAAAAAGGAGGCATAAAAACTTTATTTTTAATTTTTGGTCTAACAAACGTTTTATTAACTAATCTAATTATTCAAGTATTTTTGGTTTTTTTCTCAATTATTTTTTCTACGTTTGTAGGACAACTATTTAATTTTTTATTTGGATTTTTCTTATATGGTAAGAAGGTATTTGGATTAAAAACTTTAAATCAATTTCATCTTTATAAATATATTTTGCTAAATATTTTTATCTGGAATTTAAATTGGATTCTTATATCAAATCTTAAATTTATTGGTTTTTCAAAGAATGTGCTTGCATTAATTGTACTTCCTCCTTTAGCTTTAATTTCTTATCTATTTCAAAGAAAAATTGTCTTTACTAAATAATAAGATCAAACTAAAAGACATATTTTTTAGACTCTTTTCAAATTATTTTATTTATGTAAATTTTTCTTTGTACAGTATTTAATTTCTTTTTCCTTTTGATTAAGAAAGTTTCTTGAACCTTTCTGTAAATTAATAATTTTGCAATTGTATATATCTTCACTTATGGGGTCATCAGAAGAAGTAATTATTTGGTTCACTTTATAAGTCTCTAGACAGTCTATTTTAGGATCGAATTTTTTTAATGATTTTTTTGTAATTTCGCATTTTTTAAACCTATCAATGTCTATATAATTTTTGGAGTAATATAGTTTGGTATTCCTATCTTTTATTAGACTTTTCCCGGCTAAATTTGGATTTATTATTCGAGATAAATTGTACCCATATGCATTTACTTTCATTGCTTTATCAAAGTCATTTAAATAGTTAAAATTGTTAAATATTGAAAAAGATATGAAGATAGTTATTAAAAATATTTGAAAAATTAGTGCGAAATAAAAAGATGTTTTAAGATTATTTTTGAAATTTGTGAGATTTATATAATCAGATTGATATATTATTGATACTAATGGTGCTGCATAATAATCAGCCCTACCTTGGCAAAAAAGGATTAAAAAGAGAATTTGGCTAAATGTAATAAGTAGTATATGATTTCTCATAAGAATAGAATTTTTAAATTCTTTAATAAGAATAAGTAAGAACAGTATTAATGAAATTGGCCCAATGGATCTTCCTAAATCTGATATTTTAGTAGGAATAAAAATATTTAAAATGAAAAACTTATCTCTTCCAAATGAAGATAGTGTTTCTGAAAATTGCTTTAATTGAAAATCATCCTTATTGAAGAAATCTATTAGTAAAGGGTAAGCAAAATTATTAGTTATTAAAAATCTGCTAAAAATTAATGAAAAAATAACAATAAAGCAAAATATAATTTCCTTAGCAAAAATTAGGTACTTTATTTCTTTAAATAAATTTTCAATATTATTTGTATTTATTTTTTGGAAAGCGCACCTAAGAAATATTGGAAAAATAATAATCAAAGCTGAAATTTTAAATGTAATGCAACATAAAGCTGCCATTAATAATAATTTTAGAGAATAGCTTGTTTTTAAATTTTCCCAAATTAAATATATAGCCATTAAAGAGGATTCTCCTAAAAATAAAGGTTTACCTATTGTGCTCCATTGTATAAATGTTGGTACAGTTAGGAATGCTAAGATAAAAATTTTATTTTTCAGTTTGGTTGATAAAAATAATATTAGGATTGGTAAATTTATTATTTGAAGGGGCCTGATTAGCCAGATGGTATTTTCTTGAATAAATGCCAGATTAGCATAATCTGCAATTCCTAATAATCCTTGTGATAAGCCTCCATCTATAAAGAATTTTCTTTTTAAAAGATATTGAAATGGATATCCAACATGATATGAAGATGCATCGGGATGATCTATTGGACCAAATGAAGAAAGATAAATTAAAACCAAAAATATGATTATTAAAAAAGTAAAAAATTTGTTTTTCCAATTTTCATTTTCAAAATGAAGAAAATTGATCATCTCATGTTTTAAAAAATCTCTTATTTTACATAATTTATTTTTAAATTTTTTATCTATAAGAAATATTAATAATGTAGTTGAAATGCTTAAAATAATTATTGGTAGATTACTTAATCCAAACAAAATCAAAATTAAGGAAATAAAACCAAGTAACAGATTAGCAAATAAAAATGATGAAAAAATTAATGCAAAAAAGTTTTCACCTTTCAGTTTTTTTTCCTGATTAGGGAACAAAAAAACTAATGAAGAGGTTAGAAGAAAAATATATGAAATCATAATAAATTTTAGGAATCTTTAGTTCTTACTTGATTTACAAAAATCTTATTTAATTTTCTAATTAATTTTGATTTAGAAAATTCTCTTTCAGAATATATTCTTCCATTTCTCCCCATTATATTTAAATCATTTTTATCTAAACTAATCATTTCTTTTATTATTTGACTGAGTTTTACATAATCTCCAGAATCACAAACAAAACCTGCTTTTGAGTTTTTAATTACCTTGGCTCCATCTCCGCAAATCATTCCAATTATTGGTAATCCTGAAGATAAATAAAATTGTATTTTCCCAGGAATTGTCATATTAAAAACTTTTTTATTTAATAAGCTCACATATAAAGCATCAGCGTGAGTAAAAAATGATGACATCCTTTTTAGAGGATAGTTTTTATAAAATTCGAAGTATTTTTCAAGTCTTAATTTCTTTATCTCTTTCAAAAGCCAATCTTTCTTACTACCATCTCCAATGAGTATTATTCTGAAGTCTTTAATATTTTCAGAATTTAATTTCTCAACAGCCTTTATTAGATTTGGAAAGTCTTGAGCTTCTCCAATATTGCCAGCAAATAATATTGTAAATAAATCTTTAACTTTAATTTCAGGAGCTGGTTCTGTAGTCTCTTTGAATAAATCTGAATCTCCCCATGAAGGGAAATAACAAGTATTATTTCTCACTCCTGGGTAAAGATTTATTTCATTGAGCATATTTTCTGATTGAGCCAAAATTAGATCACATTTACTGTAAATCCAATTTACTAAAATTTTAAATAATTTTATTTCCCATTTTCTTTTTAGGATGTTTAATGCAACTAGTGTATCTGGCCATAAGTCTAAAACCCATATTACATTTATTGATTTCTTGATCTTTGCAAAAAAAGCTGAAGTTATACCAACCGTAATTGGTGATAATTGAAAAGTAAAAATAAGATCAAACTCTTTATTTCTAAGTTTAAAATAACCAAAAAAAATTGAATTTATAAAAAAGCTAAGATAATTAAGACTAAGATTTATTTTACTTTTCTTCCTCGGTAATATTGGAACTCTTATAATTTCTGAACCATTAAATTGCTCAAATTTCCTACTGTTTTTTTTGAATTCAGAATAAATTTCTCCCTCAGGGTAGTTAGGGTATCCAGTAAGAATTGTAATATTATGGCCATATTTTAATAACTCTTCAACAAGTTCATTTACGCGAAAGTTTTCGGGCCAAAAGTATTGTGAAATAATTAATATTTTCAAATCTTATTCAATATTCTTTCCATATATTTTTTTTGACATAGTCTGTGTAACTCAATATTACCCTAATTATTTTTTCCGATACATTATCAACGTTGTAGTCTTTAACTAATTTTAAAGATCTAAATTCATCTCTTTTTTGAGAATCCAAGATTTCTAAAGCTTGTATTATTCTGTCGTAATTTACTCCTGTCATAATAACTGAACTTTCCTCCATAGCCTCAGGTCGCTCATGAGCCTCTCTTATGTTAAGGGCAGGAAAATTCAAAATGGAAGATTCTTCATTTATAGTACCACTATCAGAAATTACACATCTAGAATTTATTTGTAAATTAACATAGTCAGAATAGCTTTGAGGTTTTATAAATTTAATATTGGAATTAAATTTATAATTGGAATTTTTGATCCTATTTTTTGTTCTAGGATGAGTTGAGAAAATTATAGGTAATTCATATTTACTTTCAATTTTATTGATTATCTTCACTATAAGATCAAAATTCTTAGAATCTAAATTCTCCTCTCTATGAATACTCGCTAAAAAATATTTATTTTTAGATATGTTAAGTTCATTCAATATTGATGATTTATTTATTTTATCTCTATAAAAATTTAAAACTTCAAGCATTGGGCTTCCTATTTTAATGATCATATCTTTAGCAATACCTTCACTTAATAAATATTCCCTTGCTATAGAACTATATGTGATATTGATATCGGCAATATGATCTACAATCTTTCGATTAATTTCTTCTGGAACTCTCATATCAAAACACCTATTGCCTGCTTCATAATGAAATGTTGGTATTTTCCTCCTTTTCGCTGCAAGAAGTGATATACAGCTATTAGTATCCCCGAGAACTAAAATTGCCTCAGGTTTTATCATTTCAATGAGTTCATCTATAGAAATTAGAATTTTACCGATTGTTTTTATAGGACTACTATCAGAGGCATTTAAAAAATAATCTGGTTTTCTTAACTCTAAATCATCAAAAAAAATTTCATTTAATTCATAATCATAGTTTTGACCAGTATGAACAAGGATATGGTCAGTAAATTTATCTAATTTCGCAACTATTCTTGATAGCCTAATAATTTCCGGTCTTGTTCCAACTATAGTCATTACTTTTAATAGAGTCATTATTTTTTATTTTTAAAGTTATATACTGATTAATTATAATTTATTAAAGTTTCTTAGTAAAAATGATTTATAGAAGAAAATTTCTGAATATGTTCTTTAAATTTAAAAAATAATTTTATTCTTTAGTTTTATTTTTAAATGATTTATAAGTTTTGTACAAATTAATTTCTAACTTTTCTTTTTCATCTAGAAATATTTTTTCATTAGTGATATTTTTGAAGTTTTTGATAAGTAAAGCTAGATTTTCTATAGTTATTTTATGTTTATTTTTGATTTCTAAAAACTTATGATTGTTAATTCCTATATTTTCAATGAAACTGATAAGTTGATTGTTTAAGTCGGAAACATATAATAATTCAATTTCTTTCTTGGGATCAAAAATTTTAAGTTCAATATCATTGGCTGTATTAAAACAAAATGTTGATACAACTGAATTATAATTTGGCTTACAACCTATTCCAAATATTCCAGGTAAGCGCATAATATAAACTTTATTTCGAAATTTTTTTTCTAGATTAAGACAAATTTCTTCGCTCTTTTTTTTACTTCTCCCATAGTAATTATCTAATTTAGCTTGAGTTGAAGATGCATAAATTAAAGATGTATTTTTACTTTTCCCCAAAATGCTACAAAGCTTTTTTGTGAAACCAACATTAACTTTTTCAAAATCATTATTTTCTGCAGATTTATTAATGCCTGCAAAATGAAATACGATATCTATTTTTAAAATTACTTTCTCTAGATCTTCAAAATTGTGCTCCCTTGTAAAAGGGAAAACTTTATGATTAGTCTTATTAATTATGTCATTAAAAAGATTTTTCCCAATAAATCCATCTGATCCAGTTATTAATATATTCACTATGTTTGTTTTAAATAAATTTCTTGGCCTTTGACATTATTTTCTTCACTTATTTTTATCAAACTCGCCAATAGAATTGAAAACAAAATACTTATCCTACCGTCATAGTAAGTTATGTCCGTAAGATGAGCTAATAAAAAAACTAGGTTTGAAACTAAAAAAGCTTGGTTGATTGAGTGATTTTGTACAAAGCTTTTCATCGCATTGATTTTCTTGAAAGATTTGAAAAATAGTATAAAAACTGCAATTGAAACCAATAGAGATAATGGTATCCCAAAATTAAAAGCAAGTTCAAAAATAATATTATGAGCATGTTGATAATTCTGAAAGGGAGGGGTGAACATAGTAATGAATGGTAAGGTGCCTGCTCCCCATCCTAAAAATGGCTTTTCAGAAATATAAAATAATACTTTTTCCCATATATTAATCCTCGGGTTTTCAACAGTTGGATCTAATAAAACAGAAAATTTGTTTACTAAATGAAAATGATTTAAATCTAAAGCATTTGGAATCAAAAAATCAAAACAAAAAATACCTAAAAGAATAAAAAATAAAATATAAACAATTTTTCGAAACCCTAATAAGCAAACTAAAGTAATAAATATACCTATCAAGGCATTTCTCGAATTAGTTGCAATTCCAAAATAAATTATTAAGAAATTAAATAAGTATAAAAATAACTTGTTTTTATACTTTTTTGTTGAATTTAATAATGAAATTGAAAATGGGAAACATAAAGTGAGCCAAATGCCTAAGTAATTAGGATTATTAAATAAACCAGCGACACTTTTCAGATTATCAGGACCGTAATTGAACCAAACTATTGTCCCAAACAAAGTCCTAAAGGGTCCATATATGTTAAAAAATTTTTGCATGATACAACTTATGATTACTGGTAAAGTACCTGCTATCAGAAATTTCTGAAAAATAAGTCTTTGTTTTGAATCTTTTAAATATATTTGAAATCCAATGTAGCTTAAAAACATTGGTATCCAGTTAAATAAATTCAACCAAATTACAGATTTATCAAAGCTGAGTGAAAAGTATGATTGATTAAATGTAGTATTGTACAAAGTACCAATCAGTATTATAAAAATTGAAAATAATGCAATGTAATCAAAAACATTTTGTAATAAATTTTTTCTATTAAAAAAAAGAGAAATAATCAAAGAAAATAGAAGAAATAAGCCACCAATTGGTAATGCAGATGGAAGAAAAAAAACACCCAGTAAGAATAGCTTATTCCCTAATTTTAAATATCTTTCAAAAAAAAATTTATTCTCTAAGTTTATTATTCCCATGATTATTTATTAAATTTTTAAAAGGATAAAGTTCAAACTAATTTATTTGGGTGCAATTATTAAATAAATAATTGTATGAATTTAACATATTTAATTAAAGTCTTTGAGATATTTATTTACGCTCCCTTCAGGATTCGAACCTGAGGCCCACTGCTTAGAAGGCAGTTGCTCTATCCAGCTGAGCTAAGGGAGCATTTTGCTATTATATCTGATGGTTAATTACTATACAAATTGTTTTGACAAATAAATTATTTGATAAAATCTTAAGTTCTTTTAGATAGATGACAAAATTTCCCTAAAATATATATTGTTATTGAAAAGAAAATTTTGGCAAAGAGATTAACTAAATTTCAAATAAAGGATATGGTTGAAGATTTTGTTAATGGAAAATCTATTAACCAATTGTTAGAGAAATTTCCATGTACAAAACTTACTATTATTAGAAATCTCAAAAAAAATTTATCTGAAGATATATACAATAATTTATTAAAAGAAAATTTGCCTGAAAGGACTCAAAACCCTCCTATAAACATTAAGGATTTACAAAATATTGAAAGCAAAAAAAATGAAGAAGTATTGAATGTGGATTCAGATTATAAGGAAGAAAAAGGTCAAAATAATGATAATTCTGAATTTTTTTCAGACCCCACCTTTTTAGAAATAACCCCTCTAAATTTTGATATTGAGAATGAAACACAAAAAGATTTATCATCGATATCTATATCTGAAATAAATTTTCCTAAAGTGGTATATATGATTGTTGATAGCAATATTGAATTAGAAATTAAATTATTAGGTGATTATCCAAATTGGCAGTTTCTTTCTCAAAATGAGTTAAAGAGAAAAACTATAGAAATTTATTTTGATTTGAAAACTGCAAAAAAGTTTTGCAGTAAGGAACAAAAAGTTATAAAAGTTCCGAATACTGATGTTTTTAAAATTGTTTCCCCTATTTTAATATCTAGAGGTATTTCAAGAATTGTAAGTCCTGATCAATTAATAGCTCTTTAATTAGATACTTTTTTTTTACTTCTAGAAACTAAAGAAATAATTGTTCCAGACAAAGTTCCAGATATAAAGCTAGTTCCGACTATAAAGCTTATTGGTAAATTTATAGTTTCATCTAAAAAGAAATTAACCTTACTTTTAATTGAACTATTTTGGATCCCAATAATTAACATCAAAAATAAGCTTGTATTAAAAAGTAAACCAAAAACAATTTTTTTATATAACAACGGCATTTTTGTAGTGAATATATTTGTATTTAAATTTTAATATAAATTATATATGAGACTTTTTTTAATATTATTTTTTTTCGCTAAATATTTTGATGCAGCGGAGAGAGTTAATCCTGCATCTACTAATTCATTTAATTCTTTTTTTATAATGGATTCATTAAAGCTTGAATTACCTATATTGTCTTTTTTATTAATAACTATTGTAATTTCCCCAATAATATCTTTCTTTTCAAAATAATCTGAAACCATATCTATATTTGAACCAATTCGTTCTTCATATTTTTTTGTTAATTCTCTGAAAATTTGTATTTGTCTTTTACCTCCACAAAACTTTTTTAATTCACTTAGAAGGTTTTTTAATCTATGGGGAGATTCATAAATAATTACAGTTTTTTCAGATTCACTAATTTTTAAAAGTAATTTTTCTCTTTCATTTTTCTTTATGGGCAAGAATCCTAAAAATATAAATGATGAGGATGGAAAGCCACTTGAGACAAGAGCAGTTAAAGCTGCACAAGGACCAGGGATGCAAAGAACATCAAAATTATTAACGCGGGCAATTCTAATAAGATCTTCTCCAGGGTCACAAATACTGGGCATCCCTGCATCACTAACTAATGCAATTGATTTTCCTTGATTTAATGCTTCGATAATAGTAGGTATTTTATTCTTTGAGTTGAACTTATGAAAGCTAATAACTTTATTTGATATTTCAAATTTATTCAGCAATTTTTTTGTCTGTCTTGTGTCTTCACAAGCAATTAAGGAAACCTTTCTCAAAATATTTAGAGCTCTCAAAGAAATATCATTTAGGTTCCCAATTGGAGTGCCAACTATATACAAAACACTATTTTCCGGTTCTTGCTTTCTATGAGATAATGAAGAATTAATTTCCATTTCGTGGTTGAGATTCCTTTTGAACTAAATATTAATAATCTTATCGATGATTTGAGAATTATCAGCTGGGAAGCATCTGAAATTCTTCTTCACTATTCGAGTTTGCTGAAAGAAGGGAGGAACACAAAGAATTTTATGCAATCCAAATTAGGGGAAGACCCTGTTACGTTAGCAGATTTAAAAGTAAATGAATTAATTATTAAAAGAATAAATGAAAAGTATGATAAAACTAACTGGGGAATTTTAAGCGAAGAGAATTACAAGTTAGATTCAGAAATTCTTCAAAGAAAGTTTGATTGGGAATGGATTCTTGATCCTTTGGATGGAACTAAGGACTTTATTCAAGGGACTGGCAACTATGCTATGCACTTGGCCTTAAACTATAAAAATAGGCCTTATCTTGGGATCGTTTTGATTCCTGAAAAAGATGAATTATGGATTTCTGATGGAAAAAATCTCAAATGTGAGAAAAGAAATGGATCAATCTACAAATTATTCGAAAAGCCAAGAAGCAAAAATATAAATCAAATGACTTTCGTTTGTAGTAAGAATCATAGAAATAAAATTCTTGAGGGACTTGTTGAGAAAATGAATTTTAAAAAAGTGAATATTATGGGCAGCATAGGATGTAAGATTGCTTCAATAATAAGGGGCGAAAGTGACATATATATTTCTTTAAGTTTGGCAGGTCAAAGTGCCCCAAAAGATTGGGACTTTGCTGCCCCAGAAGCAATTTTGAGAGCATCTGGAGGCGCGATAACAAATTTAGATAACGAAGATCTGATTTATAATCAAAAAAAGTTTGAGCAGAAAGGGATTATTATCGCTACAAGCAACAGAGAAACTCATGCAATGAAATGTAGTCAAGTAAAAGAGATAATAAGGAAGTATAATCTATTCTCTTATTAACTCCTTATTTAACCTAATTTAGAGGTGCTACAGGTGTTGGTGTAGGTTCAGGATATGACATCCCTCCATTTTGAGCCACCCCCCTTAGTGTAAGATTTATCCTTCCTCTGCTATCTATTTCACGAACTCTGACAGTAACCTCATCACCTTGCCTTACTACATCTTCTACTCTCTCAACCCTTGCTTCCGATAACTGGGAGATATGCACCATCCCTTCTTTCCCTGGAAGGATTTCTACAAAGGCTCCTATAGGAATGATTCTGGTCACTACTCCAGAGAAGATTTCACCTTCATGAACTTTTCTGGTTAAGCCTTCAATGATTTTCTGCGCGTCTTCGGCGGCAGCTCCATCATGAGAAGCTATTGTGACGATGCCTCCATCCTCAATATCTATTTTTGTATTAGTCCTTTCTGTAATACCTTTAATAGTTCTACCTCCAGGACCAATAACAGTTCCAATAAGTTCCGGATCAATTCTAAAACTTAAGAGTCGAGGAGCATGAGGAGAAAGGGATTCTTGTGGTTTATCTATTGCTTCTTGCATCTTTTCCAGAATATGTAATCTTGCTGGACGAGCTTTCTTGATGGCATTAGAAATTACTGATACTGACAATCCTGTGATTTTCATATCCATCTGTAGAGCTGTTATACCTTTATCAGTACCAGCAACTTTAAAGTCCATATCACCCAGAAAATCTTCAATTCCTTGAATATCTGTAAGAATTCGCACCTCTTTCCCTTCTTTTATTAAACCCATGGCAGTACCACTGACAGGGGCTTTTAAAGGAACACCCGCATCTAATAATGAAAGTGTGCTGCCACATACAGACCCCATTGAAGTTGATCCGTTCGAACTCAAAACTTCACTAACTACCCTTAAGACGTAAGGGAATGTTTCTTTCCCTGGTAGCACAGGGATTATTGCTCTCTCAGCTAATGCTCCATGGCCAATTTCTCTTCTACCAGGAGTTCTCATTGGTCTTGTTTCTCCTACTGAATATGGGGGGAAATTATAGTGATGGAGATAAGTTTTTTCAGTGCTTGGATTAAGGTCATCCATTTCTTGTGCATCACTTGGTGTCCCTAAAGTTGTTGTAGATAAAACTTGGGTTAAACCTCTTTGGAATAATGCAGAGCCA
>MDTE01083537.1_pt1 | contig 113367 bp, 112 predicted proteins | sample 811231 | NCBI WGS metagenome assembly MDTE01 (sample SAMN05326651, study PRJNA326480) | marine metagenome | isolation source: seawater | place: Indian Ocean: Red Sea | collected 2010 | reverse complement strand
GAAACATGACACAGCAGATATTAGTAACAATTCAGACCAAAACGACGCATAAAGGTAACCAATAGAGCAAAAAATGGAAAATGAAGTAATTTCTTCTGAAGAAGACAACTACGATAAACGCCCTAACCAAAGATATGGTAATCAGCGCACATCAAATACATTGAGTCAAAATGTCCCAATGGTAGCTTTTCCTCGCCGTCCTTTTTTTCGTAGGAAAAAATCCTGCCCTTTCAGTGGTGAACATGCACCCAAAATTGACTATAAGGATATCAAAGTTCTACAAAGATTTATATCTGAACGGGGTAAAATTGTACCAAGTCGAATAACGGCAGTATCAGCAAAAAAACAAAGGGAACTAGCTCGTGCAATTAAAAGAGCACGCCATTTGGGTCTCCTCCCTTATGTAGTGCAGTAAAACAAATGGTGGCGGCTAAGAGTTTAGATGCCCGCTAGGAATCTCATTGCTATAGGAGCCGGCCTCACCTCAGCACTTCTATTTGCAGCAATAACAACAGGCCATCCTCTGGCTATGTTAGTAGTCCCTTTCTCTATGCTTCCTTTATTCCTAATTGGCTTAAGCAGTGGAGTTACTACAACAATAATATCTCTTGTAGTCGCAACTATAGTAGTTGCATCTATTTGTGGTTTTATAGGGGGGATCATTTATGTTGCAGCAGAAGCTGTCCCAGCGTTCGCAATCTCGAAACACCTAAAAAGTTTTAGCAACAAAGGAAACAATCAATACTCACGTGCACCTGCCAGTAAACTGATAAGCTACATAACAGGTTATGCTTCTATTTTACTAATTCTAATTTTTGTGAGTTCTTTAGGCCTTGAAGGTGGATTTATAGGAATGGTGGAACGCCAATTAAACATGGCTTTAGAACCACTGATTTCCAACAATCTTAACTCAGAGGAGTCCATAAAGAATCTAGCTTCCCAGATTGCTAGATTAGCCCCAGGAACAATGACGGCTTGGTGGCTTGCTATCACACTTATTAGCCTCGGTATATCTCAAGCTCTCCTTAAAAGATTTAGTAATATTTATGTTTTTAATCTAAATTTAGCGTATGCAAAGAATCCATATTGGATCGTTTTTGGGCTTGCTATCTCATTGGTTATTGGACTTATTAGCGATGGACTAGCTGGAATAATTGGATGGAATTTATTTCAAGTTTTAATTGTTCCTTTTATCTTCGTAGGACTTATGGTAATTCATTTACTTTGCAAAGGTTGGGCACCAGGCCCTTTATTTATCGGCGTATTTTATTTAATTATGTTTGTTCGAGGATGGCCAATGTTTCTAGTCGCTATCCTTGGATTCTTTGAACAATGGGTTAAACTAAGAGATAGGCTTGGGGCGGAAAACTCAACCTAGGAGATATAAAATGGAAATTATCCTACTTGAACGCATAGAAAAATTAGGACAAATGGGAGATACTGTGAGAGTTAAAGATGGGTATGCACGAAATTTCTTGCTACCCCAGAAAAAAGCTCTACTAGCAACATCTGAAAATAAAACTCGTTTTGAAACGGAAAAAGAAGCATTACAACGTATCAACGACGACAAACGAGGAATAGCTGAGTCAGCAGCAAAATTATTAAATGGAAAAGACTTTATTCTTATTAGACAAGCTGGTGATACAATGCAGCTTTTCGGGTCTGTAACAGCCCGAGATATCTCTACTAGCATCAGTGAGACAGGAGTTTCTGTAAAGCGTCAACAAATTAAGTTAGATATACCAATCAAGACACTAGGGCTTCATAATGTATCCATAGTTCTACACCCAGAAGTAATTATTTCTGTAAAAATAAATGTAGCACGATCTAAAGAAGAAGCAGAAATTCAAATTAAGGGAGGTACTGTTACTTCAGAACTAGAAAATGAGAAACAAAATAATATTGTAGACAAAGAAATTTTTGATAATGAACAAATAGCTGCAGATGCTGAAGAAAAGCTTTCCGATAATCAAAATTTAGAGCAAAATGAAAATAAAATAAATGTAAATGGAGCTCATGAAGAATCAATCAGTGAAACCGACGGAGCACCCAGCCAAACTCATGACCCAAAATAGATATTTCTCTATTGCAAGATAGCCTGAGGAATTCTTAATAATGCTATTAGGACTACTTCTTAAAAAGTTAATGCAATTCGGGACCCTCAGGGTAATAGATCACAGTGGGAAAAGTCACGAATATAAAGGTGAGGACGGCCCATTAGTGACAATTCGTCTTCATAATCATTCACTTAACAGAAAAATATTTTTTAATCCTAGGCTTGCTGTTGGTGAGGCCTATATGGAAGGATCTCTAACGATAGAGGATGGAGCAAATATTCATGACCTACTCGACCTAGTGGGAGCAAATTTACATAAACTTGATGATCTGAAAATAATGCGTGTTAGGAATCGAATAGCTAGAATTTTAAGACCCATACAGCAACATAACCCTTTAGGTATAGCACGCAAGAATGTAGCTCATCATTATGACTTATCCGACGAGTTGTTTGATTTATTTCTTGATCCAGATCGTCAGTATTCATGTGCATATTTTGACTCACCGAATAGCAGTTTAGAACAAGCTCAACAGGCAAAAAAACGACACTTAGCCTCAAAGTTAGTTCTTAATGAACCTGGATTAAAGACTCTCGACATAGGATCAGGTTGGGGAGGACTCGGCATATACCTACATCAAGAAACCGGTGCAAATGTAACCGGGCTAACACTTTCAGTAAAACAACAAAAATATGCTCAAAACAGGGCAAAGCAGCTCGGGATAGATAAAAATGTCCAATTCTTTCTTCGAGATTATCGTGAAGATAAGGGTCCTTACGATAGAATTGTGTCAGTAGGAATGTTTGAGCATGTAGGCGTAAAACACTATGGTGAATTCTTTGATAAACTTAAGTCTCTCCTTAAGGATGATGGTATAGCAGTTATTCATACTATAGCTCGATGGGACGGCCCAAGTGTTACTAACCCTTGGTTACGAAAATATATCTTCCCTGGTGGTTACTGTCCTTCAATGTCAGAAGTCTTCGCTGCGTTAGAACAAACTGGATTAAAGGTTTTAGATGTAGAAATGTTACGCCTTCACTACGCAGAAACTCTTAGACATTGGGCACGAAATTTCTCAGCAAACAGGGAAAAAATAAAAGAAATATATGATGAGCGCTTTTGCCGAATGTGGGAATTTTATCTAGCAGGTTCAGAAATGGCATTTCGACGCCAAGACCATATGGTTGCTCAACTACAAATCTCCCGTAATCAAGAAGCCGCTCCTTTAACACGCGAATACATGGTTGATTGGGAACGTAAACACCAAATAAATTGATAATGGTAACAAGCAATTATATAAACTAGCATTGCTAGTTTTATTAAACTCAATAAAGTTACTAACAATTAATTAGCTAATACACAAAACAAATAATTCATTAAACCAATACACTTAATAGAGTTATCCCCATTATTAAGGTAATTATTTTAATATTATTGTTGCACAAAATTTCAAACATACGATTCATATACTTTTCGAAGCTGCTCTACCGCGCTAAAACATATAATCATGGCAATGCAAACAAAATTAGATAATGCCCCCATTGTAGAAGAGGCAACCAATGAGGATTACCGTTCTCTTCCTAGTAATCTTGAGGTAGAGCAAGCACTTTTAGGTGCTATCCTTGTAAATAACGAAGCAGCAAATCAGGTATCAGGGTTTCTAAATGGCCATCATTTCTTTTTACCTGTTCATGGACGCATATTTGAAGCAATTCGAACAATTATCGATAGAGGGCAGATAGCCAGTCCAGTAACTCTTAAACATTTTTTTGATAAGGATGATGATCTGGCTAATGTTGGCGGTTCAAAATATCTAGCTCGACTCGCTGGATCAGCTATAACAATTATTAATTCTGAAAATTACGGACGTATTATTCATGATCTAGCTCTTCGTCGAGCTTTAGTAACGATTGGGGAAGAAGTAGTTAATGAAGCCTTTGATGGATCAGTTGAAGAGACAGCCTCCATACAAATTGAAGCTGCAGAACAAAAACTCTACAAACTTGCAGAAGAAGGGGATAGCGAAGGTGGGTTCCAAACCTTTAGTAGTTCTCTTTCTAGAGCTGTAAACCGAATTGAATCAGCATACAAGCGTGATGGAAATATGGTTGGAGTTCCAACAGGCCTAACTGACTTAGATAAACTTTTAGGAGGATTTCATCCTTCTGACCTTGTAATAATTGCTGGTAGACCTGGGATGGGTAAAACAGCACTGGCAACAAATTTAGGTTATAATGCAGCAAAAAGTTTTAAAGAAGAGCCAAACAAAAATGATATTAATAAAGTTGTCAATGGTGCCCGTGTCGGTTTTTTTAGTTTGGAAATGTCAGCAGAACAACTAGCGACTCGTATACTTGCTGAAAAAACAGGAGTGTCTTCAGAAAAATTAAGACGGGGCGAGGTAAGTAATGATGATTTTGGAAAAATCGTGCAAGCCAGTCAAGAAATTGAGGCTCTACCGTTTTATATTGATGACACACCTGAATTAACTGTTCCCAGTCTAAGGGCTAGATCTAGAAGGCTAAAAAGGCAGAATGGGCTTGATCTAATCATAGTAGACTATCTCCAACTAATGAGGCCAACTTCAAGTAGACGTTTAAATAACAGAGTGCAAGAAGTTACAGAAATAACAATGGGTCTCAAAGCACTGGCTAAAGAGTTGAACGTTCCGGTTGTTGCACTTTCTCAATTGTCCCGAGCAGTTGAACAGAGAGAAGATAAAAGACCACAACTTTCTGATCTTCGAGAGTCAGGCTCTATAGAACAAGATGCTGATGTTGTTATGTTTGTATATCGAGAACAATATTACCTAGCTCGGCAGCAACCTACCGAAGGCACTATAGAACACCAAGAGTGGCAAGAACAAATGGCTCGTGTTCACAACGTAGCAGAGACCATAGTCGCCAAACAAAGACACGGTCCGACTGGAAAAGTTTCTCTATATTTCAATGAATTCTTGACACAATTTGCAGATCTAGACACACAGCACGATGCATCCACACAACATAATTAATTTTCAGTAGAGTAGCCCGATGCCCCAAACAGAGGGGATACAAAACACAACCTTGTTTATAGACTCAGTGTCTATAAAAGATAATTGGCAAACTTTGAATTTAAAAAGTATGCCAGCTGCTACTGCTGCGGTTGTAAAGTCTGACGCATATGGTCTTGGTGCAAATAAAATTATTCCTCTATTAATTACAGTTGGTTGTAATACATTTTTTGTGGCAACAATAGAGGAGGCTCTTAATGCAAGATACTTAACTAAACAAGCAGAAGTTTATGTGCTTTTCGGGAATAATACATTAGAAGAAGCAGAAGTATGTCTGGAGAATAATATAACACCCGTCCTAAACCACTTAGGGCAGATCGAAATCTGGCGTAAAGCCTTAAAAATAAACAATGAAGCACGATTAGAAACCAAAAAATCAAAGGCTTGGCTTCATTTTGATACTGGGATGACAAGACTAGGTATACCAAAACAGGAATTAGAAAAAATTAGGAATAATCCAACAATTGTTAATAACCTAAATATTTCTGGTATAATGAGTCACCTTGCTTGTTCTGACATTGTTAACCACTCGACAAATTATGAACAGCTAACTCACTTTAATCACTTAAGATTATGGATGAATACACAATTTGATACTTATTTAAATTGGAGCTTAGCCAATTCTTCTGGAATATTTCTTGGTAAAGAGTATCACTTCGATATTACTAGACCTGGAGCATCAATATACGGTATTAATCCACAGCTAGATCAAAAAAATATAATGAAAGATGTTGTTCGTTTACAAGCAAAAATACTCCAAGTACAACGCGTTGACACTAATCAGACCGTTGGTTATGGTGGAACCTACACGGTTAAAAAACCCGGAAGAATTGCCACTATAGGATTAGGTTACGCTGACGGGTATTTTAGGGCAGCCAGTGGTTCTGCCCAAGTCTATATTAGAGATTTTCGTATACCAGTTGTTGGCCGTATTTCGATGGATTTAATCACATTAGACATAACAGATGTTCCAGAGAAAGACTCTCATGTAGGGTCAATTGTTGATGTTATTGGCCCTAATTATTCTGTCGACAAGTTAGCCCAAGACTCGGGAACAATCGGATACGAGATCCTTACCTCCCTAGGTAAACGTTATAAACGTATTTGGCTCTAAATTGATGAATATTTATAATAATCCAGCTGCAACTCTTGGTCGTGGGTTTTTTAATTTATTGGAAACAATAGGTCGTATTTCAATTTTTACTGCAATAAGTATATCTCATTGTTTCCGCCCACGTTTTTACCCCATGCTAATTGTCAGACAGATGGCAGAGGTTGGATATTATTCTCTTCCTGTTGTAGGCCTCACAGGTATTTTCGCAGGTATGGTTCTAGCATTACAGAGTTATACAGGTTTTTCTAGATTTGCTGCTGAAAGTGCAATACCTGCTGTTGTGGTTCTTTCTATAACTAGAGAATTAGGTCCAGTACTTGCTGGACTAATGGTAGCAGGCAGAGTTGGTGCAGCCATGGCAGCAGAAATAGGAACAATGAGAGTAACAGAGCAAATAGACGCCCTTACAACTTTGTCAACAAACCCCTTCAAATACCTTATAGCCCCCAGATTAATAGCTGGTACAATTACTCTTCCGTTACTTGTAATTGTTGCGGATATAATAGGTGTATTAGGGGGGTATTTAGTTAGCGTATACAAACTTGGATTTAACTCTGATGCATACATAACAAATACTTTTGAATTCCTACAAACTATGGATGTAGTATCCGGCCTAGTGAAGGCAGCTGTCTTTGGCTTTCTTATCACCCTTATGGGCTGCTATCATGGTTATCATAGTCGTGGAGGTGCTCAGGGTGTTGGTTCAGCTACGACAAATGCTGTAGTTTCTGGAGCAATACTTGTTTTAATCTTCAACTATATTATTACGGAAGCATTTTTCTCCCAATGACAAAAAGCTCTGAGAAAAATAACTCGATTAAGCTCTCGATAAAAGGTCTATCTAAGACCTTTGGTAATAAAATAGTTCTTAATGATTTAAACTTAGACGTCAATAAAGGTGAGTCACTAGTCGTCATAGGTGGATCTGGAACAGGAAAATCAGTAATGCTCAAATGTATTCTTGGTTTGATGAAACCAGAATCAGGTTCAGTACATGTTGAAGGGCAAGAAATAACTAGTATGAAATTTAGAGATCGTGAAAAATTAATACAAAAATTTGGAATGTTATTCCAAGGTGCGGCTCTTTTTGACAGCATTCCTGTCTGGGAAAACGTGGCATTTGGATTAATTCAAGGTAAAAAAGTTGGCAAAAAAGAAGCCCGTGAAATAGCATACGAAAAACTATCTTCCGTAGGATTGAGTTCTGATGTTGGTAATCTTTATCACTCTGAACTATCTGGAGGCATGCAAAAAAGGGTGGCCCTTGCTCGAGCGATTGCTACAGAACCAGAGATAATTTTTTTTGATGAGCCCACAACTGGTCTTGATCCTATAATGGCTGATGTAATTAATGACTTAATAATAAAAATATCAAAGGAAACGGGGACCACAACGCTTAGTATTACTCACGACATGGCTAGTGCTCGAAAAATTGCTGATAGAATTGCAATGATATATAAAGGAAAAATAATTTGGGACGGATCAGTTGATAACCTCGAAACTAGTAATAATGAATATGTAGATCAATTTGTTAATGGCCGAGCCGAAGGCCCAATTAAAACTTTAACTACAAATACTTAACCCTATTTATCCTGAAATTGGAGGGTTAACCAGTTTGGAGTATAGCCTTGGCAAAAAATAAACAGAACTTTGTATGTCAATCTTGTGGAAGTTCCTATCATCAATGGACTGGCCGATGTGATTCATGTGATGGTTGGAATACATTGGTTGAAGAAATTATTTCTGAAAAACCTCCCAAAGGGCTTGGTGAACGTGAAGGGAAAAAAATTGAAATCTCCGATTTAAGAATCACATCGGATAAGCAGGAAAGGTTTTTCACAGAGATTCAGGAACTCGATAGAGTATTCGGAGGTGGACTGGTGCCTGGCTCTGCAATTTTAGTTGCTGGTGATCCTGGCATTGGAAAATCTACACTATTACTTCAAGCAATAGCGGCAGTCTCAAAATTTAATAAATCTGTAATTTACGTTTCAGGGGAGGAAGGGAAGGAACAAATTCGTCTGAGAGCTAAAAGACTAAATCTTGATGAATCCTCGGTAAAACTAGCGACAGCTACTGATGTAAGAAATATACTTTCTAGCCTTAAAGCAAATCCAACTGAAGTAGTAGTAATTGATTCAATACAAACGATGTATTTGGATACCCTTGATGCAAGTCCAGGTAGTGTTAGCCAAGTAAGAGCAGCTGCACAAGAGTTTATTAGATATGGGAAAGAATCTGGTACTGTAATTTTACTCGTTGGGCACGTTACTAAAGACGGGCAAATTGCCGGGCCAAGAATATTGGAACATATGGTTGACACAGTTCTTTACTTTGAGGGAGATCGAGGTCACCAGTTTAGAATTGTTAGATCAATCAAGAATCGTTTTGGTCCAGCAGACGAGATTGGTGTTTTTGAGATGACGAGCCAAGGATTAACCGAAGTAAAAAACCCATCTTCAGTGTTTCTGAATGGATTGAAAGCTCCTCCTTATGGAACTGTAGTTTTTGCAGGAATAGAAGGCACTAGGCCAGTATTAATGGAAATACAAGCACTTGTTTCACCAGGGGGGGCCGGGAATCCAAGAAGAGCTGTACTAGGTTGGGACTCTAATCGTCTTTCAATGATACTTGCTGTTTTAGAGCGTAATACTGGTCATTCCTTCTTAACAAATGATATTTACCTGAATGTTGTTGGAGGCTTAAAGATCAAAGAACCCGCCGCAGATTTAGCAATAGCAGCTGCAATTATGTCATCAATAAATAGTGTGCCACTTAATCCAGAAACTGTAGTTTTTGGTGAGATAGGTCTTTCTGGGGAGATTAGACCTATAGCCCAAAGCTCCACCCGCTTAAAAGAAGCCAAAAAGCTTGGGTTTATAAATGCAATCGTTCCATCTAGAACAACTGATAAAAAACTAACTGGAATATCTGGTGTAAAGATTAAATCTATTAATCAAATTACCGAACTTCCATCCCTTTTCAAGATACAAACTACGAAACAGGAGATGCATGACTGAACTACCCATCAATTTGATTGATATTGGCGTTGCAATCATTCTTTTGATTTCAGGACTGCTAGCTTTTTCGCGAGGAGTTGTTCGTGAAACTCTTGGTATAGGCTCTTGGATTGGTGCAACTATAGCAACCGTTTATGGTTTTCATTATTTACGTCCAATAGCCCGTGATTTAATCGATAGTCAACTAATTGCAGATGCATCTGCAGGAGCTGCTATTTTTGTTATATCCTTAGTCGTATTCACAATTTTAACTCAACTTATAGCAGGACGAATACAAAAGAGTAGACTTGGAGCTTTGGATCGAATGCTTGGAATTGTGTTTGGTTTATTTCGAGGTGCACTGTTAGTATGTCTTGCCCAAATGATGTTTGTTTGGGCTGTAGCAGAAGAAGATAAACCTTCATGGGTCGACCAAGCGATCACAATGCCGTATATCATACACGGTGCAGATTTGATTCGTTCAATAGTTCCGCATAAAACTTTGCATGAAGCCCAAAAACGAGTTAAAGCAACAGGAGATGGAATCAGGAAGGCAAAAGAAGCAGATAAAAACAGAAGAGATGCTGAAGAAAAATTTGAAAAAGCAACAGAGGAACTGAAACCTAATAATGAAGAATGATTCAAAAAATACTTTCATCTCCTCCATTAATCTATTTTCTATTATCGGGTAATTACAATGTCCAGTGATCATTTACAAAAGGATAAGTTTCACGAAGAATGTGGTGTTTTCGGGGTTTTCGGGCACCCTGAAGCAGCAGCACATACTGCACTTGGTTTACATGCCCTCCAACATCGAGGGCAAGAGTCATGTGGCATAGTAACCAGTGATAGCGAAATGTTTCACAGTCATCGTGCCACCGGTAAAGTTGGAGATAATTTCAGTGATGCTAGTGTAATTAAAAAATTACCTGGTTACTCAGCAATTGGGCACAATAGGTATTCTACTACTGGTCCGAATGAGGAGAGAAACATTCAACCAATGTTTGCTGATTATGCCTTTGGAGGTTTTGCTTTAGCTCACAATGGTAATCTTACGAACGCTGTTCAACTTAGATGTGACCTAATGGACAAAGGTAGTATATTCAATTCAACTTCTGATACAGAAACGTTAATTCATCTTGTAGCTCTTAGCCCTCAAATCAACGTTATCGATAAACTGGTAGATGCTACTAGTAAAGTTGTTGGAGCTTATTCTTTAGTAGCATTAACAAGTGATATGCTTATAGGAATGCGTGATCCGTTTGGAATAAGACCTCTTGTTTTAGGTCAACTTGATGATGCATGGCTTTTAGCTTCCGAGTCAGTTGCTTTTGACATAATTGGTGCAAATTTAATTAGAGAGATTAAGCCTGGCGAAATGATTGTTATTACAGAAAATGGGCTGAAAAGTTACCATCCATTCACATTACAAAAACAAAGATTTTGTATTTTTGAATATGTTTATTTTTCTAGACCTGATAGTGAGGTAGAAGGATCGAGTGTATACAATGTGAGAAAGCGCATTGGGCAAGAGCTTGCTCAAGAATCACCCGTAGACGCAGACGTTGTTGTTCCAGTCCCAGATTCAGGGGTTCCTGCAGCTATTGGGTATGCAGAAGCAGCAAGCATTCCCTTTGAGCTTGGTATAATAAGAAACCACTATGTTGGCCGCACATTTATTGAGCCTTCAGATCAAATTCGTCACTTGGGAGTTAAACTTAAACATAATGCAAATTCTGGCACCCTTAAGGGAAAAAAAGTAGTATTAGTTGATGATAGTATTGTTAGAGGAACAACTTCTACCAAGATTGTAGAGATGGTTAGAAATGCTGGAGCTGCTGAAGTACATATGCGTATAGCTAGTCCACCAACAACTCACTCTTGCTTTTATGGTGTTGATACTCCCGAAAGAAAGCAACTTTTTGCTGCTCAACATAATTCTCTAGAAATGGCAAAAATAATTGGAGTTGATTCTTTATCATATATTTCTATTGATGGACTCTACAGGGCTTGTGGAGAAAACAACCGAAATAATTCTTTCCCTCAATTCTGTGATGCATGCTTTACAGGTGAATATCCAATTGCTCTAAGTGATCATGACGAAGGCCACACTCCAGCACAACTATCATTACTTACAGAAAGTCGCTAGTTTATGACTAAAAAGCTGGATGGACGCATAGCTCTGATCACCGGAGCCTCGCGAGGAATAGGTGCAGCAGTTGCAAAACGTTTTGCTAAAGAAGGAGCACACCTAGTTTTAACTGCTCGCTCTACAAATGCTCTAGAAGAGTTAGACGACTATATTAGGTCTAGGGGTGGGAAACGACCAACTCTTGTCCCATTTGATTTAAATGATGGTGATCAAATCGACCTTCTTGGGTCAGCATTACATGAGAGATTCAAAAAACTTGATGTTTTAGTTTCTAACGCAGGAATTTTAGGTGGTCTTCGTCCATTAGGACATTATTCTCCCAAAATGTGGGATGAGACAATTAACGTTAATCTTACTTCAAATTGGCGTTTAATTAGAAGCCTTGATCCTTTACTTCGTGCTTCAAATTCTGGAAGAGCTTTGTTTGTAACTTCTGGCATAACGAAAGCTAACGGAAGACCATATTGGGGGCCATATGCCGCAAGTAAATCTGCCCTTGAGACCTTGATTAGAACTTGGGCTTCAGAGCTTGAACGCACTAAAGTCAAAGTCAACCTGATTGACCCCGGACCTGTAGCAACAAAAATGCGAGCAGAAGCATTTCCTGGCGAAGATCAGAAAAAAATTAACCAGCCAGATGATATCGTTAATACATTTGTTGAATTAAGTACAACTGAAAATGATATTCATGGGCAGAGAGTTGAAATATCAGTCTGACCTCATTTAACATAGGGGTTTTTCCCTTTTTTTAAATTAATGCGTATGGGAACCCCAAGAAGATTGAACTCATCTCTCAAACTATTTACTAGATAACGTAAGTAACTTTCAGGTAATTCTGTAGGGAGATTGCAAAATATAGTAAAAGTTGGTGGTCTGGACTTAACCTGAGTTATATATCTCATTTTTATTCTACGGCCTGCCGAAAGTGGCGGAGGATGATGTTCTAATGTCATTGCTAGCCATTGATTTAATTCTGCTGTTTTGATTCTTTGATTCCAACACCTATGTGCATCCAATACAGCCGGCATTAATAACTCAATACCATTTCCACTAAGAGCTGAAAGGGGAATGATAGAAATACCTTTTGCTTGAGAAAGAGTTCTAGAAATCAAATTATTATAACCTAATAGTTGATTCTTAGAATTTTTAACGCAATCCCATTTATTTAACACTATAAGTGGGGCACGACCCTCGCTTATTGCAAGCGAAGCAATAGAAAAATCTTGTTTTGATGGCTCTACAGATCCATCAAACATAATAATTACTACCTCAGACTTGCCCAGAGATCGCCTGGCATCAGCAGCAGACAACTTTTCTATTCCATCAACTACTTTTGCACGGCGACGAAGACCTGCAGTATCAACAAGCTGAATTATCCTTCCCATATAATCCCACTCTACTGATACTGAGTCTCTTGTAAGGCCAGATTCTGGGCCCGTAATAGATCTTTCCTCCCCTAGAATTCTATTTAGAAGTGTTGATTTACCTACGTTTGGACGACCAACAATTGATATTTTCAGTGATGGTAATGATTTTTTCTTTTTATCCAACTTTGAACTATCTACATCACAATCAAAGTTTTCCCTAAAGCAAGATGATAATACATCGTGTAAATCACTAAGCCCTTCAGCGTGTTCCGCAGAAATTGGTATTGGGCATCCAAATCCTAAACCCCAAGCATCTGGTATAGATAAATCCCCAGATGTCCCCTCACACTTTGTTAAAACTAGAATAGTTTTTTTACCACTTTCATGCATCATTTTTGCTATATGCTGGTCGAAAGGGGTTACGCCCAATCGTCCATCAACTAACATCAAAATAATGTCAGCCGTATGAATGGCAGTTTTTGTTTGATCCATGATTCTTGATGCAAAACTCTCACTATTTGAATCGTCCAATCCAGCGGTATCGATTATACGAAAATTTAGATTACCAAGCCGTGCATCACCTTCCCTTCTATCACGTGTTACACCCGGTATGTCTTTTATAATAGCCGCCCGTCGTTGGACTAGACGGTTGAATAGTGTTGATTTACCTACGTTAGGTCTACCTATTAAAGCTACTGTGATTGACATTGGTGAGCCCCAAAGCAGTATTATCGGAGTGCATATATTTTAGCCTGATCAGTAAGCACAAAAATTGTTTCATCTGCAACAATCGGCGGAAGGCTAATGGCATCAGGGACAACAACCCTACCGAGATATCGGCCGTCATAAGGTGAAATTACAACTGCAACTCCAGCAGAACTAGTAAGTAGCAATCGATCATTTATTAGAATGGGACCACTCCACTTTATAGATTCTTCCTTCCTCTCAGGATCTGCGTGCCTAGGTAAGGATTTAACCCATCTAATTTTTCCAGTTTTCCTCACCAAACATACCACCTCACCTTCAAGAGTTACCACGTAAAGAAAGTCTCCGGCTACCCAAGGTGTATTGACACCTGCTAAATCATGCTCCCAGACACGTGAACCTGAGCGAAGATCAATAGCCACAAGGTGACTTCCATGACTGATTATGAAAGCTAATCCCCTATCTATTATTGGACTACCATTAATATCATTGAATGTAGAAATACTGCTTGTAAGTTGATTTTGATTACCCAATGCATCAGACCAAATAATACGACCGTTTTTTATACTTAAAGCAGTTATTTCACCAGAAGAATAAGGCACTAAAACAATATCCCCTGCTATTGCAGGACTAGCCCCACCAAGCAAACCTGCTGGTTCTGAAATTCCAGCATGGCTCCATAATTTTTTTCCACTACGACCGTCAAGTGCCCAGATTTGATTATCTAGACTAATTGCAAATACCTTTTTGTCTGCAACAACTGGTGCCGTTCTAAAAGGAATACCTGTATTAAAACGCCAAATTATTTGGCCTGTTTTTGCATTCAGTGCAAGAATCTCTCCAAAACCAGTAGAGGCAAAAATCCTTCCTCTAGAATAAGCTAAACCACCGCCAAAGCCACTTTCTTTATCTTCATATTCAGGTTTAGGGTTATAGCTCCACAAAAGTACCCCAGAATCTGTTGAAAAGCTGTAAATAAGTCCTTTAGAATCTGTTGCAAATATTTTTTCTCCAGCCACAACAGGTGTTGATAAAATTTGAGTCTTTGTATCTGACGGCGAACCAAATTTAGTGTTCCAAAAAATACTTGGATTGTTTGAAGCAGAGAGATGATGCATAGCACGGTCAGGATAACCCCCCGTCTGTGGCCATTCTTTATTTATATAAGGCTTCGGTAATCTAATAGGTAAATCAGAAACAGTTGGGTCAGGCTGTATTACTGAGGACTGTAACAATACAGATATACGTTTTCCAGGTAGTGGCGGATCCTCTGGCTCTCCCATCCATTCCCCACATGCATATAATAAAAAACAAACAGGTATTATTATTGTGAAAATATAGACAGTTCGCATACTTTTATCCTGTTGGTTCAAAGATATTCACTTATCAGTGCCAAGCACAGCTAAAATTTGAGCTGCCCTATCTTTTAACCCTTCGGGAGCAGAAGCATCAAGAGTAAGTGCACTCAGTAACTCGCGTGCATGATCTTTCTTACCAGCTTTAATAGCCGAAAGTGCCAGTGTTTCTTGAGCCATAGGTCTCCATATATTGCCCTCTAAAAGTATAGGTGCTAATTTTTCATTTATCTGCCTAAAATCTAAAGTGTCTAAGAGTAAATCCGAAGATATGTAGATTGCTAAATCTCTATAAATCTGTGGGACATCTGTATTCGCAGCAATTACATCATAAGTTTCCAAAGCCCCTGCCAGATTTTCATCTGATAAATATGCTTCTGCAGCTCGGAACTGTGAAAAGATCAAATAAGCTGGATCATCTGAAGATTTTGCAAGTTCAAGATACATTTCAGCAGCATCGGAAGGTTTCCCTTCTTCTAGAGCCTTAAATGCATCATGAAAGATTTCAGCTTGTTCAAGTTTCCTCGTTTCAGCGGCATCACGAACCAAAACAAAAGCAATTACTATACCAATAATAATTATAATTATTGCAGCTAGCGGCCATCGCCCCCAACGCCATAATTTTTTTAACCTATCCTGTTTAAGTGCGTCTTCAATATCGTGAAAAATATCAGCCAATTTACAATCTCCGCTGAAAGAGTTCCATAAGAAATAGAGAGTTATAGCATTGTAAATTGAAGGTAGCCAATGAAACCGATAAAAAAACTACAGGCGAGTTATAGCCAAATAGTCACTCCTTTATTCAACAAATTAACCTGTGTCATATACTAGTTTGAAAGCAACTAGTTATTCTATACCTGATTCTCAACTTTCCAGCTCAAAATACCACAATTCACACATTTCAGTTTCACAAAAATTTAAGTGCTGGCTTAACACAAATATAGTCTATTTAAGAGATCAATATGTCGGAATAATTTTTAAGCTGCATCTTCCTCAACTTTAGGCTTATTATGTATATATGCTATTGAGTAATGCCTTGCACAATATGGCTTTGACTCAACTGCAGGATCGCCACAAAAATGAAAATCCGCCTCACCTGGATGTCCAATCGGCCACTGGCAACACATTCCAGTTCGATTAATTGGTAGAACACGTGGTTGGCTTCTCGTTTTTACTACCGTTTTTCTTACGGACTTAGCTGGTCTTCTTGTAATTCCTCTTCGAATAGGAGATGGTCTTGAAGGTAGCTCAAGCCGGTGGGCTTTACCAACTACAGAATTCTTAGAAACTCCGATCTGCTTTCCAATTTCTGCAGTGGTAAGACCTTCATCCCACAATCTGCGTAGGTTATCAACTCGCTCAGGAGTCCAAGTCGTCATTTTACCCTCCTTTTAACATTAAGAACGGTGGCCCATCGTAACTAATACCCAAAGGGCGCACAATCAGTAGTGCCTTTCCGACAGCAACCCTCAACATACAGTATTAACCGCTATAAGCAAGTGTTGAATTCACAAAATTTGTCAATATATTGTAAAAAATTAACACAGGGTAAAATTTATATTTATTTCAAAGTCTTATTAAAATAATAAATAAACAAAAAGGCCATTTAAATTTGTTTTTGTTAGATTCAATTGAACAATTTGGAAGACTTTTTATTTTATTATTTGCTATTCAACCATTTATATATATGGCCTAGCCACTTTTCCCTAATACCATTTCGTTCTAGATAGAGCTCATGACGAGCACCTTTATAAAATATAGATCTACAATTAATAATTTTACTACATAATTTAAGGCTGTCTTCTGGAACGACTAAAACATCAATTTATGGAATAGTCATTAATATTTTAGTTTTTGTATTTGGCAAAACACTACTATTAAAAATTCGTTTTCTGGAATTCACATAGTTATTAAACCACATAAGAGTAACCCCATACGACTTCCTAGTGTGTTCTAAAGACCGCCTCCATTTTTGCTTAAGAAATGAACGTTCAGAGTCAGATGTATTCTGATTATCATTAGCAGCATAATTTATATCATCAATCCATTCATTATTTCCTGGTGCATACCACCACCCTAAACCCAATGTTGATGCAAAGCCTGCAACAAAGGAACTAAGTCCATGAGGGAATAATCCTGTTTTGACAGTTATCATAGGAGCTGAAAGAACAGCTCTATCTATAGCCACTTGTCCAGAGCTAAGAAGACCAAGTAGTATATGTGCGCCCATAGAATGGGCAAAAATTATAGGGGGCATATGATCTTCATATACTACTATCTGTGAAATAAATTTTTTTATATCATCTTGATCATTTTTAAAGTTTGTTCCGGCTCTATTGTAGTCCGTTAAAGCGTGATCAGAACCTCCTTGTCCATGCCAATCCATTATCCATACATTGTAATTATTTTGATTAAAGTCATTGATTAACTCAAAATAACCTTCAATAAACTCCGATTGGCCTGGAGCAATGACTATTGTTCCTCTAGACTCATCCACTAATGAAAAGCCATAGCGTAAAGAATATCCATGATCAGAGATAAAATAATCAAATTTAAAATTATTTTGGGGTAAAGCAATTGATGTCAAGCTCTTCTGAAGATTCGCATCGTAAGTAAGATTACTGGTTTTAATAACTTCCGTTGGAGGAGAGCAAGATGCAATAAATAATAATAGAGATAGCCCAAAAAGAGTTAGACCTAGATTAACTGAGTGGCACCGCCTTACCTTTAACGTACTAACAAAGCCAACAAGCAATTTAACCCCCCTTTAACCTAATTCTGTATACCTAGATTAAACCAACTGTCATGATATTCATTTTTTCTGTTATTTTAAAATTTTTTTTCAAAAAATGGGCTGTAAATCTATTATATTTCGTTAGTTAGTTTTATGTATTTTTGGTACTCCTTGCACCTAGATTAATAAGAGCGAGGCTAATAAAAAGAAGAACAACAGCCGCCCAAACCCATATACTTAAGGAATCAGAGAAAATTACCCATGACCAGATCAAACCTGCGGCTACAATAACATAATTTATTTGTGCGTAAAAAAGTCCGCTAGTACGTTTGACAATTTCAAAAAAACACATATAGACAATTACCCATACAAAAGATGCCCAGATCGTGCTTCCAATTGCTTGCCAACCATAATTACCAAAAAAATGGAGACCATCTTGTGCAAGTGTAACTGGAAATAAAATCAAAGAAGCTACAAGCATCGTGCCAGCAGCTAGGCTAAATGTCTCAGCTTCCGGTGGCCTAAGAAGAACTATAAAAGCATTGTTTGCCCCACAGGAAATTGGCACAAGTAGACAAAAAATTACCCAAATTTCTGCTCCTGAAATAGGTAAACTGCTACTAGGTATAACTATTAACAATACACTCCCAAATCCAATAACTACTCCCAAAATACTCACCAGGCGAAGTTTGTCGGTCTTTATTAATAGCGACATCACATATGTACTGGCTGGGATAAGTGCTACTGATAAAGTGATTACGCCTGGAGGCAATTTATCTGCAACAACATTGAAAACAACAAGTGGTGTTAACATCCCCAGAACAGCACAAAAGACAAAGACTTTAATATTATTCCAGCTAAACCTAGGCACATTATTTGTAATAAAACAGATAATTAATAAAATCATTGAACCCAAAAACATTTGCCAGAAAACATAAGAAAAATATGGCATGCCAGATTCAAATGAAAATAGGTTAGCAGCAAAAATACTACCAAAAGTGACACCTCCTATTAGAACGAGCAAGCTGGGTAGAAAAAGACTCTTAATATTACTTTCATTCATTTAAGGTCTCACTATTAAATATAGTTGCATAATATCTATTGATTCCCTTTGCTAGATCTAACCTAGATGATTACCATATTTATAAGTTCATTTAAGAAAAAAATTACAGGGTTAATTGATAATGACAAGTAGTTCTATACCTATTATTGGCTATACTGACAAACTATCAGCTCGTCCTGGAGAAACAATAGCCTTTAAGGTTAGTTGTTCCAGTCCACAAAAATATTACGCAAATCTAGTAAGGGTAATTTCATGTGACCCTAATCCAAAAGGGCCTGGCATTCAGGAAGAAAAATTAGAGTCCAATTTTGATGGTGTTTATCAAGGAAAACCACAAAACATTTGCCTCGGCTCAGCAATCAGAGTTACAGAAACTAATTCACTAGACACCCTTAAGTCCTTTACTTTAATTGCGACTATCTGGCCAACTAGACCTCAAGCAGGCTTACAAGGAATAATTACACGTAGAGAAGTAAAGGGTAATAGTGGTTTCGGGTTAGCTATAAATACTAAAGGGGCATGTGCTATTTTAGGCGGATTGGAAATTTCTGTTGGTATGCCCCTTATAGAAAGACGATGGTATAGGATATGGATGAGTTATAATTCCTCAACAGGAACTGTTACGGTAGGGCAAAAACCACTTTCTAAACAAATTGATGCTGAGGATGAAGGTTTTTGTGAGGCTGTAACTAAAGTAAAGAATAACTTTATTGGTTCAGGAGATCTATTAATAGCAGCTTTTCGAGGTGAGCCTAGAAGTGCCCATTATAATGGAAAGATTGAAAGTCCCATAATTCTCGAAACGGCCATTAATGAGAAAAAAATGTCTTTAATGACATTAAATGAACTTCAAAAAACAGCATTTGCTTATTGGGACTTTTCTCAAGAAATTAGTAGTCCCAACATAATAGATTCTGGACCTCATGGTCTTGATGGTTACATAGAAAACCTACCCACGAGGGCTATGACTAGTTCAGAGTGGGATAATAGTTCACATGACTGGACAAAAAAAACCCAACATTACTCAGCTATTCATTTTCATGAAGATGACATATACGATTGTGGGTGGAATACGGATTTCGTTTTTACTGTACCAGATGAATTTAAAAGCGGAATTTACGCAGCTCGACTTGAAACAGATTCTGGGGAGAAGGAGATGGTTCCCTTCTTCGTTCCGGCAAAGAAAAATAAACCTCAATCCCGAATATGTATTCTAATTCCTACGTTTACATACATAGTCTATGGAAATATTTCACGAGGAAATTCAACTTATAAAGATGATGGATCATTGGCCAAAAAAATAAAAGACTGGGGTGCATGGCCATATAATTGTGATGAACATAAAGAGTTTGGTTTATCTACATATAACGATCATACTGATGGAAGTGGTATTTGTACCGCTTCTTTTCTACGACCAATTATCACTATGAGAACGGCAACAGTTTCTTACCCAGATGTACCAGGGTCGGGTTTGCGGCATTTCGCAGCTGATGCACACCTATGGTTTTGGCTTGAAAAAATGGGCTATGACTTTGACATCATAACAGATCATGAACTACACCATGAAGGTATTAACTCAATAAAAAATTATGACATTGTAATGACACCTTCACACCCAGAATATCACACAACGGAGACTCTTGATGCACTTCAAGCCTATATAGAAGAAGGTGGTCACTTTATGTACTTAGGAGGAAATGGTTTTTATTGGAAAGTGGCTCTTAATAAAAATTTTCCTGGTGCTGTTGAAATTCGTCGTGCTGAAGGTGGTATTAGACTATGGGCTTCAGAGCCTGGCGAGTACTATAATGCATTTGATGGTACTTACGGAGGTATGTGGCGAAGAAATGGTCGTCCTCCACAAAATTTATGCGGCATTGGTTTTACTGCTCAAGGAAAACATTTTGGAGATCCTTATCGTCGCACTGCGGCCTCGCGAGACCCCTTATACGCATGGATTTTTGAAGGAATAAAAGATGATATTATAGGAAATTTTGGATTATCAGGGGGTGGTGCAGCAGGTTTTGAACTTGACCGTGCTGATGTAAAATTAGGAACCCCTCTTAATGCTGTTGTTTTAGCAACCTCTGAAGGTCACGGTAAGCATTTTGGACTAGTACCAGAAGAAATTCTTATGACCAATATGTTAGCTTGGAACGGCGAGCCTTATGATGACCTCATCCGTGCTGATATTGTTTATTTTGATACACCAAAGGGTGGAGCAGTTTTTGCTGTAGGCTCAATTACTTATTGTGGATCTCTGCCTTACAATAATTGCAAGAACAACATCTCGCAGCTCACCAAAAATGTGATCGATAGATTTCTAAAAGAAAAAAATTAATAATTACTTAATCAAAAAAGATAAATGTGCGACTTTCAATACTCAGTCTTTCAGGTGCGTTCAGCGTACTTGTGGGGTCTTCAAAAGCACTGTGAGCAGTAAAACGAGCTCGCCCATCCTTCTCAGAATCATAACCTTTAAATAGGAGAACTTCGCTGGAGGTCATGTATGGGAAGAAAAACCACTCATGCAATGGATTATGACGAACTTGGTAAAACTCGCCTTTTCTATTTGGTAAAACTAACTGTGTAACAACAAAATCCTTTTGGGACAAACTTCTTGAATTACAAATAGCAAGTGGTAACTTTCTCACAACTCCCTTGATTGGCCTCCATACCTGCACAACTGCAAATCTGGAACTTAAAAGTTTCGAAGATTTAGCTCTTGGAAGTAGATCAATTACTCTTTTAGTTGCAGAACTTTCTGTATAATCATTGTGTACAACTTGGACTGGTTCTCTTGCTTTTTCTTTTAATCTCTGATTCTCATCAGAAGTTCGGATTGTATGATCAAACACATGCACAAATGAAGCCCCAGTTATATTTTTTACCAAATCATGGATTTCTTTTGAGTATTCTTTCTTAACTTCATTGGCATTAAAATAATTAGTTACCATTGTCTCATGTCTACACAAAACAAATCCATCATTATCTAAATTAAATTTATAAGCTGGGGCACGTCCATTAAAAATATTCATCAACTGAGAATCATAAGATGCCCTTCTATCAGACAAAGATTTTCCAGGTTCATCTTGATAAGTGATTGGGTATAATTCTTGCCTTGAAACGTATGTTAATGGGGCTTTGACGCTATTTAACGTAATGGATTCATCAGCCAAGGAATTTTTCCATTTATTTTAAAGGTTAATTATCATTTATAAATTAAAAAATTACCTCCGGATATAATAATTTTAATACGCTGTAGACTTTCCAAGAATTAGATGATTTGTTTTAAACAAGAATCAATAAACTTTTTTTAAATATATACAGTAATACACTCATTGGGAGACACAAAATGATTGGCTATGCAACGCTTGGAACAAACGACCTAGAACGAGCCAGATATTTTTATGATAATCTATTTGATATTATAGGTGCCAAAAGGTCTGGAGAGTCAGATCGACACACACTCTGGCAAGCCCCATCTGGAGGATCCAAACTTGGTGTTTACATCCCTTTTGATAAAAAACCAGCCACTAATGGTAATGGGTCTATGGTAGGAATTCATGTTGAAAGCATTGAGATGGTTGATGCACTTCATACTAGAGCCCTTGAGCTGGGGGCATCAGATGAAGGAACGGGGTTACGTGTCGAAGGTAAATATTATATGGGTTATTTCAGAGATTTAGATGGTAATAAACTTAATTTATTTACAGTGATATAAACAAGGGTTAGGGGTTTTATTTATAATAGTAGCTAAAGAAAGAGAGATTATTAACCGTTTCTATATGCGCCAACGCAATTGAGGTGACAATCTGTCTGTATTTAGATGGTTTTTAATTGTATTGAGTCGAATTAAATTGGAAGACTGGAAATCTTCTCCAATCAAATGCTTTATGGGAGTAATTCCCTTAATTAATTCATATATAGTTTCATCAAGAGAGGATTGAGGTTGATGGTCAGGTGCTATCTTTTTAAACAAATCAAAGTTGACTTTATAGGAACGTTTATCTGGTTGTATAGATTGATCTAACTCGAGCTCAACATCGCTGATCTTCTCCACAACAGCCTCAGCCAATTGTCTTAATGTATAATTCCAGTTATTGGACCCAACATTGACCACTAAGTGAGGTGATTCTTGTCTAAAACCTCTTGCAATCGCCCATTCTATTGCTCTAGCCATATCCTTTATATTTATTAACGGTCGCCAAGATTTGCCATTACTCGGAACAACTACTTTTCCATTAATCATTGCTGATGCTACAAAACTATTCAGAACTAAGTCTAATCTTAATCTTTCACTCATTCCACATGCTGTTGCAAAGCGTAAAGAAGTTGCTATCGTTCCAGGTGCAAGTTTAATATTAGCGAGAACTTCTTCAACGGCCACCTTTGATCTGGCATACGCAGTGAGTGGATTTAAATTGTCGTTTTCTTTCTTTGAAGCAACCCCTGCCGTACCATATATACTACAACTCGAAGCAAAAACTATTGTTTTATCTGAAAGGGCTCCAAAATCCTTAACCAGTTTTCCTAAGGCAAGATGATTAATTTCATCTGTAATTTTATCAAAATTATTACTTATTGGATCATTAGAGATAGCACTAAGTAGAATAAGAGTGTCAAAACCCCTACAGATCTTAACATCAATATCCCTGATATCTTTAAAAATTTGTTGATCGCAATAGGTATCTCCCAGTCGATCATTTGTTGTTATACAAGAAGAAAAATAACCTGTGTCTAAGCCTACTATTTCAGAATTAGTTAGAGTCGTCTTAAGGTATTTACAAACAATAGGTCCTATATAGCCCAGATTTCCAATAACTAGGATTTTCATATCTACTTCCTTATTTCAGGTAAGTCTCTTTGACCATACCAGAGCTAAAACCACACTTTTAAAACACAATGACAGTTTTAACTATTCATATATGCATTGGCTACACGAAGAACTGTTGCATCGTCCATCCATCTTCCAGTTAACATTAGACCAATTGGTAAATCTGAGACATTCCTACATGGCACACTGATGGATGGGTGACCACTCAAATCAAAAGGTGCCGTATTATGGATCATGTTTAAGGCATTATTAACATAAGTAAGCCTGTCATTATCAACAGATGGTTGAATTGAGTGTGCCTTTTGTGGTGTAGTAGGCATTAATAATATATCGTAATTTTCTAACGCATGATTATATTCTGATGTAAGTTCACGTGACATATTCTGTGCTCGAGCATAGAACGCTCCTTGATATTGCTCACGCATATAATGCCCAACCAAAAGCCCTAATTTCGTAGTTGGTGAAAAATCACTTCCATTAGTCTGAATTGCGCGCAACATATGAGTCATAAATCGAGGATTATATAACCCTTTAGTTTGGTAAATGAATCCACCACGATATAAATTGTCAGTAGCACCCTCTATAGCCAATGCTGTCCATATAGCAGGGCCGCGACGGTGAAAAGGGATTGAGATATTTTCTACTTTTGCTCCAAGTTTTTTAAAGTAGTTTGCCGCAGACCTTACTGTATCATCAACCTCTGCTGAAGAAACATCTGGGTGGTTAAATCCTTCTTCTACAACTCCAATCTTCAAACCTTCTACACCACTTTCTAGCTCCGAATAGTAATTCTGTGGTTTGAAGTCATCTGGTTGACGTGGGTCACAACAAGTTTCATCTTTACCTGCGAGTACTGTTAATAGAAGTGCACAATCCGAAACGGTTTTAGTCATAGGGCCTACATGGTCAATTGTAAGATCAAAGCCTGCAATTCCCGTATAAGGAATCAATCCGTGACTAGGCTTAAGACCAACAGTACCCGTCCAAGCGGCAGGTATACGAATAGACCCCCCTTGATCCCCACCTAAAGCTAAATCTACAATATCTGTAGCTACAGCTATGGCAGATCCAGATGATGAGCCTCCTGGGTGATATTCAGGGTCGATCGGGTTTTTTGCTGGTCCATAAGTACTTGTATGACCCACACCTGCAAACCCAAAGTCGTCAGTAGAGAGAATATGAGTTATTTCACCACCAGCCCTAATCAATCGCTTGACTACAGTAGCATCAATATCTGGGGTATAATCATAAAGAAGTCTTGATGCACATGTCATAGGTATACCAGCCACAGAGATAGTATCTTTTATACCAATTTTTTTCCCACTTAGTGGTCCAGATATACTTTCCGAGGATCTAACACTACAGGTTCTTACAATCCCATTATAAGGGTCATCAACTGGTTCTGGGCGAGGGCCTACTTGCCGAATCGCTGATACTAATTCACGAGAAGGATCCGGGTATTGATCAAGAACGTCGTAAGTTTCAATAACTCCATTAACAAGAGTGGAGTAATCTTCCAGCTCAGACTCCGTTAGATCAAGAAAGTAGCGGTCACTCAGATCACGAAGATTTTCCTTTGATGGCCTTCGAATAGTCATTTTTTTTCCTATATAAAAGTTGCGAGCGTCATTTAACTTGCTAACACACACTAAATGTATGTTTTTATTTGAAGATCATACCTCTTTTTCCACTCTCAAATGACAACAATAAGTTAGTTATAGGCTCAACTAGAACGCTTTTGCCGACCCTTCCCTATACTTGTTAGATGGCACGAAACCAGTCATCTGGGGTGCTCGTGCGTCAGAGACCCAGAGCTCTCTGTCGGGGTGCATGCCAGCCCCGAATACGGCTGAGACAGCCGAACGTCGCATCCTGTTTAGTAGACGTGTATCTGCATCACCAATTGCCGGGTGAGTGCCACCATTATCCGCCACCGCTTTGTCCCAGCTTGCCTTGCGGGAGGAAAGTGTTGAGTTATTGTCGAGCTGTAAACAGTTTATTTCGTTACTATTCAGATCAACAACTATGTCGTCGCCATCCTCAATATAGGCAATCGGTCCCCCAAGTGCGGCTTCTGGGCCAACATGACCGATCACTAGACCGACAGAACCGCCAGAGAATCGTGCATCAGTCATTAGGCCCACCACGATCTCTTTCTGTCGGCACAACGTGGTTATACGCGAAGTAGAGTCGAGCATTTCTGGCATACCTGGTGCGCCACTTGGGCCTTCGTAGCGGACGATAATCATATCGTTATTTTCAAAGACCTCCGATTGGTTCTCAAGTGCGTTAAGTAGTTCCGCTTCGCTGTTGAAGACCCGTGCTTTACCAGTAAAAATATTATTCTCAAGTCCACCTTCGAGACCTGCGAGTTTCAGCACAGCACTAAACTCTGGCGACAAATTTCCACCAAGCACGCGGAGACCGCCCGTCGGCTTGAAGGGTTTCTCTACAGAGTAAATGACCTCACCATCTGGCACTGGTGGATCAAGACGTACGATCTGTTCCGTTAAAGTTTCACCTGTGCAGGTCATGGCTTCACCGTTTAGCAGTCCAGCTTCGAGAAGTTCCTTGACTATAACCTGAATGCCACCCTTCTCGTCGATGTCAACCATCGAATATTTCCCAAATGGCCGTGCGTTGATAAGCACTGGCACCACGTGTTGCGAAAGGTAGTTGAACTCCTCTGGCGACATGATGTCTTTCTTGAAGCTACTAAAGCCCGCAGCACGGGCAATCTCTGGGCCGTGCAATAGAACATTGGTCGACCCACCTACGGCCATGGCAACAATCATTGCATTGCGAATCGAATCGCGATTGACAATCTTACGCGGTGAGAGATCCTTGGATATCAGTGCATCAAGATAGGATACCAACTCGTCTGGATACTGCTCCATACGCCGCGGGTCATCCGATGGTGGAGAGACCATGTGAAGTGGCTCCATACCGACGACGGCGATAAAGGTCTGCATTGTGTTGTAAGTGAACATGCCCCCACAGCTTCCATAGCCTGGGCACGCCTCGCAAGCGACGCGTTTCTTCATCTCTTCATCGGAGCTCCCAGCGACTTGAAATCCAGTTATGATGTCGATCGGCTCTTTGGTGACAGAGTCAAGACCTGGGCGGATCGGCCCATCCGACATAATTATCGAAGGGCGGTCGTGTTCGAGCAAGGCTGCCAGCGTGCCTACTGGCGGCTTGTCACAGGCCACTATAGCAATAGTACCTTCCAGTCCGCTGGCACTGAGATGTTCGGTTATTGTATCGTTTGTGACTTCGCGGCCAATTAGCGAATACCGCATTTCACGCGTGCCGTTGCGCATGCCATCGGAGGTCGCAACAGAATATTCTGGTTGTACTAAACGCACGCGCATCTGTCCTTCATTCTGTCCAATTCGTTTGCGTAGACATTCCTGAATTCTCTCGACCTTGCGTTGCACTCCCAAATAACACTGGGAATCTCCCTTGTTACCCACGACGCCGACCGATGGTTCGTGAATGAGTTCGATATCGGTACCCAGTTCCCGTGCTATTCCGAACGTCTGTGCGTTACGCCCTGGATTGTTGTCGAAAAGAACTGTTCTAAAATTTCGCACGACTTATACTCCCCAAAGAATTAGTCTTAAATTTTAAATCTAAGTTAATTTATAGAAATATTTCCCACTCTAAAACATTATTGAATTTATTTCGCCCATCTACTCCCACTCAATAGTACCCGGCGGTTTACTCGTAACGTCATACACTACTCTATTAATACCACGCACCTCATTAACAATTCTGTTGGCAACTCGACCAAGAAACTCCATATCAAATGCATAAAAGTCTGCAGTCATACCATCAGTTGAAGTAATTGCCCTTAGGGCACATACGTTATCATAAGTACGAGCATCACCCATAACACCTACTGCTCTAACAGGCAAAAGAACTACAAATGCCTGCCAAATTTTATCATATAAGTTAGCTTTACGAATTTCCTCGAGAAAAATCATATCCGCACTACGAAGAATATTTGCTTTTTCTCTCGTAACTGCACCAGGAATTCTGATAGCTAGCCCTGGACCAGGAAAAGGATGACGTCCAACCAACGCTTCAGATAATCCTAGTTGTCTTCCCAGTTCTCTAACCTCATCTTTAAACAGCTCCCGAACTGGTTCAACTAATTTTAGATTCATGCGCTCTGGGAGACCACCAACATTATGATGAGATTTTATTACAGCACTTGGACCTGCAACTGATACACTCTCAATTACATCTGGGTACAAGGTTCCTTGAGCAAGAAAATCTGCTCCACCAGCCTCTTTTGCAGCACGTTCAAAAACATCTATAAATGTTGATCCAATTATTTTTCTTTTTTCTTCTGGGTCCGTAACACCTTTAAGGTTTTCGAAAAACTCGTCTGCTGCATCTACAATTATTAAACGTAAATTATATTTTTCTCTAAATAATGCTACAACCTCATTTACTTCTCCATGCCTCAAAAGCCCTGAGTCTACAAATACACAGGTTAATTGATCACCTACAGCTTCGTTCAATAAAGCAGCAACGACACTTGAGTCTACTCCGCCAGAAAGGCCACAAATTACATTGCCTTTACCAACTTGTTCCTGAATAGATACTTTCGCACGATCCTTAAACTCCGACATTGTCCAGTTTCCCGAACACTTAGCAATTCGTTGCACGAAATTTCGGATAATAGCAGCACCATCTGGCGTATGAATTACCTCTGGATGAAATTGGACACCATAGAATTTATTTTTTTCGTCTGCAGTGGCAGCATATGGAGCTCCATCAGAACATGCAACAACCGAAAAGCCAGGAGGTAAAGATGTAACTCGATCTCCATGGCTCATCCAAACAGTTTGCTTGCTCCCCACTTTCCAAACACCCTCAAACAATTCACAAGATGCAGTAATATCAATTAGAGCTCGACCAAACTCTCGCTCATCAGCATTCTCAACATTACCTCCCATTGCTTCACACATGATTTGTTGGCCATAGCAAATACCGAGAATTGGAATACCACTTTTAAATATTTCAGGTCTTGGCCTTGGTGCTTTTGATTGGGTTACTGAAGCAGGCCCACCTGATAAAATGACAGCAGAGGGGTTAAAAGAATTAATCTCCTCCATATCGGATGTATAGGGGCGTATCTCACAATACACCCCAGCCTCACGAACGCGCCTCGCTATTAATTGGGTAACCTGAGACCCAAAATCCAAAATTAGTACACGCTCTTCCATGCTGTGTCTCAGTTTTTTTTAAATTACAGCACCAATCATCTTGCTTAAACTACTATACACAAGATATCAGGGAGCTCTTGGTCATTAAATAAAGTATTCAAACTATGATTTGTTTACCAATTTGATTCTTCCTCAAGAAGCACTTGCTTATCAGCGTTTTCTTTATATCTTGCTATGGCCTTTTTTAACTTAGAAGTTTCCTTGCAAATATTTCCACAGATATTTTTAAGAGTCTTCAAGTGCTCCTGAGCTTTTTCTAAATTACCAATTAAAAGATAAGCCCGACCTATATATTCATTCGCCCCTTTATGTTTTGGGTTTATTGCAAGGGCTTTAGCATAATGATCAAAGGCTGGATCTAGTTGTCCTGATTTACGATAGGCGAATGCTAAAAAATTCTGTGCATCAGCATTTTGAGAATCTGCTTTAACTGCTTCCTTCAAATGGCTTATAGCTTCGGACCAATCAGCATTATCTATAGCAGTTATGCCTTTTGCAAGGTTTGCTTCTTTGGGTGGACCATCATCCTGAGTAGTTCCTGCTGCATTAACATGTTCAGAAGAAAGTAGTATTGAACCAAATATTAAAGCTATTGCAAAACAAGTAGTCCAAAATGAATTCATTATAGCCTCCATAGAATTATAGGTATCCCAATATACACCTTTTTATGTGAATTTTATACGATAAATAACACACCTAAACAAAACATAATCTAATTGGGCTGCTGGTAATTTGGTGGCTCACGTTGGATTGTGACGTCGTGCACATGACTTTCTCTAAGCCCAGCACCAGATATTTTAATAAAATTACAATGATAGTGCATTGAATCAATTGTTGCACTTCCTGTATAACCCATAGCCGCTCTAAGCCCACCTACTAACTGATGAATGATTGCCGCTACTGGACCTTTGAACGGCACCCTTCCCTCAATACCCTCTGGAACTAGTTTTAAGGAATTATTTATCTCTTCCTGAAAATATCTATCCGCTGAACCACGGGCCATTGCACCAATAGATCCCATTCCACGATACAGCTTATATGAGCGTCCCTGATATAAAAAAACTTCCCCTGGGCTTTCTTCTGTCCCTGCTAAAAGTGAGCCAATCATTGCACAAGATGCACCTGCGGCTATTGCCTTTGCAAGGTCTCCTGAATACTTAATTCCTCCATCGGCTATAACAGGGATCTTATGTTTTTTAGCTACTGCAACACAATCAAATAGAGCTGTAAGCTGAGGAACACCTACACCAGCTACCACTCTTGTGGTGCATATAGAGCCTGGTCCAATACCAACTTTAATAGAATCTGCGCCAGCTTCTATCAAAGACTTTGCACCATCTGCTGTAGCGACATTCCCTGCAAGGATTTGTGCCTGATTATTATATTTTTTTATTTCTGCAACGATCTTAGAAACTCCGTCACTATGACCATGGGCAGTATCAACAACGACTAAATCACATCCTGCATCAATTAAAGCCTTAGCTCTTGATAAACCATTCTCACCTACACCTGTGGCTGCACTAACTCGTAATCGCCCATGTGTATCTTTACAAGCATTGGGAAACTTCTCTGCACGTTCAATGTCACGGACGGTAACCAAACCAACACATTTATAATTTGAATCAACTACTAATAATTTTTCTATTCTATGCTTGTGCAGAAGTGTTTTAGCATGATCTCTATCTGCACCTTCTAAAATGGTTACAAGATTATTACATGTCATCACTTCTCTTATAGGTTGAGTAAGATCTGTCACAAATCTCACATCCCTATTTGTCAGTATGCCAACTAGCTTTCCGTTGCCATCTTCAACTACAGGGATACCTGATATACCATGCTCCTCCTTTAGCCTTATTGCATCAATAACAGGCCTGTCAGGTGATATAGTAAGCGGATTTATAACCATTCCAGCTTCCGCTTTTTTAACTTTACGCACTTCATCAGCCTGAACAGAGATATCCATATTTTTATGAATAACACCTATGCCACCTGCTTGGGCAACAGCAATTGCTAGCCTGCTCTCAGTAACTGTGTCCATGGCGGCAGAAAGGATAGGGATCCCAAGTTGAATATTTTTCGTTACGTACGTAGCTGTATCTGCTTCTGCTGGCAACACCTTTGATGCAGCAGGCTCCAGAAGCACATCATCAAAAGTCAGTCCTTCTCGCATATTCATAATATCCTCCTGCTGAATATTGCCGCGCACTATACACCAAACTACAGCTTCGCCAAGCTATCATAAAAAATTAATGTCTCGGCTGCCGAAAACCTTTAGCAACAACATACTCTTCGGCAGAGCCCGAGCGGCTTGAAGGTGGTTTAGCATGCTTAACCCTATCAAATTGTGACTTAAGTTCATGTAAAAGGCTGGATTCTGTCCCACCTTTAAATACTTTTGTAACAAAAATACCTCCAGGCGCCAGTATTTGGGTTGCTATTTCTGCAGCAGCTTCAGCTAAGGTTATAACTCTTAAGTGGTCAGTCGAAGCATGGCCTGTAGATCGCGCTGCCATATCACTCAAAACCACGTCCGCAGGCCTTTTCTGTATGTCCATGATTTTATCAATTGTTTTGGCATCACTCACATCCAATTGCAAAAATGTTACCGAACCAATCGGATCTATAAATTGTGTATCAACTCCTATTACATTTCCTCGCCTGCCTACCTTTTGAGATGCTATCTGGCTCCACCCACCAGGAGCAGCACCAAGATCAACAACCGTATTACCCGACGCAAATATTTTAAATTTATCATCAAGTTCTATCAGCTTGAAAGCTGCTCTTGATCTATATCCATTTTCTTTAGCAGCAAGAACATATGGATCATTTAACTGTCGTTGTAACCAGCGTATGGATGATTGAGGTCTGCCACCTCCTCTGACTAAAACAGACTTTCTTCTGCGACCTCCAGAAGCACTTATTGATCGTCCTGTATTTCTCCCTTTTGGTTTTTCTCCTCGACTCAAATCAACTCTCCCTCATTGTGCAATAATTCATATAAGACACCTTCTCTAAGGCCTCTATCAGCAGCAACAAGCTTATTAACCGATAAGCTTGAAACTACTCCCATAAGAATTGCACAACCGGCTAAAAGTATGTCACCTCTACCTTTTCCTACACAAGGTAATGTAGAGAGATCTTGATAATTCATTTTTAATAATCGTTGGATAGTTTCCCTTACCTCATTAAAGGGAATACTTAAACCATCAACCCTGTCATGGTTAAATTGCTTTAACCCAAGAAATATGCTAGCTATTGTAGTAGCAGTTCCTGACGTGCCAATTACCTGAATTTCAGAGCCCTCTGAAAGTTTGTTGACAGCATTTTCTATAATAAATTCATGTGCTGCATTAGATGATTCTTCTACCATTTTATTAAAAGAAAATAATTCACCACTGTATCTTTCTGTCAGTGTAACTACTCCTATATCTAGAGAGATCCATGATTTAAGGTTTAAAGAGCTTGGATCTACCCATAATAATTCTGTACTTCCTCCACCAATATCAATAATTAATGTATTTATGTGAGACTTGCTAACCAAAGATCTACAACTAAGATAAGCCAATCGAGCTTCTTCTTGCGGACTTATAACCTCAATCTTGATACCAGTAGAATTTTCTACACACCTAAGAAATTTCTTAACGTTTGAAGCACGACGGCATGCAGCTGTGGCTACTGCTCTTAAATTCTTTACAGAGTGAGATTCTAATCGTTGCACACAAACTTTTAAAACTGAGATTGTACGCTCTATAGCTTTATCGGATAAAAGTCCAGTACTATCAAGACCATCACCAAGCCTTACAATTCTTGAGAATGAGTCAATTTTCAAAAATCCAGAATCAACCTTTTGGCCAATTAACATTCGACAATTATTTGTTCCAATGTCTATGGCTCCGTATAGATTATTTGAATAACAGTTGTTTTGATTAATAAGCATAGCAACAACTAACTTCATCTTTTATAAATATCAACATCTGGTTACTAAGCTATTTATAATGAAAGTTAACAGATAGTGCACTAGTTCAATACTATTTTTGGCTGGTAAAGTGTTGACTTCTCTTAATCAGCACCGTATTTCGCATGTATCCATTTTTGACTGGGGGATCGTCTAATGGTAGGACAATTGACTCTGACTCAATAAATCTAGGTTCGAACCCTAGTCCCCCAACCAAAACATAACCCTAGGAAAGAAATCGCTTCACAAAATGTTTGGAATGATAAATTGCTGAAAAATTTAAAATACCAGAATAATTGTTTGCCAAAACAAAAATGAAACAATGTTGGATCATCAGTGAAGGTGCTGCCGGAATGGAAAATCAGGCACTTGGGCTTACAAATGCACTTGGGATAAAACCCATTTGTATTCGAATACCAAAGCCACCCTTACACAATTTAATACCCCCGCATCTACAATTTCGAGATCAACTGATTAGGATATTAAAAGAGCATGCTCCAAAAGAAATTTCCAACGTCAAAGATCCCTCTATTGTTATCAGCTGTGGGCATAAATCTGTGGCTTACTCTATAGCCTTACGAAGGAAAGCTCGAGGAGAAACACATACTATCCACATTCAAAACCCAAGAGTAAACTTGAGATTTTTTGATCTGATAATTGCTCCAAAACATGATAAAATTAAAGGTAAAAATGTTATTACAACTAATGGGGCTATTCACAATATTACAAAGCCAAAACTTGATATAGCAAAGAAACAATTTTCTAACGCGTTTAACCCTCTAGAAAAACCCATAATTCTAGCACTGATTGGAGGATCATCTAAAAGATTTGTTTTTGATGTCCAAGCCGCAAAAAAAATTGGAAAAGAACTTAGAAGTATCACGTTAAAAAAAAGAGGGAGCTTAATAGCTACTACATCAAGGCGGACAAGCAAAGGCGTACAAGAAGTCCTTAAAAATGAACTAAGAGGGGTTCCAGGCTCAATCTGGACTGGGGAAGGTAAAAACCCATTCCTAGGGTATTTGGCTCATGCTGATTATATCTTAGTTACTTGCGATTCCATCACCATGACTTCAGAAGCCGTGGCAACGGGTAAACCTGTCTATATCCTTAATTTAGAAGGGCGCGGATCCGCAAGGTTTAAGGAATTTCATGCTACGTTTTCAGAAGCTGGGTATATAAGGTGGTATAAGGGTGATCTTAGCGACTGGAACTATGTTATCCCTACTGAAACAGAGCTTGCAGCTGAAAAAACAAAAAATTTTCTTGGACATAAACTACTTGACTTGCAACAAGGCCTTTAGCTTCTTAAAGTATAAACAAGATTCGATTTTATCTATTCAGATTTATAAGAATGCATAATACCCACCGTACAAAAGTTCTAATCATTGGATCAGGCCCAGCAGGTTATACAGCGGCAATCTATGCCGCTAGGGCAAACCTTGAACCAATTCTAGTTCAAGGTCTAGAACCAGGAGGACAACTTACAATTACTACAGATGTAGAAAATTACCCAGGTTTTTCAGATGTAATTCAGGGACCATGGTTGATGGATCAAATGCGCGAACAAGCTGAAAAAGTTGGAACAAAGCTCGTTTCAGACCTCATACAGAGTGTAGATTTTTCAAAGAGACCCTTTAATTGTATTGCTGACTCCGGAGACTTATTTATTGGTGAAACTATTATTATCTGTACTGGAGCCCAAGCAAAATGGTTGGGCATTTCAACTGAGAAAAAGTATATGGGTTTTGGTGTTTCTGCGTGTGCAACGTGTGATGGTTTTTTCTACAAGGATAAAAATGTAGCAGTAATAGGTGGTGGCAATACCGCAGTTGAGGAAGCTTTATATCTCACAAATCACGCAAAAAAAGTCACCTTAATTCATCGAAGGAATAGCCTTAAGGCAGAAAAAATTCTTCAGGATAGATTATTTGCAAACAATAAGATCGAAATCGTTTGGAATCACATTTTAGAAGAAATAAAAGGTAAAAAGCAGCCAAAAAGTGTTAACAGTATCCTGATAAAATCAACAGAAACTGGTAAAATTCAGGATTTAAATATTGAAGGAGTATTTATTGCTATCGGGCATAGACCCAACACAGATATTTTTCGTGGCCATCTAGAAATGGACGATGAAGGCTATATATTAACTTCACCCGATAGTACTGCTACAAGCGTCCCTGGTATTTTTGCTGCAGGTGATGTCCAAGATAAAATTTATCGCCAAGCAGTTACAGCAGCTGGTACTGGTTGCATGAGTGCTCTAGAAGCAGAAAAATTTTATTCAGGCTAGTATAAAATTATTACCTGAAAAGTAGACTTAGATAAGGTCAACAAACTTCATGGACTGGAACAAAATAAAAATTTTCCGTGCCGTTGCTATAGCTGGCAGTTTTACTGCTGCTGGAAAAGATTTAAATCTTAGCCAATCTTCAGTAAGTCGCCAAATTTTAAGTCTTGAAGAACAACTTGGAATAACTTTATTTCATCGTCACTCACGTGGTCTTGCACTAACTGAACAAGGAGAACTTTTGTTTGAAACTGCACAAGATGTCTTTTCAAAAGTTTCTTTAACAAAATCAGCGATTAAGGAAGGTAGAGATCGTCCACGTGGCCAACTTGTTGTAACCGCGACAGTTACATTTGCATCTATATGGCTTGCCCCCAGATTAAGGGATTTTCGAATTGCATATCCAGAAATCGATCTAACTTTGTTAGCCAGTGATACACCCCTTGACCTTAGTATGGGGGAAGCAGACGTTGCTGTTCGTATTGGGCCTCTTCGTCAGCCAGATCTTATTCAACGACACCTGATGAAGTTCAATCATCATATTTATGCCTCCCCAAGGTATATTGAAGAATATGGTCCTATCAGTTCAGTTGAAGAACTAAAGAAACACCAGATTATAGTTTATAATAGAGGGCCCCTTACTCCTCTTATTGACCCTTTTTGGATTCTACAACTTGATGAAAAAAATTCTTATATTCCAAGAGCAGCTTTAGAAGTTAATAATATATACTGTATGGTTCAAGCTGTTGAGAGCGGATTAGGTATTGCTGGGCTACCGGATTATTCTGTTCATGATCATGCTAGAATCACAAGAATTCTGCCAAATGTTCAAGGGCCAAGTATAGACACATATTTTGTCTACCCTGAAGAGCTGAGGCATTCAAAACGTATAGATGTTTTTCGTGATTTTTTATTAAAGCAATTATCAGATTGGGAATATTAGTATTTTATAGCAATTATCCCAGTGATTAGGTACAGCATAAATTTTATTACTCAATGTTTAAGATTGATATGCATTTAATGCATATCAGGGATCTCAAATTTTGTGTAGAAAAATTCTAATAAATTATTATGTTCTCCACAATATCGTTAAATATTACAAATATTCTAATATTTGGACGGTTTAGCGTCAGTCTCCCTCGACTTACGCCCCTCTGGATTAATAATATTTAAATTCAGAGGGATAAGGGGTAATTTGACACTGCCCCATATTCTAGATGCCTCCCTATCTAGCTGGGGCCAAACGAACCCTCGTTTGGCCCCTCTGATTTCAAAATGCTGATCAAGTTTTCCATTTGAGTAAATGTGGTTGCACCTGCCATACGCATGGCAGAGACGTCACCTTTTATATATGATGAATTACTCTCAGGGATATAAGCTAGAACATGCATACCTGCTGTTATTGCAGCAGATACTCCAGCTAAACTATCTTCTATTACTATTATTTCATGTTGCTCAGCATTCATTTTTTTTGCTGCATACAAAAATAAATCTGGACTTGGTTTTCCTTGTTTTACTTGTTCAGCAGAAAACACAGCACCTGAAAAATACTTCAACAAACCAGTAACACTGAGACTTAATTTAATTTTTTCTAAGTCTGAATTTGATGCAACACAAATTGGATTATCTATACTTTCAAGTACATTCCTTATACCTTCAACAGGTTTAAGCTGCCGATCAAATGCATGCATTGTTTTGTAATGGTATTGAATTAAAAAATTATCACCTAAGTCTACACTATAATTGTTTTTCACCCATTGAACTACTGCATCCATTGTAAAACCATGAAACTCTCTTTGACAAATTCTCGGCTTCATTGTGATGCCTCTATCGCCCAGCAAAGATGAAATTACTTCTGCTGCTATTGGCTCGCTATCAACTAACACTCCATCACAATCAAATATGATGAGAGGTTTTCTTGTAGGAAGGAGTTTATTTGAATAAAGATTCACTCTCCCTACCTCTATATAGTCCTGAAACAAATTCAGCATAACCATTATATAATTTGGTGGTTCGAATCTCCTTTCCATTTGGACCTAGAAACTCTTCTGTTGACTGAGACCATCTTGCATGTGGAACAGCTCCTGCTACATTTGCCCAGAAACCGTATTCATTTCCTGCAATACTCTCCCAGAAAGATATTGGCCTTTCAGCAGAGAAAGTAAATTTAGTTATTGCCTTGATATGCTTAAACCCATATTTCCAAGGTACAGCAAGACGAAGTGGGGCTCCATTTTGTTTTGGTATAGGCTTTCCATAATAACCTGTAGCAATAAAAGCCAAATCATGTGCAGCTTCATCAATAGCTAAACCTTCTAAATAAGGCCACGGATACCAAAATTGTCTCTGGCCAAGTGCTAAGTCAAGATTCATAAAGCTTTCCATTATAAGATATTTTGCAGAACCTAAGGGTGCTGCATAATCCAATAAATTACGCAGAGGAAAACCACTATAGGGAATAGCAATTGACCAACGTTCGACACATCTGTGACGATATAAACGTTCTTCAAGAGGCATCATACGAATTAAATCGTCTACATCTAAGAGTTTTTCTTTTTCGACTAGGCCATTAATTAATATTTGCCAAGGATGAACAGTTAATTTCTGTGCAAGAGGCCAAATTTTTTTGTGAGAGCCAAACTCATAATAATTATTATATTTTGTAGCAATTTCTTCGGGGGTTATTGGCCTATCAATTTTATATTTACTATTTCTTGGAACAGGGTAAAACTTAGTTCCCTCTCTATAGGATGCGTTTGCTACCCCTGATTTCATTCCATAATGTGGTATTATTGAGCTGGTTAAAAGTGCACCAGAATACCCTAAATTCTTTAATATAGAACGCCGGCTATAGAAAATATCCTGCGGTGTAGCTTCGCGTTCAGGAATTTCCCAATTTTTTCTTATGCGTATTAGCAAGCATTCAATCCAGTGAATTTAACAAATAGTTAATATATTTATCACTCAAGGTTACTTACCGCCTGTTGTATCCGCTCACAGGCTTCCTTAAGTGTTTCCATTGAAGATGCATAAGAAATACGAAAATACGGATCCATACCGAATGCGGCTCCATGCACAACTGCAACACCACCCGAATCAAGCAGATATTTTGCAAAATCCTCAGATGAAGTGATGATGTCACCAGAAGGGGTTTTTTTATTAACTAAGCCCTTACAGCTTGGGTATACGTAAAAAGCACCTTTGGGTTTCTGGCAAGTTATACCAGGTGTTTTGTTAAGCATAGCAACTACCATATCTCTTCGATCTTGAAACTCTAATCTGCGTTTTTCTATAAAATCCTGTGGACCCTTAAGTGCTTGAATAGCAGCGATTTGACACATAGATGCAGGGTTAGAGGTTGACTGTGATTGAATTTTTGCCATCGCCTTAATAAGAGCCTTATCTCCACCAGCATATCCTATTCTCCATCCAGTCATTGCATATGATTTAGAAACTCCATTAACTGTCAGCACCCTATCAAAAATATTTGGTTCTACAGCTGCAAGTGTTGTGAACTTAAAATTATCATATATAAGATGCTCATAAATATCATCTGACATAATGTGTACATGGGAGTGCTTAAATATAACTTTAGCTATATCTGCCAAATCTTCAGATGAATAAGCAGCTCCAGTTGGGTTACTAGGAGAATTAAAAATTATCCATTTAGTATTGGGAGTTATCGCTGACTCTAGACTATTTGGTGAGAGTTTAAAGCCATTTTCCTCTTCAGTTTGAATGATAACTGGCTTACCCTCAGCCAATGTAACCATATCAGGATAAGAAACCCAGTATGGTGCGGGAATAATTACCTCATCACCCGGGTTAAGGGTAGCTAGTAATGCATTAAAAATAACATGCTTTGCACCTACGCCAACATTTATTTGGTCTATTGAGTAGCTCAAATTATTTTCACGCTTAAATTTTTCAACTATAGCTTCACGCAAATCTTGCAAACCATCTACTTTTGTATATTTTGTCCAACCATTGCGGATTGCAGAAATACCAGCATCCTTTATATTTTCTGGAGTATCAAAATCTGGCTCTCCAGCCCCTAAGCCAATTACATCTATACCAGATGCTTTTAATTCAGTTGCCTTGGCAGTGATTGCCATAGTAGCAGAAGGTTTAATACGTTCTAAACGCTTAGATAAAAAAGACATGTCTGTATTCACTAATTTATAAATTTTTTAAATTTGATTTAACTTAATCCAAAAATGTGTTCAAGAAAATCTTGGATAAAAATTTTTAACTTCAAAATCAAATAATATATCAACGTTGTGTTAAAATGGCTTTAATTATAAATATACATAACTTATATCCAAAAAATGTCGACAAATAATCTAGTATCATTAGATAGAGAAATTAGTAAGCTTTCTCAGGAAAAATTTAGAGTTTTTTCTGATTTTGTTCCTGCTGGTGATCAACCCAAAGCAATAAAAGAACTGACCTCGGGCCTTTATAAAGGAGCCCATAACAAAGTTCTTCTGGGTGTTACAGGCTCTGGAAAAACATTTACTATGGCTAATGTGATAGAAAATCTACAAAGGCCAACCCTTATTCTCGCACCTAATAAAACTCTTGCCGCACAGCTTTTTGGCGAAATGAGAAGCTTCTTCCCAAATAATGCCGTCGAATATTTTGTTTCTTATTACGACTATTATCAGCCTGAAGCGTATGTGCCACGCACAGACACTTATATTGAAAAAGATGCATCAATAAATGAACAAATTGACCGCATGAGACATTCTGCCACTAGAGCTCTTATTGAACGAAGAGACGTAATAGTCGTTGCCTCTGTATCTTGTATCTTTGGTATAGGTTCTCTCGAAACTTATTCATTGATGACAATTTATATAAATAAAAAAGAAAACTTAAAACAAGAAAAACTAGTTCGTAAACTAGTTGAATTACAATATCGCAGGAATCAAGGCCCACTAGAAAGAGGAGATTTCCGTGTGATGGGAGATATTATAGAGATCTTTCCAGCTCACTCAGAAGACAGAGCTTGGCGTATTTCAATGTTTGGTGACGAAGTAGAAGAAATTTCTGAATTTGATCCCTTAACAGGACAGAAAACAGAAGATCTAAATGACATAAAAATATATCCAAACAGTCACTACGTAACTCCTCGTCCAACTATTCAACAAGCAATAAAAGAAATCAAGAAAGAGCTTAATGAAACACTAAAAGTCTTAAATTCAAAAAATAAATTATTGGAGTCTCAACGTCTCGAAGAAAGAACAACTTTTGATATAGAAATGATGAATACTACCGGAAGTTGTGCTGGCATTGAAAACTACTCGCGTTATCTCACTGGTCGGTTACCTGGTCAACCACCACCTACTTTATTCGAATATCTACCAAATGATGGATTATTAATCGTTGATGAAAGTCATGTTGCTGTTCCCCAGTTAAGAGGAATGTATAGAGGAGATTTTAAACGCAAATCAACTTTGGCAGAGTTTGGGTTTCGTTTACCATCATGCGTGGACAATAGACCCCTTAAGTTTGAAGAATGGGATCAAATGCGTCCACAGACAATTTTCGTTTCTGCCACTCCTGGTGATTGGGAGCTGGGACTTACAGATGGAGTTTTTACTGAACAACTTATACGTCCAACTGGCTTGGTAGATCCGTTGTGTATTTTGAGACCTGTTGAAAATCAAGTCGATGATTTGATTGCTGAATGTATGGAAGCTGCATCGACAAATCACCGAGTTTTAGTTACCACCCTTACTAAGCGGATGGCAGAAGACTTAACTGAATACATGCACGAGTCTGGAATAAATGTAAGATATATGCATTCTGACGTAGACACGCTGGAACGTATTGAAATAATCAGAGATTTACGTCTTGGTGTTTTTGACGTGTTAATTGGCATCAATTTACTGCGTGAAGGTTTAGATATTCCAGAATGTAACACAGTTGCCATACTTGACGCTGACAAAGAGGGGTTTCTTAGATCTCGCACCTCATTAATACAAACAATAGGCCGTGCGGCACGAAATATAAACGGAAAAGTCCTTTTATATGCCGATAAATTAACAGGCTCTCTAGAGGCAGCAATCGATGAAACAGAACGTCGACGCAATAAACAAAGGACTTACAATAGCGAAAACAATATTAAACCTGAGACAATTCGTAAATCCGTGGAAGATATATTAAAAGATGCATATGAAGTTGATAGTGATAAATCAACTGTAAAGGCTGAAGATGAATATATTGGGGGCAACTTGGATTCTCATATTAAAAGCCTCGAAAGAAAAATGAAAAATGCTGCGGCAGAGTTGGAATTTGAAAATGCTGCACAAATAAGAGACGAAATACGAAAACTTCAAGAGAAAGATCTTGGTTTTATTCAACAGACTGATATTAAATCAAATTTAAGACCACTTGGACGAAGTCGCTCTGGAGTTCCTGGGACACGTGCTAAAAAAAACAAAACATCAAAGAGAAAGAAAAATAAAATCTAGTTATCTCCTTATATGCAAAAAAATGGTATTTATAAACAATGACTAATCATCCAAAGATAGTATTAATAACAGGAGCAGCTGTCAGAATTGGTAAATGGATAGCCGAATCAATGGCAAGTGATGGGTGGTCTGTTGCTCTTCATTGCAATACAAATTATAAGGCAGCCGAGAATTTAGCTGAGAAGATTAGAGGACAAGGGGGTATAGCTGAAGTATTCCGTGCTAACCTTGCATGTGAAGATGATGTCGAAAAACTGATACCACAAGTTGTCCAATCAATGGCTCCAATTAGTTGCCTAATCAATAATGCCTCTACTTTTGAGTATGACTCATCAGAAAGTGCGACACGCTCTTCTTGGGATCTTCATATGGAAGTTAACTTAAGAGCACCTTTCGTTCTCTCACAAAATTTCTCAAAGATATCTAATAGAACTACCCAAGGAATAATTATAAATATCTTGGATCAACGGGTTTGGAACATTACCCCTCACTATATCACTTATACACTTAGTAAGTCTGGACTCTGGGTGTTAACACAAAGCCTTGCACTCGATCTTGCACCGCATATTCGAGTAAACGCTATTGGACCAGGGCCAGTGCTGCCTAATCAACGCCAAACCAATTATGACTTTAATAAACAATGGGAAAATACACCTTTAAAAAGGCAGATTTCCAGTGAAGAAATAACAAATACAGTTAAATATATTTTAAATACACCATCCCTGACAGGGCAAATGTTAGCTATTGACAGTGGACAACATCTTGGATGGTCAATGCCAGCAACATCGGAGTTAGTTGAATGAATAACTTTAGAGATAATACATCTCTAGATTTAAACTATGGACAAATTATCATTAAAAATTTAATTGTTCCTTGGTCTATTGGTGTATTTTCATATGAAAAAAATAAACCTCAAAGGGTAAGAATAAATCTAACTTTAAAGACAAATTGGGAAGTGAATAATCTACAAGATAAAATTGAAAAAGTTGTAAGCTATTCCGATATTGTAGAAGGAATAAAGTCTTTATCAGTTAATGGACATATTAATTTAGTTGAAACACTTGCAAAAAATATTGCTGATTTATGTCTAGATGACGCACGAATCTATAAGGTTTGTATAACTATCGAAAAGCTTGATGTTTATGAAAATGTTGAAAGTGTTGGTATACAAGCCGAGTTCTCTAGAAAATATTAAATTAAACAATAAAAGATAATTAAAAGGTTCACATCACAATATAAATATTGCTATAGGGTAAATATAATCTTTCATAAGCCAAAAATCTGAAGGGATAAACTATTATGGTTGCAGATCAACACGTAAAACCTCTTAGCGATATCGAAATTGCTCGGAATGCTCAAAAAAAACCCATTCAGGAAATAGCATCAAAAAAACTTGGCATTGATACTTCAAATTTAATTCCTTATGGCCATGATAAGGCTAAAGTTTCACTCAAATATATAGATAGTCTCAGTGAAAACCCTGAGGGTAAACTTATACTTGTTACTGCAATCAGCCCGACCCCAGCAGGCGAAGGTAAAACTACAACTACAGTTGGTTTAGGCGATGGCCTGAATCGTATAGGTAAAAAATCAATTATTTGTTTGCGTGAACCCAGTCTTGGACCATGCTTCGGAATGAAAGGGGGAGCAGCAGGTGGGGGATATGCCCAAGTTGTTCCAATGGAAGATATAAACCTCCATTTCACTGGGGATTTCCATGCAATAGGAGTTGCAAATAACCTTTTAGCTGCTTTAGTTGACAACCATATATATTGGGGAAATTCTGCTGGTATTGACCCAAGACGCGTCACTTGGAGGCGTGTAGTTGATATGAATGATAGAGCCCTTCGTTCTATTGTTTCATCCCTTGGAGGAGTTGCAAACGGATTTCCGCGAGAGGACGGATTCGACATAACTGTAGCTTCAGAAGTTATGGCAATTTTTTGCCTTGCCCAAAACCTTGATGATCTCAAAAGCCGATTGGGAAACATAGTTGTTGGTTATACAAGAGACAGACAACCAGTTCGTGCATCTTCAATAAATGCCGAGGGTGCCATGACAACTCTTCTCAAAGACGCTCTACAACCAAATTTAGTTCAAACCCTAGAAAATAACCCAGCATTTGTTCATGGTGGTCCTTTTGCAAATATAGCACATGGCTGCAACTCAGTACTTGCCACAAAAACTGCCCTAAAACTAGCTGATTATGTTGTAACTGAGGCTGGATTTGGTGCTGATTTAGGAGCAGAAAAATTCTTTGATATAAAATGTAGAAAAGCAGGTCTTTCTCCAGACTGTGCGGTAATTGTAGCAACAATTCGAGCACTCAAAATGCACGGAGGCGTGGCAAAAAATGATCTTGGATCAGAAAATGTTGATGCAGTTAAAAATGGCATGAAAAATCTCCAACGACATATTGAAAATGTTGCTAAATTTGGAGTGCCAGTTGTAGTTGCTATAAATCGATTTTCTGCAGATACAGATAGTGAGAGAAATGTAGTAATTGATGGCTGTAAGGCTTTAAATATAGAAGCTATAGAATGCGATCACTGGGCTCTCGGCAGTGAAGGTACAGAAGAACTTGCATCTAAAGTTGCTGAAATTGCAGATTCAGGTAAAAGTGATTTTAATGTTCTCTATGATGATAACAAGAGCCTCTGGGAAAAAATCAATATAGTTGCAAAAAGTATTTATCATGCAAATGAGGTAACCGCTGACAGTAAAGTACAAAAACAACTCAATGACATTGAAGGCCAAGGTTTTGGTAAGTTACCTATATGCATAGCAAAAACACAATATAGTTTTTCAACTAACCCTGACTTAAAAGGTGCCCCCTCAAATCATACTGTACCCGTAAGGGAAGTTAGATTGTCAAGTGGTGCCGAATTTCTTGTTGTAATCTGCGGGGAAATTATGACCATGCCAGGCTTACCTAGAGTGCCTGCAGCAAATTCAATAAGTGTTGATAAATCAAATAATATCGTTGGGTTATTTTAAAGTCATTATAATCTCAATCACGGGAGTACTTTTCTGACGCGAAACTCAGAAAAAAGACTAAGAAACATCTCCTCTGTATCTACTATCTCAGTAAACCCCCTATCTATTCGCTTGGCATCAGACATTAATACATCCCAACTTGTATCCATATTGAAGTCAAAGTATGGCCAACCTGCTGTCTTGTCGTAAGGGAGCCTTAAAAGATTGTTTTTCTCAACTATTTGCTCCCAAATTCTTCCTTTATCAGGCATGACGTCAGATGATATAATACGCTGCGGTTGTCCAACCTCCATACCAAAATGAGCAGCCCAATCTGACCATACGTTAATATATCTGAAACCATCTCCATTTGTGATATTAAATATCTCATTTCCTGCATTTTGACTTGTTGCAGCCCACACAGTCATTCGAGCCAATAATCCAGAATCCGTAACCTGATTAATTGCTTCAAAGCCACCTATCTCACCAGGATATTTCAATGGCATTCCGAGCTCTTTAGAAATAGCCGCATATACACCAAAACACATTATTAAATTCATTGGATTTCCAACAGCAAAACCACAAACTGCCTCTGGCCTCAAAACAGACCATGTCCAATTTTTCCCTTTTTGAAATTCGATCAAAAAATCTTCTTGGTCATAGTAAAAATTTGGTGGCATATGGCGAGAGTCACTCTCAAAGGCGGGTGTTTTAAACGGACCTAACTGACGTCCATATGCCTTGCTACCCTCCTGTAGAACTACACGCTGCAAATCTTTAGAAATATTAGATATGGCCTCAACGGGATTTGCAACAAGTAGTTTATTTGGCTCCGTATTTGTAGCATCTATACCTCCATGTAATGCACAACAGAATACGTGAGTAATATCACTTAGAGATGAAAATTTATTTTCAGTTTGTTTCATATCAAGTAAATCGCATGATATGTATTTAGCTTTTTTTGCCATTTCTTGATCTGGTTCACGCCTCGAAACAGCAGTAATGTCCCAATCTTCAAGGGTGGAAAGATGATTGATCAAGTTGCGGCCAATTACACCCAACCCCCCGATAACCAGAGCTTTATTTTTTGCCATATCTCTTCCTCCCTTTAATTAAATTATTCTTAAGTCTAATAAAATTGGTCATAACGGATATTTTCTATTGGGACTTGACGTTCTATGATCAAACCTCTACGCAAACTTTCTATCATCTGTGGTGGGCCAGCCATATAATAATCAAAACTTTTATAAACTTCTTTGTCCTCAAAACTCTCAAATAAAAATTTGTCCAGCATACCCTTATTGCCTGTCCAGCTTGATTCTGGTTCAGAAACAATATTACTGTATATAATTTCTGCAGAGGAACGAATGGTATCTACCACATAATCTTTATGTATAATATCTCTTGATGTTCGGCATCCATAATAAAGCCTCAAGGAAGACTGTGCTAAGGTTTTTTTGTAATATCCAGAGGCAATAGATAGCATTGCGCCAATACCAGCCCCTCCAGCCAAACAAATAATGGGGCGTTCACTATTGATCCTGAGCCATGCATGGCCATAAGGTCCATCGATAATAATTTGATCTCCTATGGCTGCTCTATCAAAAAACCAAAATGTTCCCTTGCCGCCTTTCACTCGTTTTACAATAAAACACCAATAACCATCTGAATTAACCATATTACTCATCGATAAAGCACGTACACCTTCTACACCCGGCAAATTTAATAAAGCATACTGACCGGGTAAAAATTTTGGCGGTGTATATGAAAAAAACTTAAATTCTGCCATATCATGAGTCAGGTGCGTAATCTTGACTAATTTGGCAGCAAACTTTTTTGGAGGATCAATTTCTTTGTCAACAGAGTTTGTTCTAATTTTAATCCTACAATCGCTAGTTGGCCTAGTCTGACAACCTAGCATCCGTTGTTTCTTCTTATCTCTTGGATTAATAGCAGGAGCATCTAGCCAGAGTTGCTCAACTGTGCCTGATAAAAGCTGATATCGGCACATTCCACATGATCCTACGTTACATTCATAAGGAAACCCTAAACCCTCACGAAGAGCAGCACGAAGAAGAGTATCGTCTTGATCACATAAATAACTTGATTCTTCTGTTTCAATAGTAATTCGAGGCATTACAGGAGCTCATTTCATCGTTAAAGCCCTATTGATTGCCGCCATTCTTTAACAGCAATTTTAGCTTCAGAGGATGCTTCAGGACTATCAGGTAAACCATCACAATAGAGCTCAATGGCCGAATCTCCTAATGGTTCCCATTTTTTTATCCACTCCTCAAGGATAGTTCTATTACCTTCTATATTAAGTGCAAATTCTACTAATGCCTTGGTCCATCTTCTAGATCTTTCACTATCCAGCATCTGAGCATCATTTAGTAAAGCCAATAACATATCTCCGTTACGCCTAGATGCTTTCCCCAGCTGACGAATAAATGCTTCATATATAGCTGGCTTAGCTATTAAATTAAGGGCTACAAAATGCTCTGCCCAATCATAAGTAACGAGCGTACGTTCCATTAACTTCCGAAAGCCCTGCCAAGAAGGATCCTTTTCCCAACGATTTCTTTCTTGCCCACCAAAATCAAGATTCGCACATGACTTTTGCAGTTCTTTTGTTCTGTAGGAGATACGGGATATCCAACGCAATTGATCTGCAGCCTGTAACATTGCACAATTCTCTATCGTGCTAGCAGGCACCATTTGTACTAGATACGCTGAGCCCATTTGCATAGTATGTATGAGATATCTAGCTGGTGTATAAGATTTTGCTAAACATTCTAACCAATCTTTCCCATACCCAGTATCATGCTCGTTTCGGTTATGCTCATCAAGCAATCCATCAACATAGGTTTCTTGGCCATCCTGCTTAATATTATAAGTTCTGTATACTAATTCATCTGGGTCACGAAAAGCATCCCAATCTTCATGTTTTAATGGACTTTGATTTCGATATTTAAGGTACCATTTATTCATATCTATATTTGGAGATAATGCCCATGGCATGTCACCGTCAGTACTCCAAAGGAGATTAGTCGAAACAATCTCATACTCGCTTGGCCTTCTACGTTGACCTGCCAAGTGACTCCATGTTTTTAATGGTTTCAATTCATTTGAATCATTTGCCAAATGTAAGCCTCCTTTTTAAGTCCTTTTATTTCAGAGACTTCGCTCCAAAAAAAACCTTATCTGATTATCCGTAGTTTCTACACGGCCGGAGAAGGACGTAAGATCAAGTTCGAGCTCAGTAATTGAAAAAGGGCGGCCCATATATTTGCTGAGAGTTTCCTTACGAATGATACATTCACCTTCTGTCTCAATTCTTACATATGATACTTTATCGTCAATCACAAATTTTCTACCTGGATTATCTTCTTGAATTGCTTCTATAACAGCATCAGCCACTTCACCTGTTCGTAAAACTGGCCCTACAGAATTACTACGCTCATTATCAGTCACAAAGTTCTCCTAACTTTGATTTAAGCTAATGTGAATTTAGGCTCTATCCCTTTTGTATCAACAAAAATATCTTCACCATCAACACGTACTGGGTATTTTGCTACTTCGGCATGGGTGGGATTGATTCCTTCTCCACTTGATACATCAAACTGCCATAGATGCATACTACACGTTAAAACCTTTCCCTCAAGACTACCATTTACCAACTCTACTTCTTGATGCGGACAAATAGACTGAATGGCATGTATGCTCCCATCATCCAAATGAATCAACAATACTTCTGTACCGCTTACCTCGAAGTTCTCCATTTCCCCTTGCCAGAGATCATCAAGACTACATACTCTCTCGAATGCCATGATAATTAACTTTCAGGATCAGAAAAATATACATCTACACAATCATACATAATTAAACCTGCTTCACCGACAGTTATATCCCCTCTTAATGGTGGCTGATCGTCAGTATCAGAGGTTTTTCTGACCCTAAGAACCTTTCCAGGTTGGTCCTTAACATGAATACCTATAGAGTGAGAAGCACAATTCATAGCTAATTGCGTGATTGTCTCTCCCACATCTGTTTCTACAACTTTAACATGGCAGTCATATTGGAAACGTGAAAGAATCGGAAATTTATCCATTCTTAAATCTTACTCGGCTGCAGCAGATCTAAAACCTTCGATCCACTGATAATTGTAACCATCCCGACCACCTTCGCTTACAACACCTATTCCCATATACTTCAAAACTCCATCGAGATCAGGTGGTTGAATTTCACCAGAATACATTCTGTCAACAATTGTCTCGTGATCCTTATATCTATTTGGGTCTGTAGTGAAGATCCACCTACAAGGTTCAGTACAAAAATTGTATCGCCTACCTTCATGTTCAAACTGATATGGACGAGCTTTCCAAGCCTTCCCAGGACGATTCGAAATAGGGATTTGACACATGTTACAAATAATCGGGACACATTCAGGATGAGTTTTTTCCTCCCGATCAGCTAGAAGATTTTCTGTTATTACATCCCAGTATGTTCCATAGCTATCATTCCATCCTGGGTATTTTTTCTCCAACCATTGGCGTTCTTTAGGGCCTACAGCTCCTGGCGGATTCCACCAAACTGTTGGTCTCCAAGACCATATACCACCTTGCTGACAATGATGATGATTTTCTATATCGTCAAGGAAATGCTGCCAATACCATGGCTTTGCTAAACCTAAATCCTCTACTTGCCTAACATACTGACGATTTACCCATTCATGCATAAATTCCTTGAAAGACATGTGACGTTGTTCGAGTGGAATATAATAATCCATCGGTATGCCAACTGAGACAGAAAAAAGTCTCCAAACGCGCCAAAAAGCAATATCTAATATTTTCTGAGCATCCTCTTTGTAACCGTTTCTAACCATAATTTCGATTGTAGGTGTACCTAGTTGGGCATGACGTGCTTCATCTGATTGAATACTTGTAATAAGATTTGAAAATGTGAAATCTCCCATATTAGCAGCATCTGTAGAAAGCCCAATCATTTGCAAGTTTGTTAAACCTGTTTCAAAGGCAAAAGATACCATCAAAGATCCTGTTACAGCATCCCTACACATCATTATATCGTCCATAGCATGACGACCGCCTATAACCGCCCAATTATTAGTGTGAGCTGCCTCATGAGCCCAATCATATTGCCTATCACGGTGAACTAATTCATGAGGAAAAAACAACTGCAACTGAGCGTGCCTCATTTCATCGAGCATACCAAAGGTAGCCATGTTACGCATAGATGGTGAAGGCCCAAATCTAACCATACGAGCCTGAAACTGGCATGCCTGATATTCAGTTAACGCTACTGTACCGTAATGAAGTTTGAGTACGCTTGCCCAACCTTCACAAGCCTGATCGTAAAAACGCGAACGAGATAATGCAGCTTTTACAGAATAAGCCGAGCCATCTTTTTCTCTCTGTGTTCTAACATATTCACGAAAAGATACCTTGTATGGCTCATCGAATGTTTCCCATTCATCTATAGGTATTTGATATGGGTCACTCATGGTAGGAGGAAACAAATTTTCCTGAGAAACATATGTAGGAGTCCAATTAGTATCACGTGCTATGTCGTACCACTCATTACGCTCTAATAAAGCCAATTAAACCTCCCTACTTAGTACTAGATTAAGTATGCTAGAAAAATAACTTACTAAAAATGGCATCAGCAAAATTATCTCTTTTTGGGATTATTTTTATATATTGAAACATGTTATAGTTAACGAGACAAATTTAAAAACATATCGATTTCATTATATAGTGATTATAAATTTATTTCTAGAAAACTAAATTGTATTATAGAAAAAGTGTTGACATTATTACGTATTCCTGCATTCCCCAATATAAGTTTGCTCTTTAAAGAGGAATATTGTTCACAATACTACCTTCTTATTGTCTTCAGTAGACTAATTAAGCGTGAAATTTGTAATATTTTTATGTTTTACTTGCTTGCAATAAAAAAAACATTATATTTCAATAACTTATAAATTATGCCTAATTTTTAGGCACTTCGGTTTAAGGCTATGATTTCCAGTTACCTAAGGGCAACTTGCCCTACTTCCCCACAGGGTTATCCACAAGCTCAGTGGAAACCAAAATCTACCTTTCTAATACTTGTAAAGGTATCATGGAAGTATCTGATTCTACATGATTGATTACTAAATACTAGCACATTGACTGAGACCCTTCTTTGGGCAAATCTAGATAGGGCTAGTTCAACAGACCAATATTTAGGTTAATAAAAAAATACTTTAAGAGATACCAATTGAATCTATTGAATTTAGAAAATGGAATAAAAATTATTAAAGAAGCCAGGAAAACAACAGCTCATTCTCCTGGAGTTTACCGTATGATTAATTCTAATGAAGATGTTCTATATGTTGGCAAAGCAAAAAGCCTGACTAAGAGACTAGGTAGCTATACAAATACTAAGTCTTTACCATATAGATTATGTCGTATGGTAGCTTCAACTGTTAAAGTTGAAGTAATAATTACTGAAAGTGAGGTTGAAGCATTACTGCTTGAGAGTAGTTTAATTAAAACCCTGAAACCAAAATATAATATTGTTTTAAGAGATGATAAATCTTTTCCATATATTCTAATTACATCAAATCATAAATATCCTCGTATAATGAAGTTTCGAGGCTCAAGGTCAAAAAATGGAAAATACTTTGGGCCTTTTGCATCTGCATCTGCAGTTTCCCAAACGCTTAATACTCTTCATAGAGCTTTTCCTCTGAGATCTTGTTCTGATAGTATTTTTAAAAACCGTAATCGTCCTTGTTTAGAGTATCAAATTAAAAGATGTTCAGCACCATGTGTAGGTCGTATTTCATCAGAAGATTATGAAAAATTAGTTAAAGAAGCTGCTGATTTTCTCCGCGGTTCTTCGCAAGAGGCACAAAAAAGGCTTAGCAGACAAATGACTCAAGCTAGTGAAAATCTTGAATTTGAAACTGCTGCCTCATATAGAGATAGAATTAGAGCATTAGCACACATTCAGGCACAACAAATCGAAAATTTATACAAGCTTGGAAATGTTGATGTAATTGCGATAAATCAATTAGCTGGGCAAAGCTGTGTTCAAGTTTTCTTCTATCGTGGGGGCCATAGTTATGGCAATCGCTCATATTTTCCTCGTCACTCTGAGGACTCTTCTATGGCAGAGGTGTTATATGCTTTTATTAGTCAATTCTACTCAGATAAAAATGCACCAAATACTATACTTATTAATGTAAACCTACCCGAATCAGAACTTATTGTTGAAGCATTATCATCTAAAAGTAATTTCAAGGTCCAGATTCAAAAGCCAATTAGAGGAAATAAACGAAAGCTGATAGATGATGTATCTAGAAATGCCAGTGAGGCTCTTAGTAGAAAGTTAGCAGAAAGTGCATCTCATAGATCATTGGTAAATCAACTAGGAAAAACTCTCCAAATGTCAAAAACACCCGAAAGAATTGAGGTGTACGACAATAGCCATATTTCAGGTGATAATGCTGTTGGATGTGTCATTGTAGTTGGTTCTAGTGGCTTTGAAAAAAAAGCTTATCGTAAATACAATATTAAGGGTAATAGAAGTGAACTAAATAATAATAAAAAAATACTAGGAGATGATTATAGTATGCTCAAAGAGGTCTTAAACCGGAGATTCTCAAAATTGAAATCAGAAAAAAATTCTGTGAATTACACTGGTGTTTGGCCCGACCTTTGCTTGATCGATGGTGGCCCAGGACACCTATCAGTTGCTGAGTCTACCCTGAAAACATTAAATATTAGTAAAGTTAAAGTCGCTGCTGTTGCAAAGGGTCGAGATAGAAATGCAGGTAAAGAAACTATATATATAAGCGACCAAGAGCCTATTGCATTACCTCAGAAAGATCCAGTTTTGTACTTTGTTCAACGGATAAGAGATGAAGCTCACAGATTTGCAATAAACACTCATAGAAGCAGGAGGAATAGGTCAACACTAAAATCTGCACTAGATGAAATTCCAGGTATAGGGGCAGCTAGAAAAAGGGCTTTACTGAATCACTTCGGTTCAACTCGAGTAATTTCAAGTGTAGGAGTAAAGGATTTAGAACAAGTAGAAGGAGTATCGAAAAAAATTGCACTATTAATTTATGGATATTTTCATGACAAGTATTGATTTCTTAAGGCATAAAAAATAAATGACAACAATCCCCAATATTCTGACATTTTCTCGAGTTCTATCTATACCAGTTATTGTTGGAACTTTTTATATCCCATTCCCTTTAGGAATATGGATAACATTCGGAGTATTTTGTGCAGCTGCGTTAACAGATTTTCTTGATGGTTGGCTAGCTCGTCACTTAGACCAAATAACTAGATTTGGTCAAATCTTTGACCCTATAGCAGACAAATTATTGGTGGCAACGACTCTTATCCTACTTCTAGCCGACTCTCGAATTTCTGAAGTTGCTGTCGTGACAATCCTTACAAGGGAAATATTTGTTGCTGGTATTAGGGAGAGCCTTGCAAAAAATATTTCTATTCCTGTCTCTAAACTATCTAAATGGAAAACAGCTGGACAATTAATTGCAATAGCTATTTTGCTTCTTGCTCCAGCTGTGTCTAACGAAGAAAATAACCCTTTGCAATTAACAGGAGAATCTCTTTTATGGGTAGTTGCAATAATTACATGGATAACTGCTTTACCCTATATGAAAACAGCACACCAAAATCTATCAAAAAAATTGAAAAACAATCATCAGATAATTGTAAACGGTAAAGATATTAATGACTAAAACTAAAGTTATAGGGATCGCTGGCTATAGTGGAAGCGGAAAAACTACCTTAATATCAGGTCTAGTGAAAATATTAAATTCATTTAATATCGAAGCTGGCACAATTAAACACACACATCACAATCTAGATATTTTTCCAGAGAATCATATTTCTGATTTTTTAATGAATTCTGGCATAAGCGAAGTTATGGTTGCAAATGAAGAGTATTTTGCGATTAATCGCTTGCTAGGCTCTAAAAACGCTTCAAATGTATACGAATTTATTAATACACGTTCATCATGTGATATTTTGTTAATAGAAGGCTTCAAGCACCAACCATTTCCAAAAATTGAGATTTGGAATGGAAGTATACAAAGTGTATTCTTAGCAGCAGCTGATCCTTATATAGTTGCTATTGCAGCAAAATGCATTGATCATAATAAATTACCATTAGGCCTTAACTTAAAAATTCTTGACCTTGATGATCACCAAGCTATAGCTGAATTTATCTGCTGTTACTCTGGGTTGACAATAAAAGAATACGAGCAAGTTTAATATGGCACAACTTAATGACGACTGCTTTGCTTTTGGAAATGCTCTTAAGCCAGCCACTGAGGCTCTTTCCCATATTGAGACAACGGTAAAACCTATAACAGAAATTGAGTATGTTCCCCTTTCTATGGCGACTGCAAGAGTACTTGCAAAACCTGTAATCTCAGAAATCAACGTGCCGCCTCACGATAATGCTGCTGTTGATGGCTATGCTGTTTATTTTGAGGACCTTAACCCAAGTAAAGAAACACGATTAAAACTTTCAGGAGAATCAAGTGCTGGTCACCCTTACTATGACACAATGAATCATGGCACAACTATACAAGTTTTTACTGGTGCAGCATTAATACAAAATGAGCAAGGGGAAGTAGCAGATACAATATTCATGCAGGAAGATTGTCGTCTAGAAGGTGATGAAGTTATTTTTCCACCAGGTATCAATCGTGGGGCTAATAAAAGAAAAACTGGAGAAGATATAAAGGTAGGAGATAAAATTTTGTCACCAGGTGTACGACTGCGGCCTCAAGATATAGGAATAGCTGCAGCAGCTGGATTAACTAAATTACCTGTTTTTAAAAAACTTAGGGTAGCTATTTTCTCTACAGGCGATGAAATTTATGACCCAGGCAAAATACTTCCTAAAGGAGCAATATACGACTCCAACAGATATACAATTTATCACCTCTTAGAGAATTTAGGCTGTATACCCACTGATCTTGGAATTATCAAAGATAATGAAGAAGTACTTCGTGATGCGTTTCATTCTGCAATTCAAACAAACGATGTAATTTTAACCTCCGGCGGCATGTCTACCGGGAGAGAAGACCATGTAAAATCTGTTGTGGAGGCACTCGGTAAGATTCATTTTTGGAGACTCGCCATTAGACCAGGACGTCCCATCGCTATTGGTCAAATTTCTCAAGTTCCATTTATTGGACTTCCAGGGAATCCTGTTGCTGTATTAGTTACTTTTTTACTTTTTGCACGTCCACTTTTACTACGATTAGGCGGTTGCAATGAAACGAAGCCAAATAAATATCCAGTCAAGGTATCTTTTGATTATAAAAAAAAGAAAGGCCGGAGAGAATGGATGAGGGTTAAATTAGCAATAAATAGCTCAAATGAACTCAACTTAGTAAAATATCGTCGAGATGGAGCTGGCATCCTGTCTTCTACAGTATTTGCAGATGGTTTGATGGAAATTGAAGAAGGTATTACAGATCTAAAAGTCGGTGATTTAGCAAGTTTTATTCCTTTTAATGAGATTTTAAGATGAGAATACTATATTTTGCCTGGATAAGAGAGAGAGTTGGTTGTGAAAGTGAAGAAATTACACTGCCTCAAAATGTCAGTACAGTTCAAGATCTCATAAACTGGCTTTCAAACCAAGGATCAGGCTATCAAACGGCATTCGGTGACTTAAAAATCGTTAGGGTAGCAGTAAACATGGAATTTTCAGATTTTGATCACTGTATTAACAATGAAGATGAAGTGGCATTTTTTCCACCAGTTACAGGTGGAGGTATTTAGGAGAAACTTTTTGATTAGGGTACAATTAGAGGACTTCGATCCAGGAATTGAAATAGATAATTTATCAGCCGATAATTATCATATTGGCGGTATTTCGTCTTTCGTTGGTTTAGTTAGGGATATGTATAATGATCATAAGTTGATTTCTATGACACTAGAGCATTATCCAAAAATGACTGAAAAAATGCTGGAAGAAATACAATCTGAAGCTTTCAAACGTTGGTCTCTAGAAGGGTGCTTGATCATTCATAGGTATGGGCAACTAAATCCGGGTGAGAAGATAGTAATGGTTGCAACAGCAAGTTTACACAGACAGGATTCTTTAGAATCCTGTGCCTTCCTAATCGATTGGCTGAAAACTAAAGCCCCATTTTGGAAACTAGAGCACTCAACAGAATGCGACAATGGGAAATGGGTAGAGGCTAAAGAAGACGATAACATTGCAACAAGAAAATGGGACAAAATTATACCTAATAAAGCAAGAGATATATAAAAAATATTTTATTTTCCTCTAACCTCTTCATCATAATCTTGGATCAATTGACGGGTTATTGTTCCCACCCCAAAATTTAGATCATCAATTTGACCTACAGGAGTTACCTCTGCAGCAGTACCTGTCAAAAACACCTCATCTGCCGTTTTTAAGTGGTTTGGATATATAACACTCTCAACCACTTCATACCCACGTTTTCTAGCTAACTCCATAACAGTTCTTCTAGTTATACCATCCAAAAAACAATCTGGAATTGGAGTATGAATAACACCGTCTTGTACTATAAATATATTTGCACCAGTTGCCTCAGCGATTTGTCCTCTCCAATCTAACATTAGTGCATCATGGTAGCCCTCAGCTTCTGCTTCATGTTTAGAAAGTGTACAGATCATATATAAACCAGCTGCCTTAGCTTTAACTGGTGCAGTATTAGGATCAGGCCGCCTCCAACGGGATGTTTTTAATTTTATTCCTTTTTGTCTTGCTAGCTCTCCGAAATAAGCTGGCCATGGCCATGCAGCTATTGCAAGATGTATCCTAGTTTCTTGAGCTGAAACACCCATTTGCTCGGGGCCTCGCCAAGCAACTGGCCTAACATAGCCATCATCAATATCTTCAGCAATTACAACTTCTTTAGTGGCTCTGTTAATTTCTTCAATAGTGTAGGGGATTTCAAAACCAAGTTCTGCAGCAGATTCACATAACCTAGAACTGTGTTCACTAAGTTTATAAACCTGTCCTGAATAGACACGCTCTCCTTCAAATACACAACTAGCATAGTGCAGTGCATGACTTAAAACATGAAGTCGAGCGTCTCGCCATGGAATCAACCCTCCATTAAACCAGATTTGTCCATCACGATCATCATAAGGTACAAGTTCTGTCATAGATTTTCCATTCAATTTGATCCAATCAGAAACACATTAATTAAAAAAAGGGGTTGCATCCACTAGCATCGCACGGCATATCAGTCAATATGACTGACGTAAAGAATAATTCTAACCTACTTTTCCTTCGTGAAGATCAACTTTATGAGGGTATAGAGTTATTATTTTTTGCTTATAGAGACTTTATAGCTGAATGTGATAATATTTTATCAACTCATGGTCTTGGAAGGGCACATCATCGTGCAATTTACTTTATTGCCAGAAACCCCAATATTTCCATAACAGAGCTTTTGGAAATTTTACGGATTACTAAACAATCCCTATCACGAGTATTAACTGATTTAGCTGACAAAAAATATATAGTTAATACTCAATGCCAAATTGATAAGCGTCGTCGTATATTAAAAACCACCGATAAAGGACGTGAGTTAGAAGAAAGTCTAGCTAAATTACACAAAGACAAATTATCTCATACTTATAGGAAAGCTGGGGCAGAGGCAGTTATAGGTTATAGAAATGTTTTACTAGGTATAATTGATGATAAAGACCACAAGCGCTTTAAAAATAGGTAAGCCATGGAAGGTGTTTAATTAACAATTTATATATGAAAAATATTGAAGCAATTAATGCCAAGGCAGACGAAATAATAGCTAACCCTCATGTACTAGTAGTAGATGATGATGACCGGTTACGTGATCTTTTAAAAAGATATCTTGGCAATAATGGATACAGAGTCACAACTGCTTGCTCTGCGGCCGAAGCTCGCAAACATCTTACAGGTATGGAATTCGATATAATGATAGTTGACGTGATGATGCCAGGTGAAAGTGGGACAAGTCTAACTAAATCTCTGAGAATTAATAACAATGTTCCCATCCTGTTGTTAACAGCAATGGCAGAATCAGAAGACAGAATCTTAGGGCTTGAAAGTGGTGCTGATGATTATTTAACAAAACCATTTGAACCACGAGAGTTACTACTCCGTCTTGCAGGTATATTAAGAAGGGCGGAACAAAGCGTTAAAAAACACCAGATAGAGACTAAGCCTCTACATATCGGAAATTCTTTTTATGACCCAATCAATAATATATTGACAAAATCGGGTTATAAAGTTCGACTAACACGATCTGAGACAGACTTGCTCAATTTTTTTTCTAGACGTCCAAATGAAATCATTAATCGAGATGAATTATGTAAAAACCTTGGCATTTCTGCTACAGGCCGGGCAATTGATGTACATATCACAAGATTAAGAAGAAAAATTGAGCCTAACCCTCATGACCCTAAATATCTAAAAACAATCTGGGGATCTGGTTATATTATGAGACCAGATAGAGAATAAAATGGCTTGGCTTAAACGTTTTGTACCTAGAGGTCTATTCTGGAGGTCATTACTAATTTTATTAGTCCCATTAGTTCTTTTACAGTGTGTAGTGGCATACATTTTTTATGAAAGACATTGGGACACAATTAGCAGACGTCTGGCACTCGGTATTGCCGGAGATATAGTATATGTCATGAGAGAGCTGCAACAAGAAGATAATAATTTAAAAAGAAGATGGATTCTTGAAACTGCCAGAAAAGAAATGCAAATTGATATTAACATGGAAGATGATGCTATTCTTCCAAATGTCGCTCCAGAATTAAGTTCCAGAATTATTGATAGAGTCTTACACGCAGCAATAGCTGAACGTCTATATTTTCCATTCCATATTGATACTAGGCGCACAGATGGCAAACTCTCAATTCGTATACAACTCCAAAACGAAGTAATGAATGTTTTAACTCCAAGAAAAAGACTTGATAGCTCTACTACATATATTTTTGTATTATGGATGGTAGGAACTTCACTCATCGTTGCAGCACTCGCAATTCTTTTTCTTCGCAATCAAATTCGTCCAATTCGACGCTTAGCAGATGCAGCTGATGCCTTTGGAAAAGGTCAAGACGCTAAAAATTTTAAACCATCTGGAGCCAGGGAAATTCGTCAGGCTGCCAATGCATTTGTAAAAATGCGTGCAAGAATAAGGCGATATATAGATCAAAGGACAGAAATGTTAGCTGGAGTAAGCCATGATCTACGCACACCACTTACAAGAATGAAATTACAGCTTGCAATGCTAGAAATTACGAATAAAGAAGAATCAAGAATCAAGGAAATAAGTGATGATATTGCTGAAATGGAACATATGATAGACGAATATCTATCCTTTGCACGCGGTCAAGAAGGAGAAGTGCCCGTAGACACTAACCTTAATGATATGCTCCAATTACTTGTGGAAGTAGCTAAAAAAAGTGGGACTAATATAAAATATATTGATGGTGGGCCGATACTAATACCTATACGTCCTCAAGCAATGAAAAGATGTTTAACAAACTTAATCGAAAACGCTGCACATTTTGGAAATGATGTTAGAATAACCTCCAAACGCAGTAATATTATGATTGAAATTCTTATTGAAGATAACGGTCCAGGGGTGCCCAATGACCAAAAGGAAGCTGTCTTCAAACCATTCTACCAAATTAATACTGCAAGAAGCCCTAATACTGGTGGAGCGGGTCTTGGGTTAGCAATTGCCAGAGATGTTGCAAGAGGGCATGGTGGAGATATTAAAATGTTTGATAGCGATATGGGTGGTCTTAAAGCAGAATTAAGAATACCCATTTAAGTAATAGAAAATATAGCTGTATTTACAATAACTTTGCACCATTTGGCACCTCCCCATCAGGCTTAACCAGCTTTACACCCATCCCCTCATAAACAATACCTAGAACAAGCACTTCAGATAAAAATTTTCCTATTTGTCGTGGCGGTAAATTAATTAGTGCAATTACCTGATAACCCATTAAAGTCTCTGGTTTATAATATTCTGTTATCTGGGCCGATGATTTCTTAATACCTATTTTATCACCAAAGTCTATCCAAAGTTTAATTGCCGGTTTTCTTGCCTCTGAATAAGTTACAGCGTCCGTTATAGTGCCTACCCGAATATCAAATTTCAAAAAATCTTCGAAACTTACTTTCATTCTTCTGATAATTCTTTTGAACGCTTTGCGGCAGCAGCAACTGCTCTTATTAAAAGGTCAGGCATCCCATTTGGTCCATTCAGGATATCAAGTGCTGCAGCAGTTGTTCCTCCCGGACTTGTAACATTTTGGCGAAGATTTGTTGGTGATTCTTCAGCTAGAATGGCCAGTTCACCTGCACCCGCTACCGTCATTTCTGCCAATTGCGATGAAAGTTTAGGAGGTAATCCTATTGCAATTCCAGCCTCACACAAACACTCAATCAAAAGAAAAACGTATGCAGGACCACTACCTGAAACGGCTGTAACTCCGTCCATATATAACTCATTTTCTATCCAAACCATTTTTCCTGTAACTTCAAGAAGTTTATAACTTAGCGACTTCTGAATGCCATTAACTTTACTATTAACGCAGGCAACTGTTATCCCCTTTCCTATCGCTGCTGGGGTATTAGGCATTGCCCTAACAATTGGCAGGTGACCTACGGCATTCTGTATTTTCTTGATAGTTATGCCTGCTGCAACGGAAATAATGATAGTTTGATTTAAATATTTTTTGTAAGAGCTAATTACTGGAGATACATATTGGGGTTTTATTGCAAGAACTAAAGCATCAGGATTATATCCATTTGGAAGGTCAGCTGGTGAAGAAACCACGTTGATCCCATTACTGGAGTGAACTAGAGCCGATTTTGTATCTGGTTCAACCAAAATAATCTGTTCAGTTTGAATTCCACTTGAAATCCATCCAGATAATAATGCACTTCCCATCCTGCCTCCTCCTACTAATAAAATAGTAGAGGATGACAATTTGCTCATTATGCCTCGCCCATTGTTTCTGTTATAGCACCAGAAATTGCCAAATCAGGATCTGTTCCATTATTTAAAACATCCCTGAATGCTGGGAAATACCGTTCACAATCATCTAATGCACTTCCAACAATATGAGAAATTTGCTGATCATTAGGCACAGGCCCTTCTCTAAAAACAACTGCGTGTCTCCATGTTGGCTGACCTTCTTCATGCCATAAATCAAAATGACCCAACCATAAACGTTCATTTATTCGTGCCAGAAGGGGATACAAATATCCAAATCTTGATTGTGAAACATTAAGACTCAAACCACATGACACGTGCATTACCTGTAATTCAGCATTTACGGCAAACCAAAGCTGATAATTTCCCCACCTACCCTGATATTCTGCAGCTAGATCTTCAGAACTGAACCATTGAAATTGTAATTCTGCCGCTGTTACAACTCTTTCTACTACTTGAAGTGCATTATTGTTAATTTCAGAAAATTCGACCGTATCAAAGGCCATATAAGCCCCCTAATGATAATTAAAATTATTTATACACAATCTATTGTACATAAAATGACAATATTACAATATATATTAATGCCCACAATATATTGTAGTATAATAATTTCAATGATCAATTTATGGGATTCAAAAAAAATTCAACTATATCATCTTATGAATCAAGATAATTAATACATTTTATGTAAAATTTAATCTGGTGATTTATTATGGATTTGTATTTCAGCTCTATTACTTCATGGATATGAGCTTAATATACTCTTCAAGTTCTACAACCTTAAGAGAAAGGTTTTCTTGTTCTTCACGGGCTTTTTTGGCCATTTCTTTCACAGCCTCAAACTCTTCACGGGTCACCAGATCCATATCGGCTATAATAGTTTCCAAGCGACGTTTGATTATAGCTTCAAGTTCATCACGGATTCCACTAGCACTACCTATTGCACTACTAGCAACTTGAGTTAAATCATCTAATAATCGGCTATTAACTGGCATTAAAAACTCCTAGATAATAGTTTAGAAAAATAAACATACATTAACCATGCCTTAAAGGTAAAGTGATATGACACTGATATCTGTTTATGTTAATCAATAAATCAGGGGCAAAAAATTATGATTATTGTTACAGGTGGTGCAGGGTTTATTGGATCAAATATACTTGCTGGGTTAGAAGACAGTGGTGAAGTAAACCTTGTGGCTGTTGATACCCAGAATGCCGCCATTCAGAATATATCAAAGAGAAAACTTAAAGACTTTATTGAGCCACATGAACTGTTCCAGTTTTGTGAAAAAAACCGCAAAGAAATAAGAGCAATAATACATATGGGGGCAACATCTTCAACTTTAGTTAATGATGCTTCCTTGTTTTTTAAAAACAATTACTCCTACAGTCTTAAAATTTGGGAAACGTGCTCAAAATTAGAGTTGCCACTGATATATGCATCGTCAGCAGCAACATACGGTAATGGCACTATAGGCTTTGATGACAAAACAAGTATTAGATCTTTATCTAAGTTTAAACCTTTGAATTTGTATGGTAGATCAAAACATTTATTTGACCGAAAGATAATACAAAAAATTGACCGAGGACATCAAGCTCCCCCACAATGGGTTGGATTAAAATTTTTTAATGTTTATGGACCAAATGAATACCATAAAGGAAATCAACGCAGTGTTGTAGCAACAGCATTTCCAGATGCAATCTCTGGGAAACCAATAAAATTATTTAAATCTTATAATCCTAGATTTTCTGATGGGGGCCAACTTCGTGATTTTATATGGGTTGGAGACTGTGTTAAAATTATTTTGTGGCTTCTTAAAAACCCTAAAGTAAATGGAATTTTTAACGTGGGCACAGGACAAGCTCGTACATTTTATGAACTCGCAGAGTCCATGTTTTTGGCGTTAGGTATGGATATAAACATTGAATACATAGATATGCCTTATACGTTAAGATCAAAATACCAATACTTTACCGAGGCTAAAATAAATCGATTAACAGAGGCTGGCTATAACCAAAAACTAACCCCCATTGAACAAGGAATAATGACTTATATCCAAGAATATCTGATAAAAACAGACCCATACAGATGATAACTCCTGCTATAGTCTTCCCAACAATAGATCCTGTTCTTTTAGAAGTAGGACCAATATCTATCCGCTGGTATGCTCTGGCGTATCTTTTGGGACTATTACTAGGATGGCAATACTTACGCTATCTAGCACGAAAAGCTCTAGTCCCATTGAATAAAAGACAAGTGGATGACCTACTAGTTATTTCAGCTATAGCAATAATAATTGGAGGTCGTCTAGGATACGTTTTCTTTTACCAACCCTCTCACTATTTTGAGAATCTAGAACAAATTCCTATGATTTGGACCGGTGGAATGTCCTTTCATGGTGGTTTAGTGGGAATGATTTTAGGCCTGATTTTCTTCTCTTGGAAATTGCAAAAACCTATCCTGCAAATCACTGATGGTATTGCGTTATGTGCACCAATTGGCCTTTTTTTTGGTCGAATTGCAAATTTTATAAATGGAGAGCTCTTCGGAAAAGCAAGTAATGTTCCTTGGGCAGTAATTTTTCCAACAGGAAATGGACTAGCTAGGCACCCCAGCCAACTTTACGAGGCATTACTTGAAGGTTTAATTTTGTTTATAATTTTAAACTTTGTAGCCTTTAGTTTAAGAGGCTGGAGTTTGCCTGGACTTTTAAGTGGTATTTTTTTAATTGGCTATGGAATTTCTAGAATTACAGTTGAATTTTTCCGCGAACCTGACATTTCTCTCGGTTATTTATTTTGGGGCATGACAATGGGTCAAATATTGACGATACCAATGTTATGCTTAGGAATCGCGATCATTACTAAACATATTTATAAAGGAATAAGAAAGTAAAAATGTCTCCTTTGGAGTACGTTATAAAAACTGAGATTTATCAACAAGGATCAATAACAGTTGAAAGATTCATGAGTTTAGTTCTCAGCCACCCTAAATATGGTTATTACTCTTCTAGAGATTCTATCGGTGGAGAAGGTGACTTTATAACCGCACCAGAAATATCACAAATGTTTGGAGAAATGCTCGGACTTTGGGCATTGGTAACATGGCAACAAACAAACGGAGATAAAAATCTAAGTTTAACAGAAATTGGGCCTGGAAAAGGCACGCTTATGAAAGATATCTTACGTGCAGTCAAAATGGTTACTGATTTAGATAATAAAATTCAAATTAACCTTGTCGAAATTAGTCAAAAACTTAAACTTCTTCAACAGGCAAAATTAATTAATTACAAGCCTAAGTGGTATCCAAGTATTTCTAAATTACCTCATGATCAAACTATTTTCATCGCCAATGAATTTTTCGATGCCTTACCGATTCTCCAAGTCGTTGGTAATAACTACAAATGGTATGAAAGAAGAATAAGTTTAAGAGAAAAAGAACCTTTTGAACTTTTTTTTACCTTAGGTCCGCCAATACAAATAGACAGTTTACCTTCTAATATTTTAAATCTTAAAGTAACTGATGGTGAAATTTTTGAATATAGTCCGTCACGCGAGATAACTATCCTTTCTTTGGCTAAAAGAGTGGAAAATAAAGGCGGAGCAATTCTAATTGTTGACTATGGACATAACAAAACAAGTATAGGCGAAACTCTTCAAGCTGTTAAAAACCACCAGAGTCATTCAGTCCTGGAAAATCCTGGGATAGCAGATATTACTGCACATGTGGATTTTGAATCTTTAAAAAGAGCTGTATCTGATACAAATACCAACTTCTTCGGTCCAATAACTCAAGGGGAGTTCCTTCGGCGTATTGGTATTGAAACTCGTGCTGCAAAACTCCTAAAAAACGCTAATAGCTCATCGGCTCTTAAAATTGAGTCTGCCCTAAAACGGCTAATCGATCCAAACGGTATGGGCCAAATGTTTAAAGTTGTAGCAATAACTAAAAGAGGTTCACCAGTACCACCAGGTTTTTAGTTCTAGTATTTAGATGTTATTTTTATACACATACTCTAACTAATCGGAAATAAAATGTTAAAACCCATACAACATCCTAAACTTAAACTACCAAAAATTAATCACGGGTTCTTTACTCGAGAAGGGGGGGTGAGTAAGGGGGTATATAACTCATTAAATTGTGGAATAGGTTCCCGTGACTTCCCAGAAGCAGTAGAAGAAAATAGAAAAAGGGCTATGCATTTTTTTAACCTGAATAATGATTCTCTAGTAACTTCTTGGCAAACACACAGCAATATTGCCCTTAAAATAGAAACACAAAAATACCAATCTAAAGACCTTAAATGTGATGCTCTAGTTACAAACAAACCAGACATCGCTCTTGGTATTTTGACTGCTGACTGTGCTCCCATACTTCTTGCAAACTATAAATGCGGTGTGATAGCAGCTGCCCATGCAGGTTGGCGTGGTGCTCTCAGCGGAATCATTGAATCGACAATTGGCCTTATGGCCGAATTAGGAGCCAATCCGGAAAATACTAATGCCGTAATTGGCCCCACAATTGGCCCTAAAAGTTATGAAGTTGGAAATGAATTTCGTAATTTATTTATAGAAAATAATGACAATAACGCATTTTTTTTTAAAAAATCTTCACAAACTAATTTTTGGATGTTTGATCTTCCGAGTTATATAATTAAACGACTGGAGAACACTGGTGTTAGAGTTGCTTCAAGCTTGGGCTTAGATACTTATGCTCATCAAAACAAATTTTTTAGCTATAGAAGAAACTGTCATAAAGGGTATAAAGATTATGGGAGATTACTGTCTAGCATAGTCTTGGAGCTATAACCCCCATGCCTTATATTGTATACTTTATAGCGTTGCTTGCAATTACATTGGTGGCGAGTTGTGTCGCTATTGTTACGTAAATTATCATTAATAACTCTAGTGTCGCTTTTAATAAGCACAAGCTCGTGTGTTGAGCTAGAGAGGCCTTTTAAACCAGAGAATAAACAACCGCCTAACATAAGTGATCTTAACGTAATCAATAATTCTATAATCAATGTTATTCCAACTTCAGGGATTTCACTTCATAAGGGCGAACAACTTGCAGACTTAGTTGCAAAGGAACTTCAAAAACAAGGTTTTTTAACCCACTATGGAACCAATTATATTGGAGATCTTGTACTTTCATCAGAATTCAAACATGGAAAAATATTATGGAATCTTCTAGAAACAGATGGAAAATCAATTCTGCAAATTAAAGTCAATTTTTTGGAAAAGAAACAAATCCTTATGCACGCACAAATTGCTGCTAAAAAAATTGCAAATTCTCTAAACTCATTAGATAAGCTTACTACGCAAAATAAAAACTTAATTTATCTGGGTATATTACCTATTGATGGAGATTTGAAGGCAATTACTGAGGTTTTACAAAACAAATTGAGTAGTAAGATTGTTTCACCTAATATACTAATCTCTAAGAACATCATCAAAGCAGAGTTCTTAATTTCTGGGAGTGTTTACTTGGCTGAAAAAGATAATAAACTTCAGTTAGTAATTATTGATTGGACTATAATGCACGCAAATGGTGAAAAGATTGGAACTGTCACCCAACAAAATTGGCTATCTCAAAATAATATTGGAAAAAAATTAGAGGATGAAGCAGAAATAATAGTAAATAATGCGGTTATACCAATTAGATCAATATTGGAAAATACAGAGTTACAAAGAAATTTTCCTCAAAGAGGAAATTAAATCCGTTTACAGGTAAGAAGCCTATTGATACATTCCCGCACGTAAAGAAATTAGGTAATAATTGCTCAACAAGTCTTAAATATTAGACAAGAACCGGGCACAAAGAAAAATGAAACTTCTTGCAGGCAATAGCAACCGACAGTTGGCAGAAGCAATAGCTGCAGCTCTAAATATACCGCTTACAAGGGCCTCTGTGCACCGTTTTGCGGATATGGAAGTGTTTGTCGAAATTCATGAGAATGTTAGGGGTGAAGATGTATTCTTAATACAATCTACCTCTTATCCAGCAAATGATAATTTAATGGAATTGCTAGTTTGCATTGATGCATTAAAACGGGCATCTGCTCGACGTATAACGGCTATTTTGCCATACTTTGGTTACGCACGTCAGGATCGTAAGTCTGCAGCAAGAACACCTATTTCAGCAAAACTAGTTGCAAACCTTATAACTGCAGCTGGTGCAAACCGCGTTCTTACGCTCGACCTACATGCAGGACAAATACAAGGGTTTTTTGACATTCCTGTTGATAATTTATTTGCTGCACCTGTGATCTCAGACGATATCAATGAACGATTTGATGGAAATAAACTTATGTTTGTTTCCCCTGATGTTGGTGGCGTATTAAGAGCTAGATCAATTGCTCAAAGACATAACGCAGACTTAGCCATTGTTGATAAAAGGCGAGAAAAAGCTGGCGTCTCAGAAGTAATGAATATTATTGGTGATGTATCAGGTAGGAATTGTATAATGGTTGATGATATAGTCGACTCAGCAGGAACACTTTGTAATGCCGCTACAGCACTCAAAAAAGCAGGAGCCAGTTCTGTTCATGCATATGTTACACACGCTGTGCTATCGGGAGGAGCAACTGCTAGAGTTGCTTCATCATCTTTAGAATCACTTATAGTTACAGATAGTATAGCTATGACAGAGGCAGTTAGGGTAACTAAAAACATACATGTACTCTCTATATCGGGTTTAATTGCGGAGGCCATTCAACGAATTAGTACAGAATCATCTGTTTCAAGTCTATTTGATTAACTGATCAACAATTTCTATTGAACAATATAATTAACAATATCTAAGGAACGCCTAGAATGTCTAATATAATCACAATAAATGCTGAGACGCGGCAAAATCAAGGGAAAGGAGCTTCACGAAGTCTAAGACGTGAAGGGAAAATTCCTGCAGTAATATACGGTGGAGATAAAGCACCATCCCATGTTTCAATTGAATCTAGAAAATTTGATAAAGAATATAAACAATCTGGATTCTTTTCACGGCTTTTTGATATAGAGCTTGACGGAAAAAAAGTTCGCGTTTTACCTCGTGATGTCCAATTAGACCCTGTCACAGATAAACCGCTCCACATTGACTTCTTACTTTTTGTTGAAGGTGCAAAAATATCTGTTGATGTTGCAGTTAATTTTATAGGCGAAGATGTTTGTGTGGGCCTAAAGCGTGGTGGGGTTCTAAATATAGTAAGACGTTCAGTTGAGTTATTATGTCCAGTCGAATCTATTCCTGATATGATTGAACTAGATATTGCCAATTCAGATATTGGAGATAGCTTACATATTAGCCAGATAATATTACCTGATGGTGTAAGCCCAACCATAACTGATAGAGATTTTACAATTGCTACTATTGCAGCTCCGACCGTGATGGTTGAAGAAGACTCAGCCACAGGAGAAGAAGATGAAGAAACTGAAAAACTTGCGGATAGTGCATCTTCTAATGATACAGAAGGTGAATCAGCGAATTCCTCCAATGAGGATTAAGGCTGATACCATAGCAAGAAAATAATCTAATGAATTTGCTTGTTGGGCTTGGAAACCCTGGCGCCAGACACCTTAACGACCGACATAATATTGGATTTATGGCGCTCGAAAATATCGCAGAACAATACAAGTTCAGCTCGTATCATAAAAATAAACGTTTCTATGGAGATTTAGCAGAGGGGAAAGTGAACAATAAAAGAGTCATTGCCCTAAAACCATCTACATATATGAACAATTCTGGAAAATCTGTAGCTGCAACATCACGCTTTTATAAAATACCTCCAGATAAAGTTATTATTATTCATGACGAATTAGATCTAAAGCCTGGAAAAATTAAGGCTAAATTAGGCGGTGGTGATGCCGGGCATAATGGGCTTAAGAGCATTTCTGAATATATAGGGAGTAATTATTGGAGAGTAAGGATAGGTATAGGAAAACCCATCAACAAAACAAATACAAAAAATTATGTTCTTAGTAGCTTTGAGCAACACGAAAAAGAGTGGTTAGCAAAAATATTAGGATCGATTACCACATGTATTCCTGATTTATTAGAAGGTGATGCAAATAAATTTTTAACTAAAGCTTCTCTTACAATTTCTAATCCCATATTATCTCCAAGTTAGTAAATTATTTGTAATAACTTTTAATATAAAAAGTAAAATTGTTAATTTATGGAGGTAAAATGGGTTTTCGTTGTGGTATTGTTGGACTACCAAATGTTGGAAAATCAACCCTTTTTAACGCACTAACTAATACTCAATCTGCTGAGGTGGGTAATTATCCGTTCTGCACAGTAGAGCCACATGTTGGAAGAGTACCAGTTATTGATTCAGAATTAATAGAAGTTTCCAAATTAGCAAAATCAAGAAAAGTTATTCCAGCTCAGCTTGAAGTTGTTGATATTGCAGGTCTTGTTCGTGGAGCAAATAAAGGTGAAGGTTTAGGAAATCAGTTTTTGGGTAATATTCGGGAAGTTGACGCAATTATTCATCTAGTTCGATGCTTTGATGATGAACAGGTCAGTCACGTGGAAGGTGACATAGATCCAATAAGAGATATAAATCTAATTGAAATTGAACTTATGCTAGCAGACCTCGAAAGCATTGAAAAACAAACAAATAATTTACAAAAAAAATCAAAAAGTGGTGACAAATTTGCAAAAGATGCTTTACCCATAGCAGAAAAAATTACAGAAATCCTCAGAGATGGTAAACCATCACGATTATTTGTAGGTAACAATGATGAGACAAAAATAATGAGAAGCTTTCAGTTACTGACTGCAAAGCCTGTTCTTTATGTATGTAATGTTGATGAAAAGAGTGTTCATGTTGGAAACAATAATTCAAAGAAAGTAGAGGTTTTTTCCAAAGCTGAGAATGCTAAATATATTACTATCTCTGCCGCTATTGAATCAGAAATTGCTAGTTTAGAGGATTTTAATGAAAGAGAGGAATTTATAAACTCTCTTGGGCTTAAAGAGTTTGGTTTAGAACGTTTAGTTAAGGGTGGATACGATTTACTAAGTTTAATCAGTTTTTTTACGGCTGGCGAAAAAGAAAGCCGTGCATGGACAATTAAACAAGGCACTAACGCTCAAAATGCCGCAGGTGTAATTCATACAGATTTCTCGCGTGGATTTATATGTGCAGAAACAATATCTTTTAAGGATTATTTAGAATATAGCGGAGAACAGGGAGCTAAAGAAGCTGGGAGAATGAGACAAGAAGGTCGCCAATATCTCGTTAATAATAAGGATATAATCCTTTTTAGATTTAATGTCTAAAAATACTTTACATCTATAAACTAACTTTTCTAAATCAAATTAATACACCGGAGTTATAAATGACTGATAAAATAAACATTGCTTCCAAAGATGGCCATAATTTTGGTGCTTATATTGCAGAACCACAAGAACAAACAGGACAAGGGCTAGTTATTCTCCAAGAGATTTTTGGGGTAAATACACATATAAGAGAGGTCTGCGACTCCTATTCTAGCTATGGATTTACTTCACTTGCTCCATCATTATTTGACCGCACTGAAAAGAATGTTGAACTTAACTATTTAGAGAAAGATATTAAAAAAGGGCGCACATTAAAGTCTAAAATAGGATGGGAAAAACCATTACTTGATATACAAGCATCAATTGATTTTTTAAGAAAAAGAAATTGTTCAAAAATAGGTGTATTAGGATATTGCTGGGGTGGTTCACTTGCTTTTCTATCCGCTTGCAGACTAAGCCCTGATGCAACAATTGGATATTATGGTGGTCAAATAATTGAGTTTTATTCCGAGTTACCCCGATGTCCAACCATCCTTCATTTTGGGTCGGAAGATACGTCAATCCCCATAAGCAACGTTGAAAAAATAAGTAATCAACACCCACAGATTGGAGTATATGTTTATAAAGGTGCCAATCATGGATTTAACTGTAATAAACGCTCTGACTTTGACTCCAAATCAAGTAAACAGGCACTCTCACGAACTCTTGACCATCTCAGGGAACACCTGAGATGAGTAGCCTTGATGACCACACTCGTAAAACTAAGCTAGGCATCATTGGTGGGAGCGGCCTGTATGAAATAGACGGACTTAAAAATTCAAACTGGATCGATGTAGAAAGTCCATTTGGTACCCCCTCTGATAAATTTTTATGTGGGGTTCTAAATGGTCTAGAAATTGTCTTTTTACCACGTCATGGCAGAGGCCATATACACTCTCCTACATCAATAAATTTTCGAGCAAATATCGACTCCCTAAAAAGATTAGGGGTAACTGATATAATTTCCCTTTCGGCAGTTGGCTCACTACGCCAAGACTTTGAACCTGGAGATTTTGTTGTTGCTGATCAGTTTATAGACCGCACCTTCCTCCGAAATAATTCATTCTTTGGTTCTGGATGCGTTGCACATGTTAGTATGGCAAACCCAGTTTGTAATCGCCTTGCTAAAAAAATCTTTACTTCGGGTAAATTATTACCCGACCTAAAACTTCATTCAAAGGGAACCTATATCGTTATAGAAGGGCCACAGTTTTCTTCATTTGCAGAGTCTAATCTTTATAGAAATTGGGGATGTAGCATAATTGGGATGACTAACATGCCAGAAGCCAAGTTAGCACGTGAGGCTGAGATATGTTATGCAACAGTTGGTATGGTTACCGACTACGACTGCTGGCATTCAGGCCACGAGGCCGTAACCGTTGATAAAGTGATCAAATGCGTCAATGAAAATGCAAACAAGGCTAGAAGTCTTGTAAGCCTTCTAGCTAAAGAAATAGAAATCGAAAGAACATATTGTGGGGGGGGTTGTGATAGGGCTCTGGATAATGCTCTAATGACTGAAGCTGCAGAGCAGGACTCTGAAATAATAAATAATCTTTCCGCTATTATCGGCCAGAGGAAATGAGCCAAATCAATTTTCAGACATTAAAAAAACACGTCTATTTTATCTTTAGTTTCTTCCAAGTTCTCTTGTATATAACAAATAATAATGCAACAAATACAGCTAAGAAAATAAGTACTTTTAGCCCAGTTTGTTTTCTCTCTTCAAGCTCTGGCTCGGCTGCCCAGGATAAAAACTGAGTGACATCACTTGCTTGTTGCTTAATTGTAGCTCCAGTTCCATCAACATACTCTACAGATTCCGGATAAATTGGCTGTGGCATTGCAATTTGATGACCAGAAAAATAGTGATTATAATACATACCTTCCGCTAATTCAAAACCACTAGGGGGTTCCTCTTCATACCCAGTCAAAAGAGCATATAGATAATCAGCTCCAGCAGGTTTTGACTTTATGACAAGTGATAGATCAGGTGGCAATGCTCCCCCGTTAGCAGCTCTAGCTGCATTATTGTTTGCATAGGGTGCGGGCCAATAATCAGAAGGACGAGCAGGCCGCATAAACATTTCCCCTTCATCATCTGGTCCATCTTGAACCTCATATTCAGCGGCAATAACCTTAACTTCATCAGGAGAGAAGCCAATATCAACTAAATTTCTAAATGCAATGTAGTTTAGAGAATGGCATGAAGCACAGACTTCTTGAAATACTTGAAAACCTCTTACAAGGGCAGAATCGTCGTATGTACCAAAAATACCCTCCTGTTTCCAATCGTGGTCTGGTATTTCTTTTGCGTCACCAGCAGCATAAACAATATTGATAGATGCCAGCCAGGTGATAATAAGTGCAAAAATGACAGTAGGAGCTCTATACATTAGGCTTCTCCCTCTGCTTTGGATTTTCCAGCCTTTTCTAATATAGCTTGATGTATACTCTCAGGAAGAGGTTTAGTTTTCTCAACTTTACCTAATATGGGCATAATTAGAATAAAATGCACAAAATAGTAGATTGTGCAGATCCTACCAATGACTAAGTATACACCTTCGGCTGGCATCGCACCAACCCAGCCAAGCACAACACAATCTGCAAAGAACACCCAAAACAATTGCTTGTATATTGGTCTGAAACGAGCACTTCTAACTTTTGAGGTGTCAAGCCAAGGTAAAACAAACAGGATTAAAATTGCGGCTGCCATAGCGATAACGCCACCAAGCTTATCGGGAACGGATCGTAAGATTGCGTAAAAAGGTAAGAAATACCATTCTGGCACAATATGTGCAGGTGTCTGTAGAGGGTTTGCTTTTTCGTAATTTACAGCTTCTCCTAATGTATTAGGCAAGTAAAAAACAAAAACTAAAAGCACAAAAAGCATCACTGCACCTGTAAATAAATCTTTGGTGGTGCAATAAGGGCTGAACGGCATTGTATCTTTTGGGCTTTTTATATCTATACCCAGTGGATTATTTGATTTTCTATGGTGCAAAGCCCATAGATGAAGAAAGACAAGCCCGCACATAACAAACGGTAGTAAATAATGCAGAGAAAAAAATCTGTTCAGGGTTGGGTTATCAACAGAAAAACCACCCCACAACCATTCTACCAAGTCATCACCTATCCATGGAATTGCTGAGAAAAGATTTGTTATTACTGTTGCTCCCCAGAAACTCATCTGGCCCCAAGGTAATACATATCCTAAAAATGCGGTTGCCATCATTAGCAACAATAAAATTATTCCAAACCACCAAAGAATTTCCCTAGGGGCTTTATAGGAACCATAATATAAGCTTCTAAAGATGTGGATGTAGACAACAACAAAGAACATAGATGCACCATTGGCATGTGCATAGCGTAATAGCCAGCCCCACTCAACATCACGCATTATGTGCTCCACAGAATCAAATGCATGATCAGCATGGGGAGTGTAGTGCATGGAAAGCAAAACACCTGTTACAATTTGTGCTACCAGCATAACCATAGCCATGGAGCCAAATGTCCACCAGTAATTCAAATTACGAGGGGCAGGATAATCTATACCGTGTGCGATAGCCCAGCTAAACACTGGTATACGGTACTCAATCCATTGGACAACCTTATTTTGTGGAACTGGGGTGCTCATTTGCACACTCTCCCTTAACCAATCTTTACTAATGTATCATCTAAAAAGTTATGCTCTGGAACCTCTAGGTTTCTGGGTGCAGGTCCTTTCCGAATCCTTCCAGAAGTATCGTAATGAGAACCATGGCAGGGACAAAACCATCCACCATACTCTCCCTTAGGGTCACCGAGCTTATTTCCAAGTGGAATGCAACCTAAATGTGTGCATACACCCACTAAAATCAACCATTTACCTTTGTAGGATCTATCCTCGTCAGCTTCTGGATCACTAAGGTCATCTATATTGACCTTTTGGGCTTCTTCAATTTCTGCCTGTGTACGATGTCGAATGAATACGGGCTTACCCCTCCACATTACTGAAATCGCCTGTCCTTCAGAGATCCCTGAGATATCTACCTCAGTTGAAGCTAAAGCGAGCACATCTGCCGACGGATTCATTGTTTCTATTAGCGGCCAAACTACTCCAACCGCACCCATAGCACCCATAGCACCTGCTGCAAGAACAAGAAAGTCTCGCCGTGTTCCTTCTTCCTCTGTAACAGAGGTCTGATCACCCTCTGGCGTCGAATCTGCCATCATTATCCCCCATATCGACTGGGCCCCTATAATAATTACATTTAAGTCTTCCTATATCATAATGGAAGTCTTAGTAAAAAAATGTTTCCTCACAGCAAATAACTGATTGGGAAGATGGAGGGTTAGCATGAGCAGGTTGGAAGGGCAAGACGATTTAATGTCGCTACAGTAATAGAAATCGATAATTTAGATAATCAATTGTATTTTAGGGGGGATAAGAATGAGATTTGTGCTTTTTCAACCAGATATTGCACCTAATGTAGTAACTATTCTGAGAATGGCTGCTTGCTTTGACGTTGGGGTTGATATAATCGAACCCTGTGGTTTTCCTTGGGACACAAGAATATTAAGGCGTTCAGCCTTAGATTATCATAAATTTGTTCGAATCGAGCGTTACTCGTCATGGTCAGATTATTTCGACAAATATCATGAAATAATTCCAGACTTAAAAGAAAACTCATCTTTTATGGGCAATACTAAGCAAATTGGTGTAAACGATAATAAAAGCCGTTTAGTATTACTTACAACAAAAGGGGAAAAACCGTATTACAATTTCAGATTCAAACCTAATGACAGGATAATGGTGGGAAGAGAAAGTGCCGGTGTACCTGAGAAAGTCCACCTTGCAGCTCATCAACGGCTCATTATACCGATGAAACCAGACAGAAGGTCACTTAATATTGCCGTTGCCCTAGGGATAGTCGCAGGTGAAGCACTAAGACAAACAAAATTATTTTCAGAGTAAGTATATGGATAAATTTGAACCAAAAAATCTGCCAATGGGAACTTCAAATGCTCAAGAGAAACTTGAGGTTAAAAACTGGTTTCAACAACTCAGAGATAGAATCTGCTATTCATTTGAATCTCTTGAAGAAGAACTTTGTGAACATACCAACACTTCTTCACCAGGGAAATTCGTTCCCAAAAAATGGATCAGAGATCAAGGTCTTGGTGGTGGTGGTAAAATGTCTATTATGCACGGTCATTTATTTGAAAAAGTTGGTGTAAATATATCAACAGTACACGGTGAATTTTCTAAAGAATTTAGCGACTCAATACCAGGCACGAGAGATAACTCTGCGTTTTGGGCCACTGGTATTTCGGTTGTTGCCCATCCACAGTCACCATTGGTCCCTGCAGTCCACATGAATACAAGACATATAGTTACATCTAAAAGTTGGTTTGGAGGTGGGGCTGACCTTACACCGACTATCCCAAACGATCTAGATGCAAAAACCTTTCATAATGCTCTCAAAAAAGGGTGTGACAAACATAACCCAGAATATTACCAGTGCTTCAAAGACTGGTGTCGGGAATATTTTTTTCTTCCCCATCGTAATGAAGAAAGAGGGGTTGGTGGTATATTTTATGATTATTTAAACACTGGGACATTCAGCTCTGACCTATCTTTTACCAAAACTGTTGGCCTTACTTTCCTCAATGTTTACACCAATATCGTAAGGCAGCACATGCAGAAGCCATGGACGGAGAAAGACAAAGAACATCAGTTAATAAAACGTGGTCGTTACGCCGAATTTAACTTACTTTATGACAGAGGCACCCAATTTGGCTTGAAGACTGGGGGAAATATTGAAGCAATCTTAATGTCAATGCCACCCAATGTTAAATGGCCCTAAAAGACTTAAAAATTGAAAATATAAAAATTATTTAAATTTATTGATGATTCTCAGCATCTTGATTTGATAAATTTTTAATCTCTTTTTCCAGCTTTAATAATAAATCTTCTCGATTTGGTTTAAACGACTCCTTAATCCAAAAATTCTCAAGATCTCTCAATAGGTTTCCTACTAGTTCTCCCGATGAAATTCCATGAGAAATAACATCTCCCCCATTTAATGGAAATTTGGGTGAGACCCAAATCTTTGCTTTATTAAAAAGAGCTAACCACTCATCACTGTCACTTGAAGATAAACCACCATCTTCGGCCCAGTTCAATAATATTTTTTGCAAACAATCTTCAGTATTGAAAGGATAAAAAGTCTGATCACCCTTTTTTCTATAATATCTTGGCTTTAATCTAGGTTCGGGTAAAGTAAGACGAAAGAACCTAGCTGCTTGAATTTTAGAAAATTTTAATTTTTCAGATATTTTTGAAATATTATCATGATTATTTCTAAATAATGCAGCAAGCCTACAAATAGAATCAAGCACTAAACTTCCACGACAAAATGATTCCAAACCTAACAAGTCCTCCAAGATATTCAATTTTGTGACTCCCGGAAGTAAAATATCTAAAACACCAATATTAGCCATAGACTGCAATGCCAATAATGGATTAGGTGCAGACAATAGTTTTAATGTCTCTTGATTAAGTCTCTCACCAGAAATTTTATTTAAAAATTGAGCTGATTCACTGCATGCTTTTAAAGCACGTGGATCTGGTAAGCCAATGCCATACCAAGCAAAGAACCTAAAAAAACGCAACAATCTTAAATGATCTTCCTCAATACGCTTTCTAGGATTTCCCACAAAGAGAATTTGACCATTTCTTAAATCATCTATTCCACCAAATGGGTCAAATACTAGACCTTCAGAATTACAACTTAATGTATTTATAGTAAAATCACGCCTGTTTGCATCCTCAACCCAATCATTTATAAATTCAACTTTTGCCTGCCGACCAAAATTTTCAGAATCACGCCTGAGTGTTGTCACCTCAAAACGCCTTCCCGCTATAATTGTGATAACAGTTCCATAAGACAAACCAACATTTATTGTTTTAAAACCCTCATTTCTGAGTTTTTCAGTTACTATTTCAGGTCTATCTGTAGTTGCAATATCAATGTCTGTGACAGGAAGCTGCAAAAGGGAGTCACGCACACATCCTCCAACAAAACGAACCTCTGCATCATTTGAGATCAAAATTTTAAACAAAATTTTGGTCTCTTTAGAAAAAAACCATTGAGGCAGGGGCTTGATATATGTTTTTGCTGTCACTTGTAATTTACTCGAATTGGCCAGGAATAATCTTACCATTTTCTATGTGAGGTGGGGTATAATGCCCTTCTGGTGGATCTCCTGATGAAAATGAGAGGCTAACCAAAGATGCAACTACCAAGACTGCTCCTATGGCTATTAAAGGATAAAATGGTAACTTATTAGAGACCCTATCTTTTGTATTTACAGGCCTTATCTTTCTAATCAAAATTAAATAGACAATGTATAGAATTGTTGGTGCACACAACAATAACAAATGGATAAGCGTAACCCTAAGCAAATTAAACTCCTTGTCTAACTGTTCGTATTTTATTCCTTAAATTTACTATGATTGCCGCTGTTGCACCCCATATCTCATGACCTTTATAATCAATGATAAAGGTATCTTTACTTAATCCTAGAGAGGACATAATTTTTCTTCTAAAATTTCTCAAATCTAGTAAATAATACAAAGGCACTTCAATAATCTCATCTACCTCTGATGGATTGGCAACAAAATTTACTTTAGGATTCACAATTCCTACAACTGGAGTTATTCTATAACCACTTCTAACGTAGTGATTTCCAAGACAACCAACAACCTCAACATTTTCTGGGGGTAGGCCTATTTCCTCATACGCCTCTCGTAATGCAGTATCTCTAGGGCTAGGATCAAAATCCTCTTTCTTCCCCCCCGGAAATGAAATTTGCCCTGCATGCTCAGACATATTCTCTGGTCGTTTAGTTAATAAAATTTTATAGGTCTTATCTCTTTTGATGATAGGAACTAAAACCGCAGCAGACTTAATTTTCATGGTTGGAGAAGGACTCATTGAATCTAGAATAAAATTTCCATTATCTGACCATCCCTGTAGATCATCTGCATTTGATATAATCTCTGCCCAGAGGATGTCTGATGATTCTAATGAAGAAAATAAAAGACGAGAGAAAACAATTTCATTCACCCTATAAATCCTTATTTGAATCATAGGAAAAAAAGAGGCCGTTACTCCATACTCCTAGTGATGCTGAATTTTGCGAGTCCTTATATTGAAATAAATCAGCTAGTTCATACCAGACCTGTCTTGCTGTAATTGCCTCAAGACCTTTGCGAATCATGATGTATGGTGCTTGATCTCCATTTGGTCTACTTCTAAAAACTAATGGATGCTCTATACCAACACTAACCTTATCATCTAAATTTGTAGTAAAATGGATAATTTGATTTTTGTTGGAACCTTCCACCTCCATTTTAACTGCAATAAAAGGTACATCTTCTACAAAAATCCGTGCCTTTTCTACAGGTGTAACTAACCAAAAATCACCTGCCTCATCACGCTCTAGAACTCCTGCAAATAATTTTACTAATGACATGCGCGTGATAGGGGATCCATCATGAGTCCAAGTGCCATTCGCTAATATGCTTATGTCAATATCACCACAATTATACGGTGCCAGATTAGGCACAGATTTTTTTTCATTTGTATTCATAGTTTATATCCAAGCAAAAAATTACCTGAAAAAACCTAAAACTTTATCTTGGATTACCAATTAGAAGCCTAAGCCATAAGCTCTAACAATACCCTATTTACTTCATTAGCAGCTTCCATTTGAACCATGTGCCCTTTTTCAGGGACTATGAGTACGGAAACTGAATCTGGGAAACCATGTGCATGAGCAGATGGAATGATTTTATCTTCTGAGCCCCAAATAATCTGCACGGGTATATTTAGTTCTGTAATATTATCTCGCATTACAGCTACCTGAACACCGTCAGGAGCAAAAGAGGACATAATAGTTGTTAGGGCCTTTTTTACACCATCCTTACGCTTAAAAGTAAGTAAATCCTCAACCAAACTACGTGTTACCAGAGAGGAATCACCAAAAAGCTTTACAGCTTGGGATTTCATATCTTTTCTTCGATCAGCCTCAACAAACCCATTAAGATAGTCTGAGTCAATCTCTGATCCAAGACCAGCACTTCCAATTAGTGAAAGCGAAGACACTCTCTCTGAGTATTTAAGTGAGAAAGCCAAGGAGATAGCCCCGCCCATAGAATGACCAACGAAATGAGCCTTTTCTATACCAAAATTATCCATAAAATATAAAATAATAGATACAAAAAATTCTATTGAACCATCTTCAACTTCTTTAGATGAACCACCATGACCAGGTAAATCAATTGCATAAACTGCCCTAGCCTCTGCCAACGAATCGTGGCTAAACAACCAATTGTTTAAATCTCCTCCAAAGCCGTGAATAAGAATAGCTGGGATGCCACCTTCTCCTCGTTGAGCATATTGAATTTGTTTTCCATTGAGATCTATGGTTTCTGTTCCTGAACCCTCAGAATCCTCATCGGGTTCTGGGGGGACATAATTTTCCTGAAAGTCTGAGATAAAATTGTCTATTGCTTCATCACCTATAGATCCATCTGCAACAACTCCGAGAAGTGCTCCTACAGTTAGTGTTTCCCCTGTCTGGCCAACACACCTTCTTATTGTACCACCGACTGCGGCTTCAACAGCACCAGTTATTTTTTCAGTTTCTACCTCTAATAACTCATCACCTGACTCAATTTCGTCGCCCTCTTCTACTAGCCACTCACCTAGCTTGCCCTCTGTCATCGCCAAGCCCCATTTAGGCATGGTTATTGAGTGAATTTCACCTGACATCAGCTATGCCTCCATAACTAAGCGAACTGCATCACTTACCTGATTAGCATCGGGAATATACATATCTTCTAATGCATCAGAAAATGGAACTGGAGTGTGTGGTGCAGTGACCATTTTAATTGGTGCTTTTAAGGATCCGAATGCCTCTTGTGCAACTAGAGCAGACACATCAGTTGCAATACTGCAACGTGGGTTTGCCTCATCCAGAACAACCAACCTACCAGTGTTTTCTACACTTTCAATTATAGTCTCTGTATCCATAGGGGAAGTTGTTCTTAAATCAACAACCTCACAATTTACGCCATCCTTTGCAAGATTATCAGCAGCTTCATTTGCAATATGAACCATACGGCCCAGAGTAACAATTGTTACATCATCTCCTTCACGTGTAATGTTTGCTTCGCCAAATGGGATAGCATAAGGCTCTTCCGGCACATCTCCTTCTAGGGTATAGAGAAATTTATGCTCACAGAAAATTACAGGATCATTATCTCTTATGGATTGAATTAAAAGACCCTTTGCATCGTAGGGATTTGATGGTGTAACTACTTTAAGCCCTGGAATATGGGTAAAAACAGGATACAGACATTGTGAATGCTGCGCAGCAGCTCTAAGTCCAGCACCATACATAGTTCGGATTACTACTGGAGTTTCAGCCTTGCCTCCAAACATATATCGGAACTTAGCTGCCTGATTGAAGATTTGATCAAAACAAACCCCCATAAAATCTATAAACATTAATTCTGCTACTGGTCGCAAGCCAGCAGTAGCAGCACCAACCGCTGCACCAATAAACCCGCTCTCTGTAATTGGAGTATCTAAAACACGATCATCACCATATTTTGGCTGCAGACCCTTTGTAACTCCTAAAACTCCCCCCCAAGCATCACGTTCGCCTGGAGAGCCAAGACCACCTGCAACATCTTCGCCCATTATAACAACTGTTTCATCTCGCTCCATCTCTTGGTCAAGAGCTTCATTGATAGCCTGTTGATAACTAATTTTTCGAGCCATTTGGCCCTCCTTTAGTAAGATACGTATACGTCAGTAAGTAAATCTTCAGAAGTTGGAAGTGGCGAGGCTTTTGCTTTGCTAACTGAATTGTCAATTAACTCCGCCACTTCACCGTCTATAGAATCAAGGTCATCGGACTCGAGTAAAGCTGCACCTATAACTTTCTCCCGAAATTGAGATAGGGCATCCACAGATTCCCGTATTTCTTTTACTTCATCTTTGCCACGATATGTCTGAGAGTCTCCTTCAAAATGGCCATAATATCGAGATAATCGTGTTTCTATAAAACTAGGCCCATCTCCAGCACGAGCTCTTTCTACGGCCTCTTTCGCGGCTTCATGGACAGCAAAAAAATCAAATCCATCGACAGATACTCCCGGCAAACCAAAGCCCTTGGCTCGATCTACTGGATTGCCTCCTCCAATTGCCCAACTCGATGATGTCGTCTCAGCATATCCATTATTTTCTAAAACAAAAATGGCAGGTAATTTCCAAACAGCTGCTAGGTTCATTCCCTCAGCATTTGTACCTTGATTGAAAGCTCCATCTCCAACAAAACAAACAGCTACTCCACCTGTTCCAAGATTCTTGTTCGCCAATGCTGCACCGCAAATCAATGGCGGGCCTCCACCTACAATCCCATTTGCACCCATCATGCCTTTATCAAGGTCAGCAATATGCATTGAACCACCCTTGCCCGCACAAAGACCGTCAGTGCGGCCATATATCTCTGCCATCATTCCGTCAACATCGCAGCCTTTTGCAATACAATGTCCGTGTCCTCTGTGAGTGCTGGCAATATAATCACGATCATCAAGGTTCATCATTACCCCAACACCGCTTGCTTCTTCACCTGCGTAAAGATGAACAAAACCAGGGATCTCACCTGTTGCAAAATCTACATGTAGACGCTCTTCAAACTCCCGGATAGTCTTCATTGTCCGGTAGGCGCGTAGGAGTTCTTCACGCGCTAGTTGCATATTAACCTCCAATTATAGTTGTTCCTCGTTATAAAAAACGAGTACCTAGTTATAGCCAATTGCCAGCTGAAAGACTTTATCTATCTAGAGCTGGTATAAAGCATAGGATAGTGTATTAACCTATTAATATATTATTATGCCTTGTCCAAGCGGTCCCGAAAAGGGGATAAAACAAATTATCATGAAAATTTCTATAAATTTAAGAGTATATGGGCTTCTAATGCGAGAAAGAAGAGTTTTAGTGGCCGAAGAAAAGGTTGGCCACCAAGAAATTCTTAAATTTCCTGGTGGGGGTGTTGAAGTTGATGAAACACCAGAGCAGGCATTAATTAGGGAGTTTAGAGAAGAATGCCAAATTAATATAACCCCAATTGGCCTAGTTCATGTTCCTGGAACACTTTTTAGCCCATGGATCCATAGGCTTTACACTCCCTTATTTTATGAGATAAAGAGTTTAGGAAAACCAAAAGCCCACCCTTCAGAAAAAATTAATTTACGCTTCCTGAATCCATCTGATCTACTAAATAATGATAGAGTTGCTTTGCCCGAACGCGAAGCTCTTAAAAAGATTTTAGACTGAGGAATAAAACACTAATTAAAAAAGGCTTAGATAATGGCTAAACGCTATACTGTAGTTTTGAATCTGATAATCATAACTTTTATATCAGTTGGTTTTTCTTCAATCTTACAGGCTGGACAAACTGCTAGTGTAGAGGTGAATAAAGTTAAAACACAATTCTTATCAGAAAATATAAAATTTACTGCACGTTTAGTCGCAGTCCAATCTGGATATGTTTCAGCACGCATAGCTGGACCAGTAATAGACGTTAGAATTGAGTTAGGAGATTATGTAGAAAAAGGGGAAATTATTGCAAAAACAGATACTGCGTTGCTAGTTGGTGAAAATAATCGTCTAAAAGCTCTCGTTGATGAGTCAATACGACAAGTTGCACGCTTTCAATCAGAAGCAAATCTAAAACTAGCTGAATTGAACAGACTTGAAAAATTACAAAATTCTGTGGTCTTCCAAAAAAGCCAGTACGAAGATTCTAGGCAAAAACTTATAATAGCAAAAAAACTTATTGAAATTGCTATAGCCAAAAAATCTATAGCAGAGGCTAATTTAGCTATTAATGAGGTCAACTTAGAGTGGTCAACTGTCCGTGCACCATATAATGGTATTATTACAGCTATCCATACTGAAATTGGTAGCTGGCTACAAAAAGGTCAGAATGTTATTACAATGCTGAATAATAGAGACCTAGAAATATTAGCAGACCTACCGGCCAAATACATTTCTGGAATAGAACAAGGAATGCCAATAGCATTTATTTCCACTAATGAAGAGAAATTTCAGGCGATTGTTCGAAAAATTCTTCCTGAAGAAGATATACTTAGCCACACCAGACAAGTACGCTTTACACCTGATTCCAAATTTTTAAAAAATTCAATAGCCCCCGGACAATCAGTAACAATAATAATTCCTGTTGGGAGTAAAAAAGATTCAATTACTGTCCATAAAGATGCATTGGTAAATGTAGCTGGTCAGACGTTTGTTTTTGTCGCCATAGAAGGTAAAGCTCAAATTAGGCCAATAACGATTGGGTCATCCATAGGTAACAGATTTGAGGTTATCAACGGTCTTCAAGATGGGGAACAAGTGGTGATTCGTGGTAATGAGCGTCTCCAACCTGGTCAATCTATAAAAATTAGCACTAAAACTGAGGAATAAATTAAGACCATGAACCTCATTCGCGCAGCTATTGCCCGCCCAATTGCAGTAATTGCAGCAGTTGTAATGATAATTTTATTTGGTTTGGTTGCCCTCGAAACGATTCCTATTCAACTTACCCCTGATATTCGCAAACCAATACTAACTATAAATACGTTTTGGGGTGGTGCTTCTCCTGTAGATGTAGAAAGAGAAATAACCAATAGGCAAGAGAGTGAACTCAAAGGGTTAGAAGGTTTATCTAGAATAACTAGCACATCAAGTGATAGTGAATCCGAAATAGTACTAGAATTTAAAGTTGGTCAAAACATGGATAGGGCATTACTGCTTGTAGCCAATAGCCTTGATAGAGTAGCTGATTACCCAGATGAAGCTCTCGAACCAATTATCAGCACAGCTGGCGCAGAAGATCAACCAATAGCTTGGTTTATTATAAAACCAATAAAAGGGAATAATCGTGAAATTCATAAATATGGGGATTTTGTAGAAGATGTTGTTAAAGAACGCTTAGAAAGGGTTCAAGGGGTAGCCCGTTCAAACGTTTTTGGTAGCACTGAACGTGAGATGAGAATCACTGTAGACCCTATAACTTTGGTTAATTACGGGCTTACAATAGAAGATGTAGCAAAATCTATTCGCTCTGCCAATCACTCAATAACTGCTGGAGAAATCAACGAAGGTAAAAGACGTTATGTTGTTAGAACTGACGGTGAATTAAATTCAATTGATCGCATAAGCAACATAGTCCTGAGAAGTAATTTTGATCCAAACTCAAATTCATTCACGCAAATACGCTTATCAGACGTTTCAAATATAGACTTTGCATACAAAGAACCTTCTTCTCGGATCAGAGCCCTTGGGGTCCCTTCGATAGCAGTAAACGCAATACGTGAAACAGGGGCAAATGTTATCGAAACTATGGAAGGGATTAAACAAGCTGTAAATGAACTTAATGCAGGGCAAATGCAAAAGGCAGGTTTGACACTAGATCAAGTGTATGATGAAACCGTTTACATCAACTCATCAATTGATTTAGTTATTAATAATATATACGTGGGAGGAACACTAGCAGCAATAATATTGATGCTTTTTCTTCGATCCCTCGGTGCCACCATCATCGTTTCTTTTGCAATTCCAATATCTGTTGTAGGATCATTTGTTGCGATGGCTGCATTAGGTAGATCGATAAATGTAGTATCACTCGCAGGCTTTGCATTCGCAGTTGGGATGGTAGTTGATGCTGCAATAGTAGTGCTTGAGAACATATACCGCTTGCGTCAAAAAGGAATAAGCCGATCAGAGTCAGCTTTTCTTGGTGCTAGCCAAGTATGGGGAGCCATTTTTGTATCTTCGCTTACTACTGTTTTGGTGTTCATACCATTAGTCATTATGGATCTCGAAGCTGGTCAACTTTTTAGAGATATAGGAGTGTCTATATCCGTTGCAGTCATGCTTTCACTAGTTGTAGCAATAACTCTTATTCCAGTAATGGCTAAAAGGTTTTTAGGGAATTTTATGCCAATAAGCTTCAAAAGTAATTTTTTCCTTAATAACAATATTTCAAAACAAAAATATACAGCATCTGAAAAGCCTCAGCGTGTTAGAATTCCAATTCTCGATCATTTTGCAGAAACATTTGTTTCTCTAGTTGTAGGCTATACTAAATGGCTGGTGAAAGGCCGACTTCGTTCTCTAGTTATTATAGGATTAATTTGTGGAGGTTCTATTACCATAGGCTGGACACTTTTACCTAAATTAGATTATTTACCAGAAGGCAATAGAAATTTAATCTTTGGAATTATTATGCCACCGCCTGGCTATAACCTCCAGACAACTAGTGCAATTGCTGAACGTGTAGAGAATGCGGTCAAGCCACTTTGGTCTTCAACCCAAGATGAAAATATCCATTCTGAAAATTTGCCGGAGATGCAACAATTTTTCTATGTGACCCTTAGAACTCAGACCTTTGTGGGAGCAGTGTCATCAGATCCAACAAGAGTTGCCGAACTTATTGAACCCTTAAGACTTCCAGTTTTTAATGAACCCGGCACCTTTGGCTTTATAAGTCAAGCTGGTTTATTCTCCCGAGTTGTTGGTGGCGGAAGAAAAATTGAAATCAATATTAGTGGAGCTAATCTTGAACAGTCACTTGCAGTTGCACTTCAAGCTACACAAAAAATCTTTACCGTTATGCCATTAAAGGATGGGAACCAATTCATACCAAAACCAGGCCTTACACTTGGAGCACCAGAAGTAAGGTTGATACCTGACCCAACAAAATTAAGGGACAACGGTATTACAAATCAAGAATTTGGAAACACAATTGATGCTTTTAATGATGGCTTACGTGTTGATGAAGTAACAATAGACGCAAAAAGAATGGATTTAATAGTTAAAGGGTCAAATATTGAACTTTCGCAGACTCAAGATATAGGTAATTTACCTGTAATAACTAAAGATGGGACAATCGTACCTGCAAGTTCACTATCAAAAATTATTGTTACATCTGGACCTACATCAATTAGGCACGTAGAAAGGGAAAGGACCGTCACACTTGAGGTTCGCCCAGCCCCTAATCTACCACTTGAGGAAGCAACAAATATTCTTAAAGAAAAAGTTTTGGACTCTTTAAAAGATGAGGGACTACCAGAAGGTATAAATATAACTTTATCTGGCACCGCAGATGAATTAACTAAAACCTTTGATGCTATGTTAATAAACTTATGCCTTGCTTTTGTAATAGTTTACCTAGTAATGGCAGTGCTATTTGAGAGCTTTGTATATCCTTTCATCATTATGTTGTCGGTTCCAGCAGCTGGAGCTGGAGGTGTAATCGGATTAACAATTATCAATGGTTATATCATTACACCATTTGACATGCTTACTCTTCTTGGCTTTGTAATTTTAATTGGCATAGTAGTTAATAATGCGATTTTATTAGTACATCAATCACTCCAACATATCCGTAAAGAAAATATGACCCCACAAGAAGCAATAGTTGAGGCTACAAGAAATAGAATACGTCCAATATTTATGTCCACACTCACATCTGTTTTTGGGATGCTTCCTTTAGTAATCTTCCCAGGAGCTGGATCAGAACTCTATAGAGGGCTTGGATCAGTTGTAGTTGGAGGATTAGCCTTATCAAGTTTTATAACTTTATTGGTTGTACCACCGATGTTAGCCATATTAATCCGCGAAAAAAATTAAAATCCTAATTTTATAAATTTGAATATAGGCGATATAAATAGTTCGATCTACTCAAACAGCATGAATGGGCAGTCTCGAAAAAAACATTGCAACTAGAGGTAAAAGAGATAGCTGGCAAAATCGGCAGAAAGCCAACAAGAGAAGAGGTTGAAAAATACAGTGAGCACCCAATAGAATATTTTGATAGCTATTTTATTGATTGGGAAGAAGTATGTGCCGCTGTTGGCAACAAGGGAATGGTATAAGACAAAGCTTATCTCACTATCCTTCTTATAGAGTATCGGATTTAACTGGACTGACTATAGCCCAAAACCCTTATAAAATCAACATTTTTTGGATTATATCGGATGGCGATAAATGAAAAATTGGCTGGGGCGGCAGGATTCGAACCTGCGAATGACGGGATCAAAACCCGTTGCCTTACCACTTGGCTACGCCCCAAAACTTAACAGTATATTTGTCCATTTTATTAGACTTAGTATACAAAAAACTAGTCAGAAGTAATCCTTATCTGGTGAAAAATATATTTTTTTCAGTATACTTAGACTTATGCACTTTATATAAAAGTTTAAGTAAAGATCATGCAGAAAAACTATTAAATTACAGATTACAACAAAAAAACAATTATTTTTATGAAATTTATTTCATATTCAGAGTTACTATAATATGAAGGAAATAATAACTCTTATTATAGAAGACTTACTGTTGCCCCCTTGTGGCTCTTTGATTTTACTTGCTCTAGCTTACACCATACGTAAAAAATATAAGAAAACCGCAAATATAGCTCTTATTACTGGTATTGTTACAATTTACCTGGTTAATACACCATTTTTATCAACAATAATAAGCATCCCACTAATTGCTAATCCAGCCATTGAAAATCCAACCAATTTAAATGGTGCAGAGGCCATTGTTGTACTTGGAGGGGGTTTAAGAAAATCTGCTTCTGAATACCTAGGAATAGATACAATTGACGGGAATGCATTAGAACGTGTTCGTTATGGTGCATATCTCAAAAAAAATTCTGGCCTTCCCGTTCTTTTAACAGGAGGAATAACTGCTTCTTCCACGTCAGAAGCTAGAGCAATGAGCAATACTCTTAAAAATGAATTTAATGTCCTTGCTAAATGGCTTGAAGAAAAATCTATGAATACAAAAGAAAATGCAAAGTTTTCCTGGGAAATTTTATCAAAGGAGAAAATTTTTAAAATAGTCTTAGTTACAAATGATTATCATATGCAAAGATCTGTTCTAGAGTTTGAGTCTGTTGGTTTCCAAATAATTCCTGCGCCTGTTAACCCTACAAATGATTTTAATATTCGTTTGTTAAGCTTTCTACCCAACGGTAAATCTTTGAATTCATTCAAAACATATGTCCATGAATGGCTAGGAATCTTATGGTATTACATTGGTAAAAATTTATGATTTTAATATTCTAAACTATTTGATTTGATAAAAATTTTTATACCAATCTACAAACTTTGGAATACCTTTTTCTATTGGTGTTCTTGGTGAAAAATCAAAATCATTCTGAATAGACGTAATATCTGCATAGGTTTCTAAAACATCCCCTGGTTGCATAGGACTAAACTCGAGAATAGCAGGCTTACCGATACTTTCTTCAAGAACTTGAATATAGCGCAATAATTTTTCGGGCTTGTTATTACCTATATTGTATAATTTATGTCCAGGATTTTGTTTTTCTTTAGGGCTATAAATATCCATCACTCTGACAACGCCATCAATTATATCATCTACATATGTAAAATCCCGACTCATTTTACCATCGTTAAATACCTTTATAGGAGTTTCCTCTATAATTGCTTTTGTGAACAAATATGCACTCATATCGGGTCTACCCCATGGGCCATAAACTGTAAAAAATCTAAGACCTGTAATTTTTAAATCATACAACTGGCTATAAGCCTCAGCCATTAATTCATCTGCTTTTTTTGTTACAGCATATAATGAAACTGGCCTATCCACCCTGTCATCTTCAGAAAAAGGTAGTTTATCGTTTCCTCCATATACAGAACTTGAGCTTGCATAAACAAGGTGCTGTAATTTTGGTAAATCTTTACAAAGCTCTAAAATTGTTAGTTGTCCCATTACATTTGTTTCTACATATGTATAAGGATTTACTAGTGAATACCTAACTCCAGCTTGAGCCGCTAAATGAACTAAACAAGTTATGTTATCGTTCCCTCCAAACAAACCAAATAAAGTATCACGGTCAGCAATATTACACTTATGAAAGTCGAAATTATTTTTCTTTCTTAATATTGATAGCCTTGCATTCTTTAAACTTATGTCATAATAGCTATTTAAATTATCGATACCAATCACTTCAATTCCTCTATTAAGCAAATTAAGTGATAGATTAAATCCGATAAAACCCGCCGCACCTGTGACAAGAACGCTCATAAATTTTTCCACAAATCTGGATTAAAGACATATTGATGATTAATTCATCTAGTTCCTAATTCTCTATTGGCCATAGAAATATCAAAATCATAATACTACATTTAAAAATATTCTTAAAACTATCTCATCTTCATCTCAATATTTATATGCCGATTAAATCAGGGTAAATTCTATATGATTAACTTAAAACCAATAGATAGATGTAAATCTAATAATTTGATAATATATCAATCAAACAAAAAATTTTTAATCCTTTATATATAAATATATAATATAAAATTTAGAATGAAGAATTTGACACAAAAAAAAGATGATTCCAGATCGTTTACACCATACGTTGCTGTAGTCGGTTTAGGCTACGTTGGTTTACCTCTGGCTATAGCACTATCTAAATTTCACAAGGTAATTGGCCTAGATACTGATGAAAACCGTGTGAAAGAACTTACAAATGGTTTTGATCGTACTGGTGAATTTATCTCAAGCGAAATAACTAACATGGAGCTCCGACTTACCTCAAAGCCAAATGATATTTGCCTTTCAAAAATCTTTATTATTGCAGTTCCTACACCTGTTGATAAAGATAACAAACCTGACCTTAGCTCACTTCGATCAGCAAGTGAGACTGTTGGAACGCAAATGAGAAAAGGCTCAATAATTGTTTACGAAAGCACTGTCTGGCCGGGAGTTACTGAAGACATATGTGCTCCAATTCTACAGGAAACATCCGGCTTAAAAGCAGGAGTAGATTTTTTTCTAGGTTATTCGCCTGAGAGGGTTAATCCTGGCGATAAAGAACACACCATCGACAAAATAACAAAAATTGTATCTGCTCAGACTCCTGAAATATGTAATACCCTTTCTAAGCTTTATGGCCAAATCACAAAAAGTAAAATTCATGTTAGCCCTAATATTAGAACTGCTGAAGCAGCCAAAGTTATTGAGAATGCTCAAAGGGATATTAATATAGCTTTCATCAATGAAATTGCACAAATATGTCAAAAGTTAGAAATTTCTGTTTATGAAGTACTCGAGGCAGCTGAAACGAAATGGAATTTTTTAAAATTTAAACCAGGTCTTGTTGGTGGTCACTGCATTGGAGTAGATCCATATTATCTTGCCTATAGAGCTCGTGAGCTTGGGTATGATCCAAGCGTATTATTAACAGGCAGAAAAATAAATGATGGTATGGGGAAATATATTTCAGACCAGATACTGCATTTATTAGAACCTGAATCCAATATACTTATACTCGGCCTAACATTTAAAGAGGATGTATCCGATCTTAGGAATTCACAAGTTGAAGATATTATTAAATATCTCGAATCATCTGGCCACACAGTATCTGTTAGTGATCCACATGCCTCACAAGAAGAAGCAATGGAGCTGTATGGGATAAAACTAAATAATAAGATTAATGAAGATGATAAATTTGACTGTGTGTTATGCTGTGTCGGTCACTCAGAATATCGGAAAATGAATGGGAAATCAATTGCAGGATTGCTCAAAAAAAGAGGCCTTCTTGCAGATATCAAAGGTATTTGGAGAAATATAAGGTTAGATGAGTCTTATCGAAGGTGGACACTCTGACTTTATAAAATTATTCCAGTTTCACAGAATTAGAATATCCTAGTAAAACAAAAAATAATTACCTCGTCTTTCCAGCTACAACCCACCAATCTGGGTTTGCGTGCTTAACCTCTAAAGCTGCTTTCCTTGCATAGGTTATATCATCAAACAAACCAAAACAAGTAGATCCACTTCCAGACATTCTAGCAATCCTACAGCCAAAATTGGATGAAATACTCTCTAAAACCTGTTTAATGATCGGAGCTATTGAACAAGCAACGGGCTCAAGGTCATTTCTCCTTTTCTTAATCTCTAAAAAGAAATTTTTCTTTTCTTTAGGAATTTTCTTAAGTCTTTCCATTTCATTATATGGGCCTTTTCTCTCGTTAAAAATTCTAGATGTTAGTATTTCGACACCAGGATTAACAAGCAATATTGATAGTTCAGGGAAATTAGAAATTGGGGTTATATTTTCTCCGATACCTGAGAAAAACGCGCTACGTCCCTCAAAGCAAACCGGAACATCTGCACCAAGAGAGCGAGCTATTTCCATAATTTCTTGCTTATCTATATCAACCTCCCAAAATTTTGAGAGTCCCTTTAAGGTAGCTGCTGCGTCAGCTGAGCCACCACCTATTCCGGCTGCTACAGGCAAAAATTTTTCTAATTGTATTTCTACACCCCTTACTCTGTCAGTCCCCACCCTCTTCGCTAAGGCCCTTGCAGCTTTTAGAACAATATTGTCATTATTAGTTTTTTTTAGAATATGAGACATTGGTCCAGATAAGGAAAAAGTGATTCCAGAACCTGGCCTAAAGGTAATAAGGTCATGGGACTCAGCAAATACAACCAAGCTATCTAACTCATGAAATCCGTTATCCCTAAGACCTGTGACATGAAGATATAAATTTACTTTTGCTGGAGCTTTAACTTGGATAAAATTGTTAATTTCCTTATTCATGAACCATTACCAAGATTATGGTCATACACCTTAAAATCTCTACCTAATTTTTCTTTAATAGCCTTCACATAGTCTCCCGAAGCGCCCAGAGTAATTGCCCTATTCCACTGATACCTAGCTTCTATAAAACGGCCTGTTTCCCAGAAGGCATCACCAAGATGATCATTTATAATTGGATCGTTTGGTATAAGCTCTAAAGCACGCTCTAAAAAATGTATGGCATTATTAAAATCACCTAATCGGTAATATGCCCAACCAAGACTATCAACTATATATCCATCATTTGGTCTTAGCTTAACAGCTTCTTCAATCATTGTTTTTGCACGATTAAGGTTTATTTCCATTTCTAACCAAGAATAACCAAGATAGTTTAAAACAAGCGGCTGACTAGGTGATAGATTGAGGGCTTTAAGGAAATCTTTCTCGGCACGTTCCCAATTCTTTGTTTGTTCTAAAGAAACACCTCTTGAATAAAGTAAACGCCAGTGATCAGATCTAAAAACAGAAACTCTGTCTATTGCAATATCATAAGCCTTGATAGCTTCTGTGTGGTGCTCAGCAAACCTTAATATATCTCCAAGCACTTCAGGTGCATCTGTGCGTTTGGGTTGCTCCTCAACCATAGGGCGTAGGATATCCATTGCCTCATCAAGATTTTTTAGCTCAGCTAATTTCTGTGATTTTCTTAATTTGGCAGTCCAAAGGAAAATAGATTCTTGTGATACCTTTTCATATTCAGATATAGCCTCTTTAAATTGACCAAGACTTTCATATATCTCACCCAATAGAATGTATGCTGCAGCAAAATCTTTTCTTAGGTGTAAAGCCAATCTAGTATAAATAAGAGCATTTGCATGGCCAGCACTCTGAGGTAATAGACTTGCAATACCATAAAAAACCTCTGCTATCCCATCACGATAACCTCTGATTTCTTGAGTGTTATCCTTACTGTGATGTGTTTTGGTTAAAACCTGCTCTAGCCAAGAGGAATTTGGATCTGATTCAAGCCAAGATTTATACAATTTAATAGCCTCATCCTGACGATTATTTCTTGTTAAAAAATCTCCATATATAAGGATCCATCTGTTTGTTTGACCTACGGAAGTTTGTGCAGTTTTTAAATATAACTTTTCTGCATCAATAACATTTTCTGAAAGGTCATTAATCATGGCAGAATGAAAAGAAAAGTAAGGTTGATATATTTTTTTAGTTTTAAGACTTTCCATAGCACTAATAGCAACATTAACATTTTCATTGCCATACTCTGCCCAAGCTGAAAGTAAAGGTCCTAAAAGACCATAAATACCTTCTAGTGATAATTTTGATATTTGGTATTTTGCATCATCAATTTTTTGATTTGCTAAGAAATCAACTATCAAGACCAAACGAGCAAAATTATTATTGGGTTTAGAAAGAATTAATCGTGAGGCCAAAGGAACTGCAGATTCAATATCTCCAATAGCAACAAAGGCATTAATTGAATTTTTTAATAATTGCGTATTGTTTGGATTCACCTCCAAAGCATTAGAGAGATATTTAGATGCCAAAAGTTGGTCGTTCTTAGTGAGTGCATATGTACCAGCAAGATAGCTACCTAATGCCCTATCTGATCTCTGATCTGAAGAAAATTCAATCTTTGGCCGAACAGGTGAAGGATAAGGTAATGTTTTTTCACCAGCAGATGTCGACTGTGAAATTATAATAGTTATAACAAATACAACTATATAAACGTTACAACATATGAAATGCTGCAAAGTTTTAACATTTAGTTTTGCAATGCTAAGCAAACCTAACATTTTTTTATCCACACTATTAAGTACTATATAGCGTTAGCTACATATTAGGGTAGTTTGGACCACCACCACCTTCTGGTGGCACCCAAGTAATGTTTTGTTTGGGATCTTTAATATCACACGTCTTACAGTGGATACAATTTTGGGAATTAATTTGTAAATTTGAAGCTACATTTCCTTTCTCATCTTGAAGCTCAACAATTTCATAAACGCCTGCAGGACAATACAACCGCTCAGGGGAACCATAACGTTCAAGATTAACTTCTATAGGGATCTTTTCATCTGAGAGTTTAAGGTGGCTTGGTTGGTCTTCCTCATGAGCTGTATTTGAAATGAAAACCGATGATAATCTATCAAAAGTTAGTTCACCATCAGGTTTTGGATAAGAAATTTCTGAGCAATCGGTTTTAGAATTTAAGGAAAGATGGTCTTCATGGTGGCCTAGAGTCCACGGAAGTATTCCACGTGTCCAAAGTTCAACTGCGCTAAATATTGTTCCAAATGTTAAACCCCAGCGGAAAGCAGGACGACAATTTCTAACTTCTTTTAGCTCTTTCCATACCCAAGATTTCTTCAATGTATCTGGATAACTATTTAATAACCGACTTTTTTCAAGGTTTTCATTTTTTATGGCTTCAAATACTGCATCAGCAGCCAGCATGCCTGTTTTCATGGCATTGTGACTACCTTTTATTTTAGGTACATTTACAAAGCCAGCTGAACACCCTATTAGAGCACCACCAGGAAAAATTAAATGTGGTATTGACTGAAACCCACCCTCATTAATTGCTCTAGCACCATATGAAATTCTTCGACCCCCTTCTAAATGTTTTCTAATAGTTGGATGAGTCTTGGCACGTTGCATTTCTTCAAATGGTGACAAGTGAGGGTTTTTATAATCTAAGGCGATAACAAGCCCAAAGGAAACTAAATTATCTTCAAGGTGATACAGAAAAGTTCCTCCATAGGTTTCAGAGTTTAATGGCCAGCCAAAAGTGTGCTGAACTAATCCAGGACTGTGTTTTTTACTATCTACTTCCCATAATTCTTTTATTCCGATTCCATAAGTTTGCGGTTCGCTTTTAGATGCAAGGTCGAACTTTTTTATTAATTGTTTTGTAAGTGAACCCCTAACACCTTCAGCAAAAAGTGTGAATTTTCCTATAAGCTCAATACCTGGCTCAAAGCTATCTTTTTTTTGCCCATCAGCCCCAAGCCCCATATCCCCTGTAGCAACTCCGCGAACAGCACCCTTCGAGTCGTATAGTATCTCAGTTGCAGCAAATCCTGGATAAATTTCCACACCTAAGGCCTCAGCCTCCGAAGCAAGCCACCGACAAAAATTGCCCAAGCTTATAATATAATTTCCCTGGTTATGCATTTGTGGAGGCAGTAAAAAATTTGGAATTTTAAAACTTGTTTTCTTCTGGATAAAATAAAATTTATCTTCTAACGCAGGGGTTTTAAGAGGTGCTCCTTTTTCTTGCCAGTTTGGAATAAGTTCATCTAGGGCACGGGTTTCAAAAACAGCTCCAGACAATATATGGGCACCAATCTCAGAACCCTTTTCAATTACAGTTACACTGATGTCCCTACCTTCAGCCAAACTCAGCTGTCGAATACGAATTGCTGCAGACAAGCCTGATGGACCTCCACCAACTATAACGACGTCATACTCCATTGATTCGCGATTCATCTTTGCTCCAATCTATAAACTTCGTACCATAAGGTATAAAAAATTTGAATGTAATAACTTCATTTATTAAATATATAATAGTTAATTAACCTAATTCTTTGCCTGGATAGTAGGAATCATTAATATAATATTGTTAGAATATGCATTATGGACAAGATAACTAAATATGAAATTCTGCAACAACTAAGTTGGCAGATTGAAGCTGGGGCAGATGAATCTGTAGAAAATACCCCACAAAACCGCCTAGAATCTAATTCTCAAAATACCATACCAACCGCAGATAAACATTTCAAAATTATTACAAATAACAAAAAAAATGAGAATAATATTGTGAGATCTAATTCACCTAAACCCTATTCAGAAGACTTAACCCACGGAGAAATATCCCCAACCTACAATTCTATTCAGGAACTCTCATCAGCTATACAGAAATTTGATGGTTGCTCACTTAGCCGTACAGCAACCAATACAGTAGTATATGACGGAGACCCCCAAGCAAAACTAATGATTATTGGTGAAGCTCCAGGTGCAGAAGAAGATAGATCTGGTCTGCCTTTTGTCGGCCCTGCGGGGCAACTCCTAAACAAAATGTTGGCTGCTATTAATATACAACGCAAAGATTGTTACATAACGAACATTATATTTTGGCGCCCTCCTGGAAACAGAGCTCCAACTCCTGATGAAATTGAAATCTGCAAACCCTTCGTTTACAGACAAATTGAACTTGTAAAGCCAAAAATAATAGTTCTAGCAGGGGGGATTTCAGCTAAGGGAATGCTAAATCGTACAGAAGGGATAACAAGACTTCGAGGAAAATGGCAACAAATTACTACACCAGTACTAACAAAACCTATAAGTACAATAGCGACGTTCCACCCAGCATACCTTCTCCGCCAACCCCAGGCAAAACGCGAAGCATGGAATGATTTACAATGTATCAGAGAAAAGCTCGATGAAGATCAATAACAGTCATTCTGTTCAATGGCTTTCTTTCTATATTAAAACTTTATAGGTATAAAACATTGAGATACGGAAAGAATAACCATTATATTGAATTGTATTAGGTCGCCTTACTAGATTACTGGTGAAATACATGTTTTCAAGCTTAGCCATAAAATTAACCTCTATTTATCAAAAAGTAATTATTCGCCTGATTACAATAATTTTTTTGTTGATTCTCAACACAGTTATTTATGATCCAAGTATAGCCTCAGATATCAGAAAATATGATAAACAAAATTACTTTCCAGGAAAAATTATAGCTGAACGCAAAAATAATATAATTAAATTACTTCCAAAAATCTTAAATAAAGAAGAAGCTTCAAAATATAAAAGAATTTTTAGCCTTCAAGAACAAGGAAAACTTGAGCTAGCGGCTCAAATTATTTCCGAATTAAATGACCCAGTTCTAATGGGTCATGTACTAGCACAAAAATATATGCACCCAACTGCATACAGATCTAAATTTAGCGAGCTAAGGGACTGGTTGAAGTATTATTCAGATCACCCAGACGCATCTCGAATATACAAATTGGCTATGAGACGAAAGCCAAAGAATACTCTAAATCCAAAAAGTCCGAAACTTGGCGTTTTTGGAGAAGCCCTACCTCTATCCACTAATAAAAATAATCATGCTAAAATTCCGACAAAAAAACTCTCAAAAATAAAAAAAACTGAACTTAAAAAAATCCAGAGAAACATGAGAGCTCGTCTTAGACGAGGTTGGCCTACAGGGGCACTAGAGATCCTTAATAGCCCCAAACATATATCTTTAGCAAGCAATGAGGAAATAAGTGATTACCGTGCACGTATTGCATGGATCTACTACATATATAACAAAGACAAACTGGCCATGGACTTGTCCGCCCAGAGTGCATTTCAATCTCGAGCATATGTTCCAACAGCAGACTGGACTGCAGGACTTTCCTCATGGAGACTTGGAGACTTTAAAAATGCCAAAAAACATTTTGAATTTCTTGCTAATAACCCACATTCTGATCAATGGATAGCTGCTGCTGGTGCTTTCTGGGCCTCAAGGGCTAGCCTTAAAATTGGTCAACCTAAAACTTCTACACAATTACTTCGTAGAGCAGCACTAACCCCATATGTCTTTTATGGCCTATTAGCCAAACAAATTCTTGGTAGTAATATAAATTTTGAATGGCATATTAGTAATCCTTCCAAGGAAAGTTTCAAAGAGGCGGTAAAATTTCTTCCCGTAAAAAGGGCTATTGCTTTATATGAATCTGGGCAATTCGATCTTGCAAAAAAAGAAATTCATAAAATCCGTTACCGCGCTACCCCTGAAATGGGTAAACTTTTAATTATTCTAGCTACAGCACTTAAACTACCAGATATTGAGACAGAAATGGGTATAAGGCTATATTTAGCTAAAAGCATACCAAATTATGACTTTGCTATGTATCCAATTCCAAGTTGGATACCTGAAGATAACTTCAAAGTTGATCCTGCTTTAATATTTGCACTAATACGACAAGAATCTAGGTTTAAGACATCTGCTAAAAGTAAACGTGGGGCTCGAGGTTTAATGCAAATAATGCCTAGAACAGCAAAATTTACTGCAAAACGATTAGGGCTTAAAAATATTACTAACAACAAATTAAAGAATCCTGAAATTAATATAATGATTGGGCAGGCCTACCTTAAACACCTTATGAGTGATGAAGTTGTTGGTAAAAACCTTCTTTTTACTCTCGCAGCATATAATGCAGGCCCAGGTAATCTTAGAAAATGGCTACCTAAAACTAATTACGACGATGATCCTTTGTTATTCTTGGAAAGCACACGATCCAGAGAAACCCGACACTTTATTCGTGTGGTGCTAACTAACTATTGGATTTATCAAATGCAAATGGGCCTAGAGTTAAAGTCATTAAATCAGATGGCAGCTGGTAGCTGGCCTTTTTATAGTGACAATATAGAAAAATTGGAGTTCTCTTATGACAGCAAAACACGTTCTAGACGATAGTAGAAAATTTATCCCTGTTAACTTCTGTATTCTTACTATGTCTGATTCTCGAACTTTAGAAACAGATAAATCAGGGGATTATCTTAGCTCAATAATACAGGAATCAGGCCATAAATTAGTAGAACGTAAAATAGTGCCTGATAATTTAGCTATGATTTCAGAACTGTTAAAGTCATGGATAGAGAGAAAAAACGTGGATGTAATTTTAGGTACAGGAGGCACGGGCGTTACAGGGCGTGATGTTAGCCCGGAGGCTTTTGAAGATCATTATGAAAAATCAATTCCTGGATTTGGAGAACTTTTTAGAATGCTGAGCTATGATCTAATTGGAACTTCCACTATACAATCACGAGCAAGTGGTGGTGTTAGTAATGGGACTTATTTATTTGCACTACCTGGATCACCAGGTGCATGTCGGGATGCATGGGAAAAAATTTTGAAGCACCAGCTCGACAACAGAACACGACCCTGTAACTTAGTTGAACTTCTGCCACGTCTTCAAGAAAATTAGGTATTAAATAGACGCTAATACTTTAACCCGATGTTTCATAAAACTCGATGCGTCATCAATATCCTCTAGACAAGAAGCCATGGCGATATTAGTGTTGTTTGGAAGTAGTTTGATAACCTGATCTAGAGTCTCACCAGATGACCAAATAACGCCTCTGAAAGGGTTATTTATCAGTAATTGGGGTTTAAAACCCACGGACCAGAAACCACCATCAATTACTGGGCCAAAAATAGCTTCATTTGATTTTAACTTTTCAAAAGCTTGCCAAACAAACTCTTTATTAACATCAGGAATATCAGTACCTACTAAAATTGTTGGTTCAGTACTAAATTTTTTTAAACACTGATACATTCTTTCTCCTATATCTCCAGATCCTTGTTGGATTATAGGAATATTAATTGGCCAAAATCTCTCATTGCCGTCAAACGTATCAGGAGTTACTGCTAACCATAGTTTCCAACGTGGATCTAGAGCTAGTCTCTTAGAGATAACTCTAACATTCTTTCTATAGAAAACCCACGCACCCGACATTCCAATTTCTGTTGCTAAACGACGTTTAACCATTCCTAACCTTGGAGATCGTGCAAATAGAATTACATTTCGCATGAGAAGGATCGTTTATCTTTCTTGATTATAATGTTTATTGATCCACTTAATTGGCACACCACAAAAAAAACAAACTAGGTAAAAACAATTCTTAGAAGACCGAAGGAAATAGCCGGAATTTTTATATTTTCTAGCAGAAGTAATTGCACTAACATTTAGTATAGATATCCTACTTATTCCAATTCGAAGAATTATTTCGACGTCTTCCATTACAGGAAATCTTTTAAAACCACCTAAAGATCTATAATAACTAGAGGATATCAAAAGGCCTTGATCTCCCCAAGGTAAACCAAAGAGCTTTGAACGAACAGCAACTATAGTCTCAAGTAAACGGGCACTCATAGAATTATCATCTAATTTATATCTAAATGCCGCAACTTTCTGTTTTCTTAAACTAGTTTTATTAATAAATACCTGAGCAGCTTTCTGCCATCCAGGCTGAAGAAGTGTGTCGGCATGTAAAAAAAGAAGCCATGTGCCAGTCGCAAATTCTGCTCCCTCAGCAAGCTGATTTCCTCGACCACATTGAACCTGTAGAATTTTTGCTCCTAAATTTAATGCTCTATTAATGGTATCATCTTTAGAACCTCCATCAACCACAATAATTTCCTTAGGTTTTTCTCCATTTTGACAATAGAGAGCAGAGATTGTTTGTCCTATTATATCCTCTTCATTAAGTGTAGGGATTATCACGCTGAGTTCAGAAATTTGAAATTTCATTGATTTTTATGATGTATTTTTATGAATTTAAAATCAAAATTTATTAAATTTTTTATACTATCTTTACCTGCCCTAAGCTAACTCTAAATATGCTATAAGAATACTTGATATGCCAGCACATCATGAATTAGGGGAAATCGCTATCGTGGCAATGGCTGCACTATTGTGCGGCATAGGCCTCACACGGATTAGACAACCTGCAATTGTAGGATATATTCTTGCAGGTGTCATTCTAGGACCCTCCGGTTTTGGTTTAGTCGCTAACCGTGAGACAATTGCCTTACTTGCAGAGCTAGGCGTTCTGATGTTGCTCTTTATTATTGGCATGAAACTTAGTCTGAGGGCATTTAAGAGTGTTTGGCGAAGAGCACTTGTGGTAGTGGTTCTCCAAGTAGCTCTATGTCTTATATTAACGCTCGCACTATCAAGAATTTTTGAATGGCCTATGGCACTCGCATGTTTTCTTGGGTTTGTCATTAGTCTTTCTAGTACTGCAGTTAGCATTAAAATGCTTGAAGACATCGGAGAACTTAGAACTGAAACTGGGCGGATTGTCGTTGCAGTCTTAATAGGCCAAGACTTGGCTATAGTACCAATGCTCCTTTTATTAGACAGCTTATCTGGAGGTGAAGGATTCTCATTACCTACTATTGCAAGCTTAGCAGGAGCAATTTTATTCTTAATAGCATTAGTATTTTTACTCAGTCGCCGTAGCCGGATTAAATTACCATTAAGTAACCTAACCATAGAAAATCTTGATATTGCTCCCCTTGCAGCCCTGACTTATTGCTTCGCTCTTGCAGCTTTGACAGCTTTTATGGGTTTAACGGCTGCTTATGGAGCATTTATTGCTGGTCTATTTATAGGCTCTACTACAGCACGACAGAAAATAATACGAGTTACAGAGCCTATACAAGCTGTTTTGGTGATGGTGTTTTTCTTATCTATAGGATTATTAATCGACCTAGAATTCATATGGGATAATTTACTTACAGTTCTAGTTCTTCTGTTTTTAATCTTAATAGTTAAATCTGCTATGAATGTTGGAATCCTGAGGTTAGTTGGAGAGTCTTGGCCTCGTGCTTTCTTGGCTGGTGTACTGCTTAGCCAAATCGGCGAATTTTCTTTCGTTATCGCTAGTGCAGGGGTAACTATGAATCTAGTTGGCATGGAAGGAAGCAGATTAATTATATCTGTAATTGCCCTTAGTCTTATAGTGAGTCCTATCTGGCTAGGGACAGCTCGACGAATTCAACATTTAGCAAAGCGGGGAATATCAGACTTTGATGATCTAGCACTTAGGCTATACGCTGAAGAGGCAAAAATCGTAGCTGAAAATTCAAATAAAGCTATTAATAATTTAGGATTAATTTCTTACGTTTTAGTAAGGCTTTCTAAGCGTTTAATATCTCGATTATCTTCATTTTACGAAAATAATAAAATATGGGTTATATCAAGCAATAATATATTATCTGGTGTTGTAGAAACAATAATTAGCTATTTAGTTTTTATAGTAAAAATATTATTCAGGTTGAAATAATAAATGGAAATATAAAAATTTAGTGCAATATTTGGCTATTAGATATTTATTGCACCTCAATAACTTAATTTAAGTATCAAAAACATGCCTGACTTCTCTCTCGAAGATAAAACATTTGGAATAGTTGCTGGCATCGACGAAGCTGGCAGAGGTTCATGGGCTGGCCCTGTTTACGCTGCAGCTGTAGTTTTAGACAGACAATACAATTATGAATTTTCACATAAAATTAATGATTCAAAAAAACTATCTCCAAGAGTTAGAAAAATTTTATTTCATTCTATAATAACATTTTCTTCTGTAGGAGTGGGGCAGGCCTCGGTCAAAGAAATTGACTCTATGAATATATTACAAGCTACTCATTTAGCTATGAGACGAGCATTAAAATCTCTACCTGAAACTCCTAGAATTGCACTTGTAGACGGTAATTCATCACCATGCTTTGATATAGAAACAACATTAGTTACAAAAGGTGATTCTATCAGTATGTCTATAGCAGCAGCATCAATAGTAGCTAAAGTCAGTCGTGATAATGAAATGGTGAGATGGGCAAACCAATATCCAGGATATGGTTTTGAAACCCATAAAGGATACGGGACAAAGAATCATATGCTTGCGATTAAAAAACTCGGCCCAAGTGCAATCCATCGACAATCATTTAAACCCATTAAAAAATATTCTAAGGACCGTTCTTAAAGAATATTTTCTAAATCAGAGACTTGACTGATCTGTTAATCAGTTTACAAGATTGATACTATGATAAAACCGGCAAAAGATCGGTTGATCGTGGGAGATTGTATTGACGAGATGCAGGCAATGCCAGCAGAGTCATTTGACGCAATTTTTGCCGATCCACCTTACAATCTACAACTTAAGGGTGAGTTGCTACGCCCTGACAACACCCGCGTGGACGGTGTTGATGATGACTGGGATCAATTTGCCAACTTTAATGACTATGATATTTTTTCAAAAAACTGGCTGACTGAGGCACGCAGGCTCTTAAAGCCTAGTGGCTCGCTCTGGGTTATTGGTAGTTATCATAATATTTATCGAATAGGCTGTATAATTCAAAATTTAGGCTTTTGGATTCTTAATGATATCGTTTGGCGCAAAACAAATCCGATGCCAAATTTTAGGGGACGTCGGTTTACAAATGCACATGAAACTCTGATTTGGTGCACTAAATCTAAAAATTCAAAGAAATACACATTTAACTATCAAGCAATGAAAGAGCTCAATGAAGGATTGCAAATGCGTTCAGATTGGGTGCTTCCTATATGCACTGGCTCTGAAAGATTAAAAGTCAATGGACAAAAAGCTCATCCCACACAAAAACCTGAAGCACTTATTCATCGAATAATTCTAGCATCTACAAATCCAAATGATATCATTCTTGATCCCTTTTTTGGAAGTGGAACGACTGGTGCAGTGGCTAAACGCCTAGGTCGGCACTGGGTAGGGATTGAACGTGATAAGAATTATGCGAAAATTGCAAAAGAACGAATAAGGTTAACAGAGAAGATTGACACCAATTTTATATTAACGACTCAATCAAAAAAATCAGATCCACGAATACCATTTGGTTCACTTGTCGAACGAGGTTTTCTATCTCCAGGCGATACACTTTATGATAGAATGAAAAGAGTAAGGGCTAAAGTAAGACCTGATGGAAGCCTTACTCTAGGTCCAGTGTCTGGATCAATTCATAGAATGGGTGCACATGTTCAAAAATCTTCATCCTGTAATGGGTGGACTTTTTGGCATTTTACAAATGAATCTGGAGAACTAAGACCGATTGATGACTTACGTAATATAATTCGTAAAACATCAAATTAGTAATCACAAATATTGGTTATAATAGAGTTTTATGAAACTTTTTGACTCGCTGAATCAACATGTTCTATAATTTTTTGCGTTAACTTAGGTAGTGCAAGTTTATTAAACTGTTCTCGCATGTACCAACTACCACCTCTGAGTTTTCTTCCATCTATCTGAGCAGCATAAACTGTTAGATTTAGGCGAAAATGGGAGAAAGTATGTATAACAGATCCAGGTAATTTCTTCCATTCAGCTAAACAAGGCTTATATGACATTGTTTCTATATTCATACTCTCATTCTCTAGCCAATCTGAAGATGTAACTTCTATCATGCCTCCAAGCATGCCGTTATCGGGTCTTCGCCTTAACAATATGGCTCCATCCTTCCTAACAATCCAGAAAGCATAACCAAAACGCTGTTTTATAGGTAGTTTAGGGGTTTTAAGAGGAAGATTGGCCGGAGAACCTATCACTAATCCCCTGCATGACCATGCCCAAGGGCAAAGGTCACACAAAGGTTTTTGAGGTTTACATATTGTTGCACCTAAATCCATTAAAGCCTGTAAAACATCCCCCGGCCTCTCATTTGAAATAAAACCTGAGGCCAAATCAGAAAGTTTTTTTTTCGATTTAGGTAAAGGTTGAGAAACAGCATACATGCGAGCCATAACTCGTTCTATATTTACATCTACAGCCATTGTTGGCAAACCAAAAGCTATTGCTGATATAGCAGCTGCAGTATAAGGTCCTATCCCAGGTAATTTATTAAGCTCGGCCTCTGAACTTGGAAAATTACCATTTAGATCCATGGAGATAATTCTAGAACACTTGTGAAGGTTTCGAGCTCTCGCATAATAACCTAAGCCCGCCCAGTTAACTAGTATATCCTCCAAAGAAGCTTTGGCAAGTAAGCTAATAGTAGGCCATTTTTTAACAAAAATATTATAATAAGGTATTACAGTTTTAACTGTTGTTTGCTGGAGCATAATTTCTGATAGCCATATAAAATATGGATTACCAAGGACTTGTTGTATTGCTGCTTTTTTATTTCGATGGTGTTTAGGCTTTTGTCTCCATGGCAATTCACGTCCAAAAGTGTCATACCATTTCAGAAGATGTAAAATTAATTCATCTGTATGGTGCATTTTATTGATCATTCTTATAAACTTACAATTATTTTATCCATGTTCAAACAAAATAGATTATGTATAGGCAAAACAAACAACAAGCATCTCAACTTGCAACTAATGTCCGAAAATTAACAAGAAAGATATATGGCAAGCGTGGTTTCCCAGAAGGGAATATAGTAAATAACTGGCATTCAATAGTGGGGGTGAGATTAGCGTCTGTGACAATCCCGGATCGCCTTAAGGGAAACGGCACTTTACAAATACGCGTCTCAGGCCCAATCGCTACAGAACTGGCACATATGGAGTCAGAAATTTTAGAACAAATTGCAACGTATTATGGATACCGAGCTGCAAAAAAACTTTCTTTTATTCAAGAGCCAGTCAATAATCATTCTCACAAAAACAAAATTAAATAACAAAGTTGAATTAGATCCTAAAAATTCATATAAAATTTTGAAGTTTGCTGAATGCTATTATAGCAATCAGTTAAATAATACTCTAGAATCTATATTATATGAATTGGCCATTGAAGACTGAAGATATAAAGAGATTAGAATATTCAAGAAAATTTATATGGATAATTATTATATTTTTTATGTTTAACGAGTCTTGTTGCGTTAGGGTTAGATAATTATAATCTAAATAAATAACAAGGGGAATAGAATGGTTTCTAGACGATGGTTCATAGCTGGCACTGCAGGTCTTGCTGGATCAATAGCTGCTTTTCCGTTGGCTCATCTGTCTGCACTGCCTGCTGGAGCTAGCGAGTGGGAAAAACCAGGGGATATGGCAATTGGAAGACCTGACGCACCAATCACCGTTATTGAGTATTTCTCATTAACATGTCCACACTGCAGAAATTTTCATACAGATGTATATCCTATAATAAAGAAAAAATATGTCGATAATGGAACAGTTAGACTAATATTTCGTGATTTTCCACTTAACCGACCAGCAATGGATGCTGCTCTTCTTGCAAGATGTGCAGGTTCTCATAACTACTTTGCTTTTATAGATACTTTATTTGATACTTTTGATAATTGGACTAGATCTTCTGACTACCTAAATGCACTAATACAAATTGGACAAATTGGAGGCATTAAGGAATCTGACTTTCTTGCCTGCAAAAACAATGAAGAAATGGAAACAAAAATTCTTTCCGGGATGATTGAGGCTGATGAAACATACACTATCCAGAGCACACCAACATTTATTATAAATGGGAAAAAATATGATCAAGGAATGAGCTTCAACAAATTTCAAAATATAGTTGAAGAGATTCTACCTGACGTATGAGTGGGAATAATTAAGTGCGATTAACGAAGCTCAGCCTATCTGGCTTCAAGTCCTTTGTTGAACCCACGGAATTTCAAGTTGAAAAGGGTTTAACAGGAATTGTAGGACCTAATGGTTGTGGAAAATCAAATTTAGTCGAAGCACTAAGATGGGTTATGGGGGAAACCTCTGCAAAACAAATGCGCGGCGATGGCATGGATGATGTCATATTTAATGGAACAAGCACACGTCCTGCTCGAAATCTTGCTAACGTAACATTAAAACTTAATAATTCTGATAGAAAAGCTCCTGCACAATTTAATGATAGTGATGAAATAGAAATAACTATGCATATTGAAAGAGGCCAAGGTTCTACATACACGCTTAATGGACTGGAAGTTCGTGCAAGAGATATACAATTATTATTTGCAGATTTTGCTACTGGTGCACATTCTTCTGCTTTGGTAGGTCAAGGGCAAGTTAATAATCTAATTAATGAAAAACCATCAAAAAGACGTAAGCTACTTGAAGAGGCTTCAGGAATTACAGGGTTACATGCACGAAGGCACGAAGCAGAACTAAGACTTCGTGGAGCAGAAACAAATTTGGAAAGATTACAAGACGTAATCCATACGCTAGATATCCAACTAAATGCACTAAAAAGGCAGACACGCCAAGCAACAAGGTATCGCAAAATTTCTGATAACTTAAAGAAATGGGAGGCTAAACTCTTATATGTAAGATGGCTGCAAGCAAAGCAATTTGAAGTTTCAATTGAGGAGCGCATCAAAATAGCAAGCTCTGATGTTCAAAAATGCTCTGAAAATACTGCTATTGCGACAAATGAGAGAGAAAGCTATGCAACTAAAATTCCACCTCTTCGAATTATTGAGTCTGAGTGTGCAACAACTTTACAACGACTTACAATTGAACATGAACAGTTAGACGATGAGGAACGACAAGTTAATACTTTACGTAATTCAATAGCACAAAACTTAATTCAAATTAACAGCGATATAGAGCGCGAGCAAGCACTCTCAAAGGATGCAGAAGAAGCTATTATTTTACTCACTGAAGAATATGATGAGTTATTTCAAATTTCAGAATTAGACGATAATACAGAAAGTAAAGCCAAATCTAAACAAGACTCACTCAGAGATGAGGTAAACAAATTAGAGTCTGAAATAAGTATTTTATTAGAATCCGTTATTTCTACAGAAGCTCGACAAAATGATTTTCAACTTCGAAAAGATGAACTAAACTCAAGAGAAATAAGATTGAGAGATGAACATAAAAATATCACCGAAGAAACACAAATAAATGAAGACGATGAAGAAAAGAATATTCAGCTAACACAGGCAGAACAAAATATTCATACTGCAAATCAAGATTATGTAAAAGCAACGATTGAAGCCGAGGAAACCAAATCTCAGCTGAAGATAGCTCAAAATGAAGAGAGGCAAGCAAAAGATACTCTTCAACTACTAGAGACTAAAGGTGAACGACTCCATGCTGAGGCGAATGCAATAAAAGGTCTTTTGGGGCAAGACACCGACGATTCTTTTCAATCTATAGTTGATAATATTGAAGTAGATTCAGGTTATGAGAATGCATTAGGGGTAGCACTTGGTGATGACCTACAAGCTCCAGCAGATAAAAACGCCCCCATACATTGGGCCATTCCGTCACAGAAGTTAGTGCTATCAGATTTACCCCATGGTATAGAGCCTCTTAGTAAATTTGTTGTAGCACCAAATGAACTGTCTAAGAGATTATCTCAGATTGGGGTAATAAACGAACACGAGGGATCAGATTTACGTAATTCACTTTTACTAGGACAAAGATTAGTCAGCCGTGAAGGCTCACTATGGAGGTGGGATGGCTATACAGTTAAAGCTGGTGCTTCAACTCCCGCTGCATCTAGACTAAAACAACGTAACCGCCTATCAGAATTATCAAAAGAAATCAAAGAATCTGATTCTGAGTGTGAAGAGGCTAGATCATTATTTAAGCTGGCTGAACAAAAAGTCCAAAAAGCTACACATGATATGGAAACAAGTCTCGAAACAGCAACGAAAGCTGGACATTATTTAAATAAAGCTAGAGATTTAAAGTCTACTCTTTCTGAGGAGGCTGCGACAAGATTAACACGTAAAGAAGCCCTAGCTGAAAATTTTGTAAGAGTAGAGAATGAATTGGCTGAAACATTATCAGAGAAAATAAAACTTGAAGAAGAAATGGCTGAACTATCCGTAAACGTTTCTAGACGACAATCACTTGAGATAAAGCGTGCAGAATTAGATCAGCTCAGACTAGATCTAGAGAAAGAAACTCGAATCTATGAGAATACTGTCCGTGAACTTTCAAACAGGAAAGAAAGACTAGTAAAAATATTATCAGAAACAACTGTTCATAAGCAACAAGCTGGCCTTGCAGTTCAGCGCCTATCTGAACTAGGGAAGCGAAAAATTATTGCTGAGCAAGATAAAGAGGAATTAGAAAACAAACCTCAAACGATAGCAGCTAAAAGAAAATTATTGTTTGATCAGATTGCTAATTCAGAAACTGAACGTAATGAAGCAGCTGATAATTTAGCTCAAGCTGAATCTATTCTTGAATCAGCAGAGAGAGAACTAAAGGAAAAAGAAGCAAATTTGGTATCGGCTAGGGAATTATTCATCAGAGAAGAGGGTATTCATGATCAATCTAAACAGGCAACTGACATGGCTAAAAATCAAATTAGAGAGCGCCTAGGATGCTCCCCCAAAGATATAGTTAATAATTACGGCATAAATGATGATAATATACCTGAAGATGCGGATGAAATAGAAATCAAGATTCAACGCTTAACAAAGGAAAGAGAAAATATCGGCCCCGTAAATCTACGAGCAGAATCAGAGGCTAACGAAATTGAAACACAAATTGAAACAATGAAAACAGAACAAAAAGATTTAGAAGCCGCTATTTCTAGATTACGACAAGGAATATCTGATCTAAATCGTGAGGGAAGAGAACGAATCATTGGTTCCTTTACAAAAATTGATGAACATTTTCAATCATTGTTCACTAAACTTTTTGGAGGTGGACATGCTCACCTTGAAATGGTCGGATCTGAAGACCCATTAGAGGCAGGCCTGGAAATAATGGCAAGCCCACCAGGCAAACGCTTACAAACACTCTCTTTACTCTCAGGTGGAGAGAAAGCCTTAACGGCAACTGCATTAATTTTTGCTGCTTTTCTTACCAACCCAGCACCTATTTGTGTATTGGATGAAGTAGACGCTCCACTAGATGATACCAATGTTGGTCGATTTTGCTCACTTATATCAGATTTAGTAGATAGTACTGATACGAAATTTATCATTATCACTCACCATCGCATGACTATGACCAAAGTAGATAGACTTTACGGAATAACTATGGAAGAAAAGGGGGTTTCACAACTAGTTTCAGTAGACCTGACAGAAGCTGAACAATGGCGAAAAACAGTATAATCAAATAAGATCGCTTTCTATTTATTTTTAACCCCAATATCTAGTCCAATCCGCTTGACAGGTGTCTGGTCAAAACGTAATCTTCCGGCACTCTGGACTACTAATTCGCAATGCTCTACAGGGAAGGCGTAGTTGAGATGAAAAATGATCAGCGGCCAGAACCGTTGGACGAACTTGATGAACGACTGCGTGACGCTAGGCAAAGTCAAAATCGACGGGCTGGCCTTGATAAACCTGAGGAGCGTTTGGCTCGTAGACAAGCTTTTAGGCTGGCTGGTAGGGCTGGCGTTGAAATTGTAGCGGGTTTTGGATTTGGAGCAGCTGTAGGATGGCTGTTAGATGAATGGCTCGGAACTTGGCCATGGTTACTTTTGTTATTTATACTGCTAGGCACTGCGGCAGGGATGATGAATACGCTTAGGGTGGTTTGGAAACCTATAACAGGGGAAGACTTACCTCACTGGGCACGCGGAGGGCACCTATCAAAATTGGGGGATCCTGATGCAGCTAGAGAAAAGGCCAAAGAGGCCGACGAGGGAAAAAAATAACCCTTGAAGATTAACGTATTATGGGTCTTTATTTAAGAGGACCTAGGTTGGAAGGATAAATTAGCTTTGGCTTCTAGTCCACTTGAACAGTTTGTTGTAAACCCTATTGTCGAGATACAAGCCGGCTCGGCCGATCTTTCGTTTACAAATTCATCCCTTTTTATGGCAATTACTGTAGGCGTGGTAACTCTTTTGATGTTGCTAGGAATGAGGCATAGGGCGTTAATACCCGGTCGGCTCCAAAGTGTTGCCGAATTAAGCTATGGATTTATATCTGATATGATTAGGGATAATGTTGGTCCTAGAGGACGAGTCTATTTTCCCTTCGTTTTTACAATGTTTATGTTTTTGTTATTTGGCAATCTGCTGGGAATGATTCCTTATTCTTTTACATTTACTAGTCATATTGTAGTAACTTTTATTCTTGCCCTTGTTGTTTTTATCGGCGTAACAGTTATTGGTTTTGCTGCTAATGGGCCAAAATTTTTGAAACTTTTTATTCCAGAAGGGGCACCAGTATTTTTATTGCCCTTATTAATTGTTATCGAGGTTATAAGTTATTTTGTTAGACCAATTAGCCTCAGTTTACGACTCTTCGCTAATATGATGGCTGGCCATACAATGTTGAAAGTCTTTGGCGGCTTTGTGTTAGTGTTGGGTGCTGCAGGGGTACTACCAATATTGATTACGGTAGCCCTTACAGGTCTTGAAGTAGTAGTAGCTATTCTACAAGCATATGTTTTTACTATTCTCTCGTGCCTGTATCTTAATGACGCCTTTCACCCAGGCCATTAATTCTTGGTTTTGGTGGAAGTTAAAATAATTTTGATCAACCAATAAAACACCAGAAGGAATCCAGACTATGGATGTTGAAGCGGCCAAACAAATTGCAAATGCAGGTATGTTTATCGGTGGTGGGCTTGCTGTAGTAGCACTCGCTGGCGTAGGAGTCGGCATAGGCAATATTTTTGGAAACTACGTGCAGGGTTATTTGCGAAACCCAGCAGCTGGCCCTAAAGTTTTTGGAACGGTTTTGCTAGGATTTGCATTAACAGAAGCGATTGCTCTATTTGCATTATTGATCGCATTCTTAATCCTGGGCGGCGGTCTTAACTGATTCTCTGAACGGTGAATGTTGGCGTGGTTCTATTCCTCGCCAACCACCGACAAAGGACTTTATATGCCCCAACTCGACTCAGCTACTTGGTTGTCGCAGATCGTATGGCTGGCTATCACTTTTGTGGTGCTATTAATCCTCATGTGGGGTGTTGCTCTTCCAAAAGTTCGCCGGACGTTAGAAAATCGACAAACAAAAATTGATACTGATCTTCGTGAAGCCGAAAGACTTCGTGATGAAGCAAACGCTGCACTTGCATCATATGAGAAGGCTTTAGAAGAAGCACGTTCTAAGGCTCATTCTATAGCGGCAGACATGGCATCTAAAGTAGTGCAAGAAGCAGATGAAAAACGTACAGAACTTGAAGCAAAGCTCCTAATTGAGTCAGAAAAAGCTGAAAATCGTATAGCTAATGCACGTCAAGCAGCCCTTGATAACGTAAGAGACGTTGCAGCAGAAGTTACAAAAGAAATCACTAGTAAATTAACTGGACTTACTGCAGACGACGAAAAAATTACTGCTGCTTTAAATAAGGTTGCAAGGAGAGAGGGCTAATGATTAATAAACTAAAACGCAATCCAGATGTAGTTTTAGCCATAGCCGCTGCAATAGTCTTGCCTATTATTTTTGAGGGTGATTCAAAAATATGGGTAGCTGTTTCCTTTGGAGTTTTTATTGTAGCTTTTGGAAGAAAAATATGGGTGGCCATAGTTGGGAAATTAGATGAACGTGCCACAAACATACAAAAAGAAATTGAGGATGCCCAACATCTTCGTGAAGAAGCTCAATCTTTATTAGCTGATTATGAAGCAAAACGTATTGAAGCCGAAGCTGAGGCAGAAAAAATAATAGAACAAGCACATAATGAGGCTTTAAGAGAGTCGGCACGTGCGAAAGAAGACCTTGAAAACATGTTAAAAAGGCGTAGTGAATTAGCAGCACAAAGAATAAAGCATGCAGAAGAAGAAGCTCTAGCAGCAGTTAGACAAGAGGCTGCAACTTTGGCTGTAAATGCAGCGGCTATTATAATAAATGAAGGACTAACTGAGTCACAATCAGAAAACCTAGTCACAAACTCTATTAAATCTATCCGTGAGAGATTGCATTAACTTACTTTTGATATTCAAGGATATTCATTATTTAATATTTTTTTGGATAGCCCACCTAGTTAAATTTAAATATAGTTATAAGAATTTCTTCTTTTCTCGAAAGAGAACATAAACATCACAGAGCCATGGCAGTATACACAGAAATTTCAGACTCACAGCTAGCTGAATTCCTGCAGGGTTACAACATAGGAACTGTAGTTAGTTGCAAGGGCATAGCAGAAGGCGTTGAAAATTCAAATTTCTTGTTATTTACTGATAAGGGACCTTTTATTCTTACACTATATGAAAAAAGGGTTGAAGCTAGAGATTTACCTTTTTTTCTAAGCTTAATGGAGCACTTAGCAACAGAAGGTGTGCCTTGTCCAACTCCTATTCATAGCATAGATGGAGAAGTATTAAGGTCTTTATGCGATAAACCAGCTGCTATTACAAGTTTCCTGAGCGGAGTCTCACCACAGACACCTAATTTAACCCATTGTGAAAATGTTGGCACTGCATTAGCTAACTTACATTTAAAAGGTCATACATTTAAGGAATATAGAAAGAACTCATTATCAAAAGAGGGTTGGAATAAATTATTTTTACAAGTTGGAAATCGGGCTGATGAAATAGAAACTGGTTTATCAAAACTAATACAAACAGAAATAAGTTATTTGAAGAGGTTCTGGCCAGCTGAACTCCCGCATGGCGTTATACATGCTGATCTTTTTCCAGACAATGTTTTCTTTGAAGGGAATAAATTAACAGGACTTATTGACTTCTACTTCGCCTGCAATGACTTTCTTGCATACGATTTAGCCATTTGCATAAATGCATGGTGCTTTGAAAAAGACTTTAGTTTTAATGAATATAAAGCAAGAACAATGCTCAGAGCATACTATAGAAAACGGAAAATGAATCAGACGGAGCTAAATGCCCTACCTATCTTAGTAAGGGGGGCAGCTCTCCGATTTCTAGCAACTCGTCTATATGATTGGCTAAATATTGTTGACGGTGCTCTAGTAAAGCCAAAAGATCCTATTGAATATGTAAATAAGCTGAGGTTTCATCAATCTATAAAATCAGAAAACATTTATACAATACAATGAAAGAGGCTTTAAAACCATTCACTGGAGATACAGTAGTAATTTATACTGATGGTGCCTGTAGAGGTAACCCAGGACCAGGGGGATGGGGAGTAGTATTAGATTATAAAGGGCATAAAAAGACTCTTTATGGTAACGAAAAAGATACTACCAATAATCGTATGGAGTTAACCGCGGCTATAAAAGCACTAGAAGCACTTAAAAAGCCAAGTAAAGTAGAAGTATTTACTGACAGTAAATATGTTCAAGATGGCATAACTGTTTGGATCTCAAAATGGAAACAGAATAACTGGAGAACTAGTGCACGTAAACCAGTCAAAAATTTAGATTTATGGAAACGTCTAGAGTCAGCTCTAGCATTACACGATGTTAATTGGCATTGGGTAAAGGGTCATTCTGGAAACCTAGGTAATGAAGAAGCTGACATGATTGCTCAGAAAGCTATTGACTCACAATAGTTTTGAT